>JADMIO010823444.1_pt1 | contig 41606 bp, 42 predicted proteins | sample 8958161 | NCBI WGS metagenome assembly JADMIO01 (sample SAMN16585339, study PRJNA669376) | soil metagenome | isolation source: Crop rotation soil | place: USA: Cullars Rotation, Alabama | collected 2011 | reverse complement strand
CCGCGACAACTTGTCCACGTGGAATTCTAAGCTTAGGATCCCAATGTGCTGGAAAGAGGCCCGCGCCGCTCGCAAACAGCGCGGAGCCCGCGTAGCTCGCCACAAGCAGCGTCAGCGCGGCGACCAGCGTCAGTTTCAGCCATTGCAGCGCGCAGGCGCAGGCGAACACCCCCAGCCCGAACGCGCCGGCCCCGAGCTGCGCGCCGCGCCACGCGAGCAACAGCGCCAGCAGCAGCCCGAGGGCCGCGACAAACAGCGCGAGCACGCCGGCCACGCCGGCGAATTTCCCGGCCACATATTCCCAGCGCCGCACCGGCCGGGCGAGCACGCAGGCCGCCGCGCCGGATTCCAAGTCGCGGAAAAACACCTGCGCCATCACGAGGGCCGCGAGCAGCGTGCCGAAGAACCCGATCGCCCCGAGGCCGAAGTCCGCGAGGAATTTCAATTCCGCCTGGCCGAAATTGAATTCCCGCAGCCAGCCCGCCGCGCCGGTCAGCCCCGCGCCGGCGAGCCCGAGCAGCAGCCCGACCCGCAGGTGCCGCGCCTCGCCGAGCGTGTGCCGGGCGATGAGCCGCACGCGGCGGACGGACGCCGCGAAACCGTTGTGCCGGACCTCAGGCATGCTCGCGCAGTTTCTCGAGATAAAGTTTCTCGAGCGGCGAAGGCTCCGCCGGCACCACCGCGTCGCCCAGCAGCTCGGCGCGCGTGCCTTCCGCCAGCAACCGGCCCCGCCCGAGGATCGCCAGCCGGTCGCAGGCTTCCGCCGCGTCCGGGAGCAGGTGCGAAGTCAGCACCACGGCCGCGCCGCGCGCCGCGAGATCGCGGATCAACCCGCCGAGCGCCAGTCGGCCCTCGGGATCGAGCCCGCCCGCGGGTTCGTCGAGCAGCGCCACCGCCGGCTCGTGCAGGACCGCCTGCGCGAGACCGAGACGCTGCGTCATGCCCTTGGAAAATGTTCCGACGCGGCGGTCCGCCGCCGTGCCGAGCCCGCTCCAGCGCAACACCTCCCCGACCCGCCGCGACTCGACGCCGCCCAGCCCCGCGCAGTAGTCCAAAAATTCCCGCGCCGTGAGATGCAGGGAAATCTGCGGCGATTCCGGCAAATAGCCCACCACTGCTCGCGCCGCGTCGCTGCCGGCGGCGTGCCCCAGGATCCGGCACGTCCCAGCCGTCGGCCGGACGAGCCCGGCCAGCGCCTTCAGCGTGGTGCTTTTGCCCGAGCCATTCGGGCCGAGCAATCCGAGGACCTGCCCCGGCGCCAGGGCGAGCGTCAGCCCGCGCACGGCGTGGAGGCGTCCGCCGGTCCAGCCGGTGCGGTAGCTTTTGGAAAAGCCCGCGAGTTCGACCGCGGGCGCGACTCCGGCTGCGACATTCATCGGATGGAAAAGCCGCGGAATTGCGGCGCGCGGCTCGCGGCGACCTGCTCGGTCTTGCGGATGTAGCCCTCCATCCGCTCCTGCACGGCGACGATGAAATCAGCCACCTCGTCGGACGTCCCCTCAGCCTCGAGCTGCACGCGCCCGTCGGGCAGGTTCTGCACGCAGCCCGAGACCTCGAATTCCTTCGCGACCTGCAGTGTCTGGTAGCGAAAGCCCACGCCCTGCACCCGGCCGGTGAACCAGACGGTGGCGTGGTGGACTTCGGGCATCCCCCGCAGGAAAACGCCGGCGCCGCCCGGTTCAATCCCAACTGTAGCGGCCGCCGGCGCGCACCGTTGCCCGGCCCGCGGGACAGGAATTTTATTTGCCAGCCGGCCCGGCGGGGCCACAGTTCCCGCAGACGCCACGGGGTGTCCTTCATTACATGACCAATTCTGATTCCGACGGGTTGTTCGATAACGACTGGGAAGATCGCGGTGAGCTCTCGTGGACCGAGGCGGATTGGACGAAATACCTTGGCGAACAGGATGAAGCCGTCGCGGAATACCTGAAGCACTACGACCAGCTGCCCGAGGCCGCCGACCGCGTCGACGAGGTCGCGCGCCGGATGGGCTGGGAACTGGCGGGGAGCTTCGACACCGAGGACGACGAGGCGGCGGAGGAAGCCGAGGCCGAGGAGATGCTCGCCAGCGACTGGGACCCCTACACGGTCCACCGCAATCCGGTCTATATTTCCACCCGCGCGCTTTACCTCAGCCTGATCGCGCACTGGGAGCGGGTTGCCGCCCAGCCCGAGCGCGTGCCGGCCGCCCTCGGCATCACGCTGCAGGCTTCGCTCTACCGCGGCAACGAGCAGGTGATCCAGGCCGTGCAGGCCCTCGAAATGGGCGACTACACGCTCGCCGTCTGCCTTTTCAAACGCGCCCTCCGCGAACTGAACGTCACGCTCGCCCGCTTGGGGCAGCCGGACGTCGCCGCGAATTCCCTCGCCACCCGCTACCGCGAATACGCGCTGCCGCGGCTGTTCGATTTGCGCGAGATCTGGCTGCGCGTCATGGCCGAGTGCCGCCAGAGCCTCGGCGACGACGACGGCGAGTGAGCCCGCCCGTTTTTCCGTTCCCACAACACACTGATCCATGAACTACGCCAAGCTGGTCCCCTGCACCATGCTGGCGGCCGCCGTCCTGCTCGGTGGCTGCAGCACGTCCACGAAATCCGCCGACACCAAGGCGCCCGCCAAAACCGCCCAGGATGACCAGGCCTACGTGCCGGTCAGCACCATGGGCAGCTGGATTCCCCGCAAGGTGAAGAAAAAAGAGGACGTCATCGGCACCACCGGCGAGAACGTCGCACCCGAGGCGATGAACCGGGTCAACGCCCAGGGCGCCTCGAACATTCCCAAGGACACCCAACACTGAGCGGTCAGCGCCGCCGGCGTTTCTTCGGGGAGGCGTAGGCTGCGGCCTTGCGCCCGGTCTGCTTGTAGTCCCCGGATTTCAGCGCGTTGACCTGGTCGCGCAACAGGGCGGCGCGCTCGAACTCGAGCTTGTTCGCCGCCTCCTGCATTTCCTCCTCGAGCTCGGCGATGACCGCGGCGACATCCGCGCCGTCGCCTTCCGCGACCGCCACGCCATCCTGTTCCTTGCCGTCGTAAACGTGCAGGCTGGCCTGCACGCCGCGCTTCACGCTGCGCGGGGTGATGCCGTGCGCGGCATTGTAGGCGAGCTGCTTTTCCCGGCGGTGGGCCACGGCCTCCATCGTCTGCTTGATCGAATCCGTCACCACGTCCGCATAGAAGATCACCCGCCCCTTCTCGTGCCGCGCCGCGCGGCCCGCCGTCTGGATCAGGCTCGTGGCGCTGCGGAGAAAGCCCTCCTTGTCCGCGTCGAGGATCGCGACCAGCGCGACCTCGGGCAGGTCGAGGCCCTCGCGCAAGAGGTTGATGCCGATGAGCACGTCGAAGTTGCCCTGGCGGAGGTTGCGCAGGATTTCCACGCGCTCGAGCGCGTCGATGTCGGAGTGCAGGTATTCCACCCGGACCTTGGCGTCGCGCAGGTAGGTCGTCAGGTCCTCCGACAGCCGCTTGGTCAGCGTCGTGACGAGCACGCGCTCGCCCTGTTCGGCCGCCTTGCGGATTTCCCCGATCAGATCCTCGACCTGGCCCTTCGTCGGGCGCAACACGATCTCGGGGTCGACGAGTCCCGTCGGGCGGATCAACTGCTCCGCGACGACCGAGGAAAGGTTCAGCTCAAACGGCGCGGGCGTCGCCGACACGTAGAGGGTCTGCCCGGTGATCTGCTGGAATTCCTCGAAGCTCTGCGGGCGGTTGTCGAGCGCCGAGGGCAGCCGGAAGCCGAAGTTCACGAGCGTCTTTTTCCGCGCGATGTCGCCGTTATACATGCCGCCGATCTGCGGAATGGTGACATGGCTCTCGTCGACCAGCGTGAGAAAATCCTTCGGGAAAAAATCGATGAGGCAGAACGGCCGGTCGCCGGGCTTCCGGCCGGTGAGGTGCAGCGAGTAATTCTCGATGCCGTTGCAGAAGCCCATTTCCTGGAGCATCTCGAGATCGTAGTTGGTCCGCATCCGGATGCGCTGCGCCTCGAGGTATTGCTGGTTCTGCTCGAAGAACGCCACGCGCGCGTCGAGCTCGGCCTTGATCCCCGCGATCGCGGCGTCGAGCCGGCCTTTGTTCGTGACGTATTGGTTCGCGGGGTAGAGGTCGAACTGGTCGGTCTTCCGCAGCACCTCGCCGGTCAGGGGTTCGAATTCCGTGAGCGACTCGACCTCGTCGCCAAAAAATTCCACGCGCAGCCCGTGCTCGAGGTAGGCCGGCATGACGTCGACCACGTCGCCGCGCACCCGGAAGGAGCCGCGCTTCAGCTCGTAGTCGTTGCGCTCGTAGATGTTTTCCACGAGCCGCTCGAGGAATTTATTGCGGTTCAGCGTGCCGCCCTGTCGGAGCTGGATGCGCATCCCGGAAAAATCCTCGGGCGAGCCGAGGCCGTAGATGCACGACACGCTCGCCACCACGATCACGTCGCGCCGGCTGACGAGCGAGCTCGTCGTCGAGATGCGCAGGCGCTCGAGCTCCTCGTTGATCGAGGAATCCTTCTCGATGAACGTGTCGCTGGTCGGCACGTAGGCCTCGGGCTGGTAGTAGTCGTAATAGCTGACGAAATATTCGACCGCGTTCTCCGGGAAGAACGCCTTGAACTCCGAATAAAGCTGCGCCGCGAGGGTCTTGTTGTGCGAGATGATCAGCGCGGGCCGGTCGAGCTGCGCGATGACATTCGCCATGGTGAAGGTCTTGCCGGAGCCCGTGACGCCGAGGAGCGTCTGGTGCCGGTGCCCGGCGCGCAGCGACTTCACCAGCGCCTCGATCGCCTGCGGCTGGTCGCCCGTGGGCTGGTAATCGGCGTTGAGCTTGAACAAGGGCATAAAGGTTTATTCAGAAGCCAAGAATCCAAGAATAGCTAGCGAGTTCGCGCATGCCACTCGCGCCCCACGCGTTTGACGGTGAGAACAGGCGTGGCGAAATTCAACAGCAAGCCCAGGTCGCAATGGGTGGCTTTCAAATAGGATCGAGTGACGGCAAAATGGACCGGGTCAAAATCCCGGACTGCCTTTAGCTCCACCACCACCTTGGCTTCGACCAGCAGATCGAGGCGGTGCTCTCCGATCGTCCGGTCCCGATAACTGAGGCTCACCGGGTGCTGCCGGCTGAATTGCAAGCCCGCGTAAGCCAACTCAACGCAGAGGGCTTCCTCATAAATTGATTCGATAAACCCGGGCCCCAACGCCTCGTGCACCCGGATCGCTGCCCCGATTATTTTACCGCTCAGTTCGGACCGGTTCGTTTCCATGGCTTCCTGGGTTCTGAATAAAATTATTCAAACCCCGAAGATCCTTAGCAGCCCGCTCCACACTCCAGCCCAAAATCTACGCACCTTCGCCTGTTCGCCCTTCGCGGAGGTTTCCTGGCAGAGGAAGACGCCGCGGCCTTCGAACAAATCGTCGAAGAGCGGGTTCATCCCCCGGAAATAAGCCCAGAAGGTCTCCGCCCGGATCGGCCGGTAGGCGAGCCCGGGCGTGAAGCCGATCGTCGCATCCTGGTTCGTGCGGCGCGCCGGCGAGGGATTGCCCGGCGATGGGGCCAGCACCTCGGCGCGCACGCCACGGCTGCCGGCGATGAGCAGCCGGCAGGGCCCGACGAATTCGAAATACCGGAACTGCCCCGTCACCCACGATTGCATCGTGAACAGCCGCCAGTGCCGCCGGATGACGAGCTTCCCGCCGCGCAGGCCGATGGCGCCGGCGAGGAAGGTCGGCCGCAGCACGAGCGACGCGGCCTCGGGGATCGAAACCACCGCCAGCTCGGTGTGGGGATTTTCCTGGCTGGAAAAGGTCGCGCGATACGTCGCGTCGGCCGTCGCGTTGCGCATCTCGACCAGCTCGGTCAGGCCCGCCGCCGCGCAGGTCAGCGGCATCCGCCAGTCGAGGACCGTCTTGGTTTTCTTGGCCAGGCCTTCGTCCGACGCCTGCAGGAATCTTTCCTTCACCCACAGCGTGTCGCCGGGCGCGAGCGCGAGGTCGACCGCGGCGCGGCTCGACTCGATCTCCGGCAGCGTCGTCGGCGCGCCGCCGAGGAGGACCGGCGAACGCCGCGACACCGCCGGGGCGAACACGAAGAACAAAAACATCCGCCCGACCGACGGCCCGATGAAATAAAGCCCGACGACCAGGAGGATTTTGCGGCCGTAATTCCCCCAGGCCTCGCGCGCGTAGTGCAGGAGCTTCGACTTGTTCGCCTCGGCCGCCTTGAGCTGCAGCTGCATCCGGCCGAGCGCAATCTCGAGGCCGTCCTTTTCCCACTGGGTGCGCTTCAGCGCGAGTTCCAGCTCATTGACGCGTTTGTTCGCCTCGAGCTCCATTTGTTTCATCCGCGCGACGCGCGCGTCGTTCTCGCGGACCTGCGCGGAATCCGTCGTCAGCCGGCTCAGGCCGCTGTTCATGGCATCGACATCGGCCGCGACCCTGGCCGCCTGCGCCGCGCGGTCCTTTTGCGCCGCGATTTCCGTGCGCGTCGCGGCCATCCGCGCGTCGACGTCGCCGAGCGCCGCCTTCAGTTTTGAGGTCTCCCCGGTCAGGGCGCGGACGATTTCCAGCCGGCGCACGTCGAAGTCCACCTGGTCGCGCAGGAAAATCCACAGGCTGACCGCGGCCACCGCGAGCACGCCCAGCACGAGCGCAAACGTGAGTTTTTGCGCGAGCCACGAGAAAAATCGGCCGAGGGCTCCCATGAATTCAACGAGACTGCGGGCGGGATAAGATTGTTTCATTCAGTTGGCGTATATGCCGGAAGCCAATTGCTAAACGTCCCGCGATGCCCAAACTCCGTCGCAAAACAAACCCGGGCCTTCCCCGCCCGCCTCCCCATGTCCCTGAACCAAACCATCTACAACTCGCCCGTGTTCCAGCAGGCGTGCAACCAGTTCGACATCGCGGCCGACATCCTCGGCATGGACGCCGGCCTGCGCGAGCGCACGAAGCGGCCCCGCCGCTGCGTCATCGTCTCGATGCCGGTCCGCATGGACAGCGGCAAGATCGAGATCTTCGAGGGCTACCGCGTGCAGCACAACCTCTCGACCGGCCCGGCCAAGGGCGGCATCCGCTTCCACCAGGACGTCACGCTCGGCGAGGTCGCCGCGCTCGCAATGTGGATGAGCTGGAAATGCTCGCTGGTCGGCCTGCCCTACGGGGGCGCCAAGGGCGGCGTGGTGGTCAACGCCCGCGACATGTCCAACACCGAGCTCGAGCGGCTTTCGCGCCGCTACATGCAGGAAATCCTGCCGTTCATCGGGCCGCACGTCGACATCCCCGCGCCGGACGTCGGCACCAACGACCAGGTCATGGCCTGGATGATGGACACCTATTCCAACCACCAGGGCTACTACGAGCCCGGCGTCATCACCGGCAAGCCGATCGCGCTCGGCGGTTCGCTCGGCCGCCGCGAGGCCACCGGCGAAGGCGTGGCGTGGTTCGTGAAATCCTATCTGCAGGACATGAACATCCCGCCGGAAAAGACCACCGTCGTCATCCAGGGCTTCGGCAACGTCGGCAGCGAGGCCGCGCTCGCTCTCTACGACTGGGGCGCGGAAGTCGTCGGCGTCTCCGATTTCACCGGCGGCATCTACAATCCCAAGGGCATCGACCTGAAGGCCGCCCTCGCCTACACCGCCTCGAACAAATCCCTCAAGGGCTTCCCCGGCGGCGATCCCGTTTCCAACGAGGATTTGCTCGAGCTCCCCTGCACCGTCCTGATCCCGGCCGCGCTCGAGCGCGTCATCACCGCGCAGAACGCCCCGCGGCTGAAGTGCCGGCTGCTCGCCGAGGGCGCGAACGGCCCGACGACGAACGAGGCGGATGAAATCATCAACAAACGCGGCGACATCGAGCTGATCCCGGACGTGCTCTGCAATTCCGGCGGCGTCATCGTCTCCTACTTCGAGTGGCTGCAGAACCTCCAGAACTACTATTGGACGAAGAACGAGGTCTTCGACAAGTTGCACCGCATGCTCGCCAAGGCGAAGGCGTCGGTCGACGAGACGAAGAAGAAATACAACTGCAGCCGCCGCACCGCCGCCCTCGTGCTCGGCATCTCCCGCGTCGCCGAAGCCAAGGCCAAGCGCGGATTGTTCCCGTGAGCCTCCTGGCGCGTTTCCTCGCGCTGGTCGCCTTCGGGTGCGCGGCCCTTGCCGTCCGCGCCGCCGACGCGCCACCGGCCAGGAGCGAGGAGCAAAAGATTGAAGCCCTGCTGGCCTTTGTGGCCGCGCAGAAGGACATCCGGTTTGTCCGCAACGGATCGGATTACGACGCCGCGACCGCGGTGAAATTCCTCCGCGCAAAATGGGACCGGCAGAAAGCCGAAATCAAGACGGTGAGCGATTTCATCGACAAGGCCGCGACGAAATCCTCGACCACCGGCCAGCCCTACCTGATCCGCTTCAAGGACAAGACCGAGATGCCCTGCGCGGATTTTTTGCGCAAGCAACTGGCCGCGGGGCCTTGAATTTGCAGGTGCCGTGCTTGCACGCCACGTTGCGCGCGAGCGCGCAACCTACACGAACAGCCACGCCGCCAGCACGAGGATCGGCAGCAGCACCGGCAGGCTGTATTTGCCGAGATAGCCGAAAAAGCCCGGCATCTTCACCCCGTCGTTTTCCGCGATGCTCTTGACCATGAAATTCGGCCCGTTGCCGATGTAGGTCAGCGCCCCGAAAAAAACCGCGGCGAGGCTGATCGCCAGGACGAAGCCCGGGGCGGTTGCGAGCAATTCCGCCATGGCATGCTCCTCCGGTCCGGGCGCGACGAGTGTTACCTCGGCGAGCTTGAGGAAATTCAGATAGGTCGGCGCGTTGTCCAGCACGGCGGAGAGCGAACCGGTCGCATAATAATAATGCCCGGGTTCGGCCAGGCCCGCATTCCGGCCGTGCGCCTCGAGGTAACCGAGCGCCGGCATCATCGTGAGGAAAATCCCGAGGAACAGCCACGCCACCTCGCGGACCGGTGCAAAGGTGAATTTATTCTCCCGGTGGACCGCCGCCGGCGTCAGCCGCCATGACGCCAGCGCCGCACCAAGCATCACGCCCTCGCGGAGGAAATATTTCCCGGGCAGGAAAACCGCGCCGATCACCGCGAGCAGCGCGGCCACGTTGCCCGCGCCGCCGCACCGCCAGGCTTCCGCGCCGTCCGCCGCGGGCGCGGGTCCATCTCGACGACTGCGGCGGTCCCAAAAATAAAACACGGCCAGCACGAGTCCGTTCACAAAAACCCACGGCGCCAGCGCGTGGCCGAGCAGCCAGAAGAACGGCACGCCGCGCAGATATCCGAGGAACAGCGGCGGGTCGCCGATCGGCGTGAGCGCGCCGCCGCAGTTGGAGACGATGAAAATAAAGAACACAACGTGGAACGGCTGCAGCCGGCGCCGGTTGACGCGCAGCCAGGGCCGGATCAGCAGCATCGACGCGCCGGTGGTGCCGATGAAATTCGCGAGCACCGCCCCGGCGGCGAGGAAGGCGACATTCGCCCCCGGCGTCCCGCCGCCCTTCACCTGCAGGTGGATACCGCCCGCGATGACGAAGAGCGACCCGATGAGGCAGACGAACGAGAAATATTCGTGCAGCGCGTGCCCGACCGTCGCGGTGCCGCCGGCGATCCCAAAGCAATAAACGCCCGCCACCAGCGCGCCCAGGCCGACGGCCACGTGGGGATAATAATGCTCCCACCAGTGGTGAAGCCGCCGGCCCGACAGCGGCATGACCGCGATCATCAACAGCAGCAGCCCGAAGGGGACCAGCAGGGCCGGCGGGATGTCGGTGAGCAGCGCGAGCATTTCCGGACGCTCGACGCCGGGACGGGCGGCGTCAATCCAGTCCGGCCAGGACCCGCGGCAGCTCCGCCAGGCTCATGATGAACGCGCCGGCGCCGGCCTTGACCTTCGGGCGCGCCGTGTAGCGGCCAAAGCCCACGAAAAGGTCCACGACCGGCGCGGCCTCCAGGTCGCTCGCGCCATCGCCGACCATCACCGTGCGGGCCGCGGAAAGCTCGGCCTTGATCTCCGCGATGCGCACCGGCTTGCCGCCCGAGCGCGTGGCGGGAGATTTCTCATCGAAGCCCGCATACTCCCCGCGCGCATCGAACCACAGGTCGACTGCCTCAACGCGTTCGATGCCCAGGTGCGCCGCGAGCGGGGCGATCGCCGGCCGGAATCCGCCGCTGAGAATGAGGGGCGTCCAGCCGGCCTTCTTCAATTGCGCGATCGTCACCCGCGCCGTCGGCTCGACCTGCCCGATGTAGAGCCGGCCGACCGCCTCGACGTCCGCGCGCCGCGGCCGGATGATGTCGAGCCGGCGCGCGAAGACCGATTCGACCGGCATCTTGCCCTCCATCGCCGCGGTGGTCATCGCCTCCACCTCCGCAAAAACCTGCGGCCCGCGCCCGCGCGCAAGCTCGTCGATGCCCTCGATCGCGCTCAGCGTCGAATCGCAGTCGAAAAAGATCAGCTTGGGAGGATTCATCACGGGAAACCCGAGACTCCGACACAGAGGCCGCGGCGTGCAAAGCAGAAAGATTTCAACCCCGCGTCGCCCGGTGGTCCGCCGGCCCTCCCTGGCGCCAAACAAAAAGCCCTCCGCGCGGGAGGGCTTCGAAAAAACGGCGGCGGGCCGCGGTCTTACTTGACCTTGGTCGCGCGCTTGAACTTCGAGGTGAACTTCTCGACGCGACCGGCGGTGTCGACCAAGCGCTTCTCGCCGGTGTAGGCGGGATGCGAGTCCATGGTGACGTCGCGCACGATCACGAAGTAGTCCTGGCCGTCGATCTTCTCGGTGCGGGCCGACTTCATCGTCGACTTGGTGAGGAATTTCTTGCCCGTTCCGATGTCGAGGAAGCAGACGTTGTTGAGGGCGGGATGGCCGTCGGTTTTCACGATAAAGCGGTGGTTGATCAGCCTTGGCGCGCCTTGTAGCGCGGCTCGACCTTGTTGATGACGTAGATGCGCCCCTTGCGACGGACGACCTGGCAGGCCGGGTGACGCACCTTGGCGGATTTGATGGAGGAAACGACTTTCATAAAAACGAGGAAAGAAGATGGCCGCGGCCTACCCTGTCAAAGGAAAAGAATTTGTCCCTCTCAAACCGCCGCCACTGGCGCCCGTCGCGGGCCGTTCGGGCTCGTCTTTGCCCGCGGCGGCGGACAGCGTCGCCGCCAACCCCGCTCCCCCATGTGCCTTGACCGTAGGGAATTCATCCGCCTCTCCGCCGGTGTCGCCGGCACCGCCCTCCTGGCCGGCTCGTCCGCCCGGGCCCAAAATCTCATCAGCCAGCCAACTTCCGCCACCGCCCTGCCGGAACCGATCCGAACGCTGCAGCGGATGACCGCCGACGTCGCGCCCATCACGCTCGACGAGCGTCGCGGCCGCGTGGCCAAGGCCCAGCGCCTCATGGCCGAGCACGGGATCGGCGCCATCTTTCTCGAGCCCGGCTCGAGCCTGTTTTATTTCACCGGGGTCCGCTGGAGCAACAGCGAGCGGATGTTCGCGGTGGTGATCCCCGCCCAAGGCGAGCCGGCCTACGTCTGTCCGAAGTTCGAGGAGGAACGGGCGCGCGAACTCATCCGGCTCGGCGGCGATGTCCGCACCTGGGAGGAGGACGAGAGTCCCTATCGACGCGTGGCGGAGATTTTCCGCGACCGCGGCCTGCGCACCGGCCGGGTCGGGATCGAGGAGCGGGTCCGCTTTTTTCTCTTCGACGGCATCCGGCGCGAGGCGCCGGGACTCGAATACGTCAGCGCCGACCCGGTCACGGCCGGCTGCCGGATGTTCAAGTCGCCCGCCGAGATCGCGCTGCTCAAGCGCTCCAATGAAATCGCGCTCGCCGCCTACCGGGCCACGTGGCGGACGATGCGCGAGGGAATGCCGCAGCAGGAATTCGCGGGCAACTGCGCCGCCGCCATCGCCGCGCTCGGCGGCAACGAGGGCGGCATCTTCTGCAGCTTCGGGAAATTCACCGCGTTTCCCCACGGCAGCATCACGCCGCAGGTGCTGCGCGAGGGCGACGTGGTCCTGATGGACGGCGGTTGCACGCTCGACGGCTACCAGTCCGACATCACCCGGACCTTTGTCTTCGGCACGCCGACCCCGCGCCAGCGCGAGATCTGGAACCTCGAGCGCGCCGCGCAGGATGCGGCGTTCGCCGCGGCCAGGGTCGGGGCGCCCTGCGAAAACGTCGACGCCGCCGCGCGTGCCGTGCTCACCAAGGCCGGGTTCGGCCCGGATTACCGCCTGCCCGGCCTGCCGCACCGCACCGGGCACGGCATCGGCCTCGATTACCACGAGTGGACCAATTTCGTCCGCGGCAACCAAACCCCGATCCAGCCCGGCATGTGCTTCAGCGACGAGCCCACCATCGCGATCTACGGCGAATTTGGCATGCGGCTCGAGGATTGCCTCCACATCACCGAGGCCGGCGCGGAATTCTTCACGCCGCAAAGCCCGTCGATCGACCAGCCGTTCGGCTAACCCCCGCGGCCCTTAATTCACCGTCGGATCCTCGGGCTCGTTCGCGAGCAACCGCAGCTCGGGGTCGAGCGCGCCGAGCAGGTTGCGCCAGAGGTCGGCGCCGTCGGCCTTGTCAATCTGGTGGCCCTCGATCGTGGTGAGGAACCATGTGTCGTGCTTCATTTCGTTTTCGAGCTGGCCCTTGGTCCAGCCCGAGTAGCCGAGGAAGCCGCGCACGGTGAGCCCCGGCGTGCCGATGAGCTCCGCCGCCTTCTCCGGCTCGATGCCGAAATGAAGCTGGAACGCGCCCTCCTCGTCCAGCCACTGCCACGAAACCAGGATCAACTGGTCCGGTTCCACCGGCCCGCCGGCGTAAAGCGGCACGCCGGCCAGCGGGCCGAGCGCGAACTCCGGGTTGATCTCCGCGAGCTGCCGGCCGAGGGGGCGGTTGAGCACGACGCCCATCGCGCCCTCCTCGTTGTGCGCGGAGAGCAACACGACGCTGCGCTTGAAGTTCGGGTCCCGCAGCACCGGGTGCGCGAGCAGCAACTGGCCGGCGAGGGTCCGGGGCGTCTTGCGGGCGGTGCGGCGTTCGCGCATTTTTTTAGGACAGTTGCCGCGGCCGGGCGGCCCGCTAAAGTTTGGCAATTTTCACGCCGGCGTCGGCGAGGATCGGGCCGACCAGCGGGTCGTTGACGTAGTCGGCGCGGTATTTCACCTCGGCGATGCCCGCCGCCGCGAGGATCTTGGCGCAATTGATGCACGGGTAGTGCGTCACGTAGGCGGTGCAGCCGTCGACGCTCGAGCCGCGCCGCGCGGCGTCGGCGATCGCGTTCTGCTCGGCGTGGACCGTCGCCTGCTCGTGCTCGTCGCGGACGCGCGAGACGTGCGGCGTGCCGGGCAGGTAGCCGTTGTAGCCGGCGGCCACGATGCGGTTCTTGCGGTCGCCGCCGGTGACGATGACGCAGCCCACGTTGAGCCGCTCGCAATTGGAGCGGGAGGCGATCAGGGCCGCGGTCGCCATGAAATATTCGTCCCAGCTCGGGCGGTGCGGGAACGCGGCGGTGGCCTGCGCGATGAGGTCGACGGGATGGGTGGGGACTTCGGAGCGGGCGGGAAGATTCATGCGATTGCGCCGCACACTGGACAACTCCGCGAAGCTGGGCAACCTTCCTCTCCGGCATGCAGCGCGCGCTTCAACCCGAGCTTCTCGATTCGCTGCCGCCCGACCATCCCGACGCCGTCCACAACCGGCGCGACCTCCGGGTCACGAACCGCGTCATGGGCAACCACCGCTGGCTGGCCCGCACGCTCGCCGCCGAGCTGCGGCCCGGCGAAACCGCCCTCGAACTCGGCGCCGGCACCGGCGAACTCGGCCTCCGGCTCGCCGCCCAGGGCACGCCGGTCGACGGCCTCGACCTCTGGCCGCGGCCCGCGGACTGGCCGGCGGAGCGCCAGTGGCACCGGCACGATTTGCTGACCTTTGCCGGTTATGACGCGTATCCCGCGATCATCGGCAACCTGATCTTTCACCAGTTCACCGCGGAACAACTGGCCGCCCTCGGCGCGAAGCTGCGCCGCTCGGCGCGGCTGATCGTCGCCTGCGAACCGGCCCGCTGGCGGCGGTCGCACCTGATCTTCGGCGCGATCGCGCCGCTGCTGGGCGCGAATCATGTGACGATGCACGACGCCCGTGTGAGCATCACCGCGGGGTTTCGCGGAAGGGAGCTGCCCGAAATGTTGGGCTTGGACGAACCCGGGTGGCGCTGCCGGTGTCACACGAGCGTGCTCGGCGCCTACCGGCTGGTGGCGCAGCGGACATGAACCCAGTTCGACCCCTCGAAATCATCGGCGGCGGCCTGGCCGGGCTGTCGCTCGGCCTGGCGCTGCGGCGCGCGGGAGTCGGGGTCACGGTCGCCGAGGCCGGCGACTACCCGCGGCACCGCGTTTGCGGGGAATTCATCACCGGCCTCGCCGACGAAACGGTCGCGCGCCTCGGCCTCGCGCCGTTCCTCGCCGACGCCCTCGCGCTCCGCGAGGTCGCCTGGTTCCACTCCGGCCGCCTCGCCCGCCGCCAGCGGCTGCCCTCGCCCGCGCGCGGGCTCAGCCGGTTCGCACTCGACGCCCGCCTTGCCCGGGCCTTCGCGAGCGCCGGCGGCAACCTGCGCACCAATCACCGCGTGGCGGCGCTCGATCCGGCGCCGGGACGCGTTTTCACGACCGGCCGGCGGCGCGCGGCGCAGTCGCCGTGGCTCGGCCTGAAAATCCACGCGCGCGGGCTGGCCTTGGAATGCGACCTCGAGCTCCACCTCGGCGACGACACCTACGTCGGCCTGTCGGGGGTCGAGGACGGCCGCGTGAACATCTGCGGCCTCTTTCGCCGGCGGGAGATTTCCGCCAAGGGTCCCGCGTTGCTCCTCGCGTATCTCCAGGCCGCGAACCTCTCCGCGCTCGCCGCACGGCTCGCCGGCGCCGATTTCGATGCGGCGTCGTTCTCCGCGGTGGCGGCGGTGGATTTCGACCAACATGTCCCGCCGGCCGACCGCGTCGCCCTCGGCGACGCCTGCGCCATGATCCCGCCCTTCACCGGCAACGGCATGGCGATGGCCTTTCAAAGCGCCGAGGCCGCCCTCGATCCCCTCCTCGCCTACGCGCGGGGCGCCGCGGACTGGGCCGAGACCTGCGCGGTGATTCATGCGGCCCTGCAGCAACGTTTCCGTCTCCGGCTCGCGGCGGCGGACCTGCTGCACCCGTTCCTTCTCCGGCCGTCGCGCCAGCGCATGCTGGCCGGGCTCGCCCGCGCGCACGTGCTGCCGCTCCAGCCGCTTTATTCGGTCCTCCACTGATCATGTATCTCCACGCCCTTGCCACCGCCGTGCCGCCGGCGGTCTTCACGCAGCCCGAGTGCTGGGAAATCGTCCAGCGTTCGCCCGTGCGCGACCGCCTGAAAAAACGCTCGATGCTGATCCTGCAGACGATCCTCAAGGGTGACCACGGGATCGCCACGCGGCATTTCGCCGCGCCGAACATCGAGGGCGTCTTCGACCTCAACTCCGACCAGCTCAACGCCACCTTCCGCGCCGAGGGCCCGAAACTCGCCGGCCGCGCGCTCACCGCGGCGCTGGCGCAGGCGGGCCTCCAGGTCGCCGAGATCGACGCGCTCCTGATCTGCACCTGCACGGGATACCTCTGCCCCGGCCTGACGAGCTACGTCGCCGAACAGCTCGGGTTGCGGCCCGATGTTTTTCTCCAGGACCTCGTCGGCCTCGGCTGCGGCGCGGCCATCCCGACGCTGCGCGCCGCAAGCCACATCGTCCGCTCGCAACCGGGCGCCACCGTCGCGTGCATCGCGGTCGAGGTGTGCTCGGCGGCGTTCTACCTCGACGACGATCCCGGCGTGCTGATCAGCGCCTGCCTCTTCAGCGACGGGGCGGCGGCCACGATCTGGCGCGCGACCCCCGGGGCCTCGGGGCTGGCGGCGTTCGATTTCAACACGCGGCACCTGCCCGCCGACCGCGACAAGCTCCGGTTCGAGCAGCGCGACGGCAAGCTGCGCAACCTCCTCCACCGCTCCGTGCCCGAACTCGCCGCCGGCGCGGTCGAGCGGCTGTGGGCGGAGCGCGGGCCGCGGCCGGTGAAGCGGGTGGTGACGCATCCCGGCGGCCGCGACGTCCTCGAGGCCCTCGCGCCGGTCCTGGCGCCGCATTCGCTCGAAGCGAGCACCACGACGCTGCGCGAGCATGGCAACATGAGCAGCCCGGCGGTGCTCTTTGCGCTGGAGGAGACGCTTCGGGCGGACACGCCGGATGCGGGCGGCGATTTTTGGCTCGTGAGTTTCGGGGCGGGCTTTAGCGCACATAGTTGCCGAATCGGCCTCCCGCCCCATGCCCACGCTCCAGGAAGTCACTAATTACTGCGACAAGCGCACCCGCCGCGCGGCGTTCAAGGATTTTCCCGGCGCGCACAACGGGCTGCAGGTCGCCAACGACGGGCGGGTGACGCGGATCGGCGCGGCGGTCGACGCCGGCCTGGTCCCGTTCGAAAAAGCCGTCGAGCGCGGCGTCGATTTCCTCATCGTGCACCACGGCCTCTTCTGGGCGGGCGTGCAGCCGCTCACCGGCGCGGTCTACGGCCGCTTCGCGGCGCTCGTCAGCGGCAACTGCGCGGTTTATTCGAGCCATCTCCCGCTCGATGCGCACGAGGAGATCGGCAACAACGTGATCCTGGCGCGGCAGCTCGGGCTGAAGGCGAAGCGCCCGTTTCTCTTCCACGAGGGCGAGCCGATCGGCTGGATCGCCGCCAACAAGCTCAAGCGCGCCCAGCTCTGCGCGCGGCTCGAGGAACTTTACCCGCGAGTCGTCAGCGTCGACTGCGGCCCGGCCGCGCCGAGGAACGTCGCCTTCTGCAGCGGCAGCGGCAACAGCGCCGTGCCGCAGCTGCTGGCGGCGGGCGTCGACACGCTCGTGACCGGCGAGCTGCGCGAGGAATGGTTCAACTACGCGCAGGAGCACAAGCTCAACCTGATCTGCTGCGGCCATTACGCGACCGAGGTCCACGGCGTGAAGGCGCTCGCCGCCGAGCTCGCGAAGAAATTCCGGCTGCCGTGGGAGTTCATCGAAACGGAAAATCCGCTTTGATTCATCCACCGGCCATGAAACCACGAATCCCTTGCATTGATCTTTTTCCGGTTTCATGGCTTCTGAATAAAATCTCCCGATGAAAATCGCCGTCCTCCATGGCCCGAATCTCGACCGGCTCGGCAAGCGCCAGCCGGAGATCTACGGCACGGCCACGCTCCAGGACCTGGAAAAGCTCATCCGCGCCGAGGCGAAGCGCCTGGGATTTTCCGTCGTGTTCTTCCAATCGGCCCACGAAGGCGCGCTGGTCGACAGGATCCATGCGCTGACCGACCGCGGCGTCGAGGCGTTCATAGTCAACTTCGGCGCCTACTCGCACACCAGCATCGCGCTGCGCGACGCGCTCACGGCCTCGAACCTGCCGGCGATCGAGGTGCACCTTTCGGACATCAAGAAGCGCGAGAAATTCCGCCGCACGTCGATGACCGCCGGCGCGTGCGTCGCGATGATCTCGGGCAAGGGCTTTCCCGGCTACGTCGAGGCGCTGCGGCAGCTTGCCCGGCTCTGACATGGGCCAGCATCTCCCCGACTTCGCCGAGCCGCGCTGGTTCGTCTGCCACACCAAGCCGCGTTGCGAAAAGAAATTCGACGACCTGCTCGCGCGAGAGAAATTCGCGCACTATCTCCCGCTGATCCAAAGCGTCCGCCGCTACAGCACGCAGAAAAAAACCTTCACCAAGCCGCTCTTCGCCGGCTATGTCTTTGCGCGGCTCGAGCCGGAGAAGAAGGACCGGATCTACCAGCAGGACCTGCTGGTGCGCGCCACGATGGTCGAGAACGAGCCGCAATTCCTCCGGCAGCTCGAGGACGTCCGGCTGGTCTGCGCCTCGGGCCTCGAAGCCGCCCTCCACCCGCTCATCCGCAAGGGCACCCACGTCCGGGTGCAGGGGGGCCCCCTGCACGGCCTCGAGGGATACGTGGATGACCCCATGAACCCGCAGGGAATTGTCGTGTCAGTAGACGTGTTGCAACAGGGCCTGCTCGTCCGTCTGCCGTTCAGCGCCCTCCAACTCCTGCCCTGATCCGCACACACATGTTCCGCCGCCTGCTCCTCCTGCCGGTCGCGCTCTCCGGCGCGGTCCTTGCGCTGGCCCAATTGCCCGCCAACCCGCCGGCCTCGGCCAATGCGGCCGCCGCGCCCGCGACGCCCGACGACGACCGCCCGTTCTTCTCGCGCGTCAGCGGGCTGTTCACGGGCGACCTCCCCCAGCTCGATTTTCCCGGCACAGTGAAATTGATCGTGCGGCCGCACTTCGGCGACCTGGTCCACCGGGACTACATGCGCATGGAAACCGGCCTGCGCTGGGCTATCAACGACGACTTCGAGCTCAACGGCGACACCTCGGAATTCTTCACCCACGGCCTGAAGGGTTCGGCCGGCTACGGCATCGGCCGGCTGCGCTTCGGGGCAAAATATGTCTTCGAGGAATGGCCGTGGCCTTATTACGAGACGACCATCGCCCTGAACGTGGAGCGGCCGGTGGGGCATCCGCCGCTCGACATGACCGACGGCCACAACCACGTCCAGCCGAGCTTCATCATCCAGCACCAGGTCGAGAGCAACCCGCGGCTCACCACCTTCGGCGGGATGGGCCTCGACCTGATGGGGCAGAGCTCCGTGACCGGCCAGTTCGGCACCAACAACCCGCACGACGACAATGTGTCGGTCACGGGCGGATTCATCTACGACCGCGGTCAGGTGAAATGGACCTTCACCAGCACCTACGCCACGACCGCGATCCTCACGAACGAAACGCATCATTTCTTTTCGGTCCAGCCCGGCCTCCTCTGGTATGTGCCGCGGCGCTACACGTTTCATTCGAAGACGCAGTGGATCGTCGGCCTCGGCGCGCGCACCAGCTTCGGCCCGGACGGCACGGACCTCAGCATCAGCTCCAAGCTCCGCGCGGAAATCACCTTCCGCCAAGTGATGGACCGGCTGCGGCACGTGCGGGAAAATCCGAAGAACCACTGAGCCGGCCTCACGGCGCGGCCGGGTTTTCGAAAGGTTTTGAAGTGACGGCCGGATGATTCCGGAATAAATAGTTGGATCGGGCCGCCGCTCCGGCGGAAATTTCCATCCCTTCAACGCATGAAAACCCTGTCCCATCGCCTGCGGCTGCAGCTTTCGGCCGCCCTGTTCTGTTTCGCCGGCACCACGCTCGGCTCCGCGGCCGCCAGCTACCACTTGCTCAAGGAAATCCCGATCCCCGGCGACGGCGGCTGGGATTATCTGTCGGTGGATCCGGCCAGCCACCGGCTCTTCGTGCCCCACGCCACCAAGGTCGTCGTGGTCGACACCGCGCAGGACAAGGTCGTCGGGGAAATCGCCGACACGCCCGGGGTCCACGGACTCGCCTGCGCCCCGGAGCTGGGCCGCGGGTTTTCCAGCAACGGGCGCGAGAACAAGGCGAGCATCGTCGACCTGAAAAGCCTGCAGACCATCGCCAAGGTCGCCACCGGCGAGGGCCCGGACGCCATCCTCTATGAGCCCGGCCGGCGCGAAGTCTACACGTGGAACGGACGCGGGCAGAACGCCACGGTCTTCGACGCCGCCACCGGCAACGTGGTCGTCACCATCCCGCTCGGCGGCAAACCGGAGTTCTGTCAGGCGGATCCGGCGGCGGGCCGCATCTACGTCAACCTCGAGGACAAGAACGAGGTCGCCGTGCTCGACACCAAGACCCACGCCGTGGTGGCCCGCTGGCCGATCGCCCCCGGCGAGGAGGCCACCGGCTTGGCGCTGGACGCGGACCATCACCGCCTCATCCTCGGCTGCGGCAACGCGAAGATGGTGGTCATGGATTCCGCGAGCGGGAAGGTCGTCGCCAGTCTCGATGCCGGCCAGGGCATCGACGCAGCCGCCTTCGATCCCGGCACGCAGCTCGCGTTCGCCTCGGCGGGCGACGGCACGGTCACGATCGCGCACGAGGATGCGCCCGACAAATTTTCCCCCGTGCAGAAACTCACGACCGCCCGCGGCGCCCGCACCATGGCGCTGGATCCCGTCACCCACCGGATTTACCTGGCCGCGGCCCAGTATGAGACCCCCGCCACCCCGCCGCCGGCCGGCACCCGGCAGCGGCCGAAGATGATTCCGGGCAGCGTGCGGATCCTGGTTTTTGGCTTGGATTGAACTTCAGGGAAAAAGCCATGTCTGCGTCCGGCTGAGCACCACCCCTCCCTGCCGATGACTTTTCGTCGCCGCCCTCTCGCCTTCGCGGTCCTGCTGCTGGCCTGTGCCGCCGCCGGTTTGCGCGCCCAGGAAATCCCGCCCGCCCCCGCCGCCGCGTCGCCCGGCCCCGTGCCGGCCGCGGCGGAGGACCAGACGCTCCACAAGATCAACGGTATCTTCGACACCGAGCTGCCCAAGACCGAGCGCAAGGGCGTGATCCGCTTCATCGTGCACCCGCACCTCGGCGACTTCACGTCGCGCAGCTACGTGCGCGTGCCGCTCGGCATCCGCTGGGGCGTGAACGACCACGTGGAATTCACCGCCACCGTCGAGCCGTATATCGAGCACGGCCTGCGCAGCGGTTCGCCGGGCAATGGCATCGGCGACTTCGAGGTCGGCGGCAAATATGCCTTCCGGCGCTGGCTCGACACCGACTGGGATGCGAGCACCGGCGTGAACCTGCGGCGGCCGGTCGGCAGCCCGCCGCTGGACATGACCGATGGCTACAACCATTATACGCCCTACCTCACGCTTTCGCGCCCGAGCGCGCGGACGGAAAACCTGACGTGGTTCCTGAACGGCACCGTCGACCTCATGGAAAAATCCTCCGTGGCCGGCACCTTCCGCAAGGACGACCCGCACAGCAGCTCGCTGCTGTTCAGCACCGGCTTCGTGCTCGATCGGTATCCCTACCACTACACGCTCGAGACCGGCTACCAGACGACCTCGCTCATCGGGAAGGACAACCAGCAGTTCGTCTTCGTGAAGCCCGGCTTCGCTTGGGACCTGCCGCGGCGGCTCACGTTCGACTCGCACGGGCGCTGGCTCTTCGGCTTCAGCGTGAAGATTACCGAGGGTCCCGACGGCACGCGGGTCGACACCGGCGGGAAAATCCGCGGCGAATTCAATCTCCGGCGCTGGTTCGGCGGAAAGAAATCCGACGAAAAATAAGCGGCTCACCGCAGCGTCCACAACCACGCCGCGAGGTGCAGCGTGGCCCAGGCGGCGAAGGCCGCCCCGACATCGTCCACCACCACGCCCCAGCCGCCCGGCCAGTCCTGGAGCCGGCGGATGCCGAACCATTTCGTGATGTCGAAAAAGCGAAACAGCGCGAAGCCCGCGAGCAGCACGCCCCAGTCCGGCCAGTGCTGCAACCCGCCGGCGCGCCAGCCCATGAACACGAGCGGCATGACAACAAACTCGTCGAGGATGACCTGCCCCGGATCCTTGCGGCCCATGCGTTTCTCCGCCTCGCCGCAGAACGCCACCGCGAAATAACCCGCGACCGCGCTCCACGCGAAGATCACCTCCCAGCGCGCCGCGCGGAAAAACAGCAGGAAATACAGCAACCCCGCGAGCGAACCCCATGTGCCGGGCGCCGGCAGCCTCATGCCGACGGGCCCGAGCGTCGCGAGGCCGTTGACCAACCCGGTCGGCAGCACGCGGGGCCATTTCGGCTGGGTCAGCGGCATCGGTTCACTCCAGCACGACGTAGCCGTGGCGGCGGAAATAGGAAATGCCCGAGGTGATCGTCAGCACCGCCGCGAGGAAATAACAGCCCATGCCGATCCACTGGATCACGTTCACCACGCCGGGCGTGCCCGCATAATCCTGCGCGATCATCCGCGCGCCCAGCAGCCAGCCAATGGAGTTCAACTGGACAAATGTCTTCACCTTGCCGCCGGTGTCGGCCTCGACGACCAGGCCCTTCTTCGCCGCGGCCATGCGCATGCCGGATACCATGAACTCGCGGCCCAGGATCACCAACAGCAGCATCATGGCGAACGTGTCGTAGCCAAGGAAGTAGTCGTCGTTCACCAGCTGGATCATCAGGCCGATAACCATCACCTTGTCGATGACCGCGTCCATGAACCGCCCGAACGACGACACCTCGCCGCGCGCGCGCGCGATCATGCCGTCGAACCAGTCGGTCAGCGCCGCCGCGATGAACAGCCAGAAGGCGATCGTCGCCGCGTGCGGGAAATTGCGCCCCATCAGCCACACGATGACAAACATGGCGGGGATGCGGGAGACGGTCATCCAGTTGGCCACGGTGAAACGCATGACCCGCAGTCGAAACAGCCGGCGTGCGCTTGGCAAGTTTTGTCATCCCGAGCGGTGCGAGGGATCTCGCCGGCAAATGAAGTGCGGACCCGCGGCGAGATTCCTCGCTTCGCTCGGAATGACAGAAAGGAAGGCCCCGGTTTGACGCAAAACTTCCTCGCCATCCCCGGCCCGGCCCGGAATCCTCGGCCGCGTCCGCTCCATGAAGCATTGCATCTACCCCGGAACCTTCGATCCCGTGACCTACGGCCACCTCGACGTGCTCGAGCGCGCCGCGAAGCTTTTCGACCGCGTGACGGTCGCGGTGGCGCTGAGCTCGACGAAGAATGCCCTCTTCAGCGCCGACCAGCGCGTGGAACTCATCCGGGCCAACACCGGCAAGCTGCCGAACGTCGAGGTCGTGAGCTTCGACGGACTGCTCGTGGAATTCGCGCAGAAGCAGAAGGCGCACGCCATCATCCGCGGCCTGCGCGCGCTGTCGGATTTCGAATTCGAGTTCAACATGGCCCTGATGAACCGCCACCTCCAGCCGAAGGTGGAGACGATCTTCGTGATGCCCAACGAGGCCTACAGCTACACCAGCTCCACGCTGGTGAAGCAGATCGCCAAGCTCGGCGGCGACGTCGGCCACTTCGTCCCGGCGAACGTGGCGAAGGCGCTGAGGCAAGTGCGGTAGTCTGAGGGCTGGATTTCTCTGATGGAGGCGGGACCATCAGTCCCGCGGGATATCGGGTAAATCGCGAACGGCATTCCCGCGCAGCGGCCAATGCACCTTCCTCACCTGCGCTCCTTCAAATCCGATCCCGTGATTTTTATCACCACGTGCGTCCACCAACGCCGGCCGATCCTGGCTGGTGCGACCGCACACCAGATCCTCCGCGAAATTTGGACGAAATCCGCCGGACAAAACGGCTGGCATGTCGGCCGGTATTTGCTGATGCCCGATCACGCGCATTTCTTCGCTTCCCCCGGCTTCGGCGCTCGCTCCCTGGCGGATTGGATGAGACTCTGGAAATCCATTGCTTCGCTCCGCATAAACCGTGCGCTGGGGCGCGACGGCCGGGTGTGGCAGGCTGACTACTTCGATCGCTATCTACGATCCTTGGATGACTACGAGGCAAAATGGGACTACATCGCGCGGAATCCCGTGCGAAAGGCGTTGGTAGCGGATTCGAAGGATTGGCCGTGGCAGGGCGCGATACACGATTTGCGATACCACGCCTCGCGGGGCTGATGGCCCCGCCTCCATCCGGGCACTCGTTCCGCCGCCCCTTACTTCACCCCCGCCGCCTGCAGCGTGTTCGCGTAGAATTTCGCGGCGTCGGCCTTCAGCTTCGCGAGTTCGGACGGCACCATATACATCATGTGGCCGCCTTCGTAGAACGTGAGGTTGATGTTGCCGCGCACCGTGGGGTCGAGACCCATCTGCCGCACCGTGTAGTCCGTGGCGAAGAAGGGCGTCGCGAGGTCGAAGTAGCCGTTGGCGATCCAGACCTTCAGGTTCGTGTTGCGGCTCATCGCGCGGTGGAGCAGCTCGGCGGTGTTGAGGTATTCGTTCTGGACGTTGTTGTAGTTCCACGGGCGGACGTCGCCGGTGAGCGCGTTGTAAGGCAGGTCGTTTTCGTATTTCAGCTCGCGGCGGACGTAGTCGTTGAAACACGCCGTGTAGCAGCCGTAGACCGCCTCGTAGCTCGGGTCGAAATCCGGCTGCTCCGTGCCCGGCTGGTAACGGATGCCAGTAAGCCGCGAGTCGTAGCGGCCGACGGAGCGGTTCTGGTCGGCGAGGAGCTCGCGCGTGAACGTGAAGATGTCGATCCGCAGGTTGCGCTGCGCGATGAACGCCTCGGGCAGGCCGATCAGGCCGGACATTTCCTTCGCGAGCGCCGCCTTGTCCGCGGCGGGCAGCGCGTCGCCGAGCATCAGCGCCGGCGCGTATTTTTCCTGCACAAATTTGCCCGCGGCCTTGACCAGCGTGCGCAGGTCCATCGCGGCGTAGGCGCCGCCGAGCTTCTTGTGATACCACGCGCCGGCCGCATAGGTGGGCAGGAAAAGCTGGTAAGGCAGGTCGTTGCCCTGGGTGAAGCGCGCCGTCTGGAAATTCATGATCGAGGAGATCAGCGTGATGCCGTTCAGGTAGAGCCCGTAGCGGTCCTGCAGGTAATCGGAGAGCCCCGACGCGCGCGTGGTCCCGTAGCTTTCGCCGACCAGGAATTTCGGCGAGGCCCAGCGCTGGTAGCGCGTCGTGTAGAGCCGGATGAAGTCGCCGACCGACGCGATGTCCTCGGTGAACCCGTGGAACTGGTGCGGATCCTCGCCCGCCGCGGCGCGGCTGTAGCCGGTGGACACCGGGTCGATGAACACGAGGTCGGTCTGGTCGAGCCAGGTCGCGTCGTTGTCCATCATCTTATACGGCGGCGGCAGCGATTCGCCCTTTTCCGTCATGACGACCCGCTTCGGCCCGATCGCGCCCATGTGCAGCCAGATCGACGCGGAGCCCGGGCCGCCGTTGAAGGAGAACGTCACGGGCCGCGTCGCGGGGTCGGCCTTGTCGGCGCCGTCGGCCAGCTTGGTGTAGGCGACGAAGAAAATATTGGCCTTCGCCTTCTCGTTCTTGGCGTCCTTCATCAGCATGTAGCCGGTGGTCGCGCGGTATTTGATCACCTTGCCGCCGATGGTCATTTCGTGGTCGGTGACGGAGAGGACGGGTTCCTTTTCCTTCTCGGCCGGCTTGTCCGCGGACTTTTTGTCGGCGGCCTTGTCCTTATCCTTGTCCTTCGGCTCCTCCTGGGCCGGGGCCGCGAGGAACGACAGTGAAAACAACAGCAACCAGAACAGGCGTGAGGCGATTTTCATGGGGATGCCGGAGGCAATTCGGCCGGCGTCGCGGTGGCAACAGGAATTCCCCGCCGCCGTGAAACTTTCGCCCGGGCGCGCCGTCACTTCGGGCTCTGGCCCAAGGTATTAATTTGCGCCGCACTTAAATCATTTCCTAACTCACTCATGGCTTCCAAGGGATCCTCTCCCGTCAAGATCATCGTCACCCTGGCCATCGTCGGCGCGCTCATCGCCGGAGCCGTCTACTACTTCAAGTATGCCGACGACGGCAAGGCGCCGGAGTTCAACACCGCCATCGTCACGCGCGGCAACGTCATCCAGACCGTCACCGCCACCGGCGACCTCGCGCCGCTGCTCAACGTCAACGTCAGCTCCCAGATTTCCGGCAACATCCAGAAGCTGAACGTCGACTGGAATTCCACCGTCAAGCAGGGCCAGGTCCTCGCCGAGCTCGATCCGTCCAGCTACAAGACCGCCCTGCTCCAGTCCGAGGGCTCGCTCGCCAACGCCAAGGCCAACTTCCAGCTCGCCACCGCCAACGCCAACCGCTCGCGCGAGCTTTTCGCCAAGAACCTCATTGCGCAGAGCGACCTCGACACCGTCGAGGCGCAACTGGCGCAGGCCGCGGCCCAGGTGCAGATCCAGACCGCCGCGAACGAGACCGCCAAGGTCAACCTCTCGCGCTGCACGATCTACTCGCCGATCGACGGCACCGTCATCTCCCGCCAGGTCGACGTCGGCAACACCGTCGCCGCCAGCCTGAGCGCGCCGACGCTCTTCATCATCGCGAACGACCTTCGCAGCATGCAGATCGACGCCGCCGTCTCCGAGGCCGACATCGGCAACATCGAGGTCGACCAGCCGGTGAATTTCACCGTCGACGCCTACCCGAACCGCCAGTTCCGCGGCACCGTGGCGCAGATCCGCAATTCCCCGAAGACCGCGCAGAACGTCGTCATCTACGACACGATGATCAACGTCCGCAACGACGACCTCAAGCTCCGCCCCGGCATGACGGCCAATGTCTCCATCGTGGTCGCCAGCCGCTCCGATGTCGTCCGCGTGCCCAACGCCGCGCTGCGCGTCCGCCTCCCCGAAGGCGTCACCGCCCTCCCCGCCGCCGAGCCGGCGAAATCCGCCGAGGCCAAGCCCGGCGAAACCGCCGCGCCCGCCGGCCTGCGCCCCGCCACCGACGAGGAGCGCCGCAAGCTGATGGCCGATGCCGGCTTCACCCGCGGCGGCGGCCCGCCGTCGCCCGAGGTCATTGCGAAGATGACGCAGCTTGCCAAGGAGCGCGGGCTGGAATTGCCGACCTTCGGCGGCCGCGGCGGCGGCAACCGCGATCGCGGCGCCGGCAGCAACGGCCCCGTCACCCGCACTCTCTACAAGCTGGTCGGCGACCCGAAGTCCCCGAAGCTCCAGGCCGTGAGCGTCAAGCTCGGCATCACCGACGGCATCAACACCGAGGTCCTCGACGGTCTGCAGGAAAAGGACGTGGTCGTCACCAGCGTCAGCATCCCGGGCGCGAAGGCCGCGGCGCCGGCCAATCCCTTCCAAGGCGGTCCGGGCGGTGGCGGCGGCCGGCGCGGCTTCTAATCGTCAGCCTTCCCCGCCGATGCCCGCTGTCGTCCAGCTCAAGGACATCCATAAAACCTACGACTCCGGCGAAGTGCAGGTGCACGCCGTGCGCGGCATCTCGCTCGAGCTGCAGAAGGGCGAGTTCATGGCCATCATGGGCGCGTCCGGCTCCGGCAAGTCGACGCTGATGAACACTCTCGGCTGCCTCGACCGGCCGACGCGCGGCACCTACCTGCTCGATGGCATCGACGTCGGCTCGCTCGACCGCAACCAGCTCGCCGACCTGCGCAACGAGAAGCTCGGGTTCGTCTTCCAGGGTTTCAACCTCCTCGCCCGCACCACCGCGCTCGAAAACGTCGAGCTCCCGATGCTCTACGGCAAGCACCGCGGCTCCAACGCCCAGCTCCGCGAGCGCGCGATGCACTGCCTCGACATCGTCGGCCTGTCGAAGCGTGCGGATCATTTCCCGAGCCAGCTTTCCGGCGGCCAGCAGCAGCGCGTCGCCATCGCGCGCGCCCTCGTCAACCAGCCGCAGGTGCTCCTGGCCGACGAGCCGACGGGCAACCTCGATTCGAAGACCTCCATCGAGGTCATGGGCGTTTTCCAGAAACTCAACGACGAGGGCATCACCATCGTGATGGTCACCCACGAGCTCGACATCGCGCATTATTGCCGCCGGAACCTCATCGTCCGCGACGGCAAGGTCGTGAATGACATTCAGGTGACGAACCGCTCCATCGCCGAGGTCGAGCTCCGGAAGATCCTCGAGGCCGAGGCGCAGGCGAAGCTCACCGGCAGCGACTGATTCCCATGCGCATCGGCTCCACCGTCACCGTCTCCCTCCGCGCCCTCCGGCGCAACACCATGCGCTCGATCCTGACCGCGCTGGGCATCATCATCGGCGTCGCCGCCGTGATCGCGGTGTTCAGCATCGGCAACGGCGCCAAGGCGCAGGTCGAGGCGCAGATCGCCAGCCTCGGGCAGAACGTCCTGCTCGTTTTCTCCGGCAGCTTCAACCAGGGCGGCGCCCGCAGCGGCGCGTTCGGCGCCGGCACGCTGAGCGTCGAGGACGCCGAGGCGATCGGCCGCGAGGTGCGCAACCTCGGCGGCGTCAGCCCGGAGGTGCGCTCGCAGGCGCAGGTGCTGGCCAACGGCCTCAACTGGTCGACCCAGATCCTCGGCGAGGGCGAGGATTACCTGAACATCCGGCAGTGGCCGCTGAGCGCCGGCGCGATGTTTTCCGACCAGGACGTCAAGAGCGTCGGCAAGGTCGCGGTCATCGGCCAGACCATCGTGAAGCAGCTGTTTCCCGACGAGGACCCGATCGGCCAGACGCTCCGCATCCGCAACCAGCCCTTCCGCGTCGTCGGCGTGCTGATCGCCAAGGGCCTGTCGGTGCAGGGCTCCGACCAGGACGACCTCGTGATCATTCCCTACACCAGCGCGATGAAGCGCGTCACCAAGCAGACGATGCTCCGCTCGATCAACGTCCAGGCCGTGACGCAGGACACGATCGACGACGTGCAGGCCGACATCACCGCCGTGCTCCGGCAGCGCCACCGCACCACCGAGCAGACCGACGACTTCACCGTCCGCAACCAGCAGGAAATCGCCGCCGCCGCCACCGCCACCTCGCAGACGCTGACGCTGCTCCTCGCCATCGTCGCGTGCGTGTCGCTCGTCGTCGGCGGCATCGGCATCATGAACATCATGCTCGTGTCCGTGACCGAGCGCACGCGCGAGATCGGCATCCGCATGGCCGTCGGCGCGCACGGCAGCGACGTGCTGATGCAATTCCTGATCGAGGCCGTGATCCTCAGCTCGATGGGCGGGCTCATCGGCATCCTCATCGGCATCGGCGCGTCCAACCAGATCACGAAATTCATGGGCTGGCCCGTCCTCGTCTCCGCCGGCTCGGTGATGGGCGCGTTCGCCTTCAGCGCGATGGTCGGCGTCTTCTTCGGCTATTACCCGGCGCGGAAGGCCGCGCAGCTCGACCCGATCGACGCGCTCCGCTACGAGTGAGCGCGGCGCCGTCCCACTTGCGGGAATCGCGGTTCCCGCCGCCGAGGGATTAGCGCCGGCGCGCGGCCGCGAAAAAATCGCGGCAAATATTTATCTGCCTGCGCGCGGCCCAGTTAACCCGCGCGCCGCGGACTTGGCACGGCGCTAGCAAAGCTCCGCGGCATCAACACAACTTCGTCATGAAAACCTCCCGGTTCATTTCCACGATCCTCGCCGCCGGCGCCGCCGGTGTGGCCGGCTTCCTCTTCGCCCAGTCCGGTTATTCCGCCGCGATCGACGGCGATGTCGTCCTCGGCGCCGGCGCCGCGCTCGCCATCGCGGGCCTCGCCATCTTCGACTATTCGCGCCGCGCGCGTCCGCTCACCGCGGCCGCCCCCGTGCTGCGGCCGAAGCTGCCGGCGCGCACGGCGCGGCCCGCGGCCGCGCAATTCACCCGCCAGCGCGCCCGCCAGCTCGTGGCCTGAACGCGCGCGATTTTTCCCGGGCCCGGTGGGTCGCGGGCGCCGCGGCGCTCTTGACTCTTTCCACCGCCCACGAGTCACTTTCCCGAATGGCTGCCAACGAACCCGCGCCCCACCGCATCCTGGTTGCGGACGACCAACCCGACGTGCTCGAAGCCCTGCGCCTCCTGCTGAAGGCCGAGGGTTACCAAATCGAGACCGCCAAGTCGCCCGCCGCCGTGCTCAAGGCCGTCGAGGCGCGCGACTTCGCGCTCGCCATCATCGACCTCAACTACGCGCGCGACACCACGTCGGGCCAGGAAGGCCTCGACCTGCTCGCCAAATTGCAGGCCGCCGACTCGACCCTCCCTGTCGTCGTCATGACCGCGTGGGCGAGCGTCGAGGTCGCCGTCGAGGCGATGCGCCGCGGCGCGAAGGACTTCATCACCAAGCCATGGGAAAACCCGCGGCTGCTCGCCATCGTCAAGAACCAGATCGAACTCGCCGGCGCCGTGCGCGCCTACCGCCGGCTCGAGCAGGAAAACCAGATCCTCCGCGGCAAGGGCGGCCCGACGCTCATCGCGCAGTCGCCGGCGATGCGGCCCGTCCTGGAAATCATCGCGCGCGTCGGCCCGTCCGACGCCAACGTCCTCATCACCGGCGAAAACGGCACCGGCAAGGGCGTCGTCGCCCAGGCGCTGCACGCCGTCTCGGTCCGCGCCGGAAAACCCTTCATCGCCGTCAACATGGGCGGCCTGCCCGAGGGCGTGTTCGAGAGCGAGCTCTTCGGCCACGTCCGCGGCGCGTTCACCGACGCCAAGACCGACCGCGCCGGGCGCTTCGAGCTCGCGGACAGCGGCACGCTGTTCATGGACGAGATCGGCAACATCCCGATGAGCCAGCAGGCGAAGATCCTGCGCACGCTCGAGACCGGCGAGTTCGAGCGCGTCGGCTCTTCGCGGACCTCGCGCACGAACGTCCGCCTGATCTCCGCGACCAACTCCGACCTCAACGCCGAGGTCGCCGCCGGCAAGTTCCGCCAGGACCTCCTCTTCCGCCTCAACACGATCCACCTCCACCTGCCGCCGCTGCGCGACCGGCGCGAGGACATCGCGCTGCTGGCGCAGCATTTTTTGAAGGCGCACGTGAAGCGCTACAACAAGCCGATCACCGGCTTCGACGACGGCGCGCTCGAGGCGATGCGGAATTATTCCTGGCCCGGCAACGTGCGCGAGCTCGACCACTCGGTGGAGCGCGGCGTGCTGATGACGCAGGGCAAGGTCGTGCGCGCGCCCGACCTCGGGCTCAACGCCGGCCAGGCCGCGCCGCGGCTCGAGGACATGAGCCTCGAGGAGGTCGAATCCTTTTTGATCAAGAAGACCCTCGCCCGCTGCGACGGCAACGCGCGCAAGGCCGCCGAGGAACTCGGCCTGAGCCGCAGCGCGTTCTACCGGCGGCTGGAACGTTACGGCTTGTAGCCTTCAGGGGTCAGCGGTCAGCTATCAGCCCGCCCCCTGTGAAAGATTACCGAACACTTGTCGTCTGGCAGCGCAGTCACGCGCTTGCCTTGGCGGTTTACGAGCAGACGCGAGATTTCCCGAAGGCCGAAATGTTCGGCCTGACCAGCCAGCTCCGAAGGGCTGCGGCGTCGATTCCGGCCAATCTCGCCGAAGGTTGCGGTCGCGACAGTGATGCGGAACTAAAACGCTTCGTCGACATCGCCCATGGCTCGGCCAGCGAAACCGAATATTTTCTCCTGTTGGCGCATGATCTTGGCTATTTCGGAGAGACCGCTTTCCCACATCTGTGGAAAGAAATCGGGGAAATCAAAAAGATGCTCGGCGGCCTGTCCCGGAAACTGAAAGCTGACCGCTGAAAGCTGATCGCTTCCCCGATGCCCGCCCCCAAACAACGCCGGACCGCTCACGAACAACGCGTATTCTACTACGCGCTGCTCGCCGGGTTGCCCGCGATGACCGTGGCGGTGGTGATGCTGTGGACGGAAGGCTACGTGCCCTCGGCCAAGGTGCAATGGACCCTCGTGTTGCTGATGGGCATCTTTTGGGTCGGCTTCGCGCTCGCGCTGCGCGAGCAGGTCGTGCGGCCGCTGCAGACGATGGCCAACCTCCTCACCGCCCTGCGCGAGGGCGACTTCTCCGTGCGCGCGCGCGGCGCGAACCGGGACGAGCCGCTCGGCGACGTCATGACGGAAATCAACATGCTCTCCGGCGTCCTTCAGGAACAGCGCCTCGGCGCGCTCGAGGCCACCGCGCTGCTGCGCACCGTCATGGAGGAGATCGATGTCGCGATCTTCGCCTTCGACGCCAACGAAACGCTCCGCCTCGTCAACCGCACCGGCCAGGAGCTCATCGCGCAGCCCGCCGAGCGCATCCTCGGCCGGCAGGCAAAGGAACTCGACCTCGCCGACTGCCTCACCGGCGACGACACGCGCGTGCTCACGCGCACCTTCCCCGGCGGCGCCGGGCGCTGGGGAATGCGGCGGACGAGTTTCCGCGAAGGGGGGCTGCCGCACCAGTTGCTCGTCATCGCCGACCTCAGCCAGCCGCTGCGCGAGGAGGAGCTGAAGGCCTGGCAGCGCCTCGTGCGCGTCATCGGCCACGAGCTCAACAATTCCCTCGCGCCGATCAAATCCATCGCCGGCAGCCTGAACACCATGCTGCGCCGCCCCGCGCGGCCGGCCGACTGGGAACAGGACATGCTCGGCGGCCTCGAGATCATCGAGACCCGCGCCGAGGGCCTGAACAAGTTCATGCAGTCCTACGCGCGGCTCGCGAAACTGCCCGCGCCCGTGCGCCAGCCGGTCGAGATTGCGCCGCTGCTGCGCCGCATCGTGACGCTCGAGACGCGCCTGCCCGTCGAGCTCATCGAAGGCCCGCCGCTGACCGTCAACGTCGACGGCGCCCAGGTCGAACAGGTTGTGATCAATTTGATCAAGAACGCGGTCGAGGCCGCCGAGGAAACCGGCGGCGGCGTGCGCGTCGGGTGGCGGAAGGCGCCGGGGCAGTTCGAGATTTTCGTCGAGGACGACGGCCCCGGCCTCGCGAACCCGCAGAATCTTTTCGTGCCCTTCTTCACCACCAAGCCTTCCGGTTCGGGCATCGGCCTCGTGCTGTGCCGCCAGATCGCCGAAAACCACGGCGGCGCGCTCACGCTCGAGAACCGCGGCGACGCCATGGGCTCGATCGCGCGGTTGCGCCTGCCGGCATAATTCGCATCGTTCGTCCGGATCCCGATGCCCAAATCCGCCCGCCGAGTCCGCTTCACCGCGCAACTTTTCCGCCCGGCCGTGCCCGGCAAGCCGGCGGCCTGGACCTTTGTGCTGCTGCCCAAAAATGCCAGCGCACCGCTCGCGTCGCGCGGCATGACGCCGGTCGAGGGGACGCTCAACGGAGTCGCGTTTCATCTCATGGCCGAGCCCGACGGCAACAAGGGCCACTGGCTGAGGATCGACAAAAAGCTCCGCGAGGCCGCCGGTGCAAAACCCGGCGATACCGTCACGCTCGAGACCGCGCCCGCCATCGAACCCGAGCCCGTCGTGCCCGCCGATTTGCGCAAGGCGCTCGCCGCCGCCCCGAAAGCGAAGACGCTGTGGTCAAACCTGACGGACGCCGCGCGCTGGGATTGGATTCACTGGCTCTCCACCGCGAAACAGGAAAAGACCCGCGAGAAGCGGATCGCCGGCGCGTGCGACATGCTCGCGAAGGGGAAAAAACGCGTGTGCTGTTTCGACCGGTCCGGCTATTACGACAAAAGCCAGAGCGCCCCGACGCCGGCAGCGGACTAGCGCGCCATCCCACTTTCGGGACGGGCATATCCCAGCTTCGCTCTGCGACGCGTTTTTCGCGCCGGACGGCCTTTGAGCTTATGGCTTACAACTAACGGCTTACAGCTATCTCGCGCGTTGGCACGAACGTTGCAAATATCCGCGCACAACAAACCACCGCATGGACATCGCCCGCCCGAACGCCGCCAAGGAAAAACGCCAGAAACGCATCATCTACGGTGCGATCGCCGCCGTCGTGTTGATCGGCATCACGGTCGGCCTCTCGCGCCTCAAGCCCGCGGCGCCGACCGTGGAGCGCAATCTCGTGTGGACCGACACCGTCAAGCGCGGCCCGATGGTCCGCCAGGTCCGCGGCCTCGGCACGCTCGTGCCGGAGGAAATCCGCTGGATCGCCGCGCGCACCCAGGGCCGCGTCGACAAGATCGTCCTCCGCCCCGGCGCAGTCGTGGAAACGGGCAGCCTCATCCTCGAACTCAGCAACCCCGACGTCGTCTCGAACGCCGCCAACGCCAACTCCCAGCTCAACGCCGCCGAGGCGCAGCTCGCCAACCTGCGCACCCAGCTCGAAAGCGGCCTGCTCGCCGCCGAGGCCTCCGCCGCGCGGGCCAAGTCGGATTACGAAACCACCAAGCTCCAGGCCGAGGTGCAGGAGCAGCTCTTCAAGGACGGGCTCGTCTCCGAGCTCCAGTTCAAGCTCACCGCCGCCACCGCCGCGCAGGCCGCGATCAACAACGAGATCGAGCAAAAGCGCTTCGCCTTCTCCAAGGAATCCATCAAGCCCCAGCTCGCCGTCCAGCAGGCCGAGGTCGAGCGCCTCCGCTCGCTGGCCCAGCTTCGCCAGGAGGAGCTCGAGGCCCTCAAGGTCCGCTCCTCGATGAACGGCGTCCTTTCCGCGCTGCCCGTCGAGGTCGGCGCCCAGGTCCAGCCGGGCACCAACATCGCCCGCGTCGCCGACCCGACCAAGCTCAAGGCCGAGGTCCGCATCGCGGAAACCCAGGCGCGCGACATCGCGATCGGCCAGCTCGCCCAGATCGACACCCGCAACGGCGTCGTCGACGGCAAGGTCTCGCGCATCGACCCCGCGGTGCAGAACGGCACCGTGCTCGTCGACGTCAGCATCACCAACGAACTCCCCCGCGGCGCCCGCCCCGACCTGTCGGTCGACGGCACGATCGAACTCGAGCGCCTCCCCGACGTCGTCTACGTGAGCCGCCCGGCCTTCGGCCAGGAGAAGAGCACCATCGGCATCTTCAAGCTCGTCGACAACACCAACGAGGCCGTGCGCACCCAGGTCCAGCTCGGCCGCAGCTCGGTCAATACGATCGAAATCCTCGGCGGCCTCGTCCCGGGCGACAAGGTCATCCTTTCCGACATGTCCCAATGGGACGCCAACGAGCGCATCCGGTTGAACTAATTCAGCCCCGTGCGCCGCTTAATTGCCAAGGTCCCCACCGTGCTCGCCCCCGTCATCGTCCTTGCCCTGCTGTCCGCGCTGGTCGCCACCGACCCGGAACGGGCGGAATAATTTCCTGTAACCTCGCAACACCTCGCGGTGTTAGTTAGCCACCACTGCTCCCCATAACATGACCACCGAAAACCCATCCCTGATCAAACTCGAAGGCGTCACGAAAGTCTTCCTGACCGACGAGGTCGAGACCCACGCCCTCTCCGGCATCCACATGGATATCCGCAAGGGCGAATACGTCTCCATCGCCGGCCCGTCCGGCTGCGGCAAGTCCACCCTGCTCTCCATCCTCGGCCTGCTCGATACGCCGACCGACGGCAGCTACATCCTGAACGGCCGCCCCGTCCAGGGCCTGACGCTCCCGGAGCGCGCCCGCATCCGCAACCGCGAGATCGGTTTCATTTTCCAGTCGTTCAACCTCATCGGCGACCTCACGGTCTATGAGAACGTCGAGCTGCCCCTCACCTACCGCGGCATGCCCGCGAGCGAGCGCAAGACGCGCGTCACCGAGGCGCTCGAGAAGGTCGGCATGGGCCACCGCGCCAAGCACCTCCCGTCCCAGCTCTCCGGCGGCCAACAGCAGCGCGTCGCGGTCGCCCGCGCCCTCGCCGGCTCCCCCGCCGTGCTGCTCGCGGACGAACCGACCGGCAACCTCGACTCGAAGAACGGCGACGCCGTGATGGAGCTGCTCCACTCGCTGCACCGCTCGGGCTCGACGATCGTGATGGTCACGCACGACACGCGCTTCGCGCGCCACGCCGAGCGCACCATCCACGTGTTCGACGGCCGCGTGGTCGAGGAGCAGGTCGAGGCCGGCTCGAGCCACTGATTTCCGGATGGACCCGGCCTCCGGACGGGTTGGCCACTGATCACACCGGAAGCGGCCCGGATTCCCGCTTCCACCCCCTTGCACTTCCGCCATTCGCACCCGACCAGGACCCAGCGGTGGTCATCCTCTCGGGCGTGAACTGGCGGAGGTGTTTTTCGCCACCATGCTCCAGGACATCCGTTTTGCGTTCCGCCAGTTGGTCAAGTCCCCGGCGTTTTCCGCCGTCGCCATCATCGCGCTCGCCCTCGGCATCGGCGCCAACACCGCGATCTTCAGCATCATCAACGCGATTTTCCTGCGTCCGCTGCCGTATGCCGAGCCGGAGCGCCTGGTCCGGCTCGCCTCGACCGACCTGACCAAGGATTTCGACCGGCTGCCGTTTTCCTACCCGCGCTACCTCGCCGTCAAGGACGGCCAGAAGGTTTTCAGCGACCTCGCCTTCGGCGTCTTCACCGCCTTCACCCTCACCGGCCGCGGCGATCCCGAACAGGTGCAGGGCATCCAGGCGACCGCCGACTATTTGCCGACGCTCGGCGTGCAGCCGCTCTATGGCCGCAATTTCAGCCCCGACGAGGACCGCCGCGGCGGCGCGCCGGTGGTGATGGTCAGCCACAATTACTGGAAAAGAAAATTCAACTCCGACCCCGGCATCATTGGCCAGACCCTGACGCTCGACGGCCTGCCGCGCACCATCATCGGCATCCTGCCGCCCGCGCTTTCCAGTTTTCCGCTCAACCAGACGGACCTGTGGACGCCGCGGCCCGCGGAGGTGCCGTTCCTCGTCCCGTCGCAGCTCGAGGGCGGCGGTTTCTTTTTCCAAGTCATCGCGCGCCTCAAGCCCGGCGTCACCCTCGAGCAGGCCCAGGAAAACCTGAACGTCATCGCCGCCGCCTACCGCGCCGCGCACCCGGCCAACTCCGACGCGCCGACCCACGCCGACGTGCTGCCGCTGCTCGATGACCTCGTCGGCAACCAGCGCCGCACCTACGGCCTCCTCTTCAGCGCGGTCGGCTGCGTCCTCCTCATCGCCTGCGCCAACGTCGCCAACCTCCTGCTCGCCCGCTTCGCGGGCCGCCGCAAGGAAATCGCCCTGCGCTTCGCGCTCGGCGCGGGCCGCAGCCATGTCATCCGCCAGCTCCTCTGGGAAAGCAGCCTCATCGCCCTCGCGGGCGGCGCGCTCGGCCTGCTGCTCGCGCGCTGGGGCCTCGATGTCTTCATGAAGGTCGGCCAGGCCTTCATCCCGCGTTCGACCGAAATCGCGCTCGAGCCCCGCGCCCTCGCCTTCACCTTCGGCGTGGCGCTGCTCACGGGGCTCGCGATGGGACTCTTCCCCGCGCTCCAGGCCGCGCGCCATGACGCCAACGACGCCCTCAAGGATTCCTCGCGCGGCTCCTCCGGCGGCCGCGCGCAGGGCCGCCTGCGCAGCGGCCTGCTCGTCGGCGAGATCGCGCTCTCGCTCGTGCTGCTCATCGCCGCGAGCCTGCTCCTCACCAGCTTCTCGCGCCTGCAGCGGGTCTCGCCGGGCTTCAAGCCCGAGGGCGTCTTCGTCGGGTTCCTCAACCTGCCGCCGACGAAATACCGCGACGCCACCGCGCTCTCGAATTTCTTCATCCGGCTGCAGGAACGCCTCGCCGCCATCCCGGGCGCGCAATCGGTCGCGTTCAACGACTCCGTGCCGCTCACCGGGGCCGGCGGCCCCGCGCCCATCGCGGTCGTCGGCCACACCGTGCCGCCGCTCGGCGACCGGCCCAACGCGCTCCGCCACCTCGTCAGCCCGCACAGCTTCGAGACGCTCGGCATCCCCCTGCGCCGCGGACGCGACTTCAACGAGCGCGACCGGCCGACGAGCCCGCAGACCGTGATCATCAACGAGGCGTTCGCGAAGCAGTTTTTCCCGAACGAGGATCCGCTCGGCCGCCAGCTCATCACCGGCATGGGCCAGCGCGTGTCGGAAATCGTCGGCGTCGTGGCCGACACGCACACCCTCAACCTCAACACCCCGCCGCGTCCCGAATATTTCCTGCCGGCGCTGCAACGCGGCGAAAACTTCACCTCGATCATGGTCCGCACCGCGGGCGACCCGGCGGCGATCGCCAGCTCGGTGCGCGCCGCGCTGCGCGAGGTCGATCCCGACCAGCCGCTTCTCAACCCGCAGCCGCTCACCGCGCTGATCGCCCAGGCCGTGGCCGACCGCCGGCTGGTCATGCTGCTGCTCGCCGCCTTCGCCGGGCTTGCGCTCGTCCTCGCCTGCCTCGGCGTCTACAGCGTCATGGCCTATGTCGTCAGCCAGCGCACCACCGAGATCGGCATCCGCATGGCGCTCGGCGCCAGCCCGGGCATGGTGCAGCGGATGATCCTCGGCGAAGGCCTCCGCCTCACCCTGCTCGGCATCGCCGTCGGATTGTTCGCGGCCTTTGCGCTCACGCGCCTGATGGCACAGCTGCTCTTCGGCGTCGCGGCCCACGACCCGCTGACCTATGCCGGCATCTCCGCGCTGCTCTGCGCGGTCGCCGCCTGCGCATGCTGGCTGCCGGCGCGCCGCGCGACGCGCGTCGACCCGCTGACGGCGCTGCGCGCCGAATAGACAGGCCATCAAACCAGAGACCTCAAGCTCCCGATCCAGCCACCAAATTACGCGAAGCCTACGGCCTAGCGCTTAAAGCCTACCGCCTTCAAGATGCTCCAAGACCTGCGCTACGCCTGGCGGATAATGGCCAAGAGCCCCGGCTTCGTGCTGGTCGCGTCGCTGGCGCTGGCGCTCGGGATCGCGACGGCCACGACGATGTTCACGTTCTACAACGCGCTCCTCGTCCGGCCGCTGCCGTTCGCCGCGGACGAATCCTCGTTCCTCCGGCTCCGCACCTACAACCAGCGCACGCCCGACGGCGACTTCGATTTCTCCGTGCCGGATTTCAACGACATCCGCCGGCTGTCGCAGACGCTCTCCGGCGCGCTGACCGCCTGGAACCGCACCTACATCCTCGGCACCGACGACCGCCCCGAGCGCGCGCTCGGCGCGTGGATCACGGTCGACGGCTTCCAGACCCTCGGCACGCAGCCGGAGCTCGGCCGCATGTTCCGCCCGGAGGAGAGCAAGCCGGGCGCGCCCGAGGTCGTCATCCTCAGCCACGGCCTCTGGCAGCGCAGCTACGGCGGCCGGCCCGGCATCCTCGGCGAAACGATCGTCCTCAACGCCAAGCCCGTCACCGTCGTCGGCATCATGCCCGAAGGCTTCGGCTTCCCCAATAACAACGCCCTCTGGCAGCCGTTTCCCGACAACGTCCAGGCCGAGGAGGAGAACCGCGGCTCGCACGGCTGGCCGGTCTACGCGCGGATGAAGCCGGGCGTCACGCTCCAGCAGGTGCAGGCGGAGCTCGACACCCTCGCCGCCCGTTTCCAGCACGACCATCCCAACAGCAACAGCAACCTCGGTTACCGGGCCTACCTCGCGCATGACGAGCTCTCGCGCCACGAAAAGCAGCCGGTCACCCTGATGATGGGCGCGGTCCTCGCGGTGCTGCTCATCGCTTGCGGCAACGTCGCCAACCTCCTCCTCGCGCGCGCCGCCAGCCGCTCGCGCGAAATCGCCGTCCGCTCCGCCCTCGGCGCCGGCCGCGGCCGGCTCATCCGCCAGGTGCTGACCGAAAGCCTGCTGCTCGGCCTCCTCGGCGGCGCGATCGGGCTGCTGCTCACCTTTTGGGAAATCGACTTCGTGCTGTCGTTCATCCCGGTGGAAATCCCGTTCTGGATCCGGTTCGACACCGACTGGCGCGTGCTGACCTTCGCCTTCGCCGCCACGCTCGGCGCCAGCCTGTGCTTCGGCCTCATCCCGGCATTGCAGGGCTCGCGGCCCGACCTCACCCACGAACTCAAGGACGGCGCCCGCGGCGGCACCGGCAGCGGCCGGGCGCAGCGCATCCGCAGCGGCCTCGTCGTCGTCCAGCTCGCGCTCACCCTCGTGCTCCTGGTCGTCGCCGGCCTGATGTCGCGCAGCTTCCTCAAGCTCCAGGGCCTCGACACCGGCATCGACGCGCGCGGCGTGCTGACCTTCCGCGCCGGCATCCCGCCGACGATGCTGCCGGACGACAAAAGCGCGGGCAAAATCACGCTGAAATTCTTCGAGGACGCCGAGCAGCACCTCCGCGAGACGCCGGGCGTGGAAAGCGCCGGCTGGATGAGCTACCTGCCGGTCTCGGACAACACCAACGACAATTCCTTCGCGATCGAGGGCCGCCCGGAGCCCAAGCCCGGCGACCGCCCGTTCGCGCTCTACCGCGCCGCCACGCCGGGGGTGTTCACCACGCTCCGCATCCCGCTGCGGCGCGGCCGGCTCTTCGACGCGCACGACCGCGACGGGCAGCCGCGGGTCATCCTGGTCGACGACGCGTTTGTGCGGAAATATTTTCCCAACGAGGACCCGCTCGGCCACCGCATCGGCTTCGGCGGGCCCGAGGACGGCGACAAGCGCCGGTGGTGCACGATCATCGGCGTGGTTGGCGACATCAAGCAGCGCCCCACCGCCCGCGAGCCCGAGCCGAACATGTGGCTGCCGCTCGCGCAGAACACCGACAACTTCGCCAGCGCCGTGGTCCGCGTCGCGGGCGATCCGGCCAACTATGGCAAGGCCGCGCTTGAGGCGATCGTCGCCGCCCGCCCCGGGACGCCCATCTACAACATTTCCCCGATGACCCGCGTCGCGAGCGACGCCCTCTGGTCGCAGCGTTTCTTCGGCGGGCTGTTCACCAGCTTTGCCGCGCTCGCGCTCTTCCTCGCCGCCCTCGGCATCTACGGCGTGATGGCCTACAGCGTCGCGCAGCGGACCCAGGAAATCGGCGTGCGGCTCGCGCTCGGCGCGGAGCCCCGCGCGCTCATCCGCATGATCCTGCGCCAGGGCGCGCGGCTCATCGGGCTCGGCCTCGTCGCCGGCTTTGTGCTCGCGTGGTTCGCCGCGCAACTGCTGACCGGCCTGGTCTATCCCATCGAACCGCACGACCCGCCAACCTTCACCGCCGTGCCGCTGCTGCTCGCGCTCGTCGCGCTCGCCGCCTGCTGGTTCCCGAGCCGCCGCGCGACCCGCGTCGACCCGATGATCGCGCTGCGCGCCGAATAGATTTCCCGTAACCGAAACCGCCCGGCGCGGTTGCCAGTTCCAGCCCACCACCACCGCCATGCTCGCCGACCTCAAATACGCCGTCCGTTCGCTGGGCAAGAGTCCCGGCTTCTCGCTCGTCACCGTCGCCACCCTCGCCCTTTGCATCGGCGCCAACTCGGCGATTTTTTCCGTCGTCAATGCCATCCTGCTCAAACCCTACCCCTGGCCCGGTTCCGAGCGGCTCGTTTACCTCAGCGATGTGTTTCCCAAGCTCGGCGGCGATTCCGTCGGCAACATTTCCATCCCGGACTACCTCGACCTGCGCGCCGGCGTGCCGTCGTTTGAGGAGACCGCGCTGATCTCCGGCTTCAGCGCGAACCTGTCCTTCGACGGCAACCCCGAGCGCGTCTATGGCATCACCGCCACGCCGTCGCTCTTCAACCTGCTCCAGACCCAGCCGGCGCTCGGCCGCGCGTTCACCGAGGCCGAGGCGCAGGTGGGCGCCGCGCGGACCGTCGTGCTGAATTATCCCTTCTGGAAGGCCCGGTTTGCGGGCGACCCGGCCGCGGTCGGCCGGACGCTGCGGCTGAACGGCGAAACCTACACCATCGTCGGCGTCATGCCCGAGGGTTTTTATTTCCCGAGCCTGCGCGCGCAGTTCTACGTGCCCTACGCGTTCACCCCGGAGCAAAAGGCCGACGAGCAGCGCTACAACCAGTTCTCCACCGCGCTGGCCAAGCTCAGGCCCGGCGTGACCTTCGCCGCGGCGCGGCGGGAGATCGACGCCGTGCACCGCGCCATCCGCGAGCGCCTCCCGTCCGCCCGCGAGGAACATGCCGCCACCGGTTTCGGCAGCGACATCGCCGGCTATCTCGAGGCAAATGTTTCGGATGTGCGCCGCATGCTCTGGCTCCTGCAGGCCGGCGTCGCCGCCGCGCTCCTCATCGGCTGCGCCAACGTCGCCAACCTGCTCCTTGCGCGCGCCAGCGGCCGCGCGCGGGAATTCGCCATCCGGTCCGCGCTCGGCGCCGGCCGCCTCCGGCTGGTGCGCCAGTTGCTCGTCGAGAGCCTCGTGCTCTTCCTCGCCGGCGGCGCGCTCGGCCTGCTGCTCGCGTCGTGGAGCCTCGGCGCCGTCAACAGCCTCGGCGTCGGCAGCCTCCCGCGCGGCTTCGGCGTCGGGCTCGACGCGCGGGTCTTTGCCTTCACGCTCGCCTCTGGGAAAG
>JADMIO012752854.1_pt1 | contig 41610 bp, 35 predicted proteins | sample 8958161 | NCBI WGS metagenome assembly JADMIO01 (sample SAMN16585339, study PRJNA669376) | soil metagenome | isolation source: Crop rotation soil | place: USA: Cullars Rotation, Alabama | collected 2011 | reverse complement strand
CTTTCCCCAGCACATACGACATTAATCGTGCCGATACCCAGGTTAGGCGCGCTGTCAATAACTATGACATCATAGTCATGAGCAACAGTTTCAATGGCCAGTCGGAGCATCAGGTGTGGATCGGTGGGCAGTTTACCTTCATCAAATTTGCCCATTAACTCAGTTTCAATACGGTGCAGAGCCAGACAGGAAGGAATAATGTCAAGCCCCGGCCAGCAAGTGGGCTTTATTGCATAAGTGACATCGTCCTTTTCCCCAAGATAGAAAGGCAGGAGAGTGTCTTCTGCATGAATATGAAGATCTGGTACCCATCCGTGATACATTGAGGCTGTTCCCTGGGGGTCGTTACCTTCCACGAGCAAAACACGTAGCCCCTTCAGAGCCAGATCCTGAGCAAGATGAACAGAAACTGAGGTTTTGTAAACGCCTCCTTTATGGGCAGCAACCCCGATCACCGGTGGAAATACGTCTTCAGCACGTCGCAATCGCGTACCAAACACATCACGCATATGATTAATTTGTTCAATTGTATAACCAACACGTTGCTCAACCCGTCCTCGAATTTCCATATCCGGGTGCGGTAGTCGCCCTGCTTTCTCGGCATCTCTGATAGCCTGAGAAGAAACCCCAACTAAATCCGCTGCTTCACCTATTCTCCAGCGCCGGGTTATTTTCCTCGCTTCCGGGCTGTCATCATTAAACTGTGCAATGGCGATAGCCTTCGTCATTTCATGACCAGCGTTTATGCACTGGTTAAGTGTTTCCATGAGTTTCATTCTGAACATCCTTTAATCATTGCTTTGCGTTTTTTTATTAAATCTTGCAATTTACTGCAAAGCAACAACAAAATCGCAAAGTCATCAAAAAACCGCAAAGTTGTTTAAAATAAGAGCAACACTACAAAAGGAGATAAGAAGAGCACATACCTCAGTCACTTATTATCACTAGCGCTCGCCGCAGCCGTGTAACCGAGCATAGCGAGCGAACTGGCGAGGAAGCAAAGAAGAACTGTTCTGTCAGATAGCTCTTACGCTCAGCGCAAGAAGAAATATCCACCGTGGGAAAAACTCCAGGTAGAGGTACACACGCGGATAGCCAATTCAGAGTAATAAACTGTGATAATCAACCCTCATCAATGATGACGAACTAACCCCCGATATCAAGTCACATGACGAAGGGAAAGAGAAGGAAATCAACTGTGACAAACTGCCCTCAAATTTGGCTTCCTTAAAAATTACAGTTCAAAAAGTATGAGAAAATCCATGCAGGCTGAAGGAAACAGCAAAACTGTGACAAATTACCCTCAGTAGGTCAGAACAAATGTGACGAACCACCCTCAAATCTGTGACAGATAACCCTCAGACTATCCTGTCGTCATGGAAGTGATATCGCGGAAGGAAAATACGATATGAGTCGTCTGGCGGCCTTTCTTTTTCTCAATGTATGAGAGGCGCATTGGAGTTCTGCTGTTGATCTCATTAACACAGACCTGCAGGAAGCGGCGGCGGAAGTCAGGCATACGCTGGTAACTTTGAGGCAGCTGGTAACGCTCTATGATCCAGTCGATTTTCAGAGAGACGATGCCTGAGCCATCCGGCTTACGATACTGACACAGGGATTCGTATAAACGCATGGCATACGGATTGGTGATTTCTTTTGTTTCACTAAGCCGAAACTGCGTAAACCGGTTCTGTAACCCGATAAAGAAGGGAATGAGATATGGGTTGATATGTACACTGTAAAGCCCTCTGGATGGACTGTGCGCACGTTTGATAAACCAAGGAAAAGATTCATAGCCTTTTTCATCGCCGGCATCCTCTTCAGGGCGATAAAAAACCACTTCCTTCCCCGCGAAACTCTTCAATGCCTGCCGTATATCCTTACTGGCTTCCGCAGAGGTCAATCCGAATATTTCAGCATATTTAGCAACATGGATCTCGCAGATACCGTCATGTTCCTGTAGGGTGCCATCAGATTTTCTGATCTGGTCAACGAACAGATACAGCATACGTTTTTGATCCCGGGAGAGACTATATGCCGCCTCAGTGAGGTCGTTTGACTGGACGATTCGCGGGCTATTTTTACGTTTCTTGTGATTGATAACCGCTGTTTCCGCCATGACAGATCCATGTGAAGTGTGACAAGTTTTTAGATTGTCACACTAAATAAAAAAGAGTCAATAAGCAGGGATAACTTTGTGAAAAAACAGCTTCTTCTGAGGGCAATTTGTCACAGGGTTAAGGGCAATTTGTCACAGACAGGACTGTCATTTGAGGGTGATTTGTCACACTGAAAGGGCAATTTGTCACAACACCTTCTCTAGAACCAGCATGGATAAAGGCCTACAAGGCGCTCTAAAAAAGAAGATCTAAAAACTATAAAAAAAATAATTATAAAAATATCCCCGTGGATAAGTGGATAACCCCAAGGGAAGTTTTTTCAGGCATCGTGTGTAAGCAGAATATATAAGTGCTGTTCCCTGGTGCTTCCTCGCTCACTCGACCGGGAGGGTTCGAGAAGGGGGGGCACCCCCCTTCGGCGTGCGCGGTCACGCGCACAGGGCGCAGCCCTGGTTAAAAACAAGGTTTATAAATATTGGTTTAAAAGCAGGTTAAAAGACAGGTTAGCGGTGGCCGAAAAACGGGCGGAAACCCTTGCAAATGCTGGATTTTCTGCCTGTGGACAGCCCCTCAAATGTCAATAGGTGCGCCCCTCATCTGTCAGCACTCTGCCCCTCAAGTGTCAAGGATCGCGCCCCTCATCTGTCAGTAGTCGCGCCCCTCAAGTGTCAATACCGCAGGGCACTTATCCCCAGGCTTGTCCACATCATCTGTGGGAAACTCGCGTAAAATCAGGCGTTTTCGCCGATTTGCGAGGCTGGCCAGCTCCACGTCGCCGGCCGAAATCGAGCCTGCCCCTCATCTGTCAACGCCGCGCCGGGTGAGTCGGCCCCTCAAGTGTCAACGTCCGCCCCTCATCTGTCAGTGAGGGCCAAGTTTTCCGCGAGGTATCCACAACGCCGGCGGCCGGCCGCGGTGTCTCGCACACGGCTTCGACGGCGTTTCTGGCGCGTTTGCAGGGCCATAGACGGCCGCCAGCCCAGCGGCGAGGGCAACCAGCCGAGGGCTTCGCCCTGTCGCTCGACTGCGGCGAGCACTACTGGCTGTAAAAGGACAGACCACATCATGGTTCTGTGTTCATTAGGTTGTTCTGTCCATTGCTGACATAATCCGCTCCACTTCAACGTAACACCGCACGAAGATTTCTATTGTTCCTGAAGGCATATTCAAATCGTTTTCGTTACCGCTTGCAGGCATCATGACAGAACACTACTTCCTATAAACGCTACACAGGCTCCTGAGATTAATAATGCGGATCTCTACGATAATGGGAGATTTTCCCGACTGTTTCGTTCGCTTCTCAGTGGATAACAGCCAGCTTCTCTGTTTAACAGACAAAAACAGCATATCCACTCAGTTCCACATTTCCATATAAAGGCCAAGGCATTTATTCTCAGGATAATTGTTTCAGCATCGCAACCGCATCAGACTCCGGCATCGCAAACTGCACCCGGTGCCGGGCAGCCACATCCAGCGCAAAAACCTTCGTGTAGACTTCCGTTGAACTGATGGACTTATGTCCCATCAGGCTTTGCAGAACTTTCAGCGGTATACCGGCATACAGCATGTGCATCGCATAGGAATGGCGGAACGTATGTGGTGTGACCGGAACAGAGAACGTCACACCGTCAGCAGCAGCGGCGGCAACCGCCTCCCCAATCCAGGTCCTGACCGTTCTGTCCGTCACTTCCCAGATCCGCGCTTTCTCTGTCCTTCCTGTGCGACGGTTACGCCGCTCCATGAGCTTATCGGGTCCACTCGCGAACGCAGAAAGGCCCACCCGAAGGTGAGCCAGTGTGATTACATTTGCGGCCTAACTGTGGCCAGTCCAGTTACGCTGGAGTCACTAGTATTTAGGTGACACTATAGAAGCGGCCGCGACAACTTGTCCACGTGGAATTCTAAGCTTAGGATCCCAATGTGCTGGAAAGAAATTGCATTCCGCGATGAATGTCATTTGCATCAGCCATGTAAACCGAAGCAGGAACCTGCATTAAGTAATACAGCATGTAAGGTGTCAATACTTTTCCATCCGCCAACACATTGTGTGTCTTGCTATGCCACCCACCATCTTCAGCTTGCTGCGACCAAAGCCACTCCACAGATTTTTCAAAGGCATCATCCAATTTCTCTTCCCTGGTTCTGCAGCCTAAAATGCTAAAGCATAAAAAGAGGAAGAATAAATATTTTTTCATTGGTCATTCATTTAAAAAATGCCGGGTACAATTTACTGCACCCGGCCTGATTTACTATCAACACTCAACATTTAAACAATTCAACTATTCAACAAGGCGTATACCTCGCACGGAGGGCCCAGAGAACACGGAGAATCTTTTCCACCTCACATAAACACATAAACAGATAAACACATTGTCACATTAACCTATTATCGTATTGTCACATTATCCCCCGAATACCACGCCTGTAACACCGCCGCAGTACAAAACACCGGGCTGGTGATACAATGCTGGCCACTCCAACTTCCATTCGGATTTTGTGTACTCTTAAACTTAGGTTCAATCTCCTGCTTCCATTGCAACCATTTATTATGGTCCTGGTGATCCAGTGCTTCACTCGTCATCATGTAGGATAAATATTCTTCACCACCGTTATTTCCAAAGCCGTCCCAGATATCTTCTTTTTCCAATGCTGCAGTAGAAATTTGATTGACGGTGTATGATTTCGCCAGGCGATCTGCTTTGTCTTTGGAAATGCCTTTGTCCTGCAATGCTTTGCTGATGCCGGCTTCATTTTGTGATTTACCAGCCAGGACAGATGAAGGAAGAAATAATAGCACTTCTTTTGCTTCTGTTGCAGTTGCTCTTTGCGCACTAGCTGCTGCATACAATGGAACACCCGCTGCATCATCCGCTTTTACCCCTTCTGCACCAATGTTATTGGCCTGGTATTTTCTTGAGTTTTCTATGGCTTTTTCATCAACCACATAATTATCGCGGGCTTGTTCAAGCGCATTGTTTGCCATGGCAGATTGTAACACAGGTGCCCATCCACCACCAGCCCATCCACCATCTGCATTCTGACTTTTCTGAATGAGATCAATACAGGTTTGTGCAGCTTTGTCAATTTTAGTGATCATCGTTGGATCCTGCACCTGTTCCTTCATGGCAGTGAGAAATTGCAAAGCCATAGAGGCATCTATGTGAATACCCAATTTGATTTGTGGTTGTGTACCGGTGAGTGAGGTGATGCGTCCATTGTTGGGCCGATCATCAATATCTTTCAGTAATCGATCCAGTGCTTCCATAATTTCTTTTTTGTATGGATTCGTGGAAAGTTTTCCTCCTGCTTTCATCAATGCCATGGCGGCAAAGGAGGTAGTAGCGGGATCTGTCTGTACTAAATGTGGATCGCGAACTTCCTGGTAGGCATGGGAGCCGGAGCCCCAACCACCATCGGGAGATTGAGCATCCAATAGCCATTGAATGGCTTGTTGGTCCCAGGGAGCATCATCATTAGGTAAATCAGTAACAGGAATAAAATTTCCGGTATGGTTTTTTACAGTAGGCTCGATAAAGAGCAAAAGAATACTGCTTGCAGTCAATACGACTGCCAGGTACATGGAATTCATGGTACTGGGAATTTTTTAAAACGGTTAGAAAATCATGCTCCAGGGCATTGAATTGCAGAACAGGAAAGCATGGAGCAAATCAATCACCTGAAAACAGAGGAATGATGATGATCAACGTAGAAATGCATAAATAAAATTTTCTGGTTAACAGAAAATTAACGGTGTAAAATTTTGATGTTGGTAGGGGCTCAAAATCTTGAGCCCCTACCAACATCAAAATTTTATCCTTGCAGCAACTATACAATCCATATTTTTCATGCATGAAACTCAAATTCAACTCTCCAGTCGTTCTCGGATTTTCCCTGGCTTGTGTGGCCGTTTTTGTTTTAGATAAACTCATGGCCGGCCACCTGATGCCTTACTTTGCTCTTGGGCAAGTCTCCCTCGATCAGCCAATTTCCATCATGACATTATTTACGCATGTATTGGGTCATGCCAGCCTCGAGCATTTGATGGGCAATCTCACTTTTATTTTATTAGTAGGCCCTATCGTCGAAGAGAAATATGGAGACATGAAAACCTTATTCATGATGTTGGTGACAGCATTGGCGACCGGTATCTTAAACATGTTGTTTTTCAAATCCGGGTTGATGGGAGCGAGCGGTATCGTCTTCATGTTTATTCTCCTGGTGAGTTTTACCAATTCGAAGAGTGGAGAAATTCCTATCACCTTCATTTTGATTGCCATTCTTTTTATCGGGAAAGAAATTATTCAAAGCCTGCAACAAGACCAGGTTTCGCAATTTGCGCACATCATGGGTGGAATTTGCGGAAGCGTTTTTGGTTTTATCAGCCGGCCCAGGTAATCGTCAGGAAGGCTTATTGTCGAGCAACATTTCCATGGTACGCAGGACATTTTTAGAAACACTGGTTGGAACCCGCGAAGGCTTACCTTCCAATATCATATCATGCATGTTCTCTATTTCTCCTGAATAGAGATATTCCCTCGGCACTTCCACTCGTTCCGTCTTATTTCCATGACGAATAAAAGCCTGGCAGGCATCTGCATTGGTAAATGGATGGCTAATCATCAATTGTCCCAGCGTGCCATGAATACAAGCGTCGGTTGAAAAATCGGATCGAAAACTGACAAAGAAATATCCTGTGCGAGCTTCACGGAATTCCAGCATCCCACTGACAGACATATCAATACCTTTTGCTGTACTTCGAATAGCTGTTCCATTCAAAGGCACATCATCAAATAAATATTGCATCAACGTAATCGGGTAGACCCCAACATCCCATAATACACCTCCACCTGCTTTCGCGGCCCACCGATAATTATTTTCAGGACGATCCAGTGTAAATGAAAATGTACTCGTGATCATTTGCACCTCTCCTAATGTGCCGGAATCGATGATAGATTTCCACAAATGAGTCTGTGGATGATGCAAGTGCATGTATCCTTCCATCACATTCAGCCCGGTTCGCTCCATTTCTTTTTCCACACTTTCCAATTCAGCCATGTTCAAACACATCGGCTTTTCGCAGAGCACATGCTTGCCGCTTTGCAATGCCTTCAAAATCCATTCAGTATGGAGGTGATTGGGAAGCGATATATATATGGCCTGGATAGAATCATTTGTCAGCAAATCTTCATAGGATCCGTAAGCATGAGGGATGTGCCATTGACTGGCATACTCCTGTGCCTTGTCCATGTCACGACTGGCTACCGCCAGGAGATGTCCACGTTGGGAGTGTCGGATAGCCGGTATCACCCGGCGGTTGATATGTGCTGTGGAAAGGATGCCCCAGTTAACAGTCATGATTTCGTCGAAATACTTTTATGGCCAGTAGATAAGTTAACCAGTGATACTCAATCTCCACCCCGGTTTGCCTATTTTGCGCCACTTTTTCAAAACTCGTTGTTGCTGTATGAAGTTAGCATTTATACTCGGACTCGGTTGCATCCTCCTGATCGTTGGTTGCAAGTCTGCTGATTCAAAACCTGCCAAAATGGAATACCCGGTTACTGACAAATCTGAACAGGTGGACACTTTTTTTGGTGAACAGGTTGCCGATCCCTATCGTTGGCTGGAGAATGATACGTCCAAGGCAACCGGTGACTGGGTGGCCGCACAAAATAAAGTGACTTTTGGTTACCTCGACAAGATCTCCTGGAGGCCTGTTTTGAAAAAAAGACTGGAATCCCTGATCAATTATGAAAGGATCTCTGCGCCTTACTTCGAAGGCAATTATGAATATTATTATCGCAATACAGGGTTGCAAAATCATAGCGTACTCTTTCGTAAACCAAAGGGTAATAAGGATGCTACACCCGAAGTATACCTTGATCCTAACTCCTTTTCCACAGACGGAACGATTGGCCTGAGTGATGTAAGCTTTACCAAAGACGGCTCCTTGTCGGCCCACCAGATTACGGAAGGAGGTTCAGACTGGCGCAAAGTGATTGTCATGGATGCCATCAAAAAGACCGTCATTGAAGACACTCTCAAGGATGTAAAATTCAGTGGGCTTTCCTGGTATAAAAATGAAGGCTTCTATTACAGCAGCTATGATCATCCAAAAGATGGAAGCGTATTGTCAGCTAAAACACAATACCACAAGTTGTATTATCATAAACTAGGTACGCCGCAGTCCACGGATCAATTAGTATATGGTGGTGAAAAGCAACCTAATCGCTACATCGGTGGTGGTGTCACCGAAGACATGCATTACCTTATTATTTCAGTAGCGCAAAATACCAGTGGTAATAAAATCTATGTCAAAGATCTCACCAACGATAAAGCACCACTCGTGCAATTCAATGATGATTATGAAAAGGAAATCAATTTTGTGGAGAATGAAGGCTCCCGTTTTTATTTTTCCACTAATATCGATGCCCCTAACTACCGTGTCTTTGCTGCCGATTTAAGTAAGCCCCAAAAAGAAAATTGGAAGGACATTATTCCTCAAACAGAAAATGTACTCAGTGCAGGTTCAGGCGGAGGTAAATTATTTGCATCGTATCTCATAGATGCCAAGACCGCGGTAAAGCAATTTAATCTCGATGGCCAATTGGAGCGCGATATCGAATTGCCAGGCATTGGTACGGCATCCGGTTTTGGGGCTAAGCGCGATGAGAAGGATTTGTATTATTCGTTTACTTCTTTCACTGACCCGGCTACTATTTATCATTATGATATCGCTTCGGGTAAATCTACTTTATATGTGAGGCCTAAAGTAGATTTCAATCCTGATAACTATGAAACCAAGCAGGTGTTTTTTACCAGCAAGGATGGCACCAAGGTTCCAATGTTCATTGTTTATAAAAAGGGAATGGAGCTGAATGGAAAAAATCCAACCATGTTGTATGCATATGGAGGATTCAACATCAGCCTCACGCCATCCTTTAGTGCCATGCGTTTAGCATGGCTCGAACAAGGTGGAATTTATGCGCAACCGAATCTGCGCGGTGGGGGAGAGTATGGTGAGAAATGGCATGAGGCCGGTACTAAAATGAAAAAGCAAAATGTGTTTGATGATTTCATTGCCGCTGCAGAATACCTGATCAACGAAAAATATACTTCGACTCCATACCTCGCGATTTCCGGTGGATCCAATGGTGGTTTGTTAGTGGGTGCCACCATGACTCAGCGGCCTGACCTGATGCAGGTGGCTTTGCCTGCGGTGGGAGTAATGGATATGTTGCGGTATCACACTTTCACAGCAGGAGCAGGATGGTCTTCTGATTATGGTACGGCGGAAGATTCAAAGGAAATGTTTGATTACCTGAAGACATACAGCCCTGTGCATGCGATCAAGCCAGGTACTTCCTACCCCGCGACTATGATCACCACTGCGGATCATGATGATAGGGTGGTTCCGGCGCATTCATTCAAATTTGCAGCCGGGCTACAGGCAGCCCAGGCAGGGGATGCACCTACCCTGATCAGGATTCAAACCAAGGCTGGCCATGGTAGTGTTTCTACCACGCAACAAATTGAGCTTCAGACGGATGTCTATGCATTCACCTGGGCCAATATGGGGATCACGCCAGACTTTTCGCAGGTAGTGAAGGATTAATGGGTATTGGCTATCTTCGCCCTCGTCTTATTTAAAATACGAGATGGAAAGCCAAAATTACGGTCGCAAAGGGAGTTGTTTTCTCCAGTTTCTGTTGCTGTTTATTCTTGTGATCATCACCCTCATCTGGGTGTATTACAAGAATTTCCACCTCTCCTTTTAAGACACTTCCTTCCTGTTACAACACCGGGGATTCGAAGGTGACCAGTTCAGAAAATTGGTCGAGCCTTTCCTGTAATTGAAGTGGTCCAAGGTTGCGGATTCCGTCTGTTCCAAATTTTTCCACGCAGAAGGAAGCCATGGCTGATCCGCACACGATCGCTTGCTTCAACACTTCAAAATTGATTTTATCACGGCTGGCCAGGTAGCCCATCAGTCCACCGGCAAATGTATCCCCGGCACCAGTAGGATCCTGCACTTCCATCAATGGCAAAGCTGGTACAAAGAATACTTTTCCCTCTCCAAACAGGAGTGCACCATGTTCCCCTTTTTTGATGACGAGATATTTGGGTCCCATCGTCAATATCTTTTCACTTGCCCTGACTAACGAATATTCATCAGACAATTGACGGGCTTCTTCGTCATTGATGATGAGCAAGTCAATGTGTTTCAATACTTCAAGCAATTCGTCAAGTGCACTGTTCATCCAATAATTCATTGTATCCAGGGCAAGCACTTTTGGATGTACTGACAGTTGGTTGATAACCTGCATTTGGACTGCTGGTGTGAGATTGCCCAGCATGACAAATTCACTGTTGCGGAAATGATCAGGCAATACAGGATCAAAATCAGCTAATACATTGAGATCAGTGATGAGCGTATCGCGAGCATTGAGATTGTGATGATACTTGCCAGCCCAAAAGAATGACTTTCCGCCCTCGATAATTTGTATACCCGAAATATCCACCCCTACATTTTCTAGAGCAGTCAATTCGGATACAGGGAAATCTTCACCGACTACGGATACCATGCGGATATCACGGATGAAATAAGAGGCGGACCAGGCAATGTAAGTTCCTGCGCCACCTACTATTTTTTCTGCCCGTCCAAAGGGGGTTTCAATGTCATCAAATGCAACGGTACCAATCACTAATAAACTCATGTATTATTTTTTATTGCGCGCAAAGGTAGAAGGAATAATGAATAATGAATAACGAATAAGGAAGTATGAAATGAAGTTTGAAAGAGAAAAGGAATTAGAATTCGAAGAAGAATAAGCTACCTGGACCAGTCCCATTTTTTCCCCATTAAAATATTAATGCTTACCAAAAATAAATACCAGGAATACAAAAGTTGCGAGGGAATAAAATATCGAAGCAAAGAGAATTTCTTAAAGAAGGATGCCGATTGTTGTAATACAAAATAGTCCGCTACCCACTTGCTGCTGAGCATGAGCAGGAAAGGCCGCCAGGATAGGAGGTGGAAGAATGGAAGGATGCAACCGGCGAGCATAGCAATATGATATAAGCCAATAAAGGACCAAATAATGATGACACTTTTATGGTGCAAGCCCTTGTTTTTAGAAGCCCAGCGAAGCCTTTGTTTGATCAGGTCGTGCCAATTTGATTTACCGTTTGTCCACGCAATAGCCTCCAACGATTTTGTAAAATGTATTTTATCAGGAAAGGCAGCCCTCATTTTTTCAATTAAGAACATATCATCCCCGGAAGCATATTGATAATTTCCTTCATAGCCATTTACGCTTTGAAATGCTGATTTACGGAATGCCATGTTGGCTCCATTTGCCAGGTCATGCCATCGCGATCGAATGCCGCTTCCCGTGATGAGCATCAATGCTAAGATTTCTATCTCCTGCATTTTTTCTAAAAAAGATTTGCCGGGTAATAGTAAAACAGGGGATGCCTGGAAAACAGCATTCGCTTGTTCCATCGCAAAGACAACGGTGGTAAGCCATTCCGGTGAATGGTGACAATCTGAATCGGTCACTACGATGATGTCAGCAGTGGCTTTTGCAACTCCTAATGTTATGGCCGATTTCTTGTAAGCAGGAGGATGAATGAATTCCTCATAATGATGTAATCTCAACAATTGAATTCTTTCATCCGGTAATGCAAGGACACGTTTCACTGTGTTGTCGGTAGAATGATCATCGATCACCAGGATCTCTACCAGTTGACGAGGATAATGTTGTGCCAGGATTCCCTGTAGGCAATTGGTAATGGTAGCCTCTTCGTTCCGAGCCACGATGATAATGGAAACTGGTTTCGAAGGGATATACGCATCAGGAACCAGCGTAGGATTAATTTTATTCCAATAATAAATGTATTGGATTTGGATCGCCAGATAGACCAGGGCCAGTAAGAGGGCGATCACCAGGAAGATCATTCCGTTTTAAATTTTCATCATAAATCTAAAAGAGATCTTTGTAGGGATTCTCTTTCGCCTCCTGTTTTTCTCTTTCTATTGGCTTCAGGTTTAATTTGTCCTCTCTTTCCGGTCGGATTACTTCTTCATAATCGACTAATTCTCCCTGAGCCTGTTCTTCATGCGCTTGTTGTAATTTTCTCACTTTCCGATCAAGGATTGATTTCCCAAATAAAATGCCACTTAAAAAAGGAAAACCGACAATGCTGAGAAGGATGGCGATAATTCCGGAAAGTGGATTTCGATGCAGTAGCCCGAATACAAACCGGAGGTAATTCACGATGGTCCTGTAATTAATGATCAACGCCAGGATGATGAGCACAGGTGCAGCAAAGAACAGCAGCTTCCAAAGCCCGCGGAGTATCAAAAAGACAACGATGAGAAAAGCCATCATAAAAATGAATCCCATGATGCCATTCAGTCTAATCCCAATTCCCTGACCTTTCATACAGACATTTCGCTCCTACGGAGCTTTATATTTTCTAATTTTTTTACTCACTACTCACTACTCACGCGCCTACGCTAACCCGAAACTGCATATCATAGAGCTTTCTATACTTACCACTTTCATTCTTCAAAAGTTCATCGTGGGTGCCGGTTTCTGCTACTTTTCCTTTATCCAATACTAAGATCCTGTCGGCATGCCTGATCGTCGACAACCGGTGAGCGATGATGATAGAAGTCCGCTTTTCAATCAGTTTCTCAATGGCGTATTGAATGATGCCTTCTGTCTCGGTATCAATAGAAGAAGTGGCTTCATCTAAAATCAGGATCTCCGGATCATACACCAGTGCCCGCACAAAGGAGATCAATTGTCGCTGTCCCATAGATAAATTGCCGCCACGTTCAGCAACTTTAAAATCATAACCACCCGGTAGTGCCTCAATAAAAGGATGTGCTCCAATAACCTTCGAAGCTTCCACCATTTGTTCCTTGGTGATGGTAGTATTGCGAAGCGAAATATTATCCCATACCGTTCCCGAAAAAAGAAATACATCCTGCAATACAATCGCCAGTTTATCTCTCAATTCCACCAACTTATAATTCCGGATGTCATGGCCATCAATGCGAATTTGCCCTGAACGGATCTCATAAAACCGGTTGATCAGGTTGACGATGGTGGATTTGCCGGAACCTGTGCTGCCAACAATTGCTAGTGTTTTGCCGGCATGAATATGAAAGGAAACATCTTTGAGCACATCGTTTTCACCATCATAAGAGAAATTCACATGATCAAATTCCACTTCGCCGTACACATCGAGTGCGAGTTGCACCGGTGTCTGTGTCTCCTCCGTCATCTCATCACTGTCGAGAATATTAAATACTCTTTCTGCAGCCACCATTCCCATTTGCAGGGTATTAAATTTATCCGCGAGCCAACGCATTGGACGGAACAGCATATTCACATAGACAGGGAATGCAATTAACGATCCCATTGAAACGGATCCACTCACCACATTTCTCGCGCCCCACCATACCATCATTCCCAATGCAATGGCTGCAATGATTTCCACTACCGGGAAGAAAACAGCATAGTAAAGAATAGAATCAAGATTGGCCTGGGTATATTCTTTATTAATGGACTTGAATTTATCCCGCTCTTGTTTTTCTGCATTGAATATTTGTACCACTGACATACCACTTATTCTTTCCTGCAAAAAAGCATTCAGCCTCGCAATTTGGGCACGCACTTTCTGATATGAAACTTTTACTTTTTGCTTGAATATCCAGGTGGCTACCACGATCAGCGGTATTGTAAGCAAACAAATCAATGTCAGTCTTGGGCTGGTATAAAACATCACGCTGACGACCACGACGATACTCAATAAATCCGCGATGATCGTAATGATGCCTTCAGAGAAAACGGTCTTGATAGTCTCAATATCATTAATGGACCTGGTGGTCAGGTTGCCAATAGGGGTTTTATCAAAATAGGAAAGCCGGAGATGGGTAATCTTGGTAAAAATGCTCACGCGCAAATCCTTGATCACTTTATGACCCAACAGGTTAGTGAGGTAAATAAAAGTGTATTGCAATATGCCGGTCAGGATCAATACACCGGCGAAAAGTAAACACATGCCCACTAGTCCCTCGGGTTTCGGGATGATGATGTATTTATCCACGATCACGTTGATCAGGTATGGCTGCAGGGTATTGAGTGGTGCTAATACAATGGCCAGGAAGGCACTGAGGTACAATAATTTGCGGTAAGGACGTGTCAACTTAAAAAGCCTCTTCAGCAGTTGCCAATCCAATCCTTGCTTTTGCTTCTTCTTCTCCTGGCTCAAGGGAACCGGTAATTTTTGCACTAACCTACGGTAAACGAAGTAAATGGTTGAAGGTTGTTGGAAATAGGACCAGTTTTAGTTTAAAAGTTATACGTATCCACCGTTGCCCAGTCTAATATCCAATAGCAAACAATTAATGACTTTGAATCAAATTTTTCCTTCATCGGCGAAACTATAATAGGAGCCGTCCCCGATGATAATGTGATCCAGGACTTTAATGTCGATAAAACTCCCGGCTGCCTTGATTTTTTCAGTCAGACGGATGTCTTCGTTCGACGGACTGGGGGAACCGGAAGGATGATTGTGAGCCAGGATGAGCGAACAGGCTTTTCGCTCCAGTGCTTTTTGGAAAACCACTTTCGGGTCCACCACCATGGCCGACATGCCGCCGAGATGAATTTCTTCAATAGCGATCATTTTGGAGCGGCGATCGAGCAGGATGATCCAAAATGCTTCCTGCAACAGGTCGCGCATGCCGGAATAGATCAATTCATACGCATCCCGGCTGGAGGTGATTTGACTTTTTTGCACCGCATGTTCAGTGACGCGTCGCCGGCCAAGTTCAAGCGCGGCTGCAATAGATACAGCCTTAGCTTCTCCAATGCCTTTGATCTGCATCAGGTCATGCACGGAAAGTTTGGCTATGGATGCGAGGCTATGATCGTGTTTGCTGAGCAATTCCTTGGCCAGGTCAAGGGCAGATTTATTTCGGGTGCCATTTCGCATCAGGATCGCCATCAATTCTGCCTCCGTGAGCGATTTTGATCCGTGGTGTAATAATTTATTTCTTGGCTGATCAGCAGATGACCAATGTTTGATAGAGGAGAACTCCTCGGTGATATGATTTTGATTTCCCATACCTATAAGTGTATCGGAAAGGCCAAATGTTACCCCTTTTTCAATTTTTTTTCAAAAATATTTTTCAACACCTCTTTTTCCGGGGTGGTCATAATAGGCCTTAGGGGAAGCGGTAACTATTCACAAAAATTAGTTATTTACAGCAAAAATCAGGGCTTCCTGTCTTAATTATGGATTCCAACTATACCACCTGGTGCAATATTATTAACCAACTGCATTCCCTTGACGCCCGTGCACGGCAATCGGCAGACAGTGATTTTTACCGAAGACGGATTGAGCGCATTCATGATTTATTAAAAGACATTCAATTGATTGTTCATGATCCGCTGGGCGAATCATATTCATCCACTCGCACCGATTGTGAAGCCATATTAGAAGGTGATCTGACGGAATCTTTAACCATTGTAGAAGTAATCAAACCCATTGTTTATTATACCCAGGGAGAAACCAGGAGGCTCATTCAGCCGGGTGTAGTATTAGTAAAAGGAAAAGCATAATGAATTCAACCATCAATTTCGGAATTGACCTGGGCACCACGAATAGTGCTATCGCTGTTTATGAAGCCGGTGAGATCAATGTATTCAAAAACCCAAGGACATTGAAGCAAACCATCCCTTCTGTAGTAGCATTCAAAGGGGATCGTATTCTTATTGGAGAAAAAGCAGCAGAGTTATTACAAAAAGAATCTGCCGATGTATTTGGCGGATTCAAAAGAAGAATGGGAAGTATGGACCGGTATCCTTTATCAGGAACCGGGAAAACCGTTAGCCCTATTGAACTTTCGGCTATCGTATTAAAGGAGTTGAGAACTTTTGTGCAATCGGATACACCACCGACTGCAGTGGTCATCACCATCCCGGCAGCTTTTGATACCAATCAATCCAATGCCACCAAGCAGGCGGGATATGATGCGGGATTTAAGGAAGTGATCTTGCTACAGGAACCGATTGCTGCGTCCTTAGCGTATGCAAATCGAAAAAATGCACCTATTGAAGAAGGCCAATGGATCGTCTTCGATTTTGGTGGTGGTACTTTTGATGTAGCGTTGACAGGAATTGTCGATGATGAAATGAAAGTCCTGGATCATGAGGGTGATAATTTCCTCGGTGGTAAAGACATTGATCGCGCGATTGTGGAAAAGTTTATTGTCCCGGAACTGGAACGGTCCGGTACATTCAGTGGACTGTTGGATAAGATGCGACGTACAGATGGCGCCTATCATCGCTTGTACAATAAATTGATCTACCTCGCCGAAGAAGCGAAGATTGCTTTGTCCTCTATTGCTGCTATTGAAATTGAATTCGATGTAGTAGATGATGATGGCAAATCACTGGACATGGTGGTGTCGCTTTCCCAACAAAAGTTAGAAGAAATTGCTCAGCCTTTTATTGATAAAGCAATTGCTTTGGTGGATACGTTGCTCAAGCGCAACCAGATGGAGCGCAATGAGATTAATAATATCCTGCTGGTAGGAGGAACTACGTATTTACCTGCAGTACGCAAAGCATTAAGTGATTCATTCGGCATACACGTCAACACCAGCATTGATCCTATCACCGCGGTGGTCATCGGTGCTGCCTATTTCGCTGGGTTGCAGGTCAGGAAAGAAGTAAAGGAACAAAAACAATCCAAACAGGTATCAGGCCCTGCCGCCTTTCAATTGCAAACAGCCTATGAACGTATTGTCAGAACGGATGATACATCGTTGCTCTTCAAATCAAGCGGTGAAATCAATAATCTCACGCTACGGGTCACGCGGGAAGATGGTGGATTTGATTCCGGCAATATCGTCTTATCCAAAGGAGGTGTTTTACAACTTCCATTGTTGCCTAATGTCTTTAATGATTTCCTGTTGTCTGTGACGGATAATCATGGTACTAAATTGTATGAAGAAAATATTGGCATTACTCATGGAAAATTTGGTATTCATGGACAACCATTACCGCATCCGATAGGAATTGAAGTGGATGATCCTGGTACTAACAGTACCTACCTCGACATCCTGTTTCAGAAAAATGCAATCCTTCCGCTGCGACGTACCATAGTAAAGAAAGTGGCCGATACCGTAAAAGTAAATAGTGCCAGTACTATTGAGATCCATGTGTACGAAGGAGATATAGATTCCATTCCACAGGCTAACAAGCATATTGGTTCTATCGTCATCAGCGGCAAAGATTTACTACGGGATTTAATTAAAGGCTCTGATATTGAACTTACCATTGAGATCTCGGAATCAAGAGATGTCAAAGTAGCTGCTTACCTGGTGTTGACAGATCAACATTTTGCTAACACTTTCAGTCCATCGGAGGTCCAATTTGATGGAAGGAGCATTTTGCAAAACCTGGACTTATTTAAAAAGAACCTTTTGCATCGACGTGAACAATCAGAGCGCAAAGGGAAGTATGAAGAAGCCGGGCAAATACAGAAAATCCTGCAGGAAATAGATTCGTTGCGTCCACAGATCATGGCATTAAGTGAATCAGATACTACTGATGAAAAATATATGTTGGACGGGAAAGCCAGGGAAATCGGGAAGAAAATTCATGAATTATTTAGTAATAGTTTCCTGACCAAGGTCACCGAAGATTATTTTCGGGTCAAACAATATTTCATTTCCAAGATCATGGCGCAGGAGATTCTTCCGGAAGAGATTAAGTCCTATGAAGATGTGGTCTCCAGGGAAAGAGCTTTCCTGCAGGAAGGAAATATAACGGTGATCAAGCAAAAGATTGCCCAGTTGGAGATGATGCTTCGTCGTTCGGATGCGCAGCGTCGATACACCAACGAAGAATTGCAGCTCATCTATATTCATTTTAAAGGGCTGGAGTACGATAACAAACAAAAAGCAGCGGATTTAGTGAATAAAGGAGAAAAGGCCATGGGGCAGGGTGATTTTATTTCTTTGTATTCAGTGATTGCTGAACTGGCGCAACTTCATAATATGGAAACGAATGCCGATAATTATTTTGCCAATCGTAAAACCGGTCTTGAATAATGAGTTATCAAAGCCCGGCCGCCTTACTTCGACCGGAACAAATAGAAAAATTTTCTCCCACGGATTTTAAAAGAATCCGGAGCGAATTATTACTTCAGTTCCAGTTTTCTACGGAGGCCACTATCATCATCAATGACCGGCAGTATGTGAAGGATGATGTATTGAAACTGATGGATGAATTCCAGGAAGATCCTGAGTTGCATCTCTACATCTTTAAAAATAAACCGCTATTAAACTTCCTGGAAAACGGGGATATGGGTTTTTTCAATGTTGCTGCGATTCAATTTGTAGAACAGCGATATGCATTGCCTGTCAATGTACATCCATTAGTCGTAGAGGCCCTGGATGAATATTTATACAAATGGATACAACCCATAGATCATGCCACCACCCAGTTGTTCAAAGGGGTGCAAAAAGTGGTTTCTTCTTTTGACCCGGCTTTGCAGGAAAGAGCGTATGGTTCGACGTTTGAAGAAATGCAGGGAGTTATGGGCGTGCTGGAAAGAGATTTTAAAGAACCATTCTTTCCGGCTGGTGGATATGCAGTGGCACCGCAAGTAGAAGGCATCGTCAACAGGGAATTCCTGGAGTATTTTAAATATTTGCCGGCTTCCTTTGAAAAGCTGCGCTTTGATTATTGTAAATGGTGTAATAATGGAGTGGTGTATCCTTTTGTTTCACGAAAGGAAAAATTTGGAAAATTTCATCGCAATACGCTGCATGTCATAAAAGAGGCTGCCTACATAGCGTCCACCGTCATCATGAAGGAGTCCAATCTTGAAATTGCGTCTACCATCAATAATTACCTGATAGGAGGGGAGGTCACCAAAGGAAAAAGCAACCGGTCCGTTATTTGGCTGATCATAATGGGGTTTATTTTCATATTCCGGCTTCAAAGTGTTTGTAATCGAAGTAGTGATCGATCAAGCCACCGCAATTATTATCCATCGTATAAGTATAATTCCCAAGACTACAATCAAAGTGCGCCTTCTTATACGGCTAAGCCTGGTTCCAGCAACGAATCTATTAGTAAAGTGAAGCCGAGTCAATATAATGGAAGTGCATACAGGCAACTTCCTAAACCTGTCCTGGTAAAATCGAAAGACTCGGGTAATTTGATTTCTCTAAAATACAAAGTGGATATTTTTCCGACGCGAATTGATTTACTGAAAAATTATATCCCAAAAAGTATTTTGAAAAAATATAGTGGCCAAAAGAAAAAGGTTCAGTTTCAGTTTGTAAAGAAGGGACTTCCCGAGGTAGTCTTTTCGCATGAATTGGAAGTGGAAATTTCAAATGAAGGAGAAATAGTAAGCGCATTTCCTGGAAGTGTTACCAAAACTTTAAATGAAGTGTCAGCCGATATAGCGAAAACCACCGTATATAAGGGCTTTATAACACTAATGGATACTATTGGAAATGTGATCAACCAGGATACTATTACTATTTTAAAAGAGAGGGGTAAAACTTTCCAGCACACTTACAATGGTAAAAAAGTAGAGATACTTCCCGTTGAAGGAACCTCCTCAAAGAATATATTAATCAAGTCTCTTGCGTTGTCCAATAATATTAGGTCCATTAAACGACTACCTGCTTTAGGATATGGCCAGTCGATGCAAGCTTATTTTTACCCGTTTGATACCAAGCGAGATTCAGGAGAGGTAATTTCTACCAAGTGCAGGCAATTATCATTTGAATCAATCCAACTTTATTCTTTATTTGTTTCTTCTGCTGACAGCGTGGGCTATTATGGGGTGCTTACCGATCTGTATGATCTCAAGTATATGGTCAACTTATCCAGCGGCCGGGTAATGGGTTTACAAATGACCATCGTTGATCATAAAGGAGAACCTTATGTTGAACGGCTGGAAGCGTATTATGTTAAAGAGGATTGATGAAATGCAATATCCTATTTCAGTGCATTAGCAATATCCTTTTCTAAATCCTCATACGTTTCAATTCCTACACTCAATCGAATCAACGAGTCCGTTAAGCCAGAAGCTAATCGTTGCTCCCTGGGTATTGAAGCATGAGTCATCGAAGCAGGATGTCCAATCAGTGATTCTACACCACCGAGTGATTCTGCCAATGAAAATAATTTCGTTCCACTCAACACTTTATTAGCAGCTTCCATACTGTCATCTTTCAAATCGAAAGAGATCATTGCACCAAAGGATCGCATTTGGGTCTTAGCCAAATCATGTTGCGGATGATCAGTCAATCCCGGGAACATTACACGACCCACTTTAGGATGATCTCGCAGGTAATGAGCAAGCGTGAAGGCATTTTCGCAAGCCCTTTCCATTCGGATGTGAAGTGTTTTTATTCCACGCAATGTTAAAAAGCAATCTTGTGGTCCCGGTACAGCACCACTGGCATTTTGTAAGAAACGTAATCGTTCGGCAATGGCCGTATCACTGGTGATCAGTCCGCCCATGATGACATCACTATGCCCGGCGATGTACTTGGTAATAGAGTGATGCACAATCGTGGCACCGAGGGCTAATGGATTTTGCAGAAAAGGAGAAGCGAATGTATTATCTACCGCCACCGGGATATTATGCGCTTTGGCAATCTCACAGATAGCATTGATATCAATGATCTGTAACGTTGGATTCGTTGGTGTCTCCAGCCATATCAATTTAGTTTCCGGGCGGATGGATGCTTTCACTTCCTCCAGGTTGGTCATATTGATGTATCGGCTCTTGATGCCCATCGGTCCATACACGCGCACCAGCAAACGATAAGAGCCGCCATATAGATCATTGGAGCAAAGCACTTCATCACCCGTGTTCAACAATTTGATCACCGCATCCATCGCCGCAAGTCCGCTGCTATAACAAATGGCTTGCGTGCCACCTTCCAATGCAGCTAAACTGGCTTGTAAAGCATCGCGGGTAGGGTTGTGTGTGCGGGCATATTCATATCCTTTGTGATCACCGGGTGCATTCTGTACATAGGTAGAGGTTTGATAGATCGGGGTCATGATGGCACCTGATGTTGGATCGGGTTCTACGCCGGCATGTACGGCACGGGTGCCGAAGCCTTGATTTTCTTGCTTATTCATTGAGGCAAAGGTAGGAAAAGGCTGAGGCAAAGGCGAAGGCTGAGGAAGCTGTCAAGGTCAACCATCTGTTATTCCAACGGATGCGTATCTTCTTCTTTCTCGGGCTTATCCGTTAAAAGTGCCTTGGCCAGGCTTGCTGTAAATAGACCAATAAAAGCGATCCCGGTGAATTCAAGGATCATCGCCACAATGCGCCCGCCTAAACTGGTTGGATGAAATTCTACATAAGCCACATTGCTGAACATATTCAATGCCCACCAAATAGAATCGCCATAGCTTGTAAAATTTGGATTTGTTTTGGACTCAATGAGCCACGCTGCTCCTGCTCCAAATAAAATCACTATGAATGCTAACACAATGAGTAAATCAATATGTGCCCGGCGTGCAATTCGAATAACAGTATTCCAAAATATACGAATTCGAGTAGCGGCACCGATCACCCGCAATAATCTCATCACCCGCACCATCCTGACTAACCGTAAGCTTCGTAAAAAGGGCACGGCTTCAGCACCAAAAACCATATTGCCTGTAATCGGTAAGAGCGAAGGAATTTCGTACCAATGTCGCCTCGCATAAGCACGCCAATTTCCACTTCCTATAGCACTCCAAATAAAATCAATGATAAAGATCGTGACGATGACCAGGTCCAGGATGTCGTACCAACAAAATTGTGTCGTGGTACGAACATGCGACAAATCAAAAAAACCTATGCCCAGGCTGATTAATGCTAAAACAGATATAAATAGATCTTTGCGAAGCTGGCGTTTGGCCTGTTTTTGACTGATGTTATCTGGGTTGACGGGCATAATTGGATTACTCGACAGAAATGTCTACTAAAGAGTTCAACTATTTTCTACCACAACTTTCAATCTAAACACATATTGAACTGCTCCTTCAATATTTTTCGGAATAAAACCCTATTTAACGAGTAATTGTTCAGGCGCCCTTAAAGTGAACAAAGTGGGGTGCAGGCGATATAAAATTATCGATGGTTACACAATATTCCTTTTAATAGCTTTCGCAACCGCCTCTGCTTTTGAATGAACATGCAGTTTTTCATAAATATTTCTAATATGCCCCCTCACAGTATCAATACTGATAAAGCACGTATCACCAATTAACTGGTAACTCATCCCTTTCACCAGGCAGGCCAATATTTCTTTTTCCCGGTCTGACAGGTTGAAGGAATCGGACTTTACTTCTCCTGGTGATTGCGCAAGCATTTTCAATACTTTTTTCGCAATCGAAGGACTCATCGGCGCACCACCATCATAAGTTTCTTTGATGAATTCAAGTATGCGGGCGGCATTGGTATTTTTTAGTAGGTACCCGGAAGCACCTGCACGAATGGATTCAAAAATCTTTTCATCCTCATCAAAAACGGTTTGCATCAATACGCGCACATCGGGATAATTCTCATTGAGCTTTCGCACGGCTTCAATTCCATTCATTCCCGGCATCCCGATATCCATTAATACCACATCCGGTTTCGAGTCATTCATGTTTTGAGCAAGGTTGTTGCAATTTTCAAATGCACCGACGCACTGATACCCAGGAGTGCCATTGATCAATTGGTAAGGACCAACTCTTAGGTTGTGGTTGTCTTCAAAGATGGTGACGCGAATATTCATTTGGAGTATGGAATGGTGGTTATATAGCCAGTCTTAGCTGGATTAAAGTTCCGGTGCCTGGTGAGGATTCGATTTTTAATAATGCACCGATTTCAGCAGCCCGCTTCCTCATGCTTTTCAGCCCATTGCCTTCTGTAAGTTTGTCCGGGTCAAAGCCCACACCATTGTCACGGATCATCATGGTAAGTTTCCCGGTTTCTTCATGGACTAAAAACTCTGCCTTGTTAGCTCCCGAATATTTCACCAGGTTATTGGCTGCCTCTTTAAAGATGAGGTAAAGATTCTTTCTCACTTCCATGGGTAAGCGAAGGTTAACAACATCCTCATCCGCATTGAATTCAAAATCGATCTTCCTGGCACCGAGTAATTCAAAGGCAAAATTGCGCATGCGGGTAATGATTTTTTCAAACTGGTCATTATCGGGGTTGATGGTCCAGACAATATCGCCCATGGCATCCAGCATTTTCCTCGAGCTTTCCCGTATAGTATGTAACATAGGATTGACTTCCTGTGATTGTTGTTGGGCAATTTCAGAAAATATAGCAATGCTGCTTAATGTACTGCCCACTTCGTCATGCAGGTCCGCTGCTATTTTGTTACGAAGTGTCTGCAATTTTAATTTTTGCCGGACGGAGTAGTAGTTGTAGGTGAAAAATGAAAGTAACCCAAAGAGAATTAACCCGCCAATGAAATAATTTTTCAGTGCACGTTGCTTTTGGATCTCGGATTGCTGCAATTGAGATTGCACTGAAAGAAGGGCTACCTGGTTTTTATTTTTCTCCAATTCCGCTTTTTGAGTTGCTGCTGATGCTTTGCTCTTATCAATTTCGAGTTGTTGTAAGGTTTTGTCTTTAGCTAATAAGGCTATTTTATTTTGTTTTAGCTGGTTTTCAGATTCCAATCGACGTAGTTTTTCCGATTGGACATCCAATGAAATCTTGCTGATAGATTTTTCATTTTCCAATTTTATGATGGCTTCGTCTTTTTTTGCTGTCTCATATTTGTGTTGCGCATCCAGTAAGAGTGCCTGGTTGCTGATCTGCACCAGGCTATCCTGGTAAAGAGCATATAGTTTGAAATGGTTGTATGCCGCGTTATAATTGCCCGTCATACTGTCAAGTTGAGCATGTTTATAATAAACCTGGCTCAGGCCTTCCAATGCTCCCGCTTTTCTAAATTGTTTTGCAGCCAGCTCATAATAAGTCCCGGCAGTTTCAAAATTCTTTAATTGAGTATGCAGGAAGCCAAGGTTTACATAAGAGACCCCAAGACCAATTTCATTTCCAATCTCTTTGTTTACTTCCTGTGAAATTTCAAGGTATTGACCTGCTTGTTCATATTGGGCTAACTGGATATGGATATTGGCCAGGCCAGTGGAAGTTTCTGCAATGGCGGCCTTATCACCTATTTCTTCAAACAAGGTGAGCGATTTAGCGAGGCATTGACTGGCTTCCTGTAATTTGCCTTTTTTCTCGTAGATGTTGGCAATGTTTACGTTAGTGCCCGCATTGGTTCTTTTATCGCCTAACTCCTGTGAAAGCTGGTTGGCTTCGTTTAAATATTGAAGTGCTTTTTCGTAATCGCCCTGGTGTTGATAGAACAAACCAACATTATTTTTGGAAAGCGCTATATCCTGTTTGTTTCCCAATTGCTCATCTGTTTCCAGGGATTTTAAAAAATAAGTTAACGAACCCGCTATATCTCCTTGTTTGTATGCTACGATTCCGAGGTTGGTATAGGCAGCTGAAATGTCTCTCAATTCTGATTTGTCCCGGATGGACAAGGCCATCAGGTAATGCTTTTTTGCCTCTGGTAAATCTCCTTTTGAATCAAAGACCAGTCCCATATTGGTATATACGTCCGCAATAAAATTTTTTACCCCGGTTTTATTTGCAATGTCCAGGGCGATTTGAAAATCGTTCAACGCCTCGTCATATTGACCCTGGTTTTGATGAAGTAAGCCTTTATTATTGTGACAGGCAAACAAACCTTTCTGGTAATTGATTTCCTTTGAGAGCGTGCATACCTCCTGGATATATTGACTGGCTTGCGTGTAATCCGATTTATTGAGCGATTCCTGGTAAAGGTCTAATAACGCATTTATTTTGATGGTGTCGGTTGTAATACGGGATGCTGTATTATCCTGTAAGACAATTTGGGCATTTGAAAAAAAGAAATCATCACAACTCCAGGGTATCCGGGTGAAGAAAAATATCACGGTGAAACATAGAAGTTGTATCAATTTGAAGCGGGTATTCGTGAATCAGTTTTGATGGATAGTATATATTAAGATAATAAATGTCATGAATATTAAGTCTTTTCGAATTTTTGATTTGGCAACATTAGTCTGAAAGTGAATTTTGCAATACAGGCCTGATTGGATATATTTTATTATTCTCCAGTGAGCTAACTCAGCAGCATTAAAAATTAGAAAGGAGGGATGCTCATTTAAAAATTATAAGCCAAATTTATTAGGAAAGTGAGATCAAAATCTATAGCATGATCATGCTGTTTGGACGATCCAGGTAGATCAAAATCCCCATGTCCATGCTCTTGAGTAATTAAACTTATCCGGGGAGATTTGGAAGATGGGATTTTCTGCATTCAAAATTGTTAGTCGAACCCAGTCGGTGTCATTGCTGATTATTTGTTTGGAATTTTTTGTGGTGCATTTCATGAGGTCTCAGGCACCCACCTGGAATTCACTCGGCCCTGGCCTCTATGGCCCGGTGTATGAGATTACCATTAGCGGAAATGATGTTTATGTCGGAGGTTCATTTTTAGATGCAGGCGGAAATCCTGATGCAGATTATATAGCTAGCTGGGATGGATGCCAATGGCATGCTGTGTGTCCAGGATTGAATGGTGAGGTTAGAGCTATCACAGTAAGTGGCAATGACATTTACGTTGGGGGTAATTTTTCACTACCATTTCTTTATTTGGCCCGCTGGGATGGTGATCAATGGAATTCAATGGGAACGGTTCCCGGGGATATAGTAAATACTATTCTCAAAGTAAACGGCAATGTCGTTGTCGGTGGTGGAACTTTTATTTCAGGGTTTGTAGCTGAATGGAATGGAAATACATGGACATCGCTAGGACCAGTCTTCAACCGCTCGGTGAATGATATAGTGAGCATTGAAGGTGTGCTTTATGCAGGAGGTGGATTTGCAAATGTCGGCGGTAATCCAAATGCAGATGGTGTGATCAAATGGGAAAATGGTACATGGGTCAACCTTGGATTAGGCATAAATGCTGGTATGTTTACCTATGGTGCTTTCGATCTCCTGGATGTTAATAATGAATTATTCGTAGGCGGCAATTTTATTAGTGCGGGCGGTGATCCGAATGCAAATCGTGTTGTCAAATGGGATGGTGAAAATTGGATTAATGTAGGTGCAGGGCTGCCCGGCTTTTTGGGTCTTCATGCGCTGACTATATTCGAGGGCTCACTATACACCACTGTCGGGGCAGGTTGGGCGAATGATGACGGAATTTATCGATGGGATTTTGAGACAGCAACCTGGGAAGTTTTTCAAATCATGGGTCTCGGTCCGGATGATCCATTGCTGGTACTAGCAGCTGAAGATTCAAACATGTATGTAGCAGGCTTCAGCGGTATGATTATTAATGGAATGGATTATGCAGGCCCTGTTCGTTATGGAGTAGCTGGTTCACCTGGTGTCGTTACCAGTTTTGCAGACCATGGTCCAGGATCTTTGCGTGAAATTATTTCCTGTGCCTCCAATGGAGAAACTATCACATTTATACTTCCCCCGTTGAGTGAGATCATCCTGACCTCCGGTGAAATTATCATTGACAAAGATTTGACACTGGCAGGGCCTGGCATAAACGACCTTACGATTTCGGGGAATAATACCTCCAGAATTTTTCACCTGCTATCCAATAAAAATTTAACGATAGAGAACATGTCTTTAAAAAATGCAACTTCCTTCTTAAATGGTGGTGCCATTCTGAATAAGTGGAATCTGAATTTAGAAAATGTAGTATTGCAAAATAATTTCCAAAACGGAACACCCTTGGCGTTGACGCTGTCAACAGGATCGCAGTTGACAATTATGGATTGGGTAGAATTTAAGTAGCCTAATGAAAATTACCCTGGTGGAATACTAACTTTTACGCCGGTACTTCTTCTTTCCGCTTCATCACTTCATGAACGGAAGCGATAATATTCTCCGGACTCAATCCATATTTCGCCAGTAACAATTCCGGTACACCACTTTCTCCGAAGCTATCATTGACAGCCACATATTCCTGTGGAGTCGGGTGCTTACGAGAAAGCAATTGGGCAACGGAATCACCGAGTCCACCATGACGCTGATGTTCTTCAGCAGTCACAACACAACGTGTCTTTGCAACCGATTCTAAAATGATCTCTTCGTCCAACGGTTTGATCGTGTGGATATTGATCAGTTCAGCATTGATACCTTCTTCCGCTAATTTTTTTACAGCCTCCATAGCGTAAGCAACAAGATGGCCGGTGGCAACAATGGTCACATCACTTCCTTCATTCATCAGGATGCCTTTGCCAATTTCAAACGGAAGCGTTTCCGGCATAAATATCGGCCAAGATGGTCGACCGAAGCGGAGATATACAGGTCCATCGTGATGTGCAATAGCGATGGTAGCAGCTTTTGTTTGATTGTAATCACAAGGATTGATCACCACCATGCCGGGCAGCATCTTCATCATGCCTATGTCTTCAAGAATCTGATGCGTTGCACCATCTTCTCCAAGCGTCAATCCGGCATGCGATGCACAGATCTTTACATTCTTGCCGGAATAAACTATGGATTGCCGGATTTGATCATATACACGGCCTGTTGAAAAATTCGCAAACGTTCCTGTGTATGGAATTTTGCCAACTGTAGCTAACCCAGCAGCAATGCCCATCATATTCGCTTCGGCAATCCCTACCTGGAAATATCGATTCGGAAATTCCTTGATGAAAGCATTCATCTTGAGTGAACCTGCAAGATCTGCACACAGCGCCACCACATCATCATTCTGGCGGCCGATCTCCAGCAATCCATCTCCAAATCCATCGCGTGTCGCCTTCTTACCGGTTATTGGAAAATCATTCAGCATGATTATTGATTCGTTTAACTGTTTAATGGTTTAACTGTTTAGCCTCTGCTCTCCGCTCTTTGCTCTCCGCTAGTAATCGCCTAAAGTTTCTTCCAACTGTGTGAGCGCTTTTTCCAATTGCTCATCATTCGGTGCAATACCATGCCAGTGATGACTACCGGTCATGAAGTCAACACCATGTCCCATTTCTGTTTTCATCAGGATGACTACCGGTTGTCCTTTACCGGAAAGTCCTTTTGCCTGGTTCAAAGCATCGATGATCTCTTGCATGTTATTGCCATTGGCATGCAGTACGATCCAGCCAAAAGCCCTCCACTTCGCATCCAGATCACCAAGTGACATTACTTCTTTTGTGGGCCCATCAATTTGTTGACCATTCCAGTCAACGGTCACGATAAGATTATCCACTTTGTGATGAGCAGCAGCCATCATGGCTTCCCAAACTTGTCCCTCATCTAATTCTCCATCACCCGTCAATACATATATATGGTGTGGATCGCTTTCCAGTTTTTTACCGAGTGCTGCACCAATAGCAACAGAAAGCCCCTGGCCTAAAGAACCTGATGCTACGCGCACACCTGGAAGACCTTCGTGTGTAGTAGGGTGGCCTTGCAGCCTGGAATTAATTCTTCTGAAAGTTCCAAGTTCTGTTGTTGGAAAATATCCACTACGGGACAATACACTGTACCATACCGGGGAGATATGGCCGTTGGAAAGGAAAAATAAATCTTCATGTTTTCCTTCCATCGTAAAGGGCAACTTATGTTGCATGATGTGGAAGTATAAGGCGACCATGAATTCGGTGCAGCCTAAAGAGCCACCGGGATGGCCGCTTTGGCATTGGTGCACCATGCGCACAATATCGCGACGCACCTGGCTCGCTATTCTCTTCAGTTGGGGGATATCCGTCATATCAAAATAAAAGGCAAAAATAAGAACTAAAAAAAGAAGGCACGCTCTTTAAAGTGTGCCTTCTTGTGAGTTTCGCACTCATGTGAGTGCTGAAACAATCAAAGTGTTGAGCAAGAATTACTTCACTGCATCTGCTAATGCAGATCCGGCTTTGAATTTTGCTGTTTTCTTTGCTTTGATCTTAATGGTTTCGCCGGTGGCCGGGTTACGACCGGTGCGGGCAGCACGCTTGCTGGTGGAAAAAGTTCCAAAACCTGGAAGAGTTACTTTATCTCCTTTTTTCAGAGTCTTGGTGATGGCTTCCATGGTAGCATCCAGGGCACGGCCAGCATCTGCTTTGCTCATGTCAGCACCTGCTGCAATAGCTTCGATTAAATCGCCTTTGTTCATTATCAGCTTTTATTTATGTGAATGAATAGATTGAAATCGGGCGTAAATGTAGCCCGTGGATATATGATAAACAAGTTTTATACGTGAAAAGTGGACTGGAATGCCTGATTTTATTGACTTTTTATGCCTCACCGCCCCTAAAACCCCTATTTTTACGGCCATGAGGAAGTTTTTGATCGTGTTTTTTGCCGTATTTACAGCCTTCGCAGCCCCTGCCTGCAGTAAAAAATCCGGCTGCCCCGCCGAAACCGCCCAGTCCAAAGTGGACAAAAACGGAGAATACAAAGCCAGTAAAACCAAGTCCGGCCTTCTTCCTAAATCCAAACATTACAACGGGAAAAAAGGACACTACAAGCCTAAGAAGGAAAAGCACCCTATTTAGTAGTGAAAAGTGAAGAGTGAAAAGTGAAGAGTAATTTTCGATTGAGGATTGACAAATGACAATGACGAATGACGAATGACGAGGACTCACGACTCAGGACTCACGATTGACGATTCACGATGACTCACGATTGTAGATTCTCGACTCACGATTATTCATTGCATTTCCAATTACATACAGCGATAGCAGCGTAAAAAAAATCGCGCATCCCGGAAACACCACTAACCACCATGAATCAAAGTGTGAACGTGATTGTGCAAGCAATCGTCCCCAATTCATTTGTTCCGGTGGAAGGCCAATGCCCAAATAAGACAAGGACGATTCTGCCAATATCGCAGTAGCCACGCCAAAGATGAAAGATATCATCACGGGGCGAAGAGCATAAGGCATTATATGCTTCGTGATAATCGTCCAGGAAGGAAGATTGATAGCTTGCGCAGCTTGTATGTAATTTAACTCCCGCATCCTGAACACTTCCGCCCGCATGTATCTCGCCATAGCAGGCCATCGCAATAAAGCAATGACTAATAAAATCGCTAACCAGCCTTTAAATGGAAGAATACTAACGAGGATGATGATGATAAACATTCCCGGGAATCCATCAATGATGCTGACTACACCCATGATCAACTGGTCCGCAGGCAATGGTATTTTTTGCTTACTGCTGCCACCTGTTTTCCAAAGAAGTAAAAACCAAATGGCAACAACAATGCTCATGAAGAGTAAGCGTAGCAATAAACTTATTGGCAAATAGGTGATCAGCAGTAAACTCACTCCCGTTAAACACAAGAGTAGTAGCTGAAACCATGAAACCCTTTTGCCTTTATTTCCCCAATACGCCGCAATAGATCCAAACATCACTCCAATCAACAAGGCTAATAACATCGATCCTAATCCAATCATCAAACTGACACGACATCCCCTGATCATGCCAGCGAGTACATCACGTCCCAATGAATCAGTTCCTAGCCAATGCCGCATGCGCAACGATAATGGTTGCGGATCAAATGGACTTACATTGGCTCCTGTTTTTAAATCGATACTGTAATGACTATATGGTATCGGGGCCCTAATAATGGATTCAAATGAAGTAGTCTGCCAATCCACTGGTGCATGCGAAGGATGTTGTGCAGAAAGTCCTGCCTCACTGGTTGTTGAAAATATGGGGAAATAGGCGACTCCATCGAGCTTGCAATAAAATGGTTTTTCATTAGCGATCCACGGCCCCGTGATAGCAATGAATCCTATGAATAAAATGAAACACCATGCGAGTTTCACAGTAAAACCTAAACGCCATCCGGGCAGTCGTTGCAGGTAATGTTTTATCCTCATGATTCATCCATTGATTTTACACGAGGATCCAGCCACTTGTATACTACATCAGTAAGTGTATAAGCTAAAACAGTAACACCTGCACTTAGCATCAATATGGGAAACACCACCGGCCAATCCCTGGACATCAGGCTGGTGAACATCAATCTGCCCATTCCGGGAATGCTGAAGATGACTTCAATGATCAATGATCCTGAAAGTATCGCCGGTAAGGAATTTCCCATCATGGTGATCATGGGAAACAAAGCATTCCGAATAATGTGTTTTTTTAAAATCGTTTTTTCCGATACACCCATGTTGCGCAAAGCAGAAACATAGGGTTGCGCAAATTCATGCAGGATGGATTGCTTCATCTGCCGTGAGATGTATGCGAGCGAACCAATGGCCAGGCAGAAAACGGGAAGAATTAGGTGAACTGCTATGATGCTCCATCTTTCTATGATGGAACCGGCAACATGATAATCTCCTAAACCACCTGGAGGTAATATGGAGAGCCATTCACCCGAAGCCAATAAAAATATAAGTACAGTAGCCAGCCAAAATGCGGGTATGGCAAAGAAGGTAAAGAGTATGACACTGATCCATTTCTCTTTCCTCCTTCCATTTTTAACACCACTCCAAATTCCAATAAAGACACCTAATGCAATCGCTAAAATAAAGGCGAGGCCATTTAGCACCAGGGTCCATTTCAATGCTTCTCCAATTTTGGTCCAGGCATTTCTTCCATCTACCAGGGATGCAAGTGGTTTCAAGGAAATCAATCCCGCTATCCATTGATGATATTGATTGTTATTACCATTCCAGTTTATGGAAGGCAGAAATTCAGAAAAAGTTAATTTTTGTTTTACCAGCAACCTGCCTGACAAGGCTTTTGCATTGGCCAATTCAATGTGACGTATGGAATCTGCTCCGCTTTTGATTGGTAGCTGAAGAATTTGATCCAGTGTCGTATTTAATTTTTGCAAATCAGGTTGTATAAGCATGGAATGGATCATGCTGCAAAAAGTGTCTGCATACGTGGAAGAAATTTCTTTTCCACAGCTTTGTTGCAAAGATTTTCGAAGCGATGCATAGAGCGCTATACTACTTTCCCCATTTTGACTTTCATCGATCCAGTGTTGTACTGCTGCACGGTCTTCCACCGGGAAAATGGATGATAATGAAGAGGGATATATTCCTTTATGAATGGAAAAATAAAAGTGGGGAAGATCAAGCCCTCTTTTGTGCGCCACCTGATGATAAGCCTTACGTTGCTGTTCAGGATTTAAGGAAGTACTGAAAGCATTGTTTTCAATGCTGAGGTAATCAAGGACTTCATCGCCCGGTACTTGCTTGCTCAGCCAAAACGCCAGGATAGAAATGACCCATAACCAAAGGAGCGCATAAAGAAATTTTCGAAGCAGCGATTGGATCATGGGCTTTGCAGAAATTATTCCGCTGGCCGGCATAAATTTTCAAAATATCCCGGTCGCCTGGAAGAAGTCACCATTTGTATATTCTTGGAAGCTACTATTCTTTCCTGCGGAACAAACAGGAATATGTTGGGTTGATCACGATACAGTATTTCCTGGAATTCACGATAGGCTTTATATTTCTCGTCCTTCGATGCTGTTGTTCGGATCACGGTGATCAGGCTGTCTAATTTTACGCTATGATACCCGCTACGATTATTGCCTCCCGGGCGATCACTTTGAGATGACCATATTGTGTACGGATCATCATCGTTGGGAAAAGAGGTCCTGGAGGTGGTAGCAATTTCAAAGTTATTCTGCCGGATATCCTGGTTGAATTGACTGGGATCCATAGCTTCAATCTGAATGTCTATGCCGACTTTATTAGCATTCTCTTTCAAAATATTAGCAATCGCAATGCCTTCTTCTTTGTTTGGTGTTTTGATGCGCAATTGCAATTCTGTTAATTTGCCACCAATCTTTTTATCAGGCATTCCATTTTTATTTGAATCCGTCCAACCCGCTTCTTTAATAAGATCTAACGATCGCTGCAAATCTTGTTGAATAGGTTTTAACTCTTTATCATAATAGGGTTTTTCTGGATGAAAAGGCCCAACCGTTCGCGAAGCCAATCCTTTTAAAACCTGTGTCAACATACCATCATAATCAATAGCATAGGCAAGCGCCTGGCGTATTCTGGAATCATGTAATATCGAATCACGCGTATTTAATTCAAGTGAATAAAATTTGTTTAGCGGCGGAGAAGCAAATTGCAATTTGTCTTTCCAGTCTGGATCCTGTTGAAGCGAAACAAAATCGGCAGCCGGCATTTCTGACATCAGGTCAATTTCGCCTGCTTTCAATGCAGCTTCTGCAGCAGTGGCATCCAGGATGATCCTGTAGGTAATAGCAGCAGGATAAGCCTGCATTAGCAATGGTGGGTTTTCAATTTTATCGCCCCACCAATTGGCTGTTCGTTTTAGCCGGATAAATTCACCGGTGGACCATTGATCTAATTGATAAGGCCCGCATCCGATCACTGTTTCTCTAAAGTATTTTGGTGATGTGTAAGTGGTTGCAAATGATTTTAGCAGGGTATCCTGTTCAGCCGTAAAAGTTTTGCTGGTGTCTCGCAATTCATCGAGGGTGAATTTAGACATGATTTGATCCGGGTCATAAATATGCGCCGGGTAAATATTGAAATTGGTCACCGCCAATAAAGCAAGACTATAAGTGCTGTCTACATACACAGAAAAACTTTGTGGATCAGCAGGATCAATCTCTACGGCAGAAATAAAATCCATGGAGCCTTTCCAGGATTGAGCTTCTACGTAAGGATCATACAATGATTTGACCGTGAAGAGATAATCTTCGGCAGTGACCGGTGTGTGATCAGACCATTCTGCCCCTTTCCGGATTTTCATTTTATATACATGGCCATTAGCATGCTTGCCAGCGGTTACTGGTTCAGCTTGCGGAATGGATTCAATCAATAATGGAGTTAATTGCAAAGACAAAGGATCGAATTCTGCAGGCGGCAACAGGATGAGTGTTTCAATCGGGGCCGCATAAGTGGACTTTGAAAAAATAGGATGCAGGCAATCCGGTTCATTCGGCAGGCGCAGGGTCAATGCAAAGTTGGAATGGCTGCGATCAGATTTACATCCTATAAAGAGGAGTAATGCAATGACCACTAAATAGGGAAGAGATATGTTAGACTTCAGGATCATTTTTCAAAGATACTAAACGACCCGGTGTTCATTGAAAGACCAGCAGTCAGGAGTTCAGTGGTGAAAAAAAGGTAGGGGCTCAAAATCTTGAGCCCCTACCTTTTTTTCACCACTGAACTCTCCTTATTTTGTATCTACTAAAATGAAGACTATACTGATTGCCGGAGGTACAGGGCTTATTGGCACTGCCTTAACTGAAGAAGCTACAGCTCTCGGATACCAGGTCGTATTGCTCAGCCGGCATGCAGGACCTGGCAGAATAACCTGGGATCCTGCAGCAGGGAAAATAAACATTGATCAGCCGCAAAGTTTTGATGCTATCATCAACCTCGCCGGGAGTAATTTATCGGAAGGTCGCTGGACCCGGAAACGAAAAAAAGATATCGTATCCAGTCGCATTAATAGTGCAGAAACACTAAAACAATATTTGCAACAAGGCTTATTGCTTACCAAAGCATACATTGGTGCATCCGGGATCGGTTATTACAGGAATAGTGGTGATGAAGAAGTGAATGAAAATACGCCGACGCAATTTCCAAAGGATTGGATGGTGCAAACAGTGATGCAATGGGAAGCCGGCCATCAATCGATTCGCTCACTTCCAATCCGAACTGTTATCGTACGATTTGGTATTGTGCTGAGTACGCGCGGTGGAGCTTTGAAAGAAATTTTAAATTATGTTCGCTATGGAATTGTCGCCCGTTTTGGATCCGGAAAACAATATTGGTCATGGATCCATATCCGTGATGCAGTGAGGATAGTGATCTATGCTATCGAACATGCAGAAGTGGAAGGAATTCTTTTGGCAGTTGCACCTACCCCGGTTCCGAATCGTACTTTGGCTAAAGCCATTAACAAACAATTCTTTATTCCCCGATTGTTATTGCCAGTGCCGAGGTTCCAGTTACGATTGATGCTGGGGGAAATGCACAGCGTAGTGTTCGATAGCTGTAAAGCAATTCCACGACGATTACTGGAAAAGAATTTCACTTTTCTTTTTCCGGATATTAAAAGTGCAATGAAAGATTTATGGAGAAAGAAAAAAAGGATGAGCCATCCTAAGGCTCGAATACATCTATTTCTTTTATGCGTTTGATAAAGTTGGTAAACTTTCCTTTAAAGCGCGTAGCTCTGACAATGTGATTATCGATCCAGTGATAATTACCACCTCTTGGTTTTCCTAAAAGCAATCCATGGTATTTAAATCCACATTTGGCCAGCCAGGCTTCCGTGATCTGGCGGTGAGCTTCTGTACGGGAAGTGAAGAAAGTAATGATATGGCCTTCATCATACCAGCGATTGATCACCTCTAATGCATCCGGGTAATATGGCACATTCACCATCCTCTCCGGTTCTTCGTTGGGTATATCATCACAGATGGTGCCGTCAATATCAATGAGATAATTCTTCACATCAGCAGGCAATAGCGGGCTGAGCTGCTCACCTTTATCATTGGTAATTGGCCGGAGATCGTGATTGTCTGGGGTGTTGTCCATAGCTCAGACTTTAAAGCAAATAAAGATAACGACGGGGGGAATAGAAAGGTAGATCGGCAGTTTGGACTTAGCGTACCAAAAAGGAGACCAAAAATTCAACTGTCAAAAATCAATATAGTTAGTAGGATCCACCGGTTTCCCCTGGAGCCACAGCTCAAAGTGGAGATGGGGGCCCGAAGTCAGCTTCCCGGTATTGCCTATGATGGCGATAGCTTCCCCGGCCCGGACGAAAGCTCCATTTTTCTTTAACAAGCTGGCATTGTGCTTATAGAAGGAAACCATGTTGTCACTATGCTGGATACCAATCGTATAACCTGTCTCCAGGGTCCAGTCAGCCATGATGACATGTCCATCCCAGATGGCCTTAACGGGAGTATCATGAGGAGCCAGGATATCAACACCCAGGTGATCTTTTTCCGGCTCAAAATAACTGCTGATCACACCAGAAATTGGTGGCATCAGGTACCGGTAATCCGCGGGATTGAGCATTTTGGATTTGGGTGAAGTATTGACCGGGGTTTCCAATAGGACCGGTCGTTCATCCTGGATCTGAGTATTGTTGGTGGAGGTGTCTTTAGGGGTGGGCCGGACCTTAGAAGCATACCTGGAGGAGGTAGCTGTAGAGCTATCTGAAAGACTGATCAGCCGGTTGAAATTCTCATAATAGAGCTTATAACTCTGGAGCTCGCTCTCCAGCGTGGCCATTTTTCGGGTCAGTTTGATATAATCCGGGTGCTGGCTGGGCTCTCCAAATCCGGGTACCAGGTGTTTTAATGGAGTGAAGAAGATCACCAAAACCATCCCTGTCATTGTTAGGATGACCATGGAAGACAATAATATATAAATATTTAAAAGTGTAAGTCGATAAGAACCAACCTCTTCCAGCGTTTCATCCTTGCGCAGGACCAGGCGATACTTGGTATGCCAGTTACGTTTCCGTGTTTTAACCTGCTCCATCATGACATGGGTCTGATAAGGATTTTTTGAAATAAATTTGCCTCTGATTCAGTTTATAGCGTGGTATCCATCAGGAAACTCATTACCAGCTTCATATGAGATAGCGCTTTATACCCTAAGTAACGTGAAAAACACCTTTTTTATCATTTTGACCCTTGGGATCCTGAGTGGCTGCGTCACTGAGAAAAGCAGGCACGAGGAGTCAAACATAGGCCAATTGTACCAAAACATGAATTCCAAATTCAATGGTTGGTTCAATGCAAATGAATTGCTCAAGCAGAGCCTCGCCACCCTCGACACCATGCAGGAGGACAATTACAATGAACTCCTCCCTATTTATAAATATACTGCAGTAGACAATGTAGATGCGGTGAAAGCCGATCTCGACGAGGCTATTAAGAAAGTTTCTGTCGTCGTCACCCTGCATAAATACAGCGACTGGTCAGACGATTGTTATCTCCTGATCGGTAAATCCCTTTATCTCAAGAAAGATTACGAAGCTGCTGAAAATGCCTTCGAGTTTTACCAGGATGAATTTCTTCCCAGTGGAAAACGAACATCAGCAAGAGATAAGAAACATAAATCTTCTCCCAAAGCTGCAGAACGTGATCGCAAAGCTGATCAAAAAGCAGCCGCTAAGCGTCAGAAGGAATTAAAGAAAGCGAGGAAGAAAGCGGAGAAGGAGCGCAAAGCTTATAACAAAGCTGTCCGCAATCGCAAGAAGAAAGGATTACCTACTGATGACCTCGTAAGACCAGGTACTGTAAAAGCTGCAGACGGTACTACTTCGGTGCCACTGTCAGAAACTAAAAAATATGAACCCACTAACCAGGAGTTAAGAGATCAACGCAGAGAAGACGGAGAATTGCATGGCGTTTTCTATCATGAATCTGTCTATGACGAAGCGATCTTGTGGTTAGCGAAAACATACATCGAAAGAGAAAACTGGACCTCTGCCGATTATCAATTCAGAAGGCTGGAAGCAGATGATATTTTACCACCCAAGGTGTATGAAGAATTGCCCGTGGCTCGTGCATACTATCATATGCAAAGAGAAAATTATCCCCAGGTCATTCCATTCCTGGAGCAAGCCATTGAGCGCGCCAGTAAGAAATCACTGAAAGCAAGATACAGTTACATCATTGCGCAGTTGTATTATCGCGATGGCAAGATTGACAAAGCAAGAGAATACTACCAGGGTGCCCTTGATTTTGCTAACAATTACGAGATGGAGTTTAATACCAGGCTGGCGATTATTCGCACTGGTGTGAAGACAGGAAGCATGAGCCGTACCGATGCCCAGTTGCAATTGGAAAAAATGACGAGGGATATTAAGAATGTCAATTACCTCGGACGCATTTATTATTTGATGGCCACAATGGCGATAGATGATAAGGATATCATGGCCGCCATTGACTACCTCGAGCAAAGTGTGGAAAATGTCCAACAGGATCGTTTCCAGGCAGTGGAAAGTCAATATCTGCTGGCTACCCTTTATATGCAGGAGCAAATGTATGTGGAAGCAGATGGTGCCTATAAGGCTTGTGTGCAGATCATGAAGGATACGGATCCCCGGTATAAACAAGTCAAGAAATTTGCAGAGAACCTGACCGATATCGCTATCAATCTCCAGACCATTACGTTGCAGGATAGTTTGCTTCGTCTTTCCTACATGACCGACGATCAATTGAAAGACATTGCGAAAGAGCTGAAAAAGAAAGCGCAGGAAGAAGCGGCAGAAGCAGCAGCCAAAAGTAAATACCAGGCCAATGGAGCGAATAAGAATTCACCTCCACCATTAGCTGCAGGCAATAACCTGGGAGCCTTACCGGTCACCAGGAATAGTACATCGAATGAGATAGTCACTGCTTCAGGTGTCTTTTGGGCTTATGATCAAAAAGTTCAGAAGAAAGCTAAACGTGAATTTGAAAAAACCTGGGGCGATGTGTCGTTGACCGATTTTTGGGGCGTCAGTTCAAAGGCCAGTCAATTTGGTACCGTGCCGGATGAAATTTCACAAACGCCGGAAGGTTCTGTTGATATTTACGAAAGCGAGATAGAAGACTTCTTAAAAGATGTGCCCAGGACGGATTCGATGCGTGCGATCAGTCATACGCAGATCCGCAAATCCATGTTGTTGCTGGGGCAGTTGTATCGTGACAGGCTCGAAGATTTTCAGAGCTCTATTGCGGTGTTAGAATCGCTTTTAGAAAAATACCCGGATGCGCCTGAAAAACTGGAAGTCTATTACCAGTTGTATCTATCCTCTCTTTCTGCCGGTGATCATGAAAGAGCTGAAAAATATAAGGCGTTGATCATTTCACAGTACCCGGGTTCAAGATTTGCGAAAGTATTGTCCGATCCCAATTTTGCGGCAGCGCAACAAACGGAATTGGGCAGGCTGCAACAATACTACAATGAAACGTATACTTATTTCCAGGAAGGGAATCACGAGGAAGTGCTCAACCGAATACGTGGTGTGGAAGATAAATTTGGTGTCAACAATGTCATGATGGGCAAATTCGAATTGCTCAAAGCGATGAGCCTCGGGGCCCAGATTGGTAAAGAAGCTTACGTGGATGCGTTGAAATATATCGTAGCTCGTTATCCCAACAGTGAAGAAGAAAAGAAAGCCCAGGATATGTTATTGCTGCTGGGAGATTCCGATACGTCGAAGGGATATGGAGAAACCGGGTTATCGAATGCCAAATTTATAGTAGAAGAAAATGCACTCCACTTTGTCATCGTGTATGTAGAAAACCAGGATGCGGTTACGGTCAATGATTCCAAAGTAGCCTTAGCGGAATTCAATAAGAAATATTACAACCTGGATAACCTCAAGACGTCTAACCTCGTTTTCGATCCGTCCAAAAATCAATCCCTCATCCTGATCCGTTCATTTACTACGAAAGATAAAGCGATGAGTTATTATGAAACAGCCATCCGCAATCCAAATGATTTTCTGCCCAAGAATGCGATCTTCCAGGTGTATCCCATTACCCAGAAGAATTACAGGGAAGTAATTAAAGCGAGATCACTGGATTCGTACAAGGAGTTTTTCGAAGCGAATTATTAAACGTAAGAGTATATTTTTTATAGGTAGGGGCTGAAAATCTTCAGCCCCTACCTATAAAAAATATACTCTTATTCGAATTCAATAAGGATCGCTCCCTTCTCTACCGCCTGTCCTGCTTTCACTTTGATCTCTTTAATCACAGCCGGATGAGGAGCAACAATCACATTTTCCATTTTCATCGCTTCGAGAATCAAAAGGGGAGTGCCTTTTTCAACTTGTTGTCCTGGTGAAGTTTTAATCACAGTGACTAATCCCGGCATTGGGGAGGGAAGGTTTTTTAAAGTATTAACCTGTACCGCATTCAGGCCCATGCGCTCGATCATTAAATCAAGATCACGTAAGAATTTTACTTTTTTTATTTCGCCATCCACTTTCAACAGGCACGTGCGCGAATGAAGATCAAATTCCATCACGGTGATCCAGTGACTCTTTCCGTTTTCAATGACATGAAATTCATTTTCACCAGTGGAGATGCAATCCAGTCCTTGCCATTCTTCAGGCATCCAATGAAATCGTTGACCATCTATTTCGACCGTGATCGATGTGGTGTTGTTATTCATGTCAGGTTACATTCTTTTGGCGACCCACTTTTTCCAGGAAGATCACTTCGAAAATGGTGGATGTAATGTAAATAAAAAGGAAGGACCAGATAAATGAATTGTCTGCAGGGTTAAATACTCTTTTATAAATAACAACGAGGGCAAGGCAAAATGCAAGCTTTAGAAAAACGGCGATCATAACTAATTGAATGTAGAGTCGCGCCTGGGTACTACGAGCCACTATCCGCGCAGCAGCATACAATCCCAAACAGAAGAATGCTATGCCAATGATGCAGGCTATAATAAAACCAGTATGCATGCGCAAGCCAGGCATGATCAGCCACAACAGTCCATTGAAAAAAAGCTGGAGCGCCAGGGTGATACTTATTCCGGTCAGGAATTGCTTAAGGTTCATCTTTACGGCTCAGTTCTTTGATCAGCCGGTAAAAAAATGCAGTAGCAAATACCAGGATGAAAAGAATGGTGAAATAAGGAGATGAAGTATGCAGCCATTTATCCACGCGTTGTCCCAGCCAGGCTCCTACACCCAGCAATACAAACATCTGTAGCGCGAGGCCACTGTATTTCAGGTAACTGTTAGAGGACGAAGGCTTTTTGATCACGACATCGTGGCCTGGGACTTTCCCACGCCATTGAGATCTGCCAGTTCATCATCGTCCAGGTTGACCCTGGAGGTCATGCTGGTTTGATTGCCCATCTTACATTTTACATTGAAGATAGAACCGGGTTGAACGATGAGTTTTTGCGTGGAGATATCACCTTCTATTTTGGCGGTCTCTTTGACATGAAGCACTTCTCCGACGGAGAGGATACCTTCAAAGCGGCCTTCGATCACCGCATTTTCGCATTGCACATCCCCGATGATGGTGCCGGTAGGACCAATGATGACTTTGCCCTTGCAGATCAAAGTACCTTTCATGGTGCCGTCAATACGGATATCTTTTTCTGCATGCACCGAGCCTTCTATATTGGTACCCTGCACAAGACTGTTGCTGCTGGAGGTCGATGGGGTGGAGATGACGCCATTCGACTTGGTTTCATTCTTTGTGTTGCCAAACATCCCAGGTTAAATTAAAGTCGTTAATAAAAAAAAGTCAAGAGGTCATGGGGACTATAATCTGACTGGGGGAGACTTTAAAGATAAACTAAAAGAGAAAAGAGAAAAACGAAAAGTGAGGCCATTTTATTTAAAATGAAAAAGTGAAATAAAAAAAGGTAGGGGCTCAAGATCTTGAGCCCCTACCTTTTTTTATTTC
>JADMIO011456523.1_pt1 | contig 41618 bp, 35 predicted proteins | sample 8958161 | NCBI WGS metagenome assembly JADMIO01 (sample SAMN16585339, study PRJNA669376) | soil metagenome | isolation source: Crop rotation soil | place: USA: Cullars Rotation, Alabama | collected 2011 | reverse complement strand
CGACAACTTGTCCACGTGGAATTCTAAGCTTAGGATCCCAATGTGCTGGAAAGTGGACGACGCGCGATGCCTACCGCTACAGCCCGATTATGGGCGAGATCGATCTGCATCTCTTCGCGGAGGGGCAGCACTGGCGCATTTACGACAAATTTGGCGCGCACCTCCACACCATCGATGGCGACACGGGCGTTTATTTCGCAGTCTGGGCGCCGAATGCGCAGCGGGTCAGTGTCGTCGGAGATTTCAACGGCTGGGACGGCCGGGTGAATCCGATGCGCAAGCTCATCGGAAGCGGAGTCTGGGAATTATTTCTCCCGGGTGTGCAGGAAGGTGCGCATTACAAATTCGAGATTCGCGCGCCGTCGGGTGCGCTCTTATTGAAGAGCGATCCCTTCGCCTTTTTCAATCAACACGGCACTTCCACCTCGTCGCTCGTTTACAACCTGGAGCGCTACAAATGGAGCGATCACGAGTGGATGAAATCCCGTGCCAAGCGCGAATGGCCGAAGAGCGCGATCAGTATTTATGAAGTGCATCTCGGTTCGTGGCGTCGCCGCACGGACGAGAATAACCGCCACCTGAGCTATCTCGAATTATCCGAGACCCTGCTGCCGTATGTGGTCGAGCTGGGCTACACCCATATCGAGCTGATGCCGATCGCGGAGCATCCATTCGAAGGATCATGGGGCTACCAGGTCACGAATTACTACGCCCCAACGAGTCGATTCGGCAGCCCCGACGAGCTGCGCCATTTCATTGATGCCTGTCATCGCGCCGGTATCGGAGTGATTGTCGACTGGGTGCCGGCTCATTTTCCAAAGGATGCGCACGGCCTGGCCGAGTTCGACGGCACTGATCTCTATGAACACATGGATCCGCGCCAGGGCGAGCACCAGGATTGGGGTACGCTGATTTTCAATTTCGGCCGCAACGAGGTGCGAAATTTTCTGATCGGTAACGCCCTCTTTTGGCTCGACCAATATCACATCGACGGTCTGCGCGTGGATGCGGTGGCGTCCATGCTCTATCTCGATTATTCGCGAAAGCCCGGACAGTGGATCCCGAACGTCTATGGCGGGCGCGAAAATCTCGAGGCGATTTATTTCCTGAAGCGCTTCAACGAAGTCTGCTACGAAAAATTTCCCGGGACCATGACGATCGCGGAAGAATCGACGGCCTGGCCGAGCGTTTCACGACCGACGTACCTCGGCGGACTCGGCTTCGGTTTCAAATGGAACATGGGCTGGATGCACGACTTCCTCGAGTACATGAGCCTGGATCCGATCTATCGGCGATTTCATCACGGCAGCATTACCTTTTCACTTCTCTATGCCTTCCAAGAGCACTTCATCCTGGTTTTGAGTCACGACGAAGTCGTCCACGGCAAGCGCTCATTGATCTGCAAAATGCCCGGCGACGAATGGCAAAAGTTTGCCAATCTGCGCTTGTTCTTTGCCTGGATGTACGGCCAACCGGGCAAGAAGCTGGTTTTCATGGGGGGAGAGTTCGGCCAGTGGCACGAATGGAATCACGATAAAGGATTGGACTGGCACCTTCTGGAAGAGCCGCGCCACGACGGGTTGCGACGTCTAGTGCAGCATCTCAACTACGTTTACCGAAACGAGCCTGCGCTCTGGGATCAGGATGACAGTTACGCTGGCTTCGAGTGGATTGATTTTCACGACGCCGATAACAGCGTGGTGGCCTTCCTGCGCAAATCGCGCGAGGGCGAATTGATTGCCTTTGTCGTGAATGCGACACCGATGGTGCGCTATAACTATCGGCTTGGCGTGCCCGAGGCAGGATTCTACCGCGAAATTGTCAACACCGATGCGGAAACGTACGGGGGCAGCAATGTTGGCAACTATGGTGGCGCCAGGTCCGAAGACAATCCGTGGATGGCTCGGCAGCATTCCATTCTCATCCATCTTCCGCCGCTAGCCACGATGGCCTTCAAATTGGAGCGGTAAAGAGAAAGGTAAACTCCCATTTTTTTGGATCGAAACTAGTCGATTTCTCCGATTGGCCTTGATCCTCGTGGCGTTTGCGGCGATTTTTCAAACCGCTCAAAACACCCCATGATCAAAAAGTCTCCCGCTGGTTTCACGCTCGTCGAAATGCTTGTTGTCATCGCGATCATCGCCACGATCGCGGCTTTTGCGCTGCCTGCCATTACTGGCGCGCTCACCAAAGCCCAGTTGACGCAGTCCGTTAGCAACGCGCGCCAAATTTATCTGGCCACTTTCCAGATGGCTACTGACGGCACGCAGACAGGGGACGCCAAATTTGCCTGGCCCGGTGATCTCGCCGCGTCTCAAGATGGGAACGTGCAAATTACCACCGTCTCCGACTTCGTCACCAGACTGGTGGACAACGACTATCTCAAAGCGGGTGACCTGAAGGTGTTTGCCGCTCCCGGCATCACGCCATGGAATGGCACCTACACGAAGCCGATCGACGCGAACTCAAAGGGTAACTTCGCACCCCCGTTTGATGGCAACACCAACTGTGCTTTCAAAGTTTACAAGGTCTCGGAACGCGATCCCAGCAACGTGATCTTTCTCGCCACGAAAAATTTCAGCTACAGCGGCAACCCGAATACCGCGATTAACACGAACGCGGCACCGTTCGGTGACAAGGGTTTCGTTGTCTTCCACAAGGGAGGCGATGGCGCGGTTTACAAAAGGCAGCAGGCCACCTCCAAGCAGTTGTTAGGCACTCCTCCCGGTGCGGCCGATGCGCAAGGCACTCCGCCGGATGAGACGACAGAGTCCTATCTGTTGCAGAGGTAATCAGCGTCGCCGCGTTTCTTTTCCTTTAGACGGTGGATTCGAACTCGCCATCGCTTAAGCGCGTTCGAATCTTCATTGCCGGGCGCACTGTCTTCGTGCTGCGGATAAGTTTGCCATTCGCGTCCAGGGTGATGCTGTAGCCCCGGCGGAGAGTCGCTTGCGGTCCAAGCACACGCAGCATCGCGTTCACGCGATTGAAGCGTTCGCGCGCGCGATCGAACAGCCCGGGCGGCAGCCCGTGCAATCTTCGCTGAAGATCGGTGAACCGATTGCGCCGGAGCGAAAGCTCTTTGGCCGGGCTCCGGTCCTGCAAAGAGCGCGCAAGATTGAGGAGGCGTTGGCGCGAATAATCGACTCGCTGGCGCGCACATCGGCCTAACGATTCACGAGCAAAATCGATCTCCTGCTGCGCGTCCTGCATCCGCTTGATCAGTTCGCGAGCAAGCGTGCGTTCGGAAAGAAACCGGAGACGTGTCTTCTGGTGATCCAGAAACGCGGTCAGGCACTTGTGCAAACAACCGGCCAGTTCCTGGATGCGACGGCGCAAATCGACGACATCGGGAACAATCAGCTCGGCCGCTGCGCTTGGGGTGGGAGCGCGCAGGTCGGAGACAAAATCGCAGATGGTGAAATCGATTTCGTGGCCGACCGCAGAAATGATTGGGATGCCAACGTCAACGATGGTGCGGGCGATGATCTCTTCGTTGAATTCCCAAAGGTCTTCCATGCTTCCGCCGCCTCTCGCCACGACAATGAGCTCCACGGGTGGCCACTGCGCGCTGGGTGTCGCGAGCTCGCGAATGGCCACCGCAATTTCCGCGGCGGCCCCCGTTCCCTGGACGCGCACCGGGTTGATCAAAACCTGGAGCCATGGTGCGCGTCTTTGCAGCACATTCAGGATGTCGCGAATGGCGGCCCCGCTCGGGGAAGTGACAATGCCGACGCGACGCGGAAATCGGGGCAAAGGGCGTTTCCGCTCAGGCGCGAAGAGGCCTTCGGCTTCGAGCTTGCGTTTGAGCGCTTCGAACTTGGCCTGCAGAAGGCCGAGCCCGCGCGGCTGAAGAAGCTGGACGCTGAGTTGATACTGGCCGCGCGCTTCGAAGACGGAGAGGTTGCCATAAACCTGGACCTGCGCGCCGTCGCTCAACGTTTGGCGTGGCAACGTCAGATTCGCGCTTCGAAAAATGACGCATGAAATCTGGGCACGCTGATCCTTAAGCGTGAAGTATTGATGTCCGCTGGGGTGGAGTTTGTAGTTCGAGATCTCGCCCTGGACCCAGACCGCGCCAAACCTCGTCTCGAGCAGGCCGCGAATGGACCGTGTCAGTTCGGTGACGGTGAAGACTTTCGCGGAGCTTTTGAATAAGTCGTTAATCAAAGGCATGATGAAGCGGGGGACTTGCGCGAAAGACAGCTGATAATCTGACAGTGCGGCTGGGGGCGTCTCGGCTAGCGCACTCGTCTCGAGTGCTGGTTTCGGCGTCTCGCCGAAACGATCTTTTTAAAGTTCGCGATGTCGAGACGACATCGCCAGCACTCGAGACGAGTGCGCGACCCGAGAATCTGTCCGGCAACGTCACAGGAGGAATGCGCGCTCTTTTCTATCCGAATAATTCGCTTTGCGCACCGGCGGGCGGTTTCAAACCGAGCTTGCGGTACGCGTTCGCCGTCGCCACGCGCCCCTGCGGCGTTCGTTTGATGTAACCCTCCATGATGAGGAATGGCTCGTTCACCTCCTCAAGCGTGCCCGCTTCTTCGCCGACGGCTACGGCTAACGAGTTCAAACCCACGGGTCCGCCGTTAAATTTGTGAACCAGGGTCTCGATAATCCGCTTATCCCATTGATCGAAGCCGTCCCGGTCAATCTCGAGCATGGCGAGGGCGCGATCCGCCAACTCGGCCGTGATTTTTCCGTCTGCTTTTACCTGCACATAGTCGCGCACCCAGCGCAGAAGATTATTGGCCGTCCGCGGCGTGCCGCGCGCGCGCGTCGCGATTTCGCTCGCGCCCTGACTGTCGATCTCCACTCCGAGCAGGGTCGCGCTGCGCATGATAATCTTCTGCATCTCCTCGGCCTTGTAATAATCGAGCCTGGCTGTCATGCCGAAGCGTGAGCGCAGCGGAGAGCTCACCATTCCCGCCCGCGTGGTCGCGCCGACGAGCGTGAACTTCGGGAGGTTCAAGCGAAGGCTGCGGGCTTGGGGTCCCTGGTCGATGATGATATCGAGGCGGTAATCTTCCATCGCGGGATAGAGGTATTCTTCGATGGTGGGCTGGAGACGATGGATTTCGTCAATGAAAAGAACGTCTCCCTTCTCCAGACTCGTTAGGAGACCTGCCAGTTCCCCGGCCTTTTCGATGACTGGACCGCTCGTGTTCTTAATATTGGCGCCCATGGCGTTGGCGATGATGTGAGCCAGCGTCGTTTTGCCCAACCCGGGAGGACCACTCAGGAGAACGTGTTCCAGGACGTCGCTTCGTTTCTTCGCTGCTGCGACCATCAATTCGATCCGCTCCCGCACCTTTTCCTGGCCGGTAAACTCGCTGAATGCCGGCGGACGGAGTGAGACCTCAAATGCGGGATCGGCTTCCAAAGGTTTTATTTTCGGCAGGGCCACGTCAGTCATTGTGCCGTGGAGTCGTGCCCGTTCCCATCCAAATCTAAGCCGACGTATCTCGCAGCAATTGCGAACCCTTGCCAGCTTTCTTGATGAGGACGAGCTCGGTGCCGCGCTGCTTCCGATTATAATCAACCCTGTCGAATGCGTTGCGAATGAGATGCAGACCGAGACCGCCTGGTTTAATCAGATCGTGCGACCTTCCCCGCAGCGCGCGCTTATCGGCTTGCTTGCCGTAGTCACGCAAGGTAATGCGGACGCCGCCGCGCATCCCTTCGAGCGAGAGGGAGATGAGTTGATCGTCGCGCAAAGCGTAGGCGTAGCGAATGATGTTCGTGCAAGCCTCATCCACCCCCAGCACCATCAGCATCCTTTCCTTTTCCGAGAAAGGATAGTCTTCCAGGAAGCGACGCACATACTTCCGCATGAGCGCCAAATTCCCGCTATGACTGCTGAACTCCAGTTTTTGTTTACTCACAACGCATGACAAGGCTGGCGAGGAACACAGTTCCTTCAAGTTCTGATAACCCGCCATGGAGAAGCAGGCATGGATAAGCAAAACCAATGGACACTCGGCGCAAGCAGTTGTTCAGTTTTGCGCATGTGGAAATTTGTGGTCGCATTGTTACTCCTGGCAACACCCGTCATGGCGCAGGAGGCCGGAACGGCATACGAGGCTCTTCGTGCGGTCGGGAACCGGCTGAACCGCGCCGCGATGAATCACATCATTTCTGTCAGCGGTGAAGACGGGACACCGCAGCCTGCAACCTGGAAAGTTCTACTCGAGGATCACCGCGCGCCCGGTGGCGTCCGCGAAGTCGAGGTTACTGACGGCCAGGTCACCTCTGAGCGAACGCCTGACCGCGGCGTGGTCGGCTCCCGAGAAGGGGCCACGATCAAAACCGCTCACTTGAATCTCGATTCCAGCGGCGCCTACGCAGTGGCGGCGCACACCGCTGATAAATCAGGAACGCATTTCGAAACCGCCAGCTATACTTTGCGCACGGATGAGCATGGCGAGCCGGTCTGGATCGTGATGTTGCATGCCCGATCGCGTCAACCAGTTGGCACCATCTTCATCGGCGCCAATCGCGGCACCGTCAGGCGAACGGAAGGGATGTTTGCCGGCGCGACCATGCAGGACGTAGAAACGGACCAGCAGGTTGCTTCCCATAACGAGGGCGGCATCCTATCCAATACGAAAGCGCGCATTCGCGAAACTTTTCAACGTGCCCAGGACGAAGCCCGCGACATGTTCGAACGGGTGCGCCGGTCGTTTGTTGATTTTATCAACCGCACCTAACGTATCGGCGTGAAACTCGACGCCGCCGCGCGGGACGAATTTTGGCCGGGCCTGGCCTTTGTCGACTGGGCAGCCACCGCAGCCACGTTGCATATGTGGACGCAGATCGTGGGCAAGGTTCGCCTCAGCCTCACGCCATGGATCAATCATTCATGGCACGTCACCCTCTATCTTACTTCGCGCGGGTTAACGACCTCACCCATCCCCTACGGGCTCCGCACTTTTGAAATTCGCTTCGATTTTATCGATCACGAGCTGCGAATCCTGACGAGTAACGGCTCGATCCGCATAATCAAGCTTCAGCCGCAATCAGTGGCGCAGTTCTACCGAAGCGTAACTGCCGCGCTGCAGGAGTTGGGGTTATCCGTTAAGATTAACCTCCTGCCTAACGAGATCGAAAATCCTGTTCCATTCGACCAGGACGAAGGGCATCGTTCGTATGACTCCGAGTACGCCAATCGTTTCTGGCGCGTCTTGCTTCAGTCTCATCGCGTCTTCACTGACTTTCGCTCACGCTTCTGCGGGAAGTGCAGTCCTGTTCATTTTTTCTGGGGAAGTTTCGATTTGGCAGTGACGCGGTTTTCCGGGCGAAGCGCGCCGCCGCATCCTGGAGGCGTCCCGCACTTGCCGGACACCGTGGCGCGCGAAGCCTATTCGCAGGAAGTCAGCAGCCTTGGCTTTTGGCCCGGTAATGCAGCCATGCCGACGCCGATCTTCTATTCTTACGCCTACCCTGAGCCCGGAGGATTTCCTGAAGCGAGGGTGAGTCCCGCGAGCGCGGGGTACAATCCAAACCTGCACGAATTTACCCTTCCGTACGACGCCGTCCGCACCGCGGAGTCGCCCGATGAAGTTATCCTCGAGTTTGCCCAAAATGCCTATGATGCAGCTTCAACCCTGGCCAAATGGGACCGCGCTTCCCTCGAGGAGAAGAAACCCTCCTTGCATTCGGCCCCCTCGCATCCGTAAATACCGGGGATGATCTCACAGGGGCGACCTTCGGGGGAACTGGAAGCGTGGCGCGAAGTAGAGGATGGATGGCGCCCGCTCTATGGCGATGTCGAGCAATTCGGCGTGGCTGTGGAATGGCATGACTTTCGGACCGAGCGTTCCTTCGACTGGGGACGAAGTTTCCATCCGCGCAGTGTCGAGTTCTGCCTCAATCTTGGCGGTCGCGGAGAAATCGCGCAGAACAGCAGGATCAAGCGCGATTACCTGCCGGGTACCTCCGGCTACTATTCGGTCGCGGATGAGCCGTTGGTCGCGACGCGGGAGGCCAGTCAGCGCCACCAATTTGTCACGCTCGAGTTTTCGCGCGCTCACTTGCAAAAGCAACTTCAACATTGCGAAGGCGATTTGGATGGTTCGATGCGGAACGCTGTTTTCTCCGAACGCGGCGCCACCGTATCCACCCCCAGCGCAATTACGGCGGAGCAACGCACCGTAGTAGGGAGTCTCTTGCAGCCGCCCGTGCCGAAGGCGGCCCAAGCCTTGTGGTACCAGAGCAAGGCGCTGGAATTGATGGCGCATTTCCTCTTTGTCCCAAAGGACCCGGAGCTGTTTTGCATGCGCCAAAAGCGGGTCGCGCGCGAACGAGTTGACCGGGTCAAGGAGTTGCTCGCGCGGAATTTGGCGGAGCCGCCCACGCTCGAGGCGCTCGGCCAGGAAGTCGGGTGCAGCCCGTTTCATCTCAGTCGCCTTTTTTCGCGCGAAGTCGGCCTAACGATCCCACAGTATTTGCGCAAAATCCGAATGGATAAAGCCGCGGAACTCCTGCGCAGCGGCCGTTACAATGTCACCGAAGCGGCCACGGAAGTCGGCTACTCCAGTTTGAGTCATTTCAGTAAAGCCTTCTGTCAGACCATCGGCTGCTGCCCCGTCCTTTATCCAGCGGCGAGGAATGTCATTCTTGATCGCTGAAGCGAATCAAGGATGACGGAGTGCTGGAGTGATGGAGTAATGTTCTCCCCTATCTCGCCACTCCCGTTCTCCAGTACTTCATTACGGCAGTGAAGATTGCGCGCGCGCTCATTTCTGTTTCCGATAAAGCCGGGATCGCGGCTTTTGCGCGCGAATTGGAAAAGCTCGGTGTCGACATTATTTCCACCGGCGGCACGGCGGAATTGCTGCGCAAAGAAAAGATCCCGGTGCGCGATATTTCCAGCTTCACCGCGTCGCCGGAGGTTCTGGAAGGTCGCGTGAAAACGTTACATCCACGCGTCCACGGAGGCCTTCTCTACAAACGCAACGATTCGAAGCACGTCGCTGAAGCGAAGGAATGCGGTTTTGAACCGATCGACCTGGTGGTGGTAAATCTTTACCCGTTCGAGCAAACGATCGCGAAACCGAAAGTCACGCTGGCGGAGGCGATCGATCAGATTGATATCGGCGGTCCTTCCATGATCCGGAGCGCAGCCAAAAACTATGAGTCCGTGACCGTGATCGTGGATCCGGCCGATTACGACCTGGTCTTGGCCAATATGCGGGAGAACGACGGCGAGACGACGTTGAAACTACGCGAGCGGCTGGCGATCAAAGCTTTCAGCAAGACGTCGACTTATGATCACGTCATCAGCAACTTTTTGAACAAGGCCCAGGCGACGGACGCTTCCTACGCACTTAGCCTTCCTTTGGCGACGCACCTTCGCTACGGCGAAAATCCTCATCAGACGGCGGCTCTCTATGGTGAGTTCGATCAACATTTCGAAAAGCTCCACGGGAAAGAGCTTTCTTTTAACAACATTCTCGATATCACCGCCGCGACGAATCTCATTGCAGAATTCGCGGAGCCAACCGTCGCCATTCTGAAGCACACCAATCCTTGCGGCGTGGGAACGGATGACGATTTGCGCAAGGCCTGGGAGAAGGCTTTTGCCACCGATAAGCAAGCGCCCTTCGGGGGGATCATTGTTTGTAATCGAGCCATCGATGAACCGCTCGCCCGCGCCATCTCGGAGATTTTTTCAGAGGTCATCATCGCTCCGGAATTCGATCCGGAAGCGCGTGCCATCCTGCAGAAGAAAAAGAATCTCCGGCTTATCCGCCTAACGAAGGCCGCGGCAGAAACCCGTGCGACCACCGATCTCAGATCGGTCGCGGGAGGACTGCTCGTGCAGGACTCTGATATTGCCGCGGACGAGGCGCGCAAGGTGGTTTCAAAACGAAAGCCGACCAAGGCGGAGCTTGCCGCCATGTTGTTCGGCTGGCGCGTGGTCAAGCACGTGAAATCGAACGCCATTGTTTACGCGGGTCCGGACCGGACGCTTGGGGTCGGCGCGGGCCAGATGTCGCGAATCGACGCTTCCCGAATCGCGATCTGGAAAGCGGAAGAAGCAGGTTTGTCGCTCAAGGGGAGCGCGGTCGCGAGCGACGCCTTTTTCCCGTTCCCGGATGGACTACTCGCCGCGGCCGATGCCGGAGCCTCCTGCGCGATCCAGCCGGGCGGGTCCGTGCGCGACAAAGAAGTCATCGCCGCTGCGAACGATCGTGATATGGCGATGATCTTCACCGGCGTGCGCCATTTTCGGCACTGACGCGACTATTCGATCGCGAACTCCAGATTCGTTAGGGCTGGAAGGTTATCGGCACGTTCGCAGTCCATTCCTGGCCGGGCGTCGCTTTCCATTTCCGCAATGTTTCGATGGCAGCTCCGTCGAGGTATTGGTTCTGGGTGGATTGCACGATCTGGACATCGCGCACTGACCCATCGCGAGTGAAGTGGATGCGATAACGCCCGGTGCCTCGAAGCGGAAAACGTGAGCGGCGTGCCGCCATGGGATATTGCGGCGTTGGGCTATAGATCAGCTGCAATTTTCCAGTCTGGGCGACACCAGGTGGCGAGGGTTTCGGCGGCTCGAGCGGACCTTCCGCAGGAGGCGAGGGCGACGGCTCAGGCGAAACTGACGCCCAACTCGGTTTGGCGCGCGGATCGATTCGGCTAAGAACCGTGTCCAAAGCGCCGGCCATGCGGACAACGTTGATGGCGGGCCCGTCTCCGCGCTGCAAAGCCACGAAACCGAGGACATCGCCCTTCGCGGTGATGACGGGCGCGCCTAACGATTCACCCGGGACCGGTTTCGTGAGCTCGAGCCATTCGTTCTTTCCCGTCGATTTGCGGCCCGCAATCGACGTCTCTGAGATGGCGTCGTTGCGATGATTAGCCGTATTTCCGATGGCGGCGAGAGGAGCGCCGGCATCAAATGGAGCGGTCTTATTTGGGGCGACAAAAGGAACTCTCTCCTTCACTTGCGCTTTCAGCACCGCGACATCGCTGGCGGCGTCATCGGCCAGCACGCCAATAACGTTGTAAATCTTTCCGTCGTTTGATTTCGCCACGGCGTGAGATCCGCCATCAATGATGGAACGGCTGGTCACCAATTTGCCGTCGTCGCTGATAAAAAAGGCGGTCCCATTTCGTAGGAGCCTTCCGGAGTTATCAAAAACAGAAAGTTCGAGCACCGCTGGTGTGATTCGTTCCGCTGTTTTTTTGAAATCCGGACCCGGTGAGGCTTGCGCCACTGCGGCCGAAGCGCTGGGCGCCGCCACGGGAGAGGCCACCGGTGCGGGAATGAGCAGGTCATTGTTTCCCGGCGAGGTCAACGGGACCGCAGGCTTCGGTGCCGCGGTCTGCATTATTTTTTGCGAATTACAACGCGCTATCCCGATGACGACCGCGAGAACAGCAAAGAAAAAAATGATCCGTGATGTATTCATTGTAAGAGGGCGAACCGCGACGACGCGCGACAAAGCTCCCCCCGTGCTGAATTCATGCGGTCATTATCCTTCTTCCGGGTGTGCGTTGTCTAGTCCCTCTCTCGGCGAACTCACTCGTGACCCGAAAAACCGTGAATCCGTTAGTCTGTGACGACGGCTCGACTGCGGCGAAGAGCTCCGGCCTGGACGAGAACGCCAATTAGAACGAGGACGACGAAGAGGATGGCATTGCCGGTGGCGGGCAGAACGATCGCGCTTTGAATGAGATGCGCTCCGACCGCGCTCGAGAAAAAAATGAGGGCCCAGTCAAAGAGCATGAGCAGGAGCAACGCGCCGATCACTCCGCCGATGACAAAGGTGAGCCCGTAATATTGGGCCGATTGCACGAAAAAAGCTCCAGCTATGGCCACGGCAAGCTTGCCACCGGCGAGGAACCCTACCACGGCGATAGCAATCTTCTGCAGGAACAGAGCCAGAAGAGCGCCGATGAAACCAAGGACCACGGCGATGCTCAGGGCGAGGAGGGGAGTCGGTTCATGCACAAGGTGAGGCGCCAGTTCCACACCCGCAGCAAATCCGACCGCAGCGACGCATAACCAAAATATCCGGCGTCCGAAGAACAAGATGATCACTCCGATGATGGCACCCAGGATCGGCAGCGGCAGATTGACCCCTTCAGTTAGTCCCGCAGGAAGTGCGCTCGTGTTCATTGCGAGTACCAAGATGACAAATCGCGGCCGATGAGACGTTCCAGTTCTTTCATATCGAAATAGAAGGTCTCGGTGAGCTTCCGGGAAAGATCGCGCGGCAACGGCTGCTTGTATTTTTGCTCAAAAATCTTTGCCGGTGGGGCCACAAAAGAGGGGTCGACACCAAGAAACTCAAAAACCTTGCCCATGCTTTCGCGGTGACTGCTTTTCAGGTCCTCACTGAGGAGGATCAAGCATTGAGCAGGACCAAAGATGTTAAAAAGTCGCCTGACCTGGTGCGCGTAAAATCCGCGATCAATGTAGGAGAAGATGCGGTGCTGCAGTGGTAGCGCCTTGTGGCATCGCTCTGCTTCCTTGGCGATTGCTTCCTCGAAGGATAATGGATCCTCGCCGCGTTCGTTTTCCATATGCCAGGCGGAGAAGGCGCGCTCTACCGGGTTCCGTAGAACCAGGATCCACTTCATCTCGGGGTTGTAGCTCCAGATTCGGTAGGGCGCTGCTTCCCAATACATGTAAATGGGAGTGGCTTCTCCGATTGCGACATGCTCGGGTCGCGGTTGAAATTGCTGGTGGTACTTCCGGTAGGTTAAAGGCGGGGTGAGATTTTTGTCCTGGTCGAAGAAGTGTATTTCCTTCGTTGATTTCGGCATGCAGATCTGGGGATGTTGCCGGAGAAAAGAATCGAGCGCGGAAGTTCCGCCCTTTTGCGTTCCGCCGATGACAAAGTTTACTCGCATGGCTAGGCTGGGAAAGACTGGCACAGGTTTACTGGCCTTTGAAAGGAACTAAACCCGGCGCGCTTCTCAGGCACCGGCTTTCAGTTCTGAGGAATATTGCAGCGGATCCTGTCGAAAGAACTGCTGCAGTTCGCTGTAAAGCCGTGGGTGCTGCGTTTTAAGCGCGTAGGGTTGCTCAAAAAAAGCTTCCACGGCGACAGCAAAGAACTCTGCGGGGTTGGTCGCCCCGTAAGTATCAAGCAATGTCGGAATGCCGGTCACGTCCGCCGCACGCAGGGATGCGAACTCCGTCCGCATCACTTGCGCCCAGGTCAATTGTTGCTGGCGCGTTTCCAGCGCGGGAGTCCCGTCGGTCGCGTGGTTTTCGAAGTCGAGCTGGTGGGCGAATTCATGAAGCACCACGTTCTTGCCGTCGGAAGCGTCGGCGGCGCCGTACTGAACGGCGTCCCACGCCAGGACCATGGTATTGAGTAGTCGACCCGTTTCGCCGGAACGAGGCATCGCGCCTTCCTGCCACACTTCGCCGTGGAGGTGGCGGTTCTCCTCCGCAAGGTACGTTGTCGGATAAACCAGGATCGTGATCAGGAAAGGGAAATAATCCGTCTTGCGGTGGAGGAGGAGAAGACACGCCTGGCTTGCGATCGTTAGGCGAATTTCGTCGGTAATCTCGACGCCAGCACATCCTTCGAAGTGCTTCTCCGCGAGAAAAACCTGAAGGTGGCCGATCAATTCGTCACGATCGGGTGAGGAAAGACGCGTAAAAAATGAAACATTTGTTTCAATGATGCGCCGCCACGGCTCCGGGAATTGTTGACTTCGCAACTGGCGACGGCGGCGTTCCTTGAATGGACTCCACATCGCGTGGCTATGAGAGTTCCGCGACTGCCTTCAACGGCGGGGCGCCCTTTCGCCGGTGAAACCCGTCTCTATTTTCGAAGCATGGCATCACGTTTTGGCTTGAATTCAGTCCCTGCTTTCCACTCCGGGAATTTGTCGGCATTGGCAACTTGATAGCCGACGTCGAGCAGGAGTTGAACGTCTTCGACTGCTCCCGACAAATCCCAGTCCGCCTTCACTTCATCACTGACCTGGTGGTAATCGTGGAGATCGAACTCGTCGGAACGCAAAGGCGCATCAGTCGCGCGGGCCACGAGGTGTTCGCCCTTGCTGATGTAAAGCGCAGGCACGCCAACCTTTGAAAATTCGAAATTATCGGCGCGATAAAAGTGGCCCTTTTCCGCCCGGGTGTTCGGAACGGCAGCACGGCCTTGTTTCTTGGCCGCATTCGCGAGGAGGTCATCCAGTGTCGTTAGGCCCCAACTCGTGTCTTCTACATCGCGCGCCTTGCCCCAGACGTTCATGCTGTCGATGTTGATATCCGCCACCGTTTTTTCCAGCGGGTAAAGCGGATGCTCCGCGTAATATTTGGCTCCGAGCAGTCCGGCTTCCTCCGCCGTCGTCGACATGAAGAGAACGGAACGTTTTGGCGGCGGATTGAGTTTCGAAAAAGCCGAGGCCAGCTGAAGCACGGCTGCGACTCCGGAGGCATTGTCGACCGCTCCGTTGAAGATCTGATCTCCCTGCAATTCAGGATGCCGCCCGAGATGATCCCAATGCGCGGAGTAAATCACGTATTCATCTTTCAGCTTGGGATCGGCTCCCTCGAGCTTCCCGATGACGTTGTGCGACTTGAAGGAACGAACAGTTTGCTTGATCTCGAAGCTTGCCTTTGCCGGGAGCGCGACCGGTTTGAACTGTTTCGAAAGGGCGGCCTTTTTCAGGCTGTCAAAATTCTGTCCGGAATCGGCCAGCAGCTTCTTCGCGACATCCAACGTCACCCATGACCGCACCTGGACCGCTCCCATGTTCTTGTCCGGGTTATCGAGCTCGAAATTCTCTTTCGTCCAACTCGTCCGCACCACTGAGTAGGGATAGGCCGCCGGTTCCGTCTCATGGATGATAACGGCCGCCGCTGCGCCTTTTTGCGCCGCGATTTCATATTTGTAGGTCCAGCGGCCGTAGTAGGTCATCGCCCGCCCCTTGAACATTTTCTCGTCCAGCTTTGACGGATCTTTTGGGTCGGGAATCGGCGGATCGTTGATCAACATGAGGATCGTTTTTCCACGAACATCGACGCCCTTGTAATCGTCCCATCCGTATTCCGGGGCGACAATCCCGTAGCCGACGAAAACAATATCTGAGTTCTCAATTTTGATGTCGTCCTGCAAACGCGCAGAAGAAGCGACGTAATCGTCGGGATATTTCAATTGGGTGACGTCATCTTTGGCGGCGAATGACATCGTCGGTTGGCTCACGATTCCGGCGAGCGGAACTTCCTGCGTATAGGTGCCGTTCGAGTTTCCCGGCGCCAGGCCTAATTTTTGAAATTCGTTCGTGATGTAGGCGACAGAGAGTTCCTCGCCGTGCGAACCGGGAGCGCGTCCCTCGAACTCATCCGAGGACAACACTTTGATGTGAGCGAGCATGCCATCTGGAGTGATGGCATCGAGAGCAGGCTTCAAGGCGGGATCAATCACCGGCTCTGCCGCAAAACAGCGCAGGCTAATCAGGGAAACAATGACGAGGGACGAAGCCGTTGCTTTCATGCGATACGTCTAACGGCGCTAAGCGCGGCGCGCAATCGCCTGGCCATGGCAAGCGTGCCAGTTCATTTCCGCGAAGCCGAGTTTTTACTTAAAATTACCACTTGCCACACTATGGAAATTATAATAATGTCCGCAGAGTGACAGTTCGGGACGTGGTGCGACGCCACCGGTTTATCAGTATATTCTGCGGGGCGGCGCTCATCATCGGAGTGGTCCCGGCAGCACATGCCAAGGTCAAAAAGGCCAAGCCGCCGCAGCTCACCATTTCCGCGTCTCCGGCAACCATAAATAAGGGACAAGCCGCCACCCTAACGATTAGCGGCTCTACCGTCGCGGCCACGGATCTGACGGTGAGCTATTCCATGACCGGAACGGCCCTCATGGGTACGCATTATACGGTCACGGCTCCCATTGGACAGGCCGTCATTGCGACGGGAACGAGCGGAACGACCGTCACGCTCACTGCTCTTCCCACCAACCTGACGAGCGGAAGCGAACTCGCCACCATCACCTTGAATCCGGGCGTTGGCTATAAAGTCAAAGCTGGCAAAAAAGCGCCGAAGACAAGCATTACGATCGTTAACACCGCGGCATCGCCAACCCCTACGCCCACACCAACTCCAACTCCAACTCCAACTCCAACACCAACTCCAACCCCGTCGCCAACGCCCTCGCCTGCGAGTGGCTATTTCTTCCCCGTCCGGGGGATTTTCGCGAACATCGAACGTCGCGGGACGGGGCAGGTTTATAATCCCGGCGACCTGCTTCATAACTGGGATGTAGCCGACGGGACGACAGGATTAACCGCCGCTGAGGAAACCGGCATTCAGTTCGACCAGATGAGGCAAATCGGGGCGAACCACGTTACGATGGGGATCACCACGGCGGATGCAACTTACACCGGCACGTTCGAGCCGCCGGACTGTAACATGCCTCCGGCGGGCGGACTGCAGTGGCCTCAGCCGACGCAAACCGAGATCGATAATCTGAAGAAACTATTCGATCTCGCCCAGGAGAAGGGGATTAGCCTGATTCTTCACCTGGCCAATAATCATCAGGAGGAGCAACCGCCGACCAATTCGCAGACCTGGTTGGGCGCGATCCTTGGTGCGATCGGACAGCATCCCGCCCTCGCTTTTGTTCTCTTCGACGGCGACGAGCATGTCCATAACTTCAATCCGCCGACCTGTGGCATCCCGGCCGAGCCACCGCTCTGGCTCGGCCCGGACTCCTATGCCGGGAAGTACGTCGCCTGGGCCATCAATTACGCCCTCTCGTTAGGCGTTCCGAGCAGCAAACTATCGGCTGAGGCTGTGGTCGGTTCTTTCAATCTGGAGAGCAAAGCCGCGCGCGATGCGAATGTGACAGGTGATCATCTCTGGAGTCCTATCGCCGTCCTCAAATCGATCTTTGATGCGATAGGGATCGCGACCGACCAGCGTACCTACGCGCTCTCGTTTTACGAACACCGGAAATGCGTCGACGCGGATCAGTTTGGTCCTCCCTGCACGGAGGAGGACCCCGCGCCATGGGCTGAAGAAACGGCGCAGTATGTCAGGAGTGTAACGGGCCCGAGTGCGCGAATCGTCGCGACGGAAATGGGTTTATACGAGCCGGTGCCGGCGAACTGGAGTACCGAGCACGCGCTCGAGCATCTCTACTTTGTCATGCAGAAGTACGGGATGGATGGGGGTTCCTTCTGGAAGTGGGTCGATCAGCCCGCTTCGCAAGAGAGCGATGCGAACATCGCTACGCCCGTAAAACGCCTCGGCCTCGATTTCGTTTACAACGCACCCGAAAAGGAAATCCAGGACGCCGGAGGATTCCACGTGGCTGTGCCTAACCGATCCTTCGAAAATGGAGGCGGAGCACCGGACCATTGGACGATCACCGGCAGCGGGACGGGGAGTCGTTATTTTCTAGCCGGGGAAGCAGGTCAGCCTGAAGTCCCGTCCCGCGGGCAATATGCTCTTCGCCTAACGACCGGTCCCGGGTCGAACGACACCATCAGCGCGACGAGTGATGAGATACCGATCTCCCCCAATACTGTTTACGTCACGACCGGCAATCTTCGGTTCAATTGGAGCGGCGATCCCAATCCAAACGGGCTCTCGACCCAGCGTCCTCACGTGTTCGTCGCGTTTCGTTATTTCGACAGTCAGCACAACCCCTCTTCGATCCTGCCCGCCAATGTCTCTCGCTTTTTGCAGGAAGATGGCAGCGCGAACGGTTTCAAGACTTTTCCCATCCAGTACATCCCGCCAATGGACGCCGCTTTCCTGAAGATCGAGATCGGTGTCGCGCGCAACGGCCTGCCCACGGCGATCACGCTGGACGCTGACAATCTCAGATAGCGGACCGAACGACAGCGCCGCCGGGACGCGGGCCACGCAGCCGACACGGCCGCCACCACAGGGCTGCTCGAACCGCGGACTTAATGCGCTTCCTTTGAGGGTGCAGTCGCTTTTTTTCCGTCCGCTGGTTGAATCCCGATCTGTTTCAGGAACGGCTGGATCGATTGTTTGCGGCCGAGAAATTTCTCGATCGAAACGGTCACGTCGCGGGAGTCGCCGGGTGCATAGATTTCATTGCGCAGACGCATCCCCGCCTCTTTATCCAGATAGCGGTTCTTCGCTTTCTCGAAAACTGTGGCCATGTCGGCCGCGATAGCATCTGCCCACGCATATCCATAATAGCCGGCATCGTAGCCATTGAGGTGTCCAAAGTATGTGACCATGGTCGTGTTGGGATCGATGGGGAGAAAAACCTTCTCCAGGATCGGATTAGAAATGCCTACGCAATCGTAAGGCTGCCCCTCCGGGTGTTGATCGTGCAACGCGAGGTCGAGGGAAGCGAAGGCGAACTGGCGGCGGTAGAGCGTTCCGGCGTTGGCCAGTTTGGCATCGTTTAATTTCTTGATGATCTCTGCGGGAATCTTCTTGCTCGGATCGCGATAATCAGCAGCAAAGGTGTCGAGAACTGTCTTATCCCAGACCCAGTTTTGCAGCATTTGTGAGGGCGCTTCCACGAAATCTCCCGGCACGTTCGACCCCGCGAAACGCCCATACTTCGCGCGGGTTACGATCGAGTGAAGGGCATGACCAAATTCGTGAAAGAGCGTCTCCACATCGTTATGGGTCATGAGCGAAGGTTTGTCCGCGGCCGGGGGCGGGAAGTTACAGAGCAGGGCCACGGTTGGACGCTGGTATCGACCGTCCGCGAGCAGCTTGCCGCCGATGATGTTGAACTGCGCGAAGTGATTGAATTTCCCTTCGCGCGGAAACATATCGAGATAGAACATGCCGAGCGGTTCGCCTGACGCTGCATCACTCACGACGTAGAGTTGGAGATCGTCGATCCATTTCGTCGGTGGCACGATCTGCTCGAACTTCAGGCCGAAGATGCTCTGATAGATGTTAAACATCCCTTCCAGCACCTTCTGATAAGGGAAGTAAACGCGAAGCGCTTCCTTATCGATCGCGTATTTCTGCTTGTTCAGCTGGTTGGTGTAGTAGCGGAAATCCCAGACCATGATGCGCGCATTCGGATCTTTCGTCTCCGCCGCTTTCATCTTCTGAAGCGTTGCGATCTCGGAGGCGAACTTCGGCTCGATTCCGCGAATCAGGTCGTCGATGTATTTTTTCGCGCCCGCACCCGATTTGGCCATCTTGATCTCAGTCTGGTAATCGTCCCATGACTTGTAGCCCAGACGGAGCGCGATCTTGTTGCGCAAATCGAGCATTTGGTTCAAGACCGTGACGTTGGTATCTTTGGCTAACGAGTCGTGAATAACGTAGAGTTTTTTACGAGTGGCTTCGCTCTTGGCGTTCTCCTGCACGGTGATGAATTGCCAGGTTACGTTCGCCATCACGGTGTAGGCATCGTCTCCTGTCTTGACTCCCGGTGAGTTGAAGAAACTCTCGGGCACGCCCTCGAGCTCCGCTTTGGTGAAAACCACGGGTGCCTTTACGTTAACGATGTTGGTGTCGAAGTCGGTTCCGAGTTTGGAAAGCTGCTTTCGCAAGTCTTCCACCTCCTTGCGCTTGTCCGGAGGCAATTCCAGGCCCGCGCGGCGATAATCGCGCATCGTTTCCTTGAGCAGCTTTTCGTCCTCGCCCGTTAGCTTCGGATTTGTGTCAGCGAACGCTTTGAGCGCCTTGTAAACATCTTCGCGGTAATCGATTCCAACTGCCCAATCCTGGTAAAGTTTGAAAGCATTCTCTCCCGCGGTGCGCATCGCTTCATTCGTGCTCGTTTCTTTGATAATGACGGCGCGGCTTGCGGCGAGGTTCGCCTCATAGGCGAGGTCGTCCAGGGCAACGACCGTATTCTTGAATGTCACCGCAGCGGGATCCAGCTGCCCAATTTTGTCCAAGTCCTGGTTCGCCTTCGCGATTGCGCCCTTCATCACGCCTTCCACATCTTCGGGCGTTTGTTCCCAATGCGGGATAGTGAGCAGAGCCTTCGCCTTGTATGCCGAGGCCATGAAATCATCCAGCGTCTTGTCCGCGGCCATGCCCGTTCCCTGAAGGAGAATGAGAGTCAGCAACGGGAGAACGACGCGAGACGCGAGATCGAAGAATTTCATAGGGAAAGCTTTAGTTGTTTGAGCATGCGAAGATTGTGTAGAACACGTAGGCGGTAAAGCGAAAAGGCCATCGCGTGACATCCCTCTTTCAAAAATTTCTGCTCGCGTTCATCCCGATTTTTGTCGCGGTCGATCCCATCGGATTGATCGCGATCTTCATCGGGCTCGGCACCAGCGGTTCGCCGGAAAATCGGCGTCATCAGGCCTTTCTCGGCATTCTTACGGGTCTGTGTGTCGCGGTTTTTTTTATCTTTCTCGGCAAAGCCGTTTTCGCGGCAGTCGGAATCACCGTCGGTGATTTTCAAATTGCCGGCGGCTTAATCTTGCTCGTGCTGGCGGTGCGCGAGCTCGTCGGAGGTCCGCATGACCGCGGCGCCGGAGAAGATTTCGGCGTCGTGCCGCTCGGGATGCCGTTGATCGCCGGCCCGGCATTGCTCACCGCGTTGTTGATCCTGATCGATTCAGTCGGCGTCGTCTTCACCATCCTCGCGCTCCTTGCGAATCTTGGATTGGTCGCGATTGGATTGTGCAACGCGGATCGGGTTACGCGCTGGATGGGCAAACAAGGATTGCGCGGCACCTCCAAACTGATTGCGCTGCTGCTCGCCGCCATTGCGGTAAGTCTGATCCGGCGCGGCTGGCAGATTCACTGAGGAACTCGCCAGCCTTCTTCTGTAGTTGAAGCCGTCTCTGCTGCGTTCTTTCGATCAAGCGACAAACTGGTGGGTTCTCAGAACGTGCCGCTCCGCAACATGACCAGCGTGCAGCCTTCCACCACTTCAATCCCCGCTTTCTCCGCTCTCTCCGCAAGCTCGGGATTCTCCGCGCCAGGATTGAAGATGATGCGACGCGGACGCGCCTGAAGAATCTGATCGATCAATTTGTCGGAACGCGCTTTCCGCAAGTAGAGGGTCGCCGTGTCCAGCGCGTCCGGAATTTGAGTGATCGAGCCGTAGCATTTCTCACCGAGCACTTTCTCAAAGGCCGGATTTACCGGGATTGGCCGATGGCCGTATTCGCGCAGCATCTCCATCGCGCGATAGGCATAACGATCGGCCTTGGGAGATGCTCCTACGACCGCGACATTTTGCGGTTTCGCTGTTTTTGCCACGGGCAAGATTAAGCGCCGTTGAACTGGAATTCCATCGCTTCGAATCGCCGTTTTAAGGCCAAATCCTACTCTCGTTCCCGAGGGCCCTCCTATTGACAGAGGGAGAGCCCTTGTTAGTATCCTCGCTCCATGAGATTTCCCCTCGCGCTCACGAGCAAGATCGCTGCGTACATCATCGGGCATAAAATGCGTGGGACGAAGCGCTTCGCTACGGTGCTTCAGCTGGAGCCGTTGCATACTTGCAACCTCACCTGCACCGGTTGCGGCCGGATTCGGGAATATTCTACTTCCTTGAAGGATATAATGAGCCTCGAGGATTGCCTCGGTGCCGCCCAGGAATGCGACGCTCCGATGGTCTCGATTTGCGGCGGCGAACCGTTGATTTACCCGCAGATCGAAGCGCTCGTGAAAGGCCTGCTCGAGCAAGGCCGGATCGTTTACGTCTGCACCAACGCCATGTTCATGCGCAAAAAGATGCGCGAATGGCTGGCGACGCAGTTCAGCACCCGCCGCTCGTTTGTTGATGAGAAAATTAGTGCGCTCATCGCCGCGGGATTGATGACTGAGAAAGACGCGGGCGAAATTCGCAAAGGTCCGAAAGACGCGGCGAAACCGGCGATTGGTCCATCACAGTGGATGTACTGGAACGTGCATCTCGATGGCTTGGAACGGACGCACGATCTGATCGTTGAACGGGAAGGCGTCTTCAAGGAATGCATTCTCGCGATCAAGATGGCCAAGATTCTCGGCTATCAAGTCGCGACGAATACCACCATCTACAAAGAGACCGACATGAACGAGGTCGAACAGATGTTCGATTATCTTTCCGACCTCGGCGTGGATGGCCATACCATTTCACCCGGCTACGAGTACGATGCGGCCAAGAAGGACATGATCAAGCGGCTGAATCTTCAGCCGGAGAATTTCTTCCTCACCCGCGCCATGACGGTCCAGAAATTCGAGAAGATCGAAGACTGGATGCAGCGTTACACGCTTTTCGGGACGCCCGTTTATTTTGAGTTCCTCGCCGGCAAACGCGACCTGACTTGCTCCGCCTGGGCGATTCCGACGCGCAATATCCGCGGCTGGAAAGGCCCCTGCTACCTGATGACCGATGCGCACTATTCCAGCTACGCCGAAATGCTGGAGAAGGTGCAGTGGGACAATTACGGAGTGGTTAATGGCGTGGCCAAGGACAGCCGTTGCGAAAACTGCATGGTGCATTGCGGCTACGAACCGACCGCCAGTCTCGGTCTCCAGGCCCAGCGTGGGGACACCTGGAAAACGATCAAATTCAACTTCGGGGCCAAGCCGAAACCAACAGGATGCGGCAGTGAAACCGTTGCCTTTAACGGTGTCACCTCGGGGAATGGCCATCTGACCGGTAAACAGGCCGAGGCGGCCGCTCAAGCTTCCTAGTATTGCCAGTGAACTGGCGGTTAGGTATCACGTGCCACTAATGCATCGTTCTTCCGACGTTATCGCATTGCCGAGTGCGCGCTCCGGCCCTGCCGAGGCATTCACACCCGCCGATTCCGAGATTCGTGCCGCTATCGAAAAAGCGCAGGGTAATCTTCGTCGTCAGCAACGTCCGGACGGGCACTGGTGCGGCGAGCTTCTGGTCGACAGCACCCTCTGCTCGGACTTTGTCCTGTTCATGCACTGGACGGGCGAAGTGGATCACCCGCTCCAGGAACGTTGCGTCCGACATATTTTGAAACGCCAGCTCCCGGATGGCGGCTGGAATATTTATTACGGCGGACCGAGCGAGATCAATGCGTCGGTCAAAGCTTACTTTGCCTTGAAGCTCGCCGGCTGTTCGCTCGACGCGCCGTTCATGTGCGAGGCGCGCGCGACCATCATGCGGCTGGGTGGCATCCCGAAGATGAACACCTTCAGCAAGCTTTACCTCGCGCTGCTCGGGCAGTTCCCGTGGAAATATTTGCCAACGATTCCGGTGGAGATGGTTCTGCTGCCTTCGTGGGCGCCGTTTCATATCTACAAGATGTCGTCCTGGAGCCGCGCCATGCTCGTGCCGCTCGCCATCATCAACCATTTCAAGCCAACGCGCGCTCTGCCCGGCGACAAGCAACTGCACGAGCTCTATCCGCTCGGGACCGAGCACAAGGATTTCACGTTGCCCCGCGACGAGCGCTTTTTTACCTGGCGGAATTTTTTCCTGCGCGCCGATGAATTCCTCAAAATCCTGCACCCGCTCCGCTTCCGCCCGATGCGCCAGCGCGCCTTGGAGGAAGCGGAACGTTGGATGTTGGAGCGGATCGGTGAGGGGAGTGACGGACTTGCCACCGTTTTTCCGGCGATGCTCAATTGTTTGATCGCGTTACGCGCGCTCGGCTATTCCAAAACCAATCCGGTTTATGAGAAGGCCGCGAAGGATTTTGCCGGACTGTTCGTGGACGATCCGGAAGATTTCCGGATTCAACCCTGTCTCTCGCCGGTTTGGGATACCGCCATCAACATGATCGCGCTCGCTGAATCTGGCGTCCCGGCTGATGATCCCGCGATTCAAAAAGCCGCCGATTGGCTGATCAGCAAAGAGGTGCGTATTCGCGGCGACTGGACGGTCAACAATTCGCATGTGGAAGCGAGCGGCTGGGCTTTCGAGTACAACAACGTTTATTATCCCGACACGGACGACACCGCGATGGTCTTGATGGCTTTGCGTTTGGCCAAACCAAAAGACCAGGCCGCGCTCGATGCCTTGTTCCAACGCGCCCTTGCCTGGCAATTGAGTTTCCAGTGCCGTGACGGCGGGTGGGCTGCGTTCGACAAAGAAGTGACGCAAGGCTGGCTCGAGGACATGCCGTTTGCGGATCACAACGCTATTCTCGATCCGACGTGCAGCGATTTGACCGCGAGGACGCTCGAACTGCTCGGTTACATTCAGTTCGACACAAACAAAGAATGCGTCCGCGACGCGCTTCAGTATCTCATCGATACGCAAGATCCTGATGGGTCGTGGTACGGTCGTTGGGGCGTTAACTACATTTACGGAACGTGGCAGGTTCTGCGCGGTCTCGCTGCCATCGGGCAGGATATGACCCAGGATTGGATTTTGCGCGGACGCGACTGGCTCGAGAGTTGTCAAAACAGCGACGGCGGCTGGGGCGAAACATGCGCCACCTACGACAATCCGGCGATGAAAGGAATCGGCGAGAGCACAGCGTCACAAACAGCGTGGGCCTTGATGGGAATTTGCGCCATCGGCGATCTCGATCGGCCGAGCATTCACCGCGGTTTGCGTTACCTCCTCAGCTCGCAGCAGGAAGATGGTTCCTGGAACGAGCCGCAAATTACGGGAACCGGCTTCCCGAAAGTCTTCTACCTGAAGTACGACATGTACCGTCAGAACTTCCCGCTCCTCGCCCTCGCGACCTACCGGAATTACCGCACCGGCCTGCGCCATCAGCCGAGCGCGTATCGGTGTTCGTAGTCGGTGCTCCTCGCGCGCCTTCTGTCGGAGCGACGCCCACGGCATGCGGTTGGATCAAAGATCCTTTCGGTCTCTCCTGGCAAATTGTCCCGCGCCGATTCACGGAATAAATCGGTGATCGCCATCCCAGAAGATGAAAGCGGTGATGGACGCAATGATGGAGATGGTGAACCTCGACGTGGCGGAGCTCGAAAGCGCCTGCAACGAGGCGTAGTGGTGCTGGTCCAGTCAAATGACCGAGCTTCTCGTCGACGCCAGCCACAAGTTAGGCGTTAGGCCCGCCAAATGAAGCGGCTCCTTATCACCATCCCGGTTGTCTTCACCGTTCTTTTTGTTGCCCTGTTGCTCGTGATCGCGCTGGGCGGACCGGGCGCGGCGCCACCGCCGATGGCGAGCATTGGCGATCCTTTCAAAAATGTGGATTTTTCCGATCTGCCAAAGCCCAGTACTTTTACGGCTCGCGATGGCGTTAAGCTGGCCTTTCGGACTTACCCAGCAGCGGGTGACGGCGGCAAAGGTAGTGTGGTCTTAGTGCATGGCTCGTCCGCGACGAGCAGTAGCATGCACCCGATGGCTAAAGGCTTTGCGGGGGCCGGCTACACAACTTTCGCGCTGGATATCCGGGGACACGGGCAATCCGGAACCAAGGGTCACATTGCGTATCTTGGGCAACTCGAGGACGACATTGAAGATTTCGTCCATTCCATCAAGCCGCCTCAACCTTGCACGCTCGCCGGATTTTCTTCCGGGGGCGGATTGGTGCTTCGCTTCGCCGGAAGTTCACGTCAGGAACTGTTTTCCAATTACCTTCTTCTTTCGCCGTGGATCAGCCAGGATTCGCCGACGTTGCGGTCAGGTAACGGCGGCTGGGCGAACGTGGGAGTGCCGCGCATCATCGCGATTTCCGTGCTTAATACGTGGGGACTACATGCGTTTGACGACTTGCCGGTGGTCAGATTCGCGATCGCCGAGAAGGATAGAGATGTGCTCACGGCGCAATATTCTTTTGCTCTCGCACAAAACTTCCGGCCGCAGCGCGATTACCAAGCAAACATCCGAGCGATCAAGAAACCCTTTTCCGTGATTGTCGGTCAAAACGATGAGGTCTCATACGCCGACCGGTTTGCAGTCCTTTTCAAGGCCGCTGGTAAAGACGTGCCGGTGACAATTCTACCGGGAATTGGCCACATCTCACTCACGCTCGATCCAGCCGCCACCCAAGCAGCAATCGCGGCGGTGGAAACCATGGATCAACAAAGGCCTAACTAGGCTATCGACCGAACCGCGCACCGTCCTGATGCCCCCACGGCAATGATAGTTAGGCGGACTTACGCACGACCTCGAGAATGGCCGAATCGAGCTGCGCGAGCTTGAAGGGCTTGATCAGCACGGTCGCTTTCACTTTCTCGAAGAAATCCTTCAATTTGGGGTGATTTTGGTGCCCGGTGAAGAAGATGAAGCGGTTCGCAACCGCCGGACGCGTTCGGGTGACGGCCCAATAAAACATCTCGCCACCAACCTGCGGCATCATCATGTCGCACACGATGAGATCGAAACGGCCTTTCATGATCTCGCGCAGGCCCTCGACGCCGCTCGCGACTGAGGTCACCTCGAAGGCACGAGAGACCAGATAATCCCGGAGGACAGCCCGGAAATCGTCGCGGTCCTCGAGGAGCAATACTCTCTGGCCGGCACGAAAGAGGTATTCTTGGGGAACTTCCAGCCCGGGAATCGCAGCATCAATGTCGACGGTAAGCTCGCCGACTGGCCGGTAGTGAAAATTCGGCACTTTAGGCGGCCGGCGGGGTTCCTGACGCATGTTCTTACCCGCATGAGCAGGGTAAGTACCTTTCGCCCTGTTAAAGCTCCGAGAGCGAGGCTTGGGCGCGGGCGAGCTCTTCTTCCTCTTCGGGCCTGAGCTTTTCCTGGCTTCGGACCCGGGACCACGCCTCGATGCTCTGTTTGTAGCAGAGCCTGGCTTTATCGATGTGCCCGAGCCTGATCTCGAGTGCGTCGCAGGTCGTTAGGTCGCTGCGGCAGGCCGGCCCTGATTTAATCGAAAGAGCCAAATCAGCACCAAAGTCAGCAACCCGCAAATCGCGACGGAAGCGAAGACGTCGCTTAACCAATGGTCGTTCACACCGATTCGCGCGATGCCGATAAAGACGGGCAGGATTAACAGCGGAATGCGCAGCCGTGGAAAAAGAAAAGCGAGTGGAAAGAACAATGCCCAAAAATGCGCGGCGTGGCCCGAAGGGAACGAACCACCATGTGCGCTGAAGAATTGATGATCCCACGCGTTTGTCGTGAGCACTTCGTACGGACGCAGTCGATGAAAGACTTCCTTCAGGACACCCGCACTAAGGCGAGCGGAGAGATGTGTGCACGCGACGAACAGGAATATCCAAGCCACGTGCTTTTTCGTTTTCCAAAAAAGAAGCGCCGCTCCGATGAGGATGAGGACGAGGCCAAGTGCGAACTTGGACAAAGTCATTCCTGATACAATCTCGAGAATCGAGGTGCCGAGCGCGAGGAACCTGGCCTGTTGCCCGCCGAATCGGTGGACCATCTCCGCGATGGGCCGATCGAGAATGAAAATACTGATGAGCGAGAACACGACCGCAAGAGTCGTGGCAAACGCTATTGATCGTCGGCTCATTGGAAATTCAACCGGGCTCCAGAATCTTACTTCTAATTCGCTCGAGCTATGTCACGCCGATGCCTTTGTAGCAAAGCGTGTGTCGCAATCATGGGTTTCTATTTCCTCAGCTTACGCTTGCCAGATTGGTTAGGCCGTTTCCACCGATTGTGGCACTTTGTGGCACAGCAGCACTGTGCCACTCCGATTGTCTCGATGAATTCCGTGTCCATCGTCTCGCCCGCCGCGTATTTCGTCGGACGTCTCCATCCAGTCCACGCGGCCATCTTTCGCGCGACGAAGCCGTCGAGGCTCGCCGCCATGTGGAGCGTGACGCGAGAATCAGCCTTCGTCGCCATTGCTACGAAACTCCGATCCCCATCAGAACACCTTCGCTTCGCACCGACGGATTTACGGTTAGGAAAAGGACAACTCCGCTAACGGGTGCGACGAGGTTCTCCAGCACGTCGCCGAACAGATCACGGATGACCCCGATCTCTTGACCTGTGCCTACCTGATCGCCGGCGACTACGCTCGGATACCACATTCCATCGTGCCGCGCGTAAACCCACTCAAACGCGATAAGAACCCTCTGCTCTGTAAGGGAAGCTGTCAGCTTCCCTCGATCGCCGGCCATCATCCCGAGATGCTGCATCACCCGCATAACGCCATTCACGAGAAGCGCGACGTCTTCTTCTTGCATTTGCCCAACTCCACCCGCCTCGGCCAAAATGGATGGTATACCCGCTGCCGCTCCGCCGGCGTAGCTCGACAAGCCCTTTGCCGCCTGCACCGGTTTGCTCACGGCGAGGACGTAAGGTAACCCGAAAGCCAGCGCCATTTCCTTCGCTTCGGTGTCGACCGGATCGTTCCCCGCGCGACAAATAACGAACGGGACTAGCGACTCTGGAATATCGCCTCCATGCAAGTCGATGTAGGCATCGGCATGGGCGACGAACTCGCTCATGAGCGCGTGCACCATCTGTTCGCTGTAGCTGCCGTCCTTTTCGCCTGGAAAAACACGGTTCGGATTTACACCATCGACCGGACAGACAAACGGGGTGCGGGTCCGGAATGCGGGCAGATTCAATATCGGCAGCACGATCATCGTGCCCGCAATTGCTTTTGGATCCACGATGTTGCCGAGGCGGATCGCAGCCTCAATCGCCGGATACTCGCCTCCATGCACACCCGCATTCACGAACACAACCGGCCCTGGCTTCGTACCGGTAATAGTCACGACAGGCCGCGGTTCATCGTTCGCCAGCGCTGTGCCCGGCAGCTTCACTTGGTGGCGCTGTCGTGTGCCTGGTTTCAGCGGTCCAAGAATCGGAATTTGTGGCGGAGCCATTCTCTTAATCTAAACCGCAGTATTCGCTCAGTCCGCTCACAAATATCGGGTGCGGCATGCCGAGATTGACCCGCCTCGCGCGCGGTCTAACGTAGCCTTCTATGGCTTACGAACTTCCGAAATTACCTTACGCATACGACGCCCTCGAGCCGCACATCGACGCGCGGACGATGGAGATCCATTACACGAAGCATCACCAGACCTACGTCACGAATTTAAACAACGCGATCAAAGGCAAGGCCGATCTGGAGAACAAACCGGTCGAGGAGCTGATCAAAAATCTGAATGCCGTTCCCGAGGATATTCGCACGGTCGTGCGCAATAACGGGGGAGGGCACGCCAACCATTCATTTTTTTGGAAAATCATGGGGCCGAAAGCGGGCGGAAATCCTTCCGGCAAGCTAGCCGACGATATCAATTCCACTTTCGGAAGCTTCGATGCGTTCAAAGAGAAATTCGCAGCCGCCGGAGCCGGTCGGTTCGGCAGCGGGTGGGCCTGGTTGATCAAAAACAAGAGCGGCAAACTCGAGATCATGTCCACGCCGAATCAGGACAGCCCGCTCATGGACGGGAACACGCCCATCCTCGGCGTCGATGTGTGGGAACACGCCTACTACCTTAACTACCAGAACCGTCGCCCCGATTACATCAAGGCTTGGTGGAATGTGGTGAACTGGGCCGAGGTCGCGAAGAATTACTGAGCGCTTCGCGCTCGGAGTGATGAAGTAGTGGAGAAGGGGAGTGCTGGGATTCCCCAATACTCCACCACTCCATAACTCCATCACTCCAGAACCCCATCACTCCATCTCCCTTTGGCATTCCTTAACGAGAACTATCTCAAGCTTCAGGCCGGCTATCTTTTTCCAGAGATCGCACGCCGAGTGCGCGATTTTTGCGAAGCCAACCCGGCTGCGGCGGACAAGCTCATCCGGTGCGGGATAGGGGATGTCACTGAACCACTTCCGGCTGCGGCCATCGCCGGGATGCGGCGCGCGGTCGATGAGCTCGGAAAGCGCGAGACTTTCCGCGGTTACGGACCGGAACAAGGCTATGAATTCCTTCGCTCCGCCATTGCGCAACACGATTACCGCGATCACGGAATCGCCATCAGTGATGACGAAATTTTCGTTTCAGACGGTTCGAAATGCGATTGCGGTTACATTCTGGATGTCCTCGGCCATCAGAACAGGATCGCGATCACCGATCCTGTTTATCCGGTTTATGTCGATACCAACGTGATGGCGGGCCACACTGGGCCCGTGGGCAGCGACGGCCGATACGAAGGCATCACTTATCTGCCCTGTACGGCCGCGACGAAGTTTGTGCCGGAGCCGCCGGGCGAAGCCGTTGACTTGGTCTATCTTTGTTTTCCGAATAATCCCACTGGTGCCGTCGCTTCGCGCGAACAGCTGACGCGCTGGGTGGAGTACGCACGGGCGCATGACGCGTTCCTGCTTTTTGATGCCGCTTATGAAGCGTACATCACAGAGCCCGGCATTCCCCATTCGATTTACGAAATCGAAGGCGCGAGGGAATGTGCGATTGAATTTCGTAGTTTTTCCAAGACCGGCGGATTCACCGGTGTGCGCTGCGGTTTTACCGTGATGCCGAAATCATTACTGGCGCGGACCAGTGATGGACGCCAACTACCGTTGCACGCTCTCTGGAACCGGCGCTGGAGCACGAAATCGAACAGTGTTAGTTATCCCGTGCAACGGGGCGCGGAAGCACTTTACACTGAAGAAGGTCGAGCTCAGGTCGCAGGGCTGATCAAACATTATCTGGGGAATGCGGCCATTCTGCGCGAAGCGGCAACAGACGCCGGCCTCGGGGTTTTTGGCGGGATCAACGCCCCTTATATTTGGGTGAAGACGCCCGACGGCGTGAGCAGTTGGGAGATGTTCGATCGAATGTTGCGGGAGTTAAACGTCGTGATCACGCCCGGCAGCGGTTTCGGCGCGCAAGGCGAAGGCTACATCCGTATCTCCGCTTTCAACAGCCGGTCGAATGCCGAGGAAGTGGCGACTCGTCTTGAGCGGCTTCGTTAGGCGTATCCATCGAACTTTGTTCTCTCATGCCGCATAGAATGGGCTTGCCGGTCAACCCAGAAAGGTTCGGCCTTTTTTTCGAGAGCGATCCTTGCCATATTGCATAGCCACGTCAGATTCGAAGTCAGTTGCAAAAAAAAGAGAGCGTTCCCAAACAAAGTCTCCCTCAGCTTTATCGATTTTGCTTTCTCATGATGGGAGATGCCGCAAAAGCGGCTGAAGTCTTCCAGGCGACCATGCATGAGGCCGCGTTGCGCGCCGCGCAGGGCGAGATGCCGAAGGATCGGTTCTGGCTCTTTCGTGAGGCGCGGGGGCGGTGTCTCGAAGCGAGCGAGTCCGGTATCCAGCCGGAGGAAGTGGAAATGGAGGAGCACGAGATCGCGGCCTGGGGCCCTAAACAGATCGCGGAGCTGGAACCGGGGCAACTCGCCATCTGGATATCGGGAGCGCCTGAGCCGCAGCGCAGCACTTTGGCGTTTTTTTACCTAGATCATTTCAGCCATGAAGATCTTCTCGACTTGCTCGAGCAAAAACCGGCCGAATTTTCCAAACACATTGCCAACGGCCGGTTGCAATTTCAGGCCTGGTTGAACGCCGCCTTCCCGCATCACCAGGAATGAAAGCGGCACCGCTCAATCGTCGACAGCGCATGCTCATGCTCTGCGCGCCTTTCAACGAAGAGCGAATTACCGATCGTGCCATGCGGGCCGCCGTTTTTCGGGCGAAAAAGTCGGAGGAGTTCGCGCACCAACAGGCGTTCGATCGCGCGATCGCCGAGTTGATCGAGAAAACCCCCCTTCCGCCGGAAGTGGCCGATTGGTTCACCAAGGAGACGCTCGTTGCTCCGCCGAAACGGACTTGGAAAACGATCGCGACCAACCCCGCAATTCTCGCCGTGGCCATCGCACTTCTTGTCATTGCCACGATTTTCGGTTTCCGCGTCATGGAACGGATGAATGATTTCCCGGGTGCGACCACGGCGCGCAAGCTTTTGACCACGGCCAGCTCGACGCGACCGATCATGCTCGACCCGGTGAAAACCGACGCGGGGGCGTTAGGTGATCTGTTTTTCATGAAACACCGGCTCAATAACTACGACGTGCCGCCGGAATTCGCCGATCTCAAGGCGCTGGGCTGTCGGGTCTTCGATGATGAAGAAGGTCACCGGGTCGCGCAAATCTGGGTCGTGGAAAAGCGGATGCAGTTCTTTCTTTTTCCGGCGGAACGCGATCCGAAGAGCGGGGCCGTCCACGGATTTACGGATTGGCGCTACGTCGAGCAGGAAGGCTGGACGGGTGTGGTGAAACAAAAGAACGGCGTCTGTTTCATGGCCGCTCTGCGCGGCGGCGAAAGGGAACTAAGGCCTTACATTTCCAAAGCGAAGCAGTAGCGCACTGCGGGATGAAGAAGTGAGAGACCGACGCTCGCGTCATTTTGTCGTCCCGAGCGAAAGCGAGGGATCCCACAGGCGGTCGGTAATCACACAACATAGATAGAGTGATGCCATCTGAATCGGTGAGATCCCTCGCCGTCTGACGCGGGCTTGGGATGACAGCGGTGGATGTTGGCTTCGCTTATCGGAGCGCTCCACGTTTAGTGTGAAAAACGATCCAACTGGGACGAGGCGTTGACATCGAGTGCCTACCAACGAATCTTTCGGGCTCGCGCCAGGGTAGCTCAGTGGTAGAGCAGGGGACTCATAAGCCCTTGGTCGGGAGTTCAACTCTCCCCCCTGGCATTCTCAGGTGCGTTCATGACGGGAGCGGATTTCTCGCGGCTGGTTATTACCGGTGGAAACAATTACCGGCTGACGCGCTTCGTTATTCTTCGTCTGCTTGGGTTCGTTTATGCGGTGGCGTTTTTCGTGGCGACACAGCAGCTGGTCCCTTTAATCGGCGCCCATGGATTAACTCCAGCGACACGCTTTCTTGCCTCGGTCCAAACCGAGCTTGGCTCGCGCGTTGCCGGCATGGAGCACCTGCCCACCTTCTTTTGGTTTGGCATTTCGGACCACGCGTTATTGATCGTTGCCTGGACCGGATTTGTTCTCTCGTTAGTCGTCCTCGCCGGTTACGCCAATGCGATTCTGCTCCTCCTCCTTTGGGCGTTATACCTGTCGATCGTTCACGTCGGGCAGATTTGGTACGGCTACGGATGGGAAACTCAAGTGCTCGAAACCGGTTTCCTGGCCATCTTTCTCTGTCCGCTGCTTGATCCGCGCCCGTTTCCAGCCCGAGCGCCGCCGTTGCTGGTCATCTGGTTGTTTCGCTGGCTCGGCTTCCGCATCATGATCGGAGCTGGCTTGATCAAATTGCGCGGGGATCCCTGTTGGCGCGATTTGACCTGCCTCTATTATCATTATGAAACGCAGCCGATCCCGAATCCGATCAGCCGCTATCTGCATTTCGCACCGCACTGGTTTCATCGCTTCGGCACGGCCTGGAACCATTTCATTGAGCTAATTGTTCCCTGGTTTTCTTTCGGTCCGCGGACGGTCCGCCATGTCGCCGGACTCCTGCTTATCAGTTTTCAAGTCACGCTTATCATCAGTGGCAATCTCTCTTTCCTCAATTATGTGACCATCATCCCGTTCCTCGCCTGTCTGGATGACACTTTGCTCGGTCGCATTCTTCCCGGTCCACTCGTTAGGCGAGCAGAGCGCTCGGCAACAGGAGAAGCAAGGCCAAGCATGGTTCAAAACGGTTTCGCGATCGCTTTGTCGCTCTTGGTGGCGTGGTTGAGTATCCCGACCGTTCTCAACCTTGTCTCCAACCGGCAACTCATGAATTACTCCTATGATCCGCTCAACCTGGTCAACACCTACGGCGCATTCGGCTCAGTCGGACGGGAGCGGGACGAGATCGTGTTTGAAGGGACCAGTGATCCAGTGGTCACGGGTGACACGAAGTGGAAGGAGTACGAATTCCTGGCAAAGCCAGGAGACCCAAACCGTCGCCCGCCGTTTATCGCGCCGTATCAACCGCGGCTGGACTGGCAAATCTGGTTCGCCGCCATGTCGTCGCCGGCCGAATACCCATGGACACTGCACTTCGTCTGGCGCCTCCTGCACAACGATCGCGCGACCTTGTCGCTTTTAGCCAACAATCCTTTCCCTAACGAACCACCGCGTTACATTCGCGCCCGCTTATATCGATATCGCTTCGCCGCACCCGGAGATCCGGCGTGGTGGAAGCGCGAACTGATTGGTGAATGGCTGCCCGCTCTTTCCGTGGACGATCCTCAATTTCGCCGAATCCTCGAGGCGATTGATTGGCTGGATTGAGGTGATCGGGCGCGGGCGCGGCAGTTAAAGGTAGAGTTCTTTTATACGGGCGACGGTCTCCTGCATCATGCGGAAACCGAAGTGCCCCTGCGCGACACGCAAGAACTGAGAGCCCCGCCATTTTCGATGGAGCGCCTCGATGTCGTCGGCGCGCGCAATCAAATCGTAATCTCCCGCGACAAAGAGAATCCGTTCGGCGTTGGTCATCGGCTCCATTTCTGACGGCGAACTGAGATGGAAATGTCGTCCCACCAGCACGGGGTCGATTCCGGCGCGACGTAACTCGCGCCGCATCGTGACCGCCGCTGGGCTTTCCCAGAGAGCATGATAAACGTTGACGATCGGCGCCATCAGAGCTGCGAAACGCAGATCCGGCTCGACACTGGCCAGGAGCGCACCGATCCATCCGCCGTAGCTGGTGCCAAGGATTCCGAATTCGCCGCAGCCCCGCGCGCGCAGGGCTGACATGACCTGTCGGACTTCGATCACGCCTTGGCGGAGTCCTTGTGCGTTGCGCATCAAGTCAGCGGTCATGGCCAGCTCGCCGTTCCAAAAACCGGGTGGAACGCGCGAATAATGATAGGGGAGATGCAAGAAACAAGCATTCCAGCCGAGCGCATTGAAGTGCCTGGCCCATTTTCGGTAACCCACATCGCCCGCCGACATCAGTGCGTGCAACATCAAAACCGTGGGCGCTTCCCATCCCGCAGAACAGGGAAATATATCCACGCGCGCAATATCGTTCCGGGGAAATCCTGTTTGAACGGCGCTGGGCCAGGTCACGGTCTCTCGATCCATGCCCATCGCACTGGAGAGCTCGCCATCCGCAGGAACCGCATAAAACTCCGAAGGCGTTAGGTGCTCGCACTCCGTGATATACCGTTCCATCTCGGCGCGACTGCCGTCGTGTAAACGGTGCCGAAGTTGCAAAAGATTCATCGACGCGCAAAGCAATGAATCGACCGCGAGCGAAGATGAATGCCGTATCATTGCAGCATCCGTTCCTTGGGCGCGTGCGGAAGATCGTCGGGAGTTAGCGCGAAGGCGGCGCGCATTCTCGCGTATAATTCGGTGAAGGCTTTTGCGACCGCTTCCTCGGTCTGCGCGCGAGCCAGTGATTTTTCGGTCTCGGTCTCGGGAGAAATAGGATCGCCGAATCCAATCCAAATTGGTGTGCGCCGCCACGGCCGCCATCGGCTTCTCGAATAGAGGCGATCACTTCCGAGAATGACGCAGGGAAGAATCGGAACGGCCGCGATGTGCGCCAGGGTGGAGACTCCCGGTCGGAGCGCGGCTCCTTCCAGCACGGACGTCTCGCCGTCGCGAATACCGCCTTCCGGAAACATGCCAACGATGCGTCCGCGTCGCAGCCGATCGATGGCCGTGCGGATGGTGGTCCGATCCGCGCGGTATCGCTCGACCGGAAAACATTCAATCGCGCGCAGAATTCGACCAAGCACAGGGTGCGGGAAAAATTCGGCCATAGCCATCCAGTCAACTTTTCGGCGGACCACCGTGGCGATGATCGGCGGATCGAAATGACTGATGTGATTGGCGGCCAACAAGAACCCTCCCGGTCGTTGCGCGTTTTCCTGTCCGATCGTTTGGATTCGCGTGACGCAGCCAAACAGGGCTTTCGCCGCACCTTGCGTCACGTGATACGCGATCAAGTGAAGGAGGGAACGCATTGTCAGGCCGCACTTTATTCGGGGCTGAGCGCGACTTCCTTGCAGCGCGCCAGGTCCAGCTTTCCAGAGGCCATGACCGGAATGGCTTCGACGCGACGGATCTGTTTCGGGATCCAGAGATTCGGGACGCCCTTCTCTCGAAGCTTGGTTCGTAATTGCTCAGGCTCGATGTCGATCGCCGTCAAGAGCACAATCGCTTCTCCTTTGTTAGAGTCGGGAATCCCGGCGATGGCAACGAGCCGCTCCGATTGGCCTTCCAAACCAAGTGCCCCAAGAATTTTTTGCTCGAGCGCTTCATGCGGCACCATCTCACCTCCGATTTTCGAAAAACGTGAGAGACGGCCTTCAATGTAGAGGAAACCATCTTCGTCGAACCGGCCGATATCACCGGTTTTAAGCCAGCGGTTATGCAGGACTGCCGCGGTTCTCTCGGGATCGCCCAAGTAACCCTCGAAGATATTTGCCCCGCGCAACCAAAGCATGCCGCTATCGTGCAGGGAAAGCTTTCGATCCGTTTCCGGTTCCCGGATCTCCGCCGCAATCCCGAGAGCCATCTTGCCGACAGAGCCGAGGCGGCTGGTCGGCTGGACTACATCCCGCGGACTCTTCGGTAGGCGCTCGGGCAGGTTAACGCTAACTACAGGCGACGTCTCCGTTAGGCCGTAGCCTTCGAAAACACGTTGCCCAAAGCGCTCCTCGAAGGCTTTGGCGAGGCCGATGGGCAGCTTCTCGGCGCCGGTGATGATTAGGCGCAAGGTGCGGAGCTGGTGCGGCTCAGTCTTGCGCAGGTAGCCGCGGAGAAAAGTGGGCGTGGCTAGCAATATCGTTAGGCGATACTTTTCGACGAGGGCGGCGTTGCCGGAGGCATCGAGCGGATTCGGATAACTGACAATCGGAACACACTCGATCAGCGGGTACCACAGAGTGACCGTCGATCCGAAGCTGTGGAAGAACGGAAGCGAGGCGAGGATGGCGTCATTCGGCTCGGCGTTGAGGAGGACATTGAACTGCGAAACGTTGCCGAGAATATTGTGGTGACTCAGAATAACGGCTTTCGGTTCACCCGCGCTGCCGCTGGTGAAAAGAAGAATCGCTTCGCTGTGACCGCCTTCGCGCGGCACTTGCAAAAGCCGCAGAAATAAACGCGCCGGGCAACAAACTGCCAGCAGCCACCAGAGAAGGATCTGCCCTTTCATCCTGGGCATGAGCTCGTCCAGTTTTAAAACGTGTTCGGGCCACGGAAAATCCTTGAGCCGTGATATGAACGCGGTCGCCGTAATGACAACGCGCAGGTCAGCGCTTCGACAACACGCTTCGATGGCGGCGCGCCCGCTTGTAAAATTCAAGCCGCTTGGAGTTTTTCCAGCGAGGGCAACCGCGAGGTTCGCGACGACCGCGCCTTTGCTCGCGGGAAGAACAAGCGCAATCCGCTTGTCCGGATAATTCGCTTTCAGCAATCGACTTAATGCCGCGGCCGCACCCAAAAGCTTTCCGCGGCTGAGAGCGGTGCCATCCGCCCCGTCGGTTACCGCTGTCGAGAACCGCCGCCGTTTCAGTCCACGCACGCAGAGGTCCGCCAAATGTCGATTCAAACTGCTGCGGCGACTGAAGCAAACTTCGCTCAACTTCAGGAGTTCTTCCCGAACCGTGGCGATATCGGCGTCTTTCGGCGCGATTGCCCTGCCAAAAGCAACCGACACAGCATACGGAATTGATTTCGGCCATTTTCCGAAGAAGCGGCCTCCTTGAAATGAAAAGATGGATCCCCAAAGCTGATCCATCCACACGGGAACAACCGGCCCGTTAGACTGGTGGGCGATCAGTTGGTAACCGCGCTGGAGTCGCAGGAGCGTGCCGATGCGCGTGAGTTGACCTTCGGGAAAGAGGCAAACAATCTCGCCCGCCTGCACTTGCTCAGCCGCAATGCGCACCGCTTCCTTGGCGCGGCGCGGGGTGATGGGAATGCATCCGGCCGCCTTCAGCACCGGATGCAGAAAACGATTTTCATAATAGCCCTTGTCGACCACATAACGAATGCGGCGAGGACAGGCCAGTTGCAGGACAATGGCGTCGACGAATGAAATGTGATTGGGCAGGAGAAGAAAACCCCCCGGTGGAAGATTCTCGCGGCCGAGAGCTGTGACCCGATAGAGCAAGCGGCCAAGGGTCAGGCCAATGAAATAGAGGAGGCGCTGGCCCCATGACAATTCAGTCACCTTTATGATTTACATTCGCACGGGCGCCGACTGCAATCGGCAAGTTGCCAACCGCGGGAGATTACGGAAAAAATTCAAGACCTTGGATCGCGCTTTCGCTGCTCCTGGGGATTAATCTTTTCAACTACATCGATCGCCAGGTTCTGGCGGCGGTGGAGCCTTCGATTCGCGCTGAGTTCTTTCACCACGCTGATCCAAATGCGATGGCGATCAGCGGGACTCTAGGGAGCGCCTTTCTCGTAACCTACATGCTCAGCGCGCCGGCTCTTGGATGGCTGGCTGATCGCTTCTCGCGTTGGATCATTATCGGACTGGCGGTGATTTTTTGGAGCTTGGCCAGCGGCGCCTCCGGTTTGGCCGCCACTTTCGCGATTCTGTTGCTGACGCGTATTTTCGTCGGCATCGGCGAGGGGGGTTATGGACCGGCTGCTCCCACGATTCTGGCGGACCTGTTTCCGCTTGAAACGCGCGGGCGTATTCTCGCTCTCTTCTGTGCCGCAATTCCCGTCGGCAGCGCCCTCGGTTATGTTCTTGGTGGCCTCATCGACAATCATCTTGGCTGGCGTTGGGCTTTCTACCTGGTCACGCCACCCGGTCTTCTCCTCGGGATTCTCTGCTTTTTTCAAAGAGACCCGCGCGCGCGCGAAGGCGTGCGTCCGGAACGACAGCGCGCGCATCTGGCCGATTGCCTGAGTCTCCTCCGCACCCGCTCGTACGTTTTCAACTGCGCGGCGCAAACGGCCATGACCTTTGCTGTTGGCGGAATCGGGTTTTGGGTCGCAGCCTATTTGAGATATCGCAATCAGCCGCCCAGCGCGACGCCGATTTTTGGAATGGTCATCGTCGTGGCCGGACTGCTTTCAACCCTGGCTGGTGGGTGGCTCGGCGATCGACTGCGCAAAAAATATCCGGGTTCCTATTTTCTGGTTTCCGGGGTCGGCATGTTGCTGGCGGTGCCTCTCTTCGTCCTGATGCTCTTCACTCCATTCCCCGCGGCTTGGGCGCTGATGTTCGGTTCCGTCTTCTTTCTCTTTTTTAACACCGGTCCATCCAATACTGCGCTGGCAAACGTCTCCATGCCTGAGGTTCGCGCCTCGGCGTTTGCCTTCAATATCCTCGTTATCCATGCCTTCGGGGATGTCCTTGCCTTCCCCACGCTTGGCTACATTGCGGGCCATTCCAATTGGACGGTCGCTTTCATTGCCTTATCCGGCGTCATGGCCCTGGGCGGCGTGCTCTGGCTTCTCGGCATAAAATATCTTGCTGCCGACACGGCGGCGGTAGAAGCCGCCAGCCGCCGGCCTAACAAATAACAAGCCGCGGAAAACAAAGTTTCCCGCGGCTTGCTCATTCACGCGTCCCAGGACGCGGAAAGATTGATGTAATTATTCGTTGCCGTCGCCCTTGGGAGTGGCGCTGGGCTCGCTTCCCGAGCTGCTTCCACTCGAGTGACGATGAGACTTCGAGCTCGATCCTTCACTGGAGCTGCTGCTGGAATCACTTTCCTTGCTCTTGGATGAGGAAGATTCGCTTTTCGATCCCGATGTTCCGCTTTCTGAGCTGCTGCTCGATGAGCTGCTCTTATGGTGAGATGGCGTAGCGCTCGAGCTCGACTTCGATTTGCTGCTGCTGTGCGGCGATGGGCTGGCGCCCGATGACTCGTTCGGAGTGGCCGAGGAACTGACGGATGACGACGGACTGCTCGTGGGCGACGCACTTGATTCGGGCGTTCCCAATGGAGTAGTCGAAGCGGCCGGCGTGGCACTTGCGCTAGTCGAAGCCGCGGTCGCGCCTGGTGAAGCGGCTGCGTTAGTCGAAGCAGCGCTGCCAGTGTTGTAAGTGTTGGTCGTGTTACTGGTGCTGCCAGAAACTCCGCCGCTGACACCAACTCCAACACCTACGCCCGGGGTCACCCCGTAATAGGAGTAGACATTGTTGATGTAACCGCCGGTGGAATATTCGTTAATGCGCGCGTAGTCGAACGCCGGTGCATTGTAAATTTTTTGCCTATCGACTCGCACAGTGTAGACGCGCGGATCGGAGGTGGTTTGATAAACGGACCACGGGACGGCGACGGTCTTGGAAGAGCCGGTGACCCGACTGCCGGTTCCACCCGTTGAGACGACGGTGTAAGCCATGCAGCCGTTTTGATCGAGGACGACGTCCTTAATCTGGCCGACTTCTTCGCCGCCAGACGCTTTCACCTTGGTACCGATGAGTTTACTCGTCTGAATGTAGTTAGTCGTCGTCGTCGTTGACGACGTGCTCTGGGTTTGTGCCGAAAGCGGAAGCGCCGCCATACCCAGAATGGCTAACGTTGTTCCGCATGTGAGAATTGTTTTCATATGTTGTTTTCTGTCTGACGCTTTTTTCCCTGGTGTTATTCAGGATTGATCAGTTAAGAAATCGCAAATCGACGCGGCGATGGCCGTGTGTTTCTGCGCGATCCTGTTCAGTTTGCGCGACTTCCGTCGAACTCGTGTCGGCGACGGAAAGCTGATTTTTTTGCGCGTCGGCGCGCTAAAGGAGGAGCCGTTGCTCCAGGTGCACGTCGTAAGCAGCTGCCTGGGCTCGTGCTATGTCTGCTTCGTTAGCCATGCCGGCCTTGCGCAGAAGTTGAGCCAACAATTGCCAGCTCTCGGCCCGATACCACTCGGTTTCGAGACACGTTTGCAACTCGTGGATCGCGGCGGCCGTCGCGCCGCTTTCGTCCATGAAACGAACGTAACGCCGCTCGATGGTCCAGTTAGGCGGGCCCGTCCGGGCGGCCAGGCGCAAGCGTAACGGGTTGACCTGTCCGAGCTCCTTGTTGTCGAGAACAGCGATGAGTTCGTGCCCTTGCGCATCTACCCAAGGCATCTGGGTTGCCCGCAGAGCCAATTTCCGCGCCGTTTTGAAATCGTTCTGGCGCAGCGCCACCACGGCGAGGTTAATTGTGGCTAACGGTTGTTCGGGTTCGCGTTTTAGAGCCGATTCGAACAATTCCTTGGCTCGATTGAGCTTGCCCTCGGATAACTCCAGTCCGCCCAGATTGATCAGCATCCGCGTCGAATCTCCGCCGTTTGCCATCGTGCGCTCGAGGAACGTGCGTTGGTCTTTCCAATCAAAGGTGCGCAGATCTGTTCGGACGATCAGGAAAATCGTCCAGCAGACTGCAGCGATCGACAACCCGCGGAAGACGGCAGGTCTTGTCAACGGGATTGGAATTCGCACGATTTCGGAAGCGAGAGCGAGAAAGAAAAAGGCACTCGGAAGGTAGATCCAATGCTCGGCCACGGCAGCGTTCAGTGGGATAATTCCGCTGATCGGCAAATAGGTGAGAAAGGCGAGAACGAGCATGCGCACGGCGATGGGATTGCGTGGACGAGCGCGAAACGCCCACCAAAGCACGGCTCCGATTAGGGCCGCTCCCAGCAACGTCTGCATCTCGCGGGCGGCGTAGCTGTTCATCGTCGCTTGCATCGATTCCGTCCTGCGACCCTCCACATCCCGTTCCATGTGAAGATTGATGGGAAGCGCGATGAGGCCGGCGTATTCAGCCACCGCTCTCGTCATGGTAATCGCGCGAGTGGAAAGCGGTGCTGCTTTTGCAAGGGAGGGCGGGGGATGGTGTTCCGCCGATTCGCGCAGAACGAAATAGGGAATGGCGACCACGAGCAATGTGGCGATCGACCTCAGGACGAGCGGTTTTTGTTTAGCGAGTAATGAGACTTTCCAGCACAGTGGGATCCGAAGCTTGGAATTCACGTGACTTGAAGTCGC
>JADMIO011251668.1_pt1 | contig 41622 bp, 33 predicted proteins | sample 8958161 | NCBI WGS metagenome assembly JADMIO01 (sample SAMN16585339, study PRJNA669376) | soil metagenome | isolation source: Crop rotation soil | place: USA: Cullars Rotation, Alabama | collected 2011 | reverse complement strand
CGCGACAACTTGTCCACGTGGAATTCTAAGCTTAGGATCCCAATGTGCTGGAAATTCGCGGCTGCCGCGGCCGGCTTCGCCGCGGCATCCTGGCGTGACTTGGCTTCTTCAAACTGTTCGGTCATCTGTTCGATTCTGGACCAGCGGTCGTCCGGGCGGAGTGCCAGCCCCTTCATGATCGTTTCCGCTACGGCGTCGTCGATGCCGGGAGCCTTTTCCCGGATATCGGTCGGCGGCTGATTGATGTGCTGAATGACCGCGTCGAGCGTTTCCGCCGCTTTCCAGGGATAGGTTCTGGTGAACATTTCGTAGCAGGTGATGGAATACGAAAAGATGTCGATGCGCTGGTCGGTCTTCAAGCGTTTGATCAATTCCGGCGCCATGTAGTTGGCGGTCCCCGTGCGGTTGCCGGGTGCTCGAAACGGCGTGGTGTTGGGAACGACCAGACCAAAATCGATGAGCTTCAGCACCTGGTCCGGATCGACCATGATGTTGCGCGGGCAGATATCGCGATGAATCCAGTTGGCCGCGTGAAAATACCGGAGCGCTTCCCCGAGTTGAATCATGTACGACAGCCGGTGCTTCTGCATGGTTTCGTTCTGAACGTCGACGAGGTAGCTCAGGCCGACCCCTTCGACGAACTCCATGACGAGGAACTGCTCCCCCTCCAGCGTGTATCCGAACTCATACGTGCTGACGATATTCGGGTGTTTGAGGCCGACCGCCACCTGCCCCTCGCTGGGCTTTTTCAGCTCGGGAGAAAACCGCGCCTCGAATTTCTGAGTCTTTTCCTTATCGAGCACTTTCAGAGCGACGGTACGGCCGGTCTTGGTGTCCCGTGCGCGCCAGACGCGCGACATACTCCCCTGCCCCACGCGGCCGATCAAATCGAAACGTTTGGTAACGTCGATCTTGACGATCTTCGGCTTGCGCTGGAACAGCTTCTTGAAGAAGTTCATACAGTGCTATCGCACGCAGAAGTCGATGAACCTGGAAATCTCGGTCCGCAGATCGTGGCGCGCCGTAATCCGATCGACAAAGCCATGCTCCAGCATGAACTCGCTCGTCTGAAAGCCTTCCGGGAGCGCGGCTTTCACCGTGGCCTGCACCACGCGCGGACCGGCAAAACCGATCAGCGCCTTGGGTTCGGCGATGACGACGTCTCCCAACGAGGCGAAACTGGCCGCAACGCCCCCCATCGTGGGGTTCGTCAGCACCGAAATGTACAGGCCCCCCGCTTCATGGTAGCGAGCGAGGGCCGCGCAGACCTTTCCCATCTGCATCAGCGACAGGATCCCTTCGTGCATCCGCGCCCCACCGCCGGATCCACTGACGATCACAATCGGCAGCTTCAGCAGCGTGGCCTGCTCGATGGCCCGCGTGAGTTTCTCTCCGACGACCGACCCCATGCTCCCCATGATGAACGCGGAATCGGTGACGCAGCACACCAGGGGACGACCGCGCAGATAGCCGCGGCCGACGATGCAGGCCTCTTTCAAGCCGGTCCGGGCCTGTTCTTCGACCAGGCGTTCCGCGTACGGCTTGCGATCGCGGAAGCCGAGCGGATCGAGCGGCAGCAGATTCCCGAACCATTCCTCGAAACTGTCCTGGTCCAGCAGCTGCTGGATCCGTTTCTGCGACGAAATGTAGAAGTGATAGTCGCATTCGGGACAGACTCCCATCCCCTCGTCCACGACCTTGCGAAAGACCGTGGCCTTGCAGCCGTCACAGCGGATCCACAGCCCCTCGGGCACGCCCCGTTTGCGGCGGCTTCCACTGCCTCCTTGAGAATCTGCCACATCGCTTTTCGAAACCGAACTCATCGCGGATGCCTCCGTCTCAAGTCGCCCTGCTGCCGCACTCGGCTGCGCTTTCAGAATTTCGAATTGGCTCGATCGTCAATGACCGCTCGCCGAAGCGAGCGCAGGGATCGCGGAAATCCAGCTTGAACCGGGATCTCCCTCGGGAACCGTTCCGTCCACCAGCACTTCCCACAGTTTTTCAGGTACGGCATCTCCCACCGGCGACAGCGCTTCCAGCTTGCAGCCGCGCACCACGCAGCGGATGACAGTCGCCAGCGGTTCCGGAGCCACAATCGCCACCATCCCCTTCTTCTTCCGTGGGCGTTCCAGCGCCTTCCGCACGCGCTCCATGGCATCCGCAAAAGCTTCCCCCTCCGGCGGGCAGATCGTTTCCGGAGACTCCTGCCACTGCTTGTACACCTTGGGTTGCTTGCGGCGGAGTTCGTCCATCTGCAGCCCCTGCCACAACCCGTGATTGATATTCTGCAGGTCTTCCAGTTCCTTGACCGCGACTCCCAGCTCGGCTCCCAGCCGGGTTGCCGTGCCGCGCGCCGGCTCGCTGGGGGACGTGTAAATGCGGTACAGCGGGATCTGCCGCAATTCCGCGAGCATCTGCTGAACCTGCTGTTCACCGCGGGCATTCAGCGGCAGATCCAGAATCCCTTGAATCCGCTGCTGGTCGTCGTAATCCGTGTTGCCTGGTCGTACCAGGATCATTGTGGACATTAAAGCGATTTCACTCCCAAGTCGGCAGAACGGGCCGCTCCGCGGGCCGCGCGCGTCAATCCATCGATCGCCGCACGATAGTCCGTTGTATCAAATATTGAGCTGCCCGCGACAAACAGGGTGGCGCCCGCAGCCGATGTTTCGGCAATCGTCTGCAGGTCGATTCCCCCATCCACCGAGAGCAGCGTCTCGTTTCCAATCCTCGATTTCAATTGCCGCAGCTTGTCGAGCGCCTGCGGCATGAATTTCTGACCGCCAAACCCAGGTTCCACGCTCATCACCAGCACGGCGTCGCACTCATCCAGCGCGGGGAACACCGCTTCCACCGGCGTTCCCGGGTTCAGAGCCAGACCAGCCGCCGCCCCCCCCGCCCGGATCCGCCGCAGCAGGGGCAGAGGGTCGGGCAAAACTTCCACATGCACGGTAATCAGATCGCAACCGGCGTCGAGGTACTCATCCAGATAGCGTGCCGGGTCGGAAATCATCAGATGAGCTTCAAACGGAAGCCTGGTCAAAGGGCGCAGGCTGCGAATGAACATCGGCCCGTACGAGAGATTCGGCACAAAATGGCCGTCCATCACGTCCAAGTGCAAAATGGGGGCGCCGCCGCGTTCCAGCAATTCCACCTCGCGGTGCATGTTGCCGAAATCGCACTTCAAGAGGGAAGGCGCGACGAGCGGTACCTGGCTCGCCAGCCTTCCCATGACCGCCGACTGGATCATGGGTGTGTTATGTGGCCCTGAGTTTCACGTCGCCTGATTCTTGAATCCAGGCTCAATTCACTCGGTTCGAACGAACTCTGATTGAAAAATCTGCTATCGCCCGGCTGTGGTTCGACGCCATGCGGGCCTGAAATGTTTCACCCGATCCCCCGCTTCCTGTGGGGGTCGGCATAGACTCCTGTGCAATCGACGCGACTGGCCCGTTCAACTTGTCTGATGACAGTTTCAAACCAGTCTGCAGATCAGGGGTCTATTTTGACCGGATTCGCAACTCCAGTCCAGCGAAATCAGCATGAGCAAACCGTGCACCGGACATCACCGACGACAGACAATCAGCGCAAAGCACAACTGTAACAGAGGTTGCGCATCACGCCGCGTTATCATCAGGGGGCTGACACCGGCTGGCATCCCCCGCTCGCCTCGATCTACAACTTGGCCATGCGTCCGAGCAAGTCCACCGTGCGGGTCGAATAGCCGGTTTCGTTGTCGTACCAGCCCAGCACTTTGACCATGTTCCCGCCGATGACCGTCGTCCAGGGGGCGTCGAAAATGCAGCTGTGCGGGTTGCCGAGGATGTCGCTGGAAACGATCGGATCTTCGTTGTACTCGAGGATCCCGCGCAGCGAACTTTCGGCCGCTTTCTTCATGGCAGCGTTTACCTCGTCCTTGGTCACCTTTTTCGCGAGCGTGGCCACGAGATCCGTGATGCTTCCCGCGGGAACCGGCACGCGAAGGCTGATCCCCGTGAGCTTGCCGTTCAACTGCGGCAGAACCTCTCCCACGGCTTTCGCGGCCCCGGTGGAGGTGGGGATGATGTTGATCGCGGCGGCTCGGGAACGATGCGCGTCCTGGTGCAATTGATCAGCCACGCGCTGGTCGTTTGTGTACGCATGGCACGTGGTCATCAGGCCGTGTTCCAGGCCGAAATTCTCGTGCAGCACCTTCACCATCGGAGCCAGGCAGTTCGTTGTGCAGCTTGCGTTCGAGATGCAGCGATGATCCGGCTTCAACTCCTGGTCGTTAACGCCGAGGACGACGGTCAGGTCGGGGGCGTCTTTCGCCGGGGCGGAGAGCACGACTCGGCGTGCGCCAGCGGTCAGGTGGCTGTCGTAACCCGGTTTGCCGTCTTTTTCGCGGCCGGTAAAGAAACCGGTCGATTCCAGGGCAACATCCACGCGCTCCGCCTTCCAGGGAAGGTTGCGCGGATCCTTTTCCGCACAGATCTTGATATGACGCCCGTTGATGATCAGGCCGTCTTTGTCGTATCCCACACTGCCGTTGAAACGACCATGTACGCTGTCGTACTTGAGCAGCATGGCCAGCGCCTGGGGGCTTCCCAGGTCATTGATCGCCGCCACTTCAAATTCTTCGGACCTTGCTGCCAAAACCCGAAACACGATGCGTCCGATACGTCCGAAACCATTGATACCGATTCTTACCGCAGCCACAATTGGCGCTCCTTAGATAAAATGCGACCGGTTTGTGCATCGACGAGCGCGGATCGTACCGATCGCCGTCGAACGCGCTCCCCTGCAGGTCGCGGTTCCATGATTGCTTGCAAAAATTCCCAGCCGCCGCGCGCCCCGGACTGGGATCAGCGAGCCGGATTATAGTGCATGCCGATCCCTGAATGGAAGTTGCCGCGCGGCGTGAGCCGTTCGCTTTGGGAGTTCGCTCACGACCCGCAACTGGTCGAACGCGAAGCGGAACATCTGGCGGGAACATCGCTCCTGGACCTGGACCGCCAGTTGGCGGAACGCTGGTTCCCGGCCTCCTGTTCCCTGGTCGATCTCGGGTGCGGAACGGGGCGGCTGCTGGCGGCGTTCGCCGGCCGCGGATTTCCGGTGGTCGGCGTCGACCTCTCCCCAGACTCGTTGCAGGCGGCACAACGGAACGTCTGCGCCGCCGGCGCCACGGCCGGGTTGGTGCGGGCCAATCTGTGCGAACTCGATTGTCTGCCGGCGGAGTCATTTGACGGCGCTCTCCTGATGTTTGGAACGCTCGGCATGGTGTCTGGCCAGGACAACCGGCGAGCGTTGCTGGGGCATGCCTGGCGCATCCTGCGGTCCGGGGGCCGGCTGGCGCTGCACGCACATAACGTCTGGCGGCACCTGGCCGAACCACAGAGTCGGGCGTGGCTGCTCAAGGATCGTCTGAAAAGGTTGTTCGGAAGCAAGTCTGCCGGAGATACGTTTCGGGACTACCGCGGGATTCCGGGAATGTACCATCACGCGTTCACGCGGCGAGAACTGCTGGGACTGTTGAAGACGAGCGGGTTTCGAGTCTGCGAAATCGTGCCGGTCCCCGCATTTCAGGACGGCAGCTCCCGCATGAGTATCAACCGGCTGATCGTCAGCGGCTGGGTAGTTCTCGCAGAGAAGATCACGCAATCACGTCGTCCAGCGCCGAAAAACTGACCACTTCCGACTGCACCACGATCACCTGGGTGCGGTTGGTACGAATCCCGAATCGCTTCGATTCCAGAACATAGATTTCGCGAGTGGTGCTGGAATCGCGCAGGTCATGCACGTCTGCATCGGCCAGGATCAGCAGCCGATCGTCGTACGTGATCAACTTTCCCAGGATCACGAACCGCGACTCCATGTCCAGCACGACCTCGCGGCCCAGCAGCGCGTCGAAATGGTTCTTCGGGGTATCCACTCTGTTGCACTCCACCGTTGGAGTCCGCCTTCAGCCTGCGTGCCACGGGCAGGCTAAAGCCTGGACTCCAACGTTTCGGTGAGGATCTTATGCAGTTTCGCCGACAATCCCTGCCCACTCAAGAAGGTGGCGGTCGCCAGCACGACACAGCTCAGCACTCCGCCAACCCACATCCAGCGGCGCGTGCGGTACGCTGCTGGCAGTTTCTGGTTGAGATACAGCGCCGCGAGCATCATCAGCGTCACCCCCACGTTCGTCGTCAGGAAACCCACGGCTTCCGTCAGCAGGTTGAAGTTCACGTTTGACCAGATCAACACGAGGCAGGCGCAGACGAGCCATGTGCCGATGACGGTTTGCGCCCGGCGAAACGACGCCGGCCGGCCGGGCCAGACCGCTTCACTGAAACCAACTGCCACACGGGCGTAGATGTCGGGAAAGGCCTGCAGCGTGCCCCACAGCGCCACCAGGATCACCGCGTAGTACACCCACACGAGAGCCGGATGGATCGAATCCCACACGGCCGCCTGATCGGTGAGCAGCGACCAGCCTTCGAACTTCGGCAGCGTCAGCCCCTTGTTCCACGCCGCTTCCTGCTGTGGATACAGCACGGCAGCCCCCGACATCAGAAACGCCGAGCTGACGACGAACAGCACGAGCGCCCCCATCCCCACGTCCCAGCGCAGCGGGATCAATCCGGCCCGAATCTCCCGTACCGACTCGGCGTCGGTGGGAAGGTGCTCGATGCGATCGCTCCGCTGCGCCTCGGCGATCATTGCGGGCAGCTCCGGATGCCCCGTCATCCCCCAGCGATGCAGGCCGACCCAGTTGGCATACACGACATATCCCAGCACCGTGTTCCCCACGTATCCGAAGAGCGTGGCAGCGGCGAGATAGGGATACGGCACGCCCGCCCAGGGAGCGGGTTGAAAGCGGCTGGGAATGAAGCCCTTCAGAGTGGCGACGAACTCCGGTTTCACAAAGTAGACAAGGATCGTGCCGATGATCGTGCCGGTGACCAGCACGCCGCAAAACACAATCTGCTGCTTTTCGAGCTTTTCATATGAGAACCCGAACCCGAGCAGCACGGCCGTGAGGACGATTGCCGTCGCCACGAGGTTTTCCATCACGTGCACTCCGGCGGTGGACAAGACAAACGAGTCGCCCATCCACCTCGCTGCCAGATATGTCAGCAGCGCTCCGCAGGGCTTCGAGATGGCTGTCCAATACAGAGGCGCCGTGGCCAGTTCGAGCCCCAGGATTGCGAGCAGAAACCAGCCCCGTGGACCGGGCAGTCGCGCCAGCCGGTTGGCAATCGGCTCGCCGCAGATCACCGTGTACCGCCCCAGCAGGTACGTGACAAAGATCCCCTTGGCGAGACAGCTCAACAGAATCAGCCACAGGAGCTGATACTGCGACCAGGCCCCCGCCCGGACGACGAGGATTGTCTCCCCGGCTCCGATGCTGACCGATGCGGCAATGGCCGCCGGCCCGAAGGAACACAGAAGCAGCCACAACTTCTCCCAGGACCAGGCCGCCGTGTAGAGGGGCGGCTGCGGAACGGGAGGGAACTGGCGAACCGGGTTGGATAACATCGATGCGGCGTCGGGGTACGGCAATAACTTGATGCTGGTCTATTTCGACGATAATCGAAATCGTCCCGTTTTTACATCACCACACCCGATTGTGCCGTTCGCGCTATGGCACGAACCGGTATGTACCGCCGTTGTCCTTGGCCATCTGCTCCAGGATCAGCTTGCCTGCGTCGCTTGCGAACGCAATCGTGTGAATCACGATGCGCCCCTTGTTGGCCTTCATCGTGCTTTCCCGCACTTCGATGTCAAAATCGCCGTCCGTGAGAAAAAAGATCACGTCCGGCTTCATTTCAATGGCCATCTGCAACGCCGGTTCGGGATTCGTTACCGAAAACGGGCGCAGGTTATTAATCCAGCGGGCGGCTTTCGATCGGTTACTCCCCGTCGCGTTGATTAGATTCTGGGCCGGCCGGGGAAAGAACATCGGAAACGCCTGATCGTTGAAGAAGATCACGTAGAATTTCTGCTCGGGCTTCAGCTTGCCGATGGAACGTTTCAGCTCCGCTTTGGCCCGGCGAAATCGATCTCCCTCCTCCATGCTTTGCGACATGTCCACGACGTAGACGAACGACTTCCCGGCGGCGGCGGTTCCGAAGAATCCGGTGCCGGACAACGTCGGGATCGCTTCACCATCGGTACCACTCCCCTGCCCCGCCAGGGAGAGACGCGTGGTGCCTGTCAGTTGAGCGGCCGAGCGCCCCAGCGGATCCGCGGGGAGCACTTCGGTGGAATCGGAAGGTCTTTCACTCGCTTCCGAAGGGGCACTTTCGAACAGGGCACTCTGGTCGAGTGCCATGTCAAAACCATCCTCCTGTCCTTCCTGCGCGAGGACCGCTTCGATCCCGACCCGCCGCTGTTCCTGTTGTTCATTGAGCAGCACGTCGGCCAGGCAGATGACGACCGCCGTATGGAACAGTGCCGAGCCAAACCACCCTGGATTCTTGAGGCACCACAGGCACGCCGTGAGCACATACCAGCGCACCCGCTTCCAGAACTCTTCGGGCGGAGCATTTTCCGGCGGTTGGGGCTCAACCAGCTTGATGCGTTCGGGTGTGATCTGCGGCGGGGGCTCGGCCGGAATCGTCAGCATGAACGTATTCGCCAGAAAGGACTTGCTACGAGCAAGTGTGCGCGATGCGCCGGGAAAAGACAAATGCAATTGTGGTGGTCGGAACTCCAACGCCACTCATCCGCCAGCACGGTGGGCCCGCGCTCGCAAAGCCTCGCTTGTCCCACCCTACGGTCCCTACGGGTCAATTTCGACATTGACCGCCTTAAACGTCGCCGTTATTTTCCCGCACCTCTCAATTTTACCTGACTCTAAACGCCCGACGAGTGTCGATTTCAACAGCTTCCGGGCCGTCTCAGCGTCTCCCCATGGCAAAATTCCTCGACGCAACAACCCGGCGCGGCCAGCACTTACGCTGGCCGATGTTGTTCGCACTCGTCCTGGCGGGTGGGGTGGACCGGGGAAAAACGGCGGCAGATGAGCGTACCGCTCAAAGTTCCACCGAGCCACAGATGCTGCTCCTCCACACGGGACGAACCATCGAAGGAAAAATCCTCAAGGCCGGCGAGAACTACGTTGTCAAACGGCAGAGCGGCGAAATGCTGGTCCCAAAGACGATGGTCCGGCTGGAATGTGCGGACCTTCGCGACGCTTACCAGCAACTTCGCAAGGATCTGCCGGACCGCGCCGACGCCGAACAACATCTCGATCTGGCACGCTGGTGCATGAACGCACAGCTCCTGCACGAAGCCCGCGAGGAGACGCGAGCCGCGCTGGCGGCTGCTCCGGGACGGGAGGATCTGCGAGAAATGCTCGCCAAGTTGAACGAGGTGATCGATCCAAAGCCTCCCGCACCGGCAACGTCTTCCAGCGAGAAGTCGCAATCGCTCAAGTTATCTCCCTTCACGGCGGATGACGTGGAATCGCTCCAGGGGTTATCGCGGGCCTCTGCACAGCATTTCGTCCGCCGGATCCAGCCCATCATGATGAACAACTGCATGCTGGCGGGCTGTCACGGAGCAGATACTCGGAACGGCCTGAAGCTGCTGCGCGTGCGCGGCGGCAGTGACGGCAATCGTTCGATCGCCGAGCAGAATCTGGCGTCAGTTCTGCGATTCGTGTCGTTGGACACTCCCAAGAAGAGCCCCCTCCTGCTCGTGCCCGACAAAACGCATGGTCGCCGGGGACGCGAGGTGTTCACTGGGGCGCGTGGCGCAGAGCAGTCTCGCGAAATCCGCGACTGGGTCCTGACGTTGTCGAAAGAGATCAATAAGAAAAAACGGCAGAAGGAATCCTCTCTGGAGCCGGAGACCGCCAGAAAGCCGGAAAAGCGAGAGTCGCCCCGCGAGCAACCGGCGTCGAGTCGCCCTTCTGCGCCGGACGCACAATCCGCCGGACTGGTGCGTGAAATTCTCGACTTGCCTCCCGCCGCCGATCCGTTCAACCCGGATGCATTCAATCGGCAACGCCAGTGAGCGGCGACGGGCCGAAACAATACGACCTGAAACCCGCCATCGCGGTATTGCGCAAGCAGTGGCACAGGGCGTGAAACTTGGTTAGTCTGACGAAATGGACGAGCGCGAGCCTCGTCCAAATGTCTACTACCAGGCGCCTTAATAATGCTGCGCAGACCGTACCGATTCCTGTGGCCCCTCGCGATCCTCTGCGTTCCAGCGTATTCGATTTTTCTCGGATTCGCCTCGACCGGTCTCGCGGCTGACCCGGACCGGAAACCTGTGCCGGACGTACGGAGCCCATTAGAGCCTGCGGAGTCACTCCAACATTTCCAGATCGCCGCGGGGCTCAAGATTGAAGTGGCGGCGGCTGAACCGGAGGTGATTGATCCGGTCTCGATCGCCTTCGATGAACGCGGCCGCCTGTGGGCCGTGGAAATGACCGATTACCCCAACGGCCCGAGTCCCGGCGCGCCGCCCAAGTCGCGGATCCGAGTGCTGGAAGATCGCGACGGGGACGGCCGCTATGAAACGGCGCACGTGTTCGCCGACAAGCTCCTGTTCGCGACCGGCGTCCAGCCCTGGCGTGGCGGCGCGATTGTGACGCTCGCTGGCGAAGTGGCCTGGTTCAAAGACTCGACTGGCGACGGTGTCGCTGATCTCCGAGAAACGTGGTTTCGCGGTTTCGCGCAGGACAACCCGCAACTGCGGGCGAATCATCCCCGTTGGGCGCTCGACAACCATGTCTATATCGCCAACGGCCTGCGGGGTGGCAAGATTGTGCCCGCCCGCGAGAAATGGGGGAAGGAGCTGGAGACGGTAACACTCAGTAACGTGGATTTCCAATTCGATCCACTCACGGGGAAATGCAATACGGCCTCGGGGGCCGGACAATTCGGAATGACCTTCGACAACTTTGGAAACCGGTTCTTCTGCAGCAACCGCAATCCGTGCCGCCACGTCGTGCTCGACGACCGTTACATCAAGCGCAATCCGTTCCTGGCCGTGCGCGATATCGCCGCCGATGTTTCGCCCGCCGCAGCGGATTCGCACGTGTATCCCCTCAGCCGGGCCTGGACGACGTCAACTTTGCACGCCGGCCAGTTCACGGCGGCGTGCGGCGTCACGATGTACCGCGGAAACGCCCTGCCGCCGGAGTTCCGGGGGAACAGCTTCACGTGCGAGCCGACGGGCAATCTGGTGCACCGCGACATTGTGGACCGCAAGGGAGCGACATTCTCTTCACATTATGCGACCACGCCCGGCGAATTCCTGGCGACTCCCGATGAATGGTTCCGCCCAGTCGATCTAGCCGACGGCCCCGACGGAGCACTGTACGTGGTCGACATGTATCGTGCCGTCATCGAGCATCCGGATTGGGTGCCGGACGAGTTGAAGCGCCGCCCCGACTTGAACGACGGGAACGACCGGGGGCGCATCTATCGCATCGTGGCGTCCGAAACGCGCGGACCGCAGAAGCCCGCAGTCCGCGTCTCCGAACTGACGACCGAGGGGCTCGTCGCGCTCCTGGGGACCGGAAACTCCTGGCAGCGCACCACGGCCGCGCGACTGCTCTACGAGCAGCAGGACGGCGCCGCCGTCCCCCCGCTGCGGGCATGCCTGTCGCAGCAGAAGGCGCCTGAGGAAAACGTCGCCGTGCAACGGGTCCACGCGCTCTGGTCGCTGGCCGGGCTGGAGAGCCTGCGTGAGGCGGATGTTCTCGTAGGACTGGATGATCCCGATCCGCGAGTTCGCGAGCAGGCGGTGGTCTTGTCCGAGCGCTGGGTGCAGTCGTCGCCGGTCGTCCAGACGAGGCTGCTCGCTCTAGCGCAGGATTCCGATCCGCGCCTGCGATTTCAGGTGGCCCTCAGCCTCGGAATGCTTCCCCCCGGCAGTGCGGTCACAGAGGCTCTTGCGGCCATTGCCGTGCGGGATGCCGGAGACGAATGGACGCGCCGGGCCGTGCTCAGCTCCGTTCCGGAACAGGCGGCACAATTGCTGACGGCCATCCTTAGAACGGTGAGTTCGACAGCCAGTCCGAATGAATCGTCCGACCTGCCAGTCCTCGTCCGGGAAGTCGCCGAGTTGATCGGATCGCGGCAGCAACCGGGTGAGATTGCCGAGGCGTTGACGCAGCTCTTTGGGGATCCGGAAAAGACGCGGCAGATCGACACGCTGCCCGGCAAACTTTTGTTGTCCGGGATGAACGGGGTCGGCCAGGGATTGACGCGACGCGGCAAGTCGTTGGCTGCCGTCGTGGAAGGTACTCCGGAGCTGAAAGCGCGACTGCAGCGACTGTTTGCGGATTCGGCACAGCGGGCGGGGACGACCGAACTCGACAGTGCCGCGCGAATCGCCGCCCTCGGCACTCTGCAATACGCCGATTTCAACACAGCGGGAGACGTGCTGCTGCGGCTCGCCGTGTCGGACACATTGCAGGAAATCCGGCTGAAGGCGATCGACGTCGTCGCCGCGATGAACGATGCCCGCATCGGACCGACGCTGCTCGAGCAGTTTCCCGTGCAGACGCCTCCCGTGCGGCGGTCGCTGCTGCAGGCCCTGCTCCGGACCCCGGATCGAACGCGGCTCGTGCTCGACGACATCGCCGCGGGCAAAATCGCCGTTTCCGAGCTGGATCCCCTGTTCGTGCGGACGCTCGCCAACCATCAGGATCAGACCATTCGCACCCGCGCGCAGGAGCTGCTGGCGGCGGCGCTCCCCGCCGAGCGGAAGCAGGTCCTGGAGACCTACCAAGCGGCGCTGTCGCTCAAGGCCGAACCGCAGCGCGGCCGGGCCATTTTTGAAAAGAACTGCGCCAACTGTCACAAGATCGGCACCATCGGCGTCGACGTCGGTCCGGACATTGCCGATTCGCGCACGAAGACGCCGGCCCAGTTGCTCACCGACATCCTGAATCCCAACCAGGCGATCGACAACAACTTCATGAGTTACACCGTCGTGACGCAGGATGGCAAAACGGCCACCGGCGTGATCGCCGCGGAAACCGCCTCGTCGATCACGCTGCGCCAGCCGGAAAACAAGACGGTGATCATCCTGCGGCAGGATATCGAGGAGCTGCGCTCGAACAAGATTTCGCTGATGCCCGAGGGGCTCGAGAAGAACGTCACCGTGGAACAGATGGCGGATCTTGTGTCGTTCATCAAGAACTGGCGCTACCTCGACGGGCGCGTGCCCACTTCGCCTGCGTCAACTCCCTCGAAGTGACTCTGTGCCCCCGACTGACTCACCCGCCGCTGATGTCGCCCCACGCCGGTCCCCGCTGCACTGGATGCTGGGCATGCAGGAACTGGGACTCCTGGGGGTGATTCTGCTCCTGGGTGCGATCCTCGCCGCCTGCGGCGGCACTGTCGAGCGGCGCGTGACCGACGCCAACGGCACGACGTACCGCGTCACCCGCAACAAGTTTCTGAACACGGAACGGCTGATCACGCTGGCCAAGAACACGTCGTTCTTCGCCATCATGGCGATCGGGGCCACGGTGGTGATCGTGGCAGGAGGGATCGATCTGTCGGTGGCCGGAATCTACGTGCTCTCCGGACTGGCGGGCGCCGCGGTGCTGCATGGTTTCGGTCCCGCCGGAGGCTGGCCACCCTTGCCGGGCTGGGGTGTGGTCATTGTCACCGTGCTGGTGTGTCTTGGAACCGGCATGCTCTGCGGGCTGGTGAACGGCCTCGGAGTCGTGGGACTGCGGTTGCACCCGTTCATCATCACGCTGGGAACGATGAGCATGTTTCGGGGCTTGGCGTTCGTCACCACGAAAGCGCAGTCGATCGGACAGTTCAATAACGCCTTCATCGACGGATTCATCAGCCGCCGCTGGGCCTTGGGGAATAACGAGTTTATTTACCCGGTGCCGCTCTGCATTCTGATCGCTGTGGCCGTGTGGGGGAGCTTCTACCTGGCCTGGACAGTCACCGGGCGTAAGCTGCATGCGATCGGCGGGAACGAGCTGGCGGCACGGTACGCCGGCCTTCCCGTCGCGAAGCTGAAGGCGGGGACGTACGTGCTGGCTGGAATTACCGCCGGAATCGCCGCCATGATCAATATTGGGTACCACGGCTCTGCTGCGTCCGGCGATGGAGCGGGATATGAGCTGGAAGTGATCGCGGCGGCGGTTGTCGGCGGAGCGAGTCTCTCAGGGGGGCGCGGGACGGCGCTCGGTGCGGTGCTGGGGGCGCTCATCATCCGCTTGATTACCGACGGCATCGTGATCCTCGAGCTGGACCAGAATTACAGTCAGATCGTGGTGGGCTCGGTGATCGTGGTTGCGGCGGCGCTCGATCGCTGGCAGTCGGCGCTTCGCGGCGCGGATGCGCGAGCGTGAGCGGATACACGGTCGTGAATTGGCATCTGAACCCGGTAGTCCAGTGCGGTGGGCCTGCGTTCGCAAAGCCTCACTTGTCCCACCCTACGGCTTCGGCTGTTTTTCCGGATGGAGGTAGATGAAGCTTTTGCCGAGGCGGCCGTTGTAATTTCCGGCGGAGATTTTGAGCAAGCCGGGCGTTTCCACGGAGGCCTGAATCGCGGCTTGCGTGGCGCCGACGATACTCGCGAGGTCTCGGCCGTTGATGATCACTTCCATGATCGACTGCACGCCGGTCGGCACTCCGGATTTCTCACCGAGCTGTTCTTTGAGCGTGGGGCAGAACTTTTCGAATGTGCTGGCGATCGAAAATTTGTAACGGCTTCCGGGCTTCGAACCACTTGCGGCAATACCGCCCGGGAAGGGTGTGATGACGCCGGGATAGATTGCTGCAGCCGCCTGGGCGCGTTCGGCGGCCAGGAGCGCGGAATCCACGTCGCGCCCGAAAAACCACAGGTTCCCCCCCATCAGGCCATCACGGTAGCCGAAACGCCGGTCGATCGTGAATTCTCCTCCCAATATCGGAATCACCCACACGGGACGCCCGAAGCGGACGGCGCGGAACTGGAACCCGTCGCCGAAGAACGCCACTTTCCGCCCCAGCTTGAACCAGGCTTCCGTCTCGAGCAGGTTGAAGCAGGACGCGGTGGCACAGGTGAGCACGTTCTGACTGATCCGCACGAGCAGCGAGCGCTCAAGTGCCGGAACGCGATCGCTGCGAAACCGGGGCACGTGCACCTGGATGATGGCGCCGGGTCGTCCGTCCGGCGTCGCAAACGTGGCGTCGCCCCCAGGGCCCACGTAGCGGTCGAGCCCCGCTTCGCAGTCGCACAGGATCGTGCTCGAGGCATTCCCCGTGCAGGCGGCAATGGCGTGGTCGAGCCACTTGCGGTCGCGGGCTGTGATCAGGAACTCGGCGTAGATGCTGCGGAAGGCTTCCGCGTAGGTATCCTCGACTTCCGCGCGATGCTGCTCGGACACTGCGGCTCCTCTCCGCCCAGACGTTGAACTCCTTGTTGCCCCGGTCCGGGGGCTGACGCCACCCGGCTCGCCTGTACTTTGATTACTTTTCCGTGGTGACTTGAATGGTCTGATGCTTCGTTGACCTAAATCAGGGGGCTGACACCCCCCGCTCGCCTGACTAGGGCTGACGCCCTCAACGGGTGGAGGTATTGCGTCCTTTGCCCTGGTAGATGGCGCTTTCCGTGATCACCTTGTCCATGAAGATATCGTGCGGCTGCATGGGGATCAGCGGGAAGAGCTGGCACTCGAACGCCAAGGCGACAAGCGGCGCGTCGTGACGGGCCTTGTGCAGCAGCTTGTCGTAGTAGCCGAATCCATGCCCCATCCGGGCGCCGTCGCGATCGAACGCCACTCCCGGCACCATGATCAGATCCAGCTCGCTCACGTCCACGCGGTGTTCCGGAAGCGGCCGCAGTTCGGGCTTGGGCTCGAGGATTTTGTAAGCCCCCACCGCCAGGTCTTCCATGCTTCGCAGCCAGAACAGCTCCAGCTCCCCCTCCACGCAGTACGGCACGATGATCTTCTTGCCGTGCGAGAGCGCCGTGGAGAGGTATCCGCGCGTGCGAACTTCCGTCCGTACGTCCACGTAAAACATCACCGCGCGGGCCGCGGCGTATTCCGGCAACGCGGCGAACTTTTCGCAGATCACCTGGCTCAGCTCGTCTTTGTTTTCCAGATTCTTGCGGTTCTCGTGCGCCTGCTCACGAATCACCTTCTTCTGCTGCTGCATTTCCGTCATGACTTCGGCGGGCATTGGTTCCTCTCGTCTCGAATTACGTTGTGGCTGGAGTCCACTTGAGAATGGGGGTTCGCGCGGCCCGCACATCATCGGGCCGGCTGATCGGCGTCGTGTGTGGCGCCGCGTGTAAAAACTCGGGTGACTCGGTCAGGATTGCCCGGATGGCCGCGGCAAATGCGTCGAGCGTCTCCTTCGATTCGGTTTCCGTCGGTTCGATCATCAGCGCTTCCGGGACGATCATCGGGAAGTACACCGTGGGGGCATGGAAGCCGAAATCGAGGAGACGTTTGGCGATGTCCATCGCGGAAATGCCCCGCTCCTTGCAGTTCTTCGCCGAGGCGACGAATTCGTGCATGCAGCGGTCCCCCTGCGGCACGGGGAGAACGTCGTTTAACTGCGAGAGCAGATAGTTGGCATTGAGGACGGCGTTTTCGCTCATGGCTTTGAGGCCAGCCGCCCCCAGCGTCCGCAGGTAGCAGTAACCCCGGACAAGAATCCCCACGTTGCCGAAAAAGCTGCGGACCCGGCCGACCGAAGACCGCGGGGTGTGCAGGTGGAATGTATCGCTTCCTCCCGCGTTTTCCCGCCGCTCAATCACCGGCCCCGGCAGGTATTCCCGCAGAAACTCTCGGACCGCAATCGGCCCCGACCCCGGCCCCCCGGCGCCGTGCGGGCCGGTGAATGTCTTGTGCACGTTGTAGTGCTGCATGTCGCCGCCGAAGTCTCCCGGCCGCGTGATTCCGGCGATGGCGTTCATGTTGGCCCCGTCGATGTAGACGAGGCCGCCGACGTCGTGCACCATCTGCGAAACGGTGACCATCTGCGGTTCGAACCTCCCCAGCGTATTGGGGTTCGTGACCATGAACACGGCCGTCTTGTCGTCCAGATGCGCCCGCAACTCTTCGAGATCGACGAAACCGTCGCTTGTGCTTTTGAGCTGCACACAGTCGAAGCCCGCGATGGCGGCGCTGGCAGGATTCGTGCCGTGCGCGCTGTTTGGGAACAGCACTTTCGTCCGCACCTGCTTCTGGTCGCGGAAAAACGCCGAGGCGACGAGCAGTGCTGCCAGTTCTCCCTGGGCGCCCGCCGCCGGCTGAAGCGAGACCGCCGGCAGTCCGGAAATCTCGGCGAGCATTTCCTGCATCGTGTACAGCAGCTCCAGCATTCCCTGCGCGTCGCGTTCATCCTGGTAGGGATGCAGGTCGACGATGCCGTGGAGGCTGGAAAGCCTCTCGTGCCGCTTGGGGTTGTACTTCATGGTGCAACTGCCGAGCGGGTAGAAGTGCGTATCCACCGACATGTTCTTCGTCGACAGGTTGACGAAGTGCCTTACGACTTCCGGTTCGGTCAGTTCGGGAAGCGGAGGGGGCTCCGCCGCGCGCTGGTCGCGGGGGAGCAGCTCGTCGAGCGGCCGCTCCGGCACGTCACTCGCGGGAAACACAGCGGCGCGCCGTCCCGGCGACGACAACTCGAACAGCAACTGGGTGGCTTGCGTGTTACGCACCGCGCATCCCCTCCACCAGCCGATCGATTTCGACTTTCGTCCGCTTCTCCGTCACGGCCACCAGCAGCCCCTCTTGCGTAGCGGCCCCACCGGGGAACGTGAATCGCTTGAGCGACGGTCCCACGTCGAAACCGGCACGTCGCGCCCGTTCCACGACGGGCTGGGCCCCGTCCGGACATCGGACGACAAATTCCTTGAAGAAGGGTTTGTCGAACAGCAGATTCAATCCCGCGGCGGCCGACAACCGCTCCGCCGCGTAATGCGCCTTGCGGCAGCACAACTCGGCGACCTCCCGAAGTCCCGCTCTCCCCAGCAGCGACAAATAGGCCGTCGCCCGCAGAGCCATCAGCCCCTGGTTCGTGCAGATGTTGCTGGTTGCCTTCTCGCGGCGGATGTGCTGTTCCCGCGCCTGCAGGTTCAACACGAACGATCGCCGCCCTTCGCGATCCACCGTTTCCCCGACAAGCCGCCCGGGCATCTTGCGGACGAATTCATCGCGGCACGCCAGAATGCCCAGGTACGGACCGCCGTACTGCATCGGGATTCCCAACGACTGCCCCTCCGCCACGGCAATATCCGCGCCGTAGTCTCCCGGTCGGGCCAGCAACCCCAAGCTGAGCGGATCGAAGCTGACGATCAGCAATGCCCCACGTTCGTGAGCGATTTGAGCCAGTTCCCGCATCGGCTCCAGACAGCCGAAGAAGTTCGGTTGCTGCACGACGAGGCAGGCTGTCTCGTCATTCAGTGCCTCCTTCACGCACTGCAGATCGGCGGTACCCCCGGGGGTCGGAATGCCCACCACGTCGCAGTGCACCTGCCGCAGATACGTTGCAGCCACCGTCACGAATTCCGGATGGACTGACCCCAGCACCGCGACTTGCCTGTGCCGGCCCGTGATGCGCATCGCCATGAACACCGCTTCGCTGACGCTCGTCCCCCCCTCGTAGAGGCTGGCGTTGGAAACATCCATCCCGGTGAGCTGGCAGATCAGCGTCTGGTATTCGAAGAAGGCCTGCAGACTTCCCTGGCTGGCTTCGGCCTGATAGGGCGTGTAGGCCGTATAAAACTCGCTGCGGGAAGCAATGCTGTCGACCGCCGCCGGGATGAAGTGGTCGTAGCTCCCTCCGCCGAGGAAACACGATCGCGGATGCTGGGTGGCGCGAGCGGCCAGCTCGCGCATGTGCGATTCCAGCTCAATCTCGGTGAGCGCGGGGGGCAGGTTCAATTCCCGTTCGAGCCGCAGTTCCGCCGGAATCTGGTCAAAGAGCTCCGCCAGGGACGCGACGCCGATGGCATCCAGCATCTGCCGCTGCTGTTCGGGAGTGTTGTAGAGGTAGGCCAATCCGGTACTCAATGCGCTTCCGAGGCACAAATCCGTTCGTAACCCGCCCGATCCAGAAGCGCCGAAAGCGAGGCCGGATCAGACACCTTGGCCTTGATGAGCCATCCCGCTCCAAACGGATCGTCGGAGAGTTTGCCCAGATCTTCGGCCAGTTTCACGTTCGATTCCACAACTTCCCCGGTGAGCGGGCTGTAGAGGTCGCTCACCGCCTTGACACTTTCCACCTCGCCAAACACTTCTCCCGCTTTCAGCTTTCGGCCCTTGGCCGGGAGTTCGATAAACACCAGGTCGGTGAGCGCCTTCACGGCAAAGTCGGTGATGCCGACGGTGGCCATGTCCCCCTGCAGGGAGACCCATTCGTGCGACTTGGCGTATTTGAGGCTGTTCAGATCCATCCGATGAATTCCTGAGGCGAAATCCTGAGGCAGGGTCCAGGCGGCCCGCTAAGTGCGTTGCCGCGTGCTTCTAAAATAACGGCCCCCATGGGCGAGCGGAAGGCAACTGCCGAATAGAAATTCTGTGACTGTCTGCTTGGCGAAGCGTTGAAACGCCGGGGCGTTCCTGTCGCAGGGCACAGGACTACTTATTCGATTCCAGCTTGGAAATCTTGTCCACGCGCCGCGCGTGCCGCCCCCCTTCGAACTCGGTTTTCAACCAGAGATCGACCATCCGCGTGACGAGACGGTCCCCCAGCAGGTCTGCGGAGAGACAGAGCACGTTGGCATCGTTGTGACGACGGCTCATTTCCGCCGTGAGATCGTCGTGGCACGACGCGGCCCGCACGCCGGGGAACTTGTTGGCGGCGATGCACATTCCCATCCCCGTGCCGCAAATGAGAATGCCGCGATCGACCTCTCCCAGAGACACGGCTTTCGCCACTTTTGCGGCGAAGTCGGGGTAGTCGACGCTCTCCGACGAATCGGTCCCCATGTCGATGCCGACGTGGTTGTTGTCGGCAATGAGCGTGAGGATCTTGCCCTTGATCACGAACCCGCGATGGTCGCTGGCAACGGCAATTTTCATACGGCGTCCGATTCTTCTAACAAGTCGTCTGAAAGCGGGAGATCAGGAAGCGGGAATTTCAGCCAGGATATCGCGGAGATTGCGCTCGATTTCGCTGGCGCATTTTTCATACTCATCGAGACCATAGCCGATCGGGTCGGAAATGTCGGTCCCGCTGCGTGAGAGCAGCGCCACGCGGTCGGTCAACTCCGGAAATTCTCGCACAATGGCATCGCGGTGCTGACGGGTCATCGTAAAAATGTGGTCCGCCTGGTTGAGCAACCGGAGAGTGAGCGGCTGGCTGGCATGACCCTCCAGGTCAATTCCCCGATCTCGCAAAATCTGGACGGATTCGGGACTGGGGGGGCTCCCCATGGCGGCGGCCAGCCCCGCCGAGGCCACAACGAACCCCTGGTCCACCAGATCCTCTTCCGCACATTTTAGTCGATCCGAAAGCATTTTGCGAAAGATTCCTTCCGCCATCGGGCTGCGGCACGTGTTTCCCGTGCAGACAAACAGGAACACATCGCCCGCGAGCCGGGCCAGCATCCGCTGCGTGACGACCCCCTCGCGCTCCAGCGTCGACCGCTCTCCTCGAATGCGCACCACGGAGGTGGGCTGACCATAGCGGCACGGTCCGTCATCAATGACCCGGGCGACGTGCGCTCCCAACCTCGAAGAAAACTCTGTTGCCGTCTTGAAAAATGAACCGTCCTGCGTTGTTTCCCACGTCAGAATCAGGGGAGCCGGAGTCAGCCGCAAGACCGAGGAAATCGCGTCGTGAGCGGGCACACGCAGGGGCACCCCCCCAGTGGACATGAGCAGATTCCGCGCTGGTTCAGGGAGTGCCGCCGTCAGACCCGCTGGCTTCCCCCTTTCAAACAGCAGCGAGACCGGCCCAGGCCAGCAACGCCGACTGAGCTTACGTCCCAGATCTTCCATATCGGGGACGTAGTCCTCGGCTTCCACGGCACTCTTCAGGGCCAGAACGCCGGGACACAACCCGGCTTCGTCGCAGAGACGCTGCATTCGCGCCACAGCGGCGGAGTTAAGTGCATGTGCGGCAGCAACATACACAGTGTCCGTCGGCAGGCCGACCAGATTCCCTTCCGCGAGGAGTTGGACCGCTTCGTGGATCACGTCGCGAGGATCGTCGGCGCGATTGAGTTCCACAACGTTCGACATGCAGTACAGATCCGAGGAACGGCCCTCGAGCGTGGCGTGAATTGGTCGCGAGACAGCCTCACTATAGTGTTCTTACATTCAGGCGACAAGCTTGCGCCGCTGCCTGTTCCCCCTGCCACGCTAGGAGTTGTTTTTGCAATATTTGTAACGAACAGGCCCCCGATTACTGTGCGCCGTGCAATCCGGCGCTGTATGATGCTCGGGCGACCTGCCTCAAGAAATTCACCCGTCTTCCGCGCAGCAGAAAGATTGATGGGATGCCGCACGAATCCAACGGTAGCTCGGTTCGTCAACGCCAGCCGTGGCTGGAGCGTTTTGCACGCCTGCGTGCGAAGAAAAATGCACGACGGCGGGAGCGGAAGGGGCTCTCCGAAGGGGGATTCGTCGGGATGCGGCACGTCAAGCGGCTGAGCCTGCGGCGTGTGAGAAACAAGTACGACGGCGCGCAGGGCGCTTTACTGGCACTCAGCAGTTTCGTGTCGCTGCACGAGCCGCTCATCGGCTCGATCCTGCACTCCCGCAAATTTGACGTGACTGGCTGCCGCAGCATCCTCGACGTCGGCTCTGGCGCCGGTCAGATCCTGGGACATCTGCTGAAGGAGGTTTCCGCCGACGCCCGGGTGGTGGCGTTCGATCTTTCGCACCAGATGCTGAAACGGGCTCGCGTCCGCATGCAGAACAGACAGCCTGAATATGTCGTGGGAGACATGACGCAGTTACCGTTCCCCGACGCCTCGTTCGACTGCATCACCTGCGGCTGGGTGATCGAACACCTTCCCGATCCGCGTCCCGGTTTACGCGAGCTGGCGCGGGTGCTGAAGCCCAACGGGCGGTTGTTGCTGATGGCGACGGAAGACACGCTGCAGGGTTTCGTTGTCAGCCATACCTGGAACTGCCGCACGCTTAATCGCCAGGAGTTGCGGGACGCATGCGAGGAGGTGGGGCTGACCTGGCGCAAGCAGATGTGGTTTTCTCCCGTGCACCGAATGCTCCGCATGGGGGGCATCCTGGTCCAGGTCGAAAAGGAATCGGTTGCGGCCGTGGCCGAATTGGCAACAGCATAGCCCGCTAGGCGGGAAGCTCGAAATCCGAATTTCGAAATCCGAAACAATGCTGAAATACGAATTTCGAAGACTCTGATTTGTTTCGGATTTCAACATTCGGATTTCGGATTTGTTCTGGCGACGACGCGTTTGAATTCCCCCATCTGTCGCATCCTGATCGACGCCACTCCCAACACCGGGGCGTGGAACATGGCGGTCGATGAGGCGCTGCTGGAAACGGCTGTCGCGCGGGGAACAGGCTGCGTACGCATCTACCAGTGGTCCACCGCCACGCTCTCGCTGGGCTACTTCCAGAGTCCGAAGACTGACGAAATTGCGGCGCCGTACCGGAATTTGCCGCGGGTCCGAAGGCTCTCCGGGGGCGGCGCAATTCTGCATCATCACGAACTGACGTACGCCTGCATTGTCCCGGCGGACCACGGGTGGGCCTCCGACCCGGTGGAGTTATACGATCTGGTCCATACCCGGATCATTTCTGTCCTGGCGGATTTCGGGATCGATCCCGAGCTCCGCGGCCGGACTGATTCCGGTCGAGACGACGAATTTCTCTGTTTCAGCAGGGCGAATCCGCACGACGTTGTGCTGGCGGGACATAAGATCCTGGGGAGTGCCCAGCGGAGACGAAAGGGAGCCGTCCTGCAGCATGGAAGCCTGGTTCTGCTCCGGTCGGAATATGCACCGCAGTTTCCAGGGCTGTTTGATCTGGCAGGTCAGGCAGCCAGCCCGGAAGAGCTCAGGGAAGCCCTCGCGCCCGCACTCGCCCATGCGGTTTTCGGGGGTGGAGACGCCGGAGAACTGACACAGGAAGAAACACTGGCCGCCTCCCGCCTGGAACGCGATCGGCAGCTTTCGGAATTGTAAGGTCCTTGTAACATCCCACAGGCTCAACGCTGGAAAGGGACGGTCGCAACCGTTGAAATTTTTGCATTTGTCGCCACAATATCTCGAATACGCCGGTACTTTTGGAGATTGCTCCCGGCATTCCCGATATTCGATACTGATGGACTGCGGCACGACGCAGGTGGCGTGTTTCTATTTGACAATCCGGGAAGGCGACGCTAGTCTGAAACCTACGTGCGAAGTATGGTCCCTCTCATTTCTTATTTTTCACTTCGCGCTCGACTTCTTCGTGATTTGCGGAATCGGGATGGCTGCGAGACGACGCTTCGCGAATTGGCGGTGGTGTACGCTGGTTTGTGACGACGTGGTTTGACATCGGCCGGGTGCAGCACCGATCCGCGGACAACTGTGAGGTGTCTCCACACCAGAACGCTATTGTACATTGATTGGAATCGTCGGAGGATTGATTCATTTCGTGGAGCGGCCTCGTTATGGTGGAAGCGGAACTTAAAGTTCTAGAGGGTAAGCAGCAGGGCAAGGTCATTCCGCTGAACGTGCGCAAGTTTCTCATCGGCCGGGAGCAGGACTGCCAGCTCCGCCCGAACAGCGAACTTGTGAGCCGTCATCACTGCGTCTTCAGCATGGACGGATTCACTGTCCGATTGCGTGACTTGGGGAGCACGAACGGCACGCTGGTCAACGGCCGCCGGATTCAGGGGCAGGTCGTTCTGAAAGATGGCGACCAGATCCAGGTTGGGAAGCTGTCGTTCCAGCTTGTCGTCCGTCAACGGGTCGAAGCTCCGGCCCCAGTCTCCACGGCAGTTCCGCTGGCCGAGACGACTTACGAACCAGAGCCTGCCGCTGAACTGCCACCCGAACCCATGATTCCCATGTCTGACAGCGCGGTGATGCGTTCGGAAGACACTGTGGTGAACGAATCCGAAACACGCGACAGGTCCCCTGCCCCGCCGAATGCGTTCGACGGCGACACGACGATCATGGAAGGACAGCCGCAACAGCCGCCGCCGGTGACGTACGTTCCGCCCCCTGCGAATTATCAGCAGTACCCGGGTTACCCTGGCGGCGCGCCGTACCCTCCGCAGCCGCAGTACCCCATGGCTGGATACCCGATGCCGCCAGCCCCCTATCCGGGACAGTATGCTCCGGGTTACCCGCCCGCTCCCTACGGCTATCCTCCGCAGCCGCAATATCCGCAGCCGCAATACCAGATGCCACCCGCTGGATATTACCCCCCAGGACAACCGGGGTATCCTCCTCCGCAACAGGGCTATCCTCAGCCCGCGTATCAGCCCCCGCCTCCGGCCCAGGAAGCGGCCGCGCCCGCCGCCCCGGAAAAGGCTGCTGGCAAGACTGTCGCCGAACTTCCGGTGTACTTGCCTCCACCCGAGGAAACAGGCGCCAAAGAACCGCCGCCGAAACCGGCCGCCGAGCCGAAGAAAGAGGGGGAGAAACCAACGAATCCGTCCTCGGCGGCTGCCGACATCATCCGGATGCACATGCAACGCCGTCCTACGTAATTGATGCTCATCGGTAATTGGCTCAAGGAGCAACTCACGTGGCCGACCCCAACGACCTCCAGCGGAATTACAAGGAATTCCTGGACCTGCTTCCCTTGACGTTGGCTCTGGCCGGTCTTCCCAGGAGCGATCCGGGACGATACTTCACCGAAGAACAGATCGAGGCCCGGCTGTATACGTTCAAACACGCCTATAAGGCCGCGCGGTCTGTGGCACGCGAGTGCATCCAGCGCTAGGCGCGCGAAATCCGAAATCCGAAACAAGCCCGAATACTGAAAATGCGAATTTCGGTATTCGGGCTTGTTTCGGGTTTCCTGCTTCGGATTTCGGATTTTCTTGGGAAGTTCTGAAACCACCAGCCCTTCCGGCGGGTATTCTCATGGAATACCGGGAAATATCCGTGGCAGACGATGAGGCCGAACTCGTACAAAATTGCCTGGCCGGTGATGCTTCCGGTCTGCGGTCCTTCGTGGAACGATTCCAGGGAATGATTTTCGGCTTGTGTGTGCGGATGGTGGGACATCGCCACGACGCGGAAGATCTGACCCAGGAAGCACTTGTACGGGCGCTGCGGAACCTGCGGCAGTGGAATCCGGCCAAGCCGCTCAAACCGTGGCTGCTGACGATCGCCGCCAATCGGTGCCGTACGCTCCTGGCCTCCCGGCCGCGCCGGCAGCCCACAGCCGACCCGGCGCGACTCGCCGATTCGTCTCCACCGGAGACCGATGCGGAGCTGGCTGAGGAGCTGCAACTGGCTGTGGCTCAGCTCCGCGAGGAATACCGCTTATGTTTTGTTTTGCATTATCAGAATGGATTGAGTCTCGACGAAGTCGCGGAAGCGACCGGCTGCGCGACAGGCACCGTAAAGACCTGGCTGTTTCGCGCACGCCGGGAACTGGCCGAACACCTTCAGCGACGTGGAATTGTTCCTCAGGTGCAACATGAACTGCCTTGAATTCAGCGCAACTCTCGAAGACCAGGTCGAACACGGCACTTCGGCCGACTCAGCCGAACTCCGCGCCCACCGCTCGGAATGCGCAGCCTGCCGCCGGCTCTGGGAGCAGATGCGGTCGCTGGATGAAGCCATCGGCGCCTGGCGCAGCAGCGTCCCGGCGTGTGATGTCGCGGATTCGGTCCTGGCCGATTTCGCCGGAGAACGAAGCCGGAACCTGGAGGTTACGCGGTTCAAGCCGCAACCTCTCCCCGCTCCGAGGCGTACTCGAACGTGGCTGGCAGGTCTTGTGGCGCTGGCGGGGGCAGTGGCGCTGAGTCTCGTGATTCCAGCTGTCTGGCGGCCGAATGGGGGCCAGCCAAACAACCACGTGGTCATCCAACCCGTTGAGGGCAATTCCGTAGCTCAACGAATTGCGATCTCTGTTCCTACGCAAGTCGCAGCGGAGGATTCTGAGGTGGAGGTGCGGGCGCTGGTGCATGAGGCCGGCGTGGCCTATCTCGAACTGGCGGAATCAACCGCGTCGGCATTTCGCGATGCGGCCGACCTGCTCCCTCCCGTGTCTCCTGTTACGAGTATTGAAAGCCATGTGCCGGAGTCCCCGATCACCCCTGGCACACAGTGGATCGATGATCTAGGAGGCGGGTTGAAGCCGATCGGGAGCAGCGTCAGCCAGGCATTCGACTTCCTGTGGCGAACTCAATCGGAAAGGGCGGAAGGATGAACTCGCAGACCGGAGTACTGAGAATCGCAGGCGGTCGAGGACGCACCTGCGGAGCAGGTCGCCGCTCCTTCGTGCCACGCGCCACACGCCACACCCCACTTTTCATCTCCACAGTGCTGGTTCTCTGGATCTTCGGCACCTCGCACGTCTGCCACGCCGCCAACGCCCCCGACGAATTGCTCAAACTGGTGCCGGCTGATGCCGGCGTCTGTCTTGAGCTGCGCGACCTGCAGCACGAACTGCCGCGGATTCACGATTCGAAAGTTGCCGCCAGATTTCGGGAAACGCCGATCTACCGCGAATGGACCGCCAGCCGCCAGCACGAACAGTTTCAACGAATCGCTTCGGCGATTGAAAAGGGAACGGGACAGCCACTTGCGGAGCTCGCGGGCCAACTGTTTGGCCGCTACGTGGTGCTGGCCGTCCTCCAGACGCCGAACAAGCCACCTGCCGGAGTGCTGCTGACGCGGGTTTCCAGCGGCGAATTCCTGCAGAAAGCGGTCGCCACGTGGAACGCACTGGAAGGGAAGGAACCAGCCGCACGGGAACACGCCGGTCAAACGTATTTCGCCGCATCGCGCCCGGCGCGGACGAAGCGCCCCCCGGAAACGGTGTACTATTTCGCGCGAAACGACGTGCTGGCGTTGTCGGACAATGAATCGGTGATCCAGCGCGTTGCGGCTCTCTCGCGCGGACTGGCAGGTAACGACAATTCCGCCCAGGACGTGGAACAGTCGCTGTTCGCCAATGAGCTGTATCTGCAGGCCCAAGCCTCGCTCGCGCCGCAACCGCCGATTTCGATCTACCTCAATCCGCGGGCCTGGGATGGCACCCTGGGGATCGAGCGCGCCGCGCAGTCGGAGGACGCCACCGCGCGACTGGCGGCGCAGGCCTGGCGCTCCTGCCGTTCCCTGGCTCTGGGGGTACGGGCACACGAAGGAGTGGTCGCCGAACTCGTCGCCCATTGCGATCCGGAAGTTGCGGGGACTGGCTGGAAGGAACTCGCCTCCCACGCGTCGGGGATTCCCGGGTTCCTTGCACGAACGCCTGCGGACGTTCTGGGCGTGACGACGGGCCACGGCACGTTTGGAGAATTCATTGCGCTGGTGGTGTCCATCGTTCGTACGCAGGATCCTGCCGGCGCGGAACGGGCGCGACAGGTCGCCAACGGCCTCCTGCTCGGCCGTGATGTGCTGACCGACGTGCTCCAGCCGCTCCGGGGTGATTGGGGATTCTACGTGCGGGCGGCGGCACCAGCCGCCGCGGGCGCATCCGAGGCCGAGACGCCGCTCGAGGCCGTTGCTGCCTGGGAACTACCGGAGCCAAACCGCGCCGACCTGAAAAAGAGCATTCAGAATGCGTTGGACTTTGGTCTCAACATGTGGACCGTCGAGCGCAACAGCAGGCGCGGTGCGCCGCTGTCGATGGTCCGCTCCGCGAGCCACGCAGGAGTCGAGGTGCGGTGGCTGGATGGAATCGGATTCGTCCGTCCCGCCTATGCATTTGCCGACCGGTATTTTGTGGTCGCCACGTCTCCCGAGGCCGTCGCCGATTTCGTCCAGCGTAAGGCCTCCGACTCGCTCCTGCAGCTTTCCGATTACAAACGCTGGTCCGAAGCACATTTTTCCGAGGCGAGCCATGTGACGTTTCTGAACGTCGCTGCGGTGCGGCAGATGATGGCGGAACGACGGCCGGTGATTGTGCAGCAGATCGCCAAACTGCGCAATGCGACCGCTGAGCAGGTGGAATCGCGTCTGGCACGGCTGGATCCGCTACTCAACCTGGTGGATGGCGCATTCGCCACGGCCACAATTGCCCCAGACCGCGTTCGGCTGGTCTTCGGGGCTGTCGGCGATTCCGAGCGGCCGTAAACATCTTCGCCCCGTAGCATAAGCGTCCCACTTGTGCCTTCGAGCCATTTGCACGACGGCATCCACGTACCCGATTGTGAAATACCGGAAATGCACAAGCGGGACGCATATGCTACGGCGTTAAAGCCGGAAAAAGCGCCCCATCCGCAATCTTTCGCTTATCCGAATATCTTTCGGGAGTGTTAGAGTCTGTGCAGTTTGTTCACCGATGTTAACAATTAAGTGTTGGCGGGTGCCTGGTGTTCTTAAATCTTGAAGCGAAGGCGAATCGTATGCTCAACGAACTCGATTCTGAAATGAAGGCGACGGTCGAAAAGCGCGTCGGCGACCGCCGTGTTCGTCCCGAACGCCGACAACCGGCGGCCGCGGCGGCGGAACAGTACACCGGTGAAGAACGCCGGCAGACCACGCGGCGCGTGAAGGTCGAACGCCGCCGGCAGATCGATCCCACGACGTGCGAGCGGGATTACACCGACGACGAAATTGAATTCATGCGTGCCATGGACGACTACAAGCGTCGCGCCGGCCGGCAGTTCCCCACCTGGAGCGAAGTGCTGGAAGTGGTGCGCGGCTTGGGTTACAAGCGCGACTGAGACTCCGGAAGTTGCGGCAAAGTGCCGGGAATCGCAAGGGGGCTGTCAGGTCGGCCCCCGATTGCGATGCCGTGTATCGAAATTCGTGAGAATTTCGATTGGCCGCAAGCGGTGGTCGGAATTCTCACAGGCGTACGTCCTACGCGTTGCGGCCGAACGCCATGAGGGTGATGTCGTCGTTCTGTGGAAATCCGTTGGCGTGCTTCTTCACGTCGGCAAGCACTATTTTCCCAAGTGACGACACCTCGGGCTCGCACTTCGAGACAAGGTCGCGCAACCGGTCCACGCCGTACAGTTCCTGCTGCTCGTTCATGGCCTCGCTGACGCCGTCGGTGTAGATCACGACGATCTCACCCGGCTGCAGCACGCGCTTCACGACGTCGAAGGAAATGCCGTCCACGACGCCGATCGGCATGCCCACGATCTCCTCGGGGAACTCTTCCGTCGTGCCGTCCGCCTTGCGAATGATCGGCGACATGTGGCCGGCAATCACCAGCGACATCTCGGACGTCTTGAGGTCGAGAATTGTGAGCGTGAACGTCACGAACCGCCCCTCGACTGCGTTGGCGCACATATGGTGGTTAATCCGCTCGGCAGCCTCCCCCACTTCCTGCACGAATTCCAGCGTGTTCTGCACGACGCTCGACATGCGCGACATGACCAGTGCCCCGGGCACCCCCTTACCCGCCACGTCGCCAAACGCCATGCACACCTTGTCGTCCGGAAGCAGGAAGCAGTCGTAGTAGTCTCCCCCCACCGCCTGGGCTGACTCATACGACGCGAAGAAGGCGAAGCCGGGCACCGACGGCAGATTCTCGGGGAGCAGCGCCCGCTGCACGTTCTTGGCGATCTGCATTTCGCCGTCTTGCTTCTTTTTCTCCATGTAGCTGACGGCGAGCCGCGCGTTTTCGTACGTCAGGGCCGCTTGGCCCGCCACGGCCATCAGCACGTCGAGATCTTCCGTCTGAAACTGCTTGAGCGGATTCTGCGTATCGATGTTGATCACACCCAGCGGTTCACCGTCCAGACCGAGCAGCGGCACGCACATCATGGAGCGGATCGTGAAATTCGCGATCGATTCGCTGGCTCCGAACCGGGAGTCGTTCGCCGCGTCGGCCGAGAGCACGCCCGTCTTCTCCGTGAGCACCTTGTTCAGGATTGTGCGGCTGAGTTTGACCGATTCGTCTTCGCCGGGCCGGCGGTGCTTGATGGCTTTGGGAATCATCTGCCCGGCCGCCGTGGCCTCCTTCAACAGGATGCAGCCGCGGTCCGCCCCGGGAAACACGGAGAACAGGGAGTCCAGGATCTTCGGCAGCAGCGATTCCAGTTCGATCGTGCCCGCGAGGGTGCGGCTGATTTCCAGAATCGCCTTGAGTTTGGCTTCGGGCTGAACGTCGAGGGCGCCGAACCGGCCTCCACGATCGAGGGCCCCCATGATCGTGGGGGCATTGTCCCCTTCTTCGTTGTCCACGCTGAAGTCGAACGTGCCGGCTGCGCTGCCTCCAGCGGCTGCAGGGGCCGCCGCTGCGGCAGGGGCCGCAGCAGGTGCGGCAGCCGCAGGCCGGGGCGCAGCGGAAGCATTCTCAAAGCGGAACAGAATCGGCCCGAGCTTGATGCGATCTTCGTGATGCAGCAGCGTGCGCTCGGCGATCCGCTGCCCGTTGACCGACGTCCCATTGCCGCTACCCAGGTCTTCGACGTAGAAGCTGTTTCCATCGCGCACCACACGCGCGTGCTTCCGCGAAACCATGTTGGAATCAATACATACCGAGCACTCGGGGAGCCGCCCCATGACGACTTCCTCGGAATTCAGGTCGTACGTCTTTGTCTCGCCTGCCTTCAACAAGATCAGACTGGCCATTCCCTGCTTCCTGCTCTGAGCTGTGGAACGTGGAGGTGAACATCAATAATCCGCGATTGTAAGGGGGGGGCACACCTCGTGCAACCAGCGAAAATGGTCATCCTACCCCAAAAATTCGTTCCACGTTGTCTCGCAACACCATTTTTCCGAGCCGCAATGCCCGTTCTTCGGACCAACGGCGTGCCGTCACGAAGTCTCTGGCAAGCACGCCCCCCAAGACCCGCCGGTACATATTGAATTTCGGCAAGGCGAATTCCAGCTTGTACATGTCGCTGTAATAGCCGATCTGCTTGGTCTGGGGCACCGCTTCCAGCCGGCTGCGGCAATCCAGCTCGATGTACGCCGGGATATTCGAATACCACCAGTGCCCGTTGGTGACTACGTTCGGGAAGATCCAACTGTACGACACCAGTTCCTGGTTCACCCCATGCGACAGGACCGAAATCGGGAATGTGACCTGCGGAAAAGCATTGAACAGCTTACGGTACTGAATCAGCGAGCAGCGCTGATCGAACAGGTCCTGCCCCTGGTACACCCCGTCCTCGTACACGCGGCGGTTCACGCCGATCATCAGGTCGAACGGCAGCTTGTACTCGACGCAGAACTCGGAGAGGCTCCAGAACACAAACGACGAGAGCGACCGGCGTTCGTCGGGGGTCAAGCTTCGCCCGCGGACCACGCCGTCGATCACCCCCTCCGCCGTGGCGGACGAAACCGGTTCAGACGTGAAATCGGGAGGGAGAGAGATGGCACAGGCCTTCGCCCCCCGGCGTTTGAAATGCTCGAACAGCACCCCCAGCGACTTCTTCAACGACGACGCTCCGGAGAGGTCGATCTTCGATGCAGCACCCAGTCGCTCACGGACGTCCGGCTTTTCGAGATGGAACACCAGATCGTCTGTCCGCAAACAGGGAATGTAGCGCTGCGTGTCGAAGCCTTCCAGGGGATCGTCGAAATCATTCGTGAGAAACACCCCTTCCAGGCCGCTCTCGGCGAGCACCCGGGTTTCCCAGTCGGGCTGCGAAAGCTTGGCCAAGGAGGCGTCGTAGAGCGCTTCCCAGTTCGCGGATGTGATCGTTTCCCCTTGAAATCCGAACAAGCGGCGGCACATCTCCAGGAGCCATTCGTACTGGATCGTGTTTTCCAGGTCGGGCAGCTTGGCGACCAGACGGGCCACCTTTTCGCGCGGGTTCAGCCCCGGCTCTTCGATCCGCACCTTGGGGAGACCGGCGGAATGCGCGAGCTCCGTGAAGTAGTGGTATCCCAGGATATCGGCGAGCGTCTTCGACGAGGGTACGGCCGGGTTGATGTGGGAATGCGGATCGATCAGCGGGATCCGGTTGAGCTCGGCGACGAGACGCTCTTCGAGTTGAGACAACATGGAAAGCCTGTTTCGCGGGGAGGACGATGTTTATGTAAGTGTGCAGTGTGCCGGGGATTTCGTGCAGGATCAAGCGAAGACGGCGGGGTTGGAGACGCGATCTCACCAATAGTTTAACCGCGACCCAGCGGGGAGCGCGCCGATCCCGGCCGGCTGATTCCCACCTGCACAATGCTCTCCCGGAGTCGAGACATTCGAAATCAAGTCCGCAATTCACCCCTAGAGACGCTTGAAACGCGCTCCCCGCTGGGTCGCGGTTAAACGAATTTGTCCCAGGTTGATGGCAGAGGTGCTTCGATTGTGAGAGGCGTGTAGCGGACGGGATGCAGGATCGTCAGGCTCCGGGCGTGGAGAGCGATTGGTTCGTCGCGCGGTTCTGCGAGCGGTTCCGCACTCAAGCTGGCGCTGGCACCGTAGGTCCGATCGCCGACCACCGGCCAGCCGCGGAGCGCGAACTGTGCCCGGATCTGATGCATGCGCCCCGTCCCCAGCTCCACTTCCACGAGCGTGCCCCCCGGCACCGTGCGCAGCGTGCGATACGCCAAGTGGCATTCCCGCGCACCGGGCACCCCAGGCTCCGCCCGCTCGGCCCGTGCGGTTTCCGGTACTTTGCACAGCCAGTCGATCAATTCCCCCGACTCCGGCTCGGGCCGGCCTTCCAGCACGGCCCAGTACACCTTCCGCACCTGCCGCTCGCGAAACTGCTCGGCGAGCCGGGCCGCCGCCTTGGAATTGCGGGCAAACACCACCACTCCCGACACCGGCCGGTCTAAGCGGTGCGGGATCCCCAGATACACGTTCCCCGGCTTCTGGTACCGCTCCTTGAGGTACGCCTTGACCTGGGCTTCGAGCGTCGGAATTCCCGCCGGCACCCCCTGCGTGAGCAACCCCGCCGGCTTGTTGACGGCCAGCACGGGACCGTCTTCGCACAGTACGGCGAGTGGAGTTGGGGGTGAGGCGTTCGGTGTGGGGAGCATGGGAGGCGGTGTTTCGTGTTTGGTGTTTCGTGTTTGACCGGCTTTTTTCCGCCTTCGCCGCCCTCTCCTACACTCCTTCCGCGTACCGCACGGGGTTCCAGTCCCTGGCGACGTTCACGAGGCTTTCGAGCACCTTCCGATTTGCACTCGTGGCGACGATGCCCGGCAGACGTAGCATGCCGGCACGCTCGTCGTTCCAGGTTTCATGGAAGTTGACCGGCTGTCCATTGTGCACCCACAACGCGTCACCACCGAGGACCCGCGCAATCTGCAGGCCAACCGGGAAATCGTAGACGTTGGGCGTATGGATCAGTGAACCGGCAAATTCTCCGCGCGCCATCAGTTCATAGAGACATCCCGGGCAATCGTCCGCAACGACCCCGTCCAGACCTGTCCCGGAGACGAGTGCCGCCTTTTCCGTCTGGAGGCGATTGAAACCAATCACATAGATCTTCCGGGCATCGGGAAAATTCGACGCCGGGATCGACGGCAGGCTGCGCAACACGTCTGCCGCCGGCCGGCTGGGATCATCCGTTCCGACGACGACCTGCTTCCCCCGCACTTCGACCCAGCTTCCGTCCGGTCCCGACTCCGGAATAAAAACGAGTGAGTATTCGACGGTCTCCGGAGAACGGAGTGTGAGGATGATCGAATAGCCGTTGGCTGTGCGGTCGCGATATTGCTTTGTGCCGTCGATGGGATCGAGCGCCAGCGTGTAGCGTCCGGTGGTCGAGAACCGGGCGAGGTCGCCAGTCGTTTCTTCCGCCTCGATCCGGCACTGCCGAAACAGCGGGTCGCAGTCGCGGAGGGCTCCCACGAGCAGTTCCTGTACGGAGAGGTCGGCGAGCGTGAGGGCATCGGTGTTGGCATTTCCCGATGACTTGCCGCCGATGGCGATATTGAACCCCCGCATCCGCCGGGCGACACTCCCGGACCAGCGCATCACGCCGGGGAGGTGTGTTCGCAAGGCGTCGATCAGTTGCTGCAATTCCATGAAATCCTCTCAAGTAGGCGTTTCGCGAGATCGCCCATTGTAGCCCTGTCGCTCCGCGACAGGAAAGCCGGGCGCGCACTGCGGATTCAAGGCAGGAGAATCAACGCGTCGCGCTCAGCGCTGTTCCGTAGGTCACCGGCGCGTGCCAGACCAAAAACAATTTTGACAGGATGTACAGGAGCAACAGGATTGGTTCTGAAGCCTGCGGCTTCATCCTGTAGATCCTGTCAATCCTGTCTCCTCGGCTTTGTTGACTTGGCAAAGTGGTCAGAGTGTTGCGGCTTATTCCTGTCACCTCACGCCGGCGCGAGGAACTTTAGCGATACGGCGCCGGTTCGCCGGCGACGGTGCGTCCGTCGATCCCGACGCGGAGCGGTTCGCTGCCGAGCGGCAGTGCACCGAGGTCGGGCTTCGCGCCGCCGGCGGGACGTAACGGGTCGGGCCACTCGGCCGGCAGCGAGACGCCCGCCTTCGTGGCGATGCTGTCGGGTTGCAACCGCAGGTCGACCGCTTGCCGCTTGTCGGTATTGAAACTCACAAATTTCGGATCGCCGACGAGGGAGTTGGCGTCCCAACCAGCGGGGTAATACTGCTTATTGACCTCGGCCAGCGGATGCGTGCGGCTGGTCTTGAAGAACTCATCCGGCGCCGGCGTCTTGACGCTCGGATCGGCGTGCCAGTGCAGGTTGGCATCCAGGACCACGTTCCCCTTCTCGAGCTTGTAGCCGAAGGCAATCGGGTACTGCTTCGCGCCGCCGTAGTATACGCAGACGTTGTTGAACACCCGGCGTTCCGCATCAGGATGCGAAGCAAATGGCATGAAGCTGGTATAGGCGCCATATGCGTGGCTCATCGGCGTCAGCGTCGTGTTCTGATACAGGTAGATATTCTCCATGTGGATGATGTGATCCGGGTTGTGGACGAGCCATGCCGCATTCCCCTGAATCACGGCTCCCTCCGGCTTCTGCGGCGACGGGCGATGAAACTGCAGCGTGTCGCGAAGGTCGACAATATTGCGATACAGATAGATCTTGCCCCCCGGCCCGCCGCGGGAATGAGCACCGAAGCCGGTCACCCCGCAACGGATCAGGTTCTGATACAGGTAGATCTTGTCGCTGATGTACGGAGTCGGGCTGGAAACATAGATCGCATCATCCTGCATGTTGTCCACCAGGTTGTGATGGAAATGAATCTCGCGGCCGGAGGGATAGACGCCGTCGTGGGCGTCGGTGAACTCGCAGCGGGAAATGTTCCAGTGGTGGTTGTGCGGATAGTAAAACGTCTCGAACTCATATCCCCCTTCCGTGACGACGACCGCGTGCGTCGTCAGGCGTGCAATGTGGCGGGTGACCAGTTTCGGTTGCGGCTTCGTGGCCCCCTGGATTTCCACGGCTGCCTTTTCCGTCAGAAACGGCGGGTAGACCATTCCGTTGTAGGCGTAGAGTGAGTTTTCGGAACGCCACATCCAGGGTGCCATCATGCCGAAGACTCCGCAATCGGTCATCGTGAGCGGCCCCGTCCCCTTCGACCAGATCCCGTACGTCCCCGCATAGATCGTGCAGCGATCAAACGTCAGATCGATCCCCATCATCAGTTTGACGGTGATATGTCCCCCGCCCCGGAACACCAGGTCCTGGAAACGGACGTGCATCGCCTGCGACACCGTGAGTGGCGTCGAGTCGAACGGAGCGATCACAAGCGACACCTTCCGCGGATCGGTCGTCCCGGCGTACTGCACGAGCCTGTGATCGACTGTCGGCGGGAGCGTCAGCTTCGTATGCGCCAGGCGAACGTGGATGCGGCCGGACTGTTTTTCGTACCACATCCCTGGTCCGCAATAGATGGGGTCGATCATCGTCTCCGGGTTGTCGATCCACATTTCATTCTTCGCCTGCAGGTCCATGCGGTACCAGTAGGTCTGCAGCCCGACGTTCGAATCGCCGAAAAGCCCGACGACATCGCGGATATTCTTATGCCCCTTCGTCGAGCGGTATTCCCCTTCGACGCCCCCCTCCGTTGCCGGGACCGGCTCCCAGGCGGAACCCGGATCTCGCTGGTACTCCGGCAGACCGCCGTCGATCGTGGCCAGTTCGCCGGGGTAGGAACGAATCGTGATCGGCTTCTCGGCGGTACCTGCGATGGCACAGTAAACGTTTTCGAAGTACGAACCGCCGCGGAGGTAGAGGGTTTCACCCGATACGAGTACGGGGAGCGCGTGGTTGATCGTCCGCCACGGCTTTGCCTCGCTGCCGTCGTTCGCGTCGTCCCCCTTCGCGGCGTCGACAAATTTCGCCGGGCCGTCCGCCTTCGGCCTCTTGGACGCTACCGCCAAGGGACGGAGCGGCGGATGCGAGAGGAACTCGGCAGCGTCAACATGCGATGCGAAGCCCGCAACCAAGCTCAGACAGCAAAATGCGGAAAAGCGTCGAGTCGTCGTCATGCGATAAACTCCGGAAACGGCAGGCGTCAACCTTCGGATGCTTTTGAGTAGCTCTCCGGGAGGTTTTTTGCAATGACCAACGTTGCCATCATCGCTCCGCGTGATGAGCCTGCCACGTTAGACGATTGAGTTGGCGTGTTGGGGGATCGGTGCGTGTCGCTCATCATGTTGGAGCATGAATTGCAATTCATTCGCAGTAGGCGTTTGAGCGCTTGGTGTGAAAGGCTCATCACGCGGAGCGATGATGGCTACATTGTCCGGGGGCTGACGCCGCCCGGCTCGCCTGATTTGTCGAGTGTTACGGATAGAGGCCGCGCATGAGTTTGGCCTGGGCCACACGCTGGATGCCTTCGATGAGGGCGGCTGTGCGCATGTCGATTTTGTCTCCTTCGGCTCGGCGCAGCGTGCGGCGGTAGGCTTCCGAGAGAATCCCGCGCAGGCGATTGTTGATGTCTTCCAGCGACCACATGTAGTTCTGCGTGTCCTGCACCCATTCGAAATACGAGACCGTGACGCCGCCGGCGTTTCCCAGGATGTCGGGGAGCATGATGATACCCCGCTCGTTCAGGATCTCGTCCGCTTCCAGCGTCGTGGGACCGTTGGCCCCTTCCGCCAGCAGCTTGCACTGGATGCGGCCGGCGTTCTCCGCCGTGATCTGGTTCTGCAGCGCGGCAGGGGCGAGGATATCGCACGGAAGCTCGAGCATCTGCTGGTTCGACAGCGATTCGCCGTCGGGGAATCCCTTGAGAACCCGATGGCGCTCGACGTGATCGAGCAGCGCTTTGACGGAAAGTCCCTTGGGATTGTAGATCGCGCTCCCGACATCGCTGACCGCGACCACCTTCACGCCGCTTTCTTCGAGGAACCGCGCCGTGTTGCTCCCCACGTTTCCGAACCCCTGCACGACGGCCGTGCACTGCTTGAGCTTGAGCCCCGCGTGCGCAGCCGCTTCTTCGATGAGATACACCAGCCCGCGGCCGGTCGCCTCTTTCCGTCCCAGCGAACCGCCGAGGACCACCGGCTTCCCGGTCACGACGGCCGGGACCGCGTGCCCCACCTGCTGGCTGTATGTGTCCATCATCCAGGCCATCGTCCGCTCGTTCGTCCCCAGGTCGGGGGCGGGGATGTCGGTTTCCGGGCCGATGATGTTGCTGATTTCCGTGGTGAAACGCCGGGTCAGGCGCTGCAGCTCGTGCCCGGAGAGGCTGGTGGGGTCGATCCGCACGCCCCCTTTGGCGCCGCCGAACGGAAGCTGCATCAGCGCGCACTTCCAGGTCATCCACATGGCGAGCGCCGAGACTTCGCCGAGGTTTACGTCGGGATGGTAGCGAATCCCCCCCTTCGTCGGCCCCATCGTCAGCACGTGCTGCACGCGGTAGCCGAACACGGTTTCTACCTGCGTGTATTCATCGCGGCGAAACGGAAAGCAGACCACCTGCGACCGCTGCGGGAACAGCAGCCGCTCGCGGAGGTTATCGTCCAGCCCCATCAGATGCGCCGCCTTCAAGAACTGCTGATGCGCAAGGCGAAACATCGGCGAATCCCACTCGGCGTTCCGTGCCCGCGTCCGCTCCAGGGCATACCGCAACGATCGCGTGAGCATGGCCGCATTGATCCGCGACTTGAGCAAATAGTCCTGCGCCCCGGATTCCACCGCCTTCGCAGCCTGCGTGACGTCATCCATGCCGGTGAGCACCACCACCGGCGTATTGAGCGTGTGTCCCCGCAGTTTGTAGAACGTGTCGAGGCCGTCGCTGTCGGGGAGCAACAGGTCGAGGAGCACCACGTCGATGTCTCCCTGAGCCAGGCGGGCGAGACCCGTCCCCAGACGATCCGCCGTTTCGAGTTTGAACGCCGGGGCGTGTGCTTCCGACAGCAGCGTCTTGATGAGCTGCACGTGGACGGGATTGTCCTCGATCAGGAGGACGGTGAAGCGGTTTTCCTGCATGTTGCGCCTCGTGTTGGCTGGCCTTCTCAGGCGTCTCTCGCGTGGATTGTCATGGTGTATGCAGTCGCGTGGTTGACCTCACGTGCGCGACGGGCTGAGAAGCCCATCCCACATTCAGGCGTGTTGCACCTCCAGGAGTTCGCGGAGCTCCGGGACGAGCCGGTCGACCTCCGTCTGCAGGTGTGACCAGGCCTCCGCAAATTCCTGCATGTCTCCCTCCTGGGCCATGGCCTCCAACCGGAAGGCGGCGGCGACCACCGGCTTGGCGGCGAAGACATCGGCCGACCCCTTGAGGGTGTGGGCCGCTCTCCGCAACGTGGTCAGATCGTGTTCACTCATGGCCGTCTCGATTTCCTGCATCCAGTGCGGACATTCGTCAAGGAACAACCGGACGAGCTGCTGCAGCGCCTCTTCGCGGCCTTCGACACGGTCGAGCGCCGCATCGTGATCGAATGCGGGGTCGGCGTGATGGGATTCGGGGATCTCCGCATCACTGGCTGGCAGCTGGGCATCTGAATCGGACGTCGGCGCCGCGGTCGACGTCTCGGCGACGGCACTGGCACAGCGTTCCATCACCTCGGCGATTGTCTCGTGCAGCTCGCGCGGATGGATCGGTTTGGCGATGTAGCCATCCATGCCTGCCTCCAGGCAGCGCTCGCGGTCTCCTTTCATGGCGTGGGCGGTCATGGCAATGATCGGCACGTGCTTTCCGCTGCTCTCCCGTTCGCGGGCGCGGATCGCCGTGGTCGCCTCCAGTCCATCCATCGCCGGCATCTGCACGTCCATCAGGACCAGGTCGAAAGGCCGGAGCGCCAGCTTGGCTACGGCTTCCTGGCCGTTGTTGGCCACAGAAACGGTGTGACCCGCGCGCTCCAGCAGCGTCACGGCCAGCGTCTGATTGACGAGGCTGTCTTCCGCCAGCAGGATCCGGAGCGGCCGTACGACACGCGCCGAGGGCGCAACCGGCGCCGTGTGAAGGTCGGCTTCACCGGCTCCCATCACCGACGCAATGGCATCGAACAGTTCCGACTGCTTGACCGGTTTCATCAATGTGGCCGCGATGCCCAGTTCCGCCCGCCGCGCGACATCCCCCGCCCGATCATCCGACGTCAACATCAGGATGATCATGCCCTCCAGGTCGGCGTTGCCGCGGATCTGGCCGGCCAGCTCGAAACCATCCATGTCCGGCATGTGGGCATCGGTCACGATCAGCGGGAACGGCTTGTCCAGGCGTTTCGCTTCCGCGAGCAGGCGCAGTGCGTCGCGTCCGGAGGCTGCGGCCTTGGGATGCATCTTCCAGTTGCGCAGGAGCTCTTCCAGAATGCTGCGGTTCGTGGCATTGTCGTCGACCACCAGCACGCGCAAGTCTCGCAAAGTGGCCCGGGGAGCGGCTGGCGCGGCGACCGGGTCTGCTTCGGGCGCCGTACCGAAGCGGGCCGTGAAGTGGAATCGGCTTCCCTTCCCCGCTTCGCTTTCGACCCACAGTTTTCCCTGCATGAGTTCCACGAGGCGCTGAGAAATTGTCAACCCGAGCCCCGTCCCCTGGAAGCGGCGCGCCATCGATTCGTCGACCTGTTCGAACGCCTCGAAAATCAGGGCCTGCTTTTCGGGCGGGATGCCGATGCCCGTGTCGCGGACAACGAAATGCAGGACGACGCCTTCGTCGGCCGGAATGGACTCCAGCAAGATGGATTGATCGAGTGGATCACGTTGTTCGAGTTGTTCGAGCTGTTCGAGATCGAACTGATCAAGGTCCGTTGCCTCGCTCGCCTCGCCACAGGAGGCACAGGTCACATCGACGACGACCTCACCCGACTCGGTGAACTTGATCGCGTTCCCGACCAGGTTGATCAGGATCTGCCGTAGACGGAAACGATCGCCGACCACGCAGTCGGGAACGCCGGGGTCCACGTGATACGCCAACTCCAGTCCTTTGCGATGCGCCCGGATGGCCAGCGACTTCATGGTGTCGCCCACGTTTTCGCGGACGTCGAACGGGGTACTCTCCAGATCCAGCCGTCCGGCCTCGATCTTCGAGAAGTCGAGGATGTCGTTGATGAGCGACAGGAGCGACTCGCCCGATTCCTGCACCATCGTCAGGTATTCGCGCTGTGTCCGCGACAGGGGCGTATCCATCATCAAGCCGGTCATGCCGATGATCGCGTTCATCGGCGTGCGGATTTCATGGCTCATATTCGCCAGGAAGGCGCTCTTCGCCCGGCTGGCCGCTTCCGCCTTCTCGCGGGCGTACTGCAGCTCGATTTCCGCCGCCTTCCGCTCGGTGATATCGTGCAGGAAAGCGGTGAACAGCCGGGTTTCCGGAATGTGCGCGATCGTGACCTCCACCGGGAAGGAGTGCCCGTCCCGATGCAGCGCCGTGAGCTCGAGCCGCTTGTGGAACACGGCCCCTTCCCCCGTGGCCAGAAAATGAGCCAGTCCGCGGCGGTGCGCGTCGCGGTATTGCAGCGGAATGATCATCTCCGGCAACTGCTTGCCGATAACCTCCTGCTTCGACCAGCCGAACGTTTCCTCGGCGGCTACGTTCCAGTCGACGACGGAGCTCTTCTCGTCGATGGCAATATACGCTTCGTGCGCGCTGTTCAGGATGGAGCGCATCTGCTTCTCGCTGTTGAGCAGCGCCTGGGTGCGTTCCGCGACGCGATGTTCGAGCGTCGCATAGGAAATGACCACCTGTTCGGTCATGCGATTGAACGCCCCCGCCATCGTGCCGATCTCATCCTGCGACAACACGGAAGCCCGGGCTTCGAGGTCTCCGGCGGCAATCCGCGAGGCGGTGCGGGCCAGTTCGAGCATGGGCTTCGTCATCCGGCGGGCCAGCAGGTAAGATCCCACCGCGCCCGCCATCGCGAGCACCACTTGCATCGTCCACAGCAGATGCCGGAGGCGACGGGCGGGAATGTAGGCCTCCGCAAGATCGAGCTGCACTTCCAGACCGGCCGCCGCTCCCTTGCCAGGCTCATAGGCGACAGGCTGAAAGACGGTCAGGACTTCGCGACCACCGACGCTCTCAATCTGAATTCCGGAATGCCCCGCGAGCGCCGCTTCCAGAGAAGGAGAGGTGCTGGCCTCAATGGTCGTGTCCCCTCCCGGATGCGGCAGCAGGAAACTCACCTGCCCCTCGGAGCGAACGGCCACCTGGATCTCTCCCGTGCTCCCCAACCCGTTCCGATCCATCAGCGCGCGCATCAGCGGCGCCGCATCGATCTGCCCCAGCAGCACTCCTTTCCAGCACAGTGGGATCCGAAGCTTGGAATTCACGTGACTTGAAGTCGC
>JADMIO010854436.1_pt1 | contig 41637 bp, 47 predicted proteins | sample 8958161 | NCBI WGS metagenome assembly JADMIO01 (sample SAMN16585339, study PRJNA669376) | soil metagenome | isolation source: Crop rotation soil | place: USA: Cullars Rotation, Alabama | collected 2011 | reverse complement strand
CGGGCGCCGCCGGCCTGCGCGGCCTGCAGCGTCTGCATCAGGTAGTGCGGATAGGACATCACGATGCCGGCGAAAATCAAAAGCGAGACGCCGCTGCCCAGCGACTTCTCGGACATGGTCTCGCCCAGCCAGATCATAAAGCACGTTCCGGCCACCAGGGTTACGATGACGCCGGCCAAAAACAGCGGATGATTGCTGATGAACACCGGCTCTTTGAAAGAGGAGAGCGACACCACCATCACGCTGGACTGGATGATCGCCAGCGCAATCGTCAGCCAGCGGGTGTACTGGGCTACCTGCCGGCGCCCGACCTCACCGCCTTCACGCTGCATGTCCTTGAGCTGCGGCGTCACCACCGTCAGCAGCTGCATGATGATCGAGGCGTTGATGTAGGGCGTGATGCCCAACGCTACCACGGAGAACTTGTTCAGCGCGCCGCCGGAGAACATCCCCAGCAACTGGAACAGCTCGCCGCCTTGCAGCAACCGGTTCCACACGGAACGATTGATGCCCGGAATCGGGATGTGCACGGCGATGGCGAAAATGAAAAACCCAATAAAAAGCCAGGAGATGCGGTTACGCAAATCCCGGCTGTTCAAGGCCTCCGCGATAGCGGCTTGAGGAGTCGACACTGAGGGACCCATCCATTCTGAGGCGTCCGAATCGGGCTATCGACCCTGTTCGGCATCTAGGGAGAAACTAGATGACCTCGACTTTGCCCCCGGCTTTTTCGATCGCTTCTTTGGCCGAGGCAGTGGCTGCGTGCAGTTGAACCGTGAGCTTCTTGCTCAGGGTTCCCGAGCCCAGCACCTTGATGGGCTGGCGCACGTGCTTCACAAAGCCTCTTTCCCTAAGTGCCTCGGGAGTAACCGTCGAACCCGCTTCAAATTGCTCCAAATGCTTGAGGCTGACCTCGAGATATTCGGTGCGGAAGTGGTTTTTGAAGCCCCGGTATTTCGGCAGCTGGCGATACCAGGGCGTTTGACCGCCCTCAAAGCCCGCTTTCTGTCCGCCGGAACGCGAAGACTGGCCCTTGTGGCCGCGCGTGGACTGAGCGCCCAGCTTGCCGCCACGGCCGACGCGGCGCCGATCCTTGCGGGCGCCCGGATTGGAGCGAAGATTGTTGCTTTGCATGAGAATCTCCTAAACCTGGCTGAACGTCGGAGCGCTGCTGTGAGCTGATTCCTGCAGCAGCCCGGCGACGCGCTTTCCGACCAGTTCTTCCACTGTTTTGCCGCGGCGAGCGGCGACGTCCTCGGCCTTGAGCAGCTCGCTCAGACCCTTGAGCGTGGCATAGACCACGTTCTGAGGGTTCTTGGATCCGAGCGTCTTGGTGAGGATGTCCTTGATGCCCGCCAGCTCGACCACGGCGCGAACCGCGCCGCCGGCGATAACGCCGGTGCCTGCCGAAGCCGGCTTCAGCAAAACTTTGGTGGACCCGAAGAGAGCCGTGTGCGTGTGCGGGATAGTGTTGCCCACCATCGGCACGCGCACCAGGTTTTTCTTCGCGTCTTCGTTCGCTTTGCGAATGGCCTCGGGAACTTCGCCGGCCTTGCCCAGGCCCACGCCCACGTGGCCGTTGTGGTCACCGACCACGACCAGCGCGGAAAAGGCGAAGCGTTTGCCGCCCTTGACCACTTTGGATACGCGGTTGATGCGGACGAGGTGCTCCTTGAGGTCTAGCCCGTCGGGATCGATGTGTCGTGCCATTGGTATCTTCTCCTAAAATTCCAGGCCCTGGCCGCGAGCGGCCTCGGCCAGAGCGGCGACGCGCCCGTGATATTTGTAGCCGCCGCGATCGAACACCACCGCGGTGATGCCCTTTTCTTTGCTGCGGGTGCCGATCAGCTCGCCGACCTTCTCCGCCTTCGCTTTCAAGGACATCTTCTGGCCTTTCAGCGAGGGGTCGAGGCTGGAAGCGGCCACCAGGGTGTGGCCCTGGGTGTCGTCGACGACCTGCGCGTAGAAGTGGTTCAGGCTGCGATAAATGACCATGCGGGGCCGAGCCGGGGTGCCGCTGACGTTCTTGCGAACGCGGTCATGCCGCAGCTTGCGCGTGCTGTTGCGGGAAACTTTCTTGATCATGACTACTTACCAGCCTTTCCGGCCTTGCCCATTTTGCGCTGGACCTTTTCGCCGATGTAGCGGATGCCTTTGCCCTTGTAGGGTTCGGGCGGACGCAGCTCGCGGATGTTGGCGGCCACCTGGCCGACTTTGTGCTTGTCGAAGCCGCGCACGTGGATGAAGTTCGTCTTGGCGCGGTTGTCCGCTTCCACGACCAGCTCCACATCTGGGATTTCCGCGATGTCGATCGGGTGCGAGTAGCCCAGCTGCAGTTGCATCCCCTTGCCCTGTTGGACGGCACGGTAGCCGACGCCGATGATCTCCAGCGACTTCGAAAAGCCCGTGGACACGCCGGTGATGGCGTTGTTGATCAAAGTGCGGCTGAGGCCGTGAGCCGATTTGAGGGCCCGGTTTTCATGCTGCGGGTTGCTGACCGTGACGTTGCCGTCCGCGACCACCACGGCGATTTCCGGATGAATTTTGTGAACCATCTGGCCTTTCGGGCCTTTGACGGTGACTTCACCGTTGTTGACGGTGACAGTGACGCCCTTGGGGAGCGGAATAGGTTTTTTTCCAATACGTGACATATCACTCCTCGGGTTCTAGGGGGGACTGCGTCTCTCCCTAGGACCCCCCTCTCTCTACCAAACGTAGGCGAGGACTTCGCCACCGACACCCTGTTTGCGGGCTTTGCGGCCCGACATAACGCCTTTGGGTGTTGAAAGGATGACGACGCCCATACCGCCGTAGATGTTGGGAATTTCTTCCTTGCCGACGTAGCGGCGCAGGCCCGGGCGGCTGACCCGGTTGATTCCGTTGATGATGCGGTCGCGCTCGCTGCTGTACTTCATTTGCACGCGCAGCACGCCTTGTACGCCCGCTTGAATCATCTGGTAATCTTTGATGAAGCCTTCGCGCTTGAGCACCTTGGCAATGCGCTCCTTCATTTTGGAAGCCGGGATGTCGACTTGTTCGTGAAGGGATTTGTTGGCATTGCGGATGCGGGTCAGCATGTCGGCAATGGGATCGGTTGTCGGCATTTTCGGCTCTCCTTATTGGGTGCGAATGGGGCAGCCGAGCAGTTTGAGAAATTCTGCTGCCTCTTCATCGGTTTTGGCGGTGGTAACGATATTGATGTCCATGCCGCGGACGCGTTCCACCTTGTCATACTGGATTTCGGGGAAAATCGTTTGCTCTTTCAGGCCGATGGCGTAGTTGCCACGACCGTCGAAAGACTTGTTGGACAGCCCGCGGAAGTCGCGGATACGCGGCAAAACCACGGAAAACAGCTTGTCCAGGAACGCCCACATACGGGCGCTGCGCAGCGTCACTTTCGTGCCGATCTTGACGCCTTCGCGCAACTTGAAGTTCGAGATCGAGTTGCGGGCGCGGGTGATGACCGGGCGCTGGCCGGCGATGTGGCCGAGCTCGGCGTAGGCCATGTCGAGCAACTTCGGGTTGCCGATCGCTTCGCCGACGCCGATGTTGATCACGACCTTTTCGATACGGGGGACCTGCATCACGTTTTTGTACGCGAACTTGTCCTTCATCGCGGGGGCGACTTCGCTGCGGTACTTCTCTTGCAAGCGCAGCGGAATCTTGCGAAACGGCTCTTGCTTGACGTCCGCGCCCAGATCGACGGGGCCTTTCGGCTTTCTTTCACCTTTTTGCTTGGTTGGGGGGGCTGCCATTTTGTTTCTCCTCTAGCGCCGAACGATTTTGCGCTCGGCTAGGCGTAATTTTTTACAGTACTTCCGGAGCCAGCGACACGATCTTCATGAACTCGCGTTCACGCAGCTCGCGGGCCACCGGTCCAAAGATACGGGTGCCGCGAGGATTGAGGTCCTCACGGATGATCACCGCGGCGTTGTCGTCGAAGTTGATGTAGGAGCCGTCGGGACGGCGCACGCGGAATTTGGTGCGCACGATGACGGCCTTGACGACGTCGCCCTTCTTGACGGCGCCACCGGGGGTGGCGGTCTTGACGGCGGCGACGATGATGTCACCCACGCTTCCGAACTTGCGCAGCGAACCGCCGAGCACCCGGATGCAAAGCAATTCCTTGGCGCCCGAGTTGTCGGCTACGCGCAGACGAGTTTCCTGTTGAATCATGGCGAACTACCTGGCCTTCTCTAGGATGGTCTGGACGCGCCAGCGCTTGTCTTTGGAAATCGGGCGGGTCTCGGAAATGCGCACTACGTCACCGACGCCGCAGGAGTTCTGCTCGTCGTGCGCCTTGTATTTCTTGGTCCGCTTGATGATTTTCTTGTACAGCGGGTGAGGAAACTGGCGGGTGACGGCCACGACGACAGTCTTGTCCATCTTGTCGCTGACGACGATCCCCGTGCGGGTCTTGCGACGTCCGCGGCTGGGCGCGGAATCGTCCTCGCCTTCCGTCGTCGTGACGGCGGCCTTGACCGCGCTGACGGCCTTCTTGGCCACTTTGGCGACGCTGGCGGCAGCCGCCTTCGCAGCTTCGACGACCTTTTCGACGACCGGCGTGGATTCTTGATCTTCTTGCTCAGTGCTCATCTAGGACTCCTCTACGCTTTCGCTGCCGCGGGTTTGCGCTTCGTGGTTTTGGCGGGGGCAGCGGCGGGCTTTTCTTCTTTAGCCGCCTTTTTGACCGGCTCGGGCCTGGCTTTCGGAGGATTGACCTCCGCCAGCTCCTGCTCACGCAGCAAGGTGTGGATACGGGCGATCTGCTTGCGCACCCGGTTGACTTCCGCGTTGTTTTGCGAGCCGCCGGTGGCCAGTTGGAAGCGCAGATTGAAGAGCTCTTCCTGGCTGGAGATCAGGCGTTCGCGCAGGCCGCTTTTGTCCAATTTGCGGAACTCTTTGCGTTGGGCGTTGGCTTTCATTACGCTTCATCTCCGTATTCTTCGCGGACCAGGAAGCGGGTGCGCATCGGCAGCTTGTTGGCGGCCAGGCGCATCGCTTCTTTGGCGGTTTCTTCCGGCACGCCGGCGATCTCGAACATGATGCGGCCAGGACGAACCACGGCCACCCAGAATTCGGGCGAGCCTTTACCGGAACCCATGCGGGTTTCGGCGGGCTTCTTCGTGACGGACTTGTCCGGGAACACGCGGATCCAGACTTTGCCGCCACGCTTGATGTAGCGCGTCATAGCGATACGTGCGGCTTCGATCTGGCGGGCGGTCAGCCAGCACGGCTCCATCGACTGCAGGGCGAACTGCCCGAAGTAGACGCTGTTGCCGCGCTGCGACTTGCCGTTCATCCGGCCGCGGTGGACTTTGCGATGTTTAACTCGCTTGGGACTAAGCATGTTCGGGGCCTCCTACTGGTGCTGCTCGGCAGGAACGTTGTCAGCCCGCTGAGGTAGAATTTCGCCGCGGTAGATCCAGACCTTGACGCCGATGCGTCCGGCCGGAGTGCGGGCTTCGTGGAGTGAGTAGTCGATGTCGGCGCGCAGCGTGTGCAGCGGCACCTTGCCCTGGAAGTTGCGCTCGGTGCGCGCGATTTCCGCACCGCCGAGGCGGCCCGAAACCTGCACCTTGACGCCCTTCGCTCCGGCTTTCATCGTGCGGCTCATCGCTTGCTTCATCGCCCGGCGGAAAGCGACGCGCTTTTCCAGGGCTTCGGCGATGTTTTGCGCGACCAGCTCGGAGTCGAGCTCGGGTTGCTTGATCTCTTTACCGAGATCTTGATGGGCTTCTTCGTCAGTTTCTCGAGCTTCTTGCGCAGGTCTTCAATGCCAGCGCCGCGCTTGCCGATCACCAGACCGGGCTTGCCGGTGTTGACGATGACGTGCACTTTCGTGGCCCGCTCGATCTCGATACGCGAGATGCTTGCGTTGCGATATTGAGCCAGCACGAATTTGCGGATCTGGAAGTCTTCACGGATCCACTCGGCCAGGTTCTTTTCTTGAAACCAGCGCGAATCCCAACCGCGGATGATGCCCAGGCGCAGCCCGAGCGGATGAATCTTCTGTCCCATTCTAGATGCCCTCCTGGCGTTGACGCACGATGACGGTGATGTGACTGCCGTATTTGAGAACGGGCGTCGCGCGTCCGCGTGAGCGAGGAATGAAGCGCTTGAACATCGGGCCCTGATCGACATACGTGGTGGCGACCACCAGTTTGGCGGGATCGAGCTCGTGATTGTTCTCCGCGTTGGCGATGGCCGACTTGAGAACTTTGTTCAGGGTGCGGGCCGCGCGCCGGTTCGTGAACTCGAGCAAGTTGACGGCCTCGGAGGCCTGCTTGCCACGGATCATGTCGGCTACGAGGCGCAGCTTGCGCGGTGCCGTGCGGACGAACTTCGCGATCGCGCGCACTTCCGGTCCTTCAAAGATCGGAGTCGGCTTGCGCGGGCGCTTTTTGGATTTCGTTTGCGTAGTGTTGGCCACGTCCGTTGCTCCTATCTCTTACCTTTTTTTTCGGACTTGCTGCCGGCGTGACCGCGGTACATGCGGGTCGGGGCAAACTCACCGAGCTTGTGTCCCACCATCTGGTCGTTGATGTAGATGGGGACGTGCTTGCGACCGTCGTGCACGGCCAGCGTGTGCCCGATCATCTCCGGGAAGATGGTGCAGGCGCGAGACCAGGTCTTGATGACCTTCTTCTCGTTTTTGGTGTTCATTGCATCGACTTTCTTGCGCAGGTTGTAGTCGATGTAGGGTCCTTTTTTAACTGAACGAGACACGGCTCAGAACTCCTCTACTTTTTCCGACGACGGACAATCAGCGCGTCGCTTGCTTTCTTCTTGCGGGTCTTCAGACCCAGAGCGGGCTTGCCCCAGGGGGTCGTGCTGGGACGACCGGGGGTGGAGCGAGCCTCGCCGCCACCGTGCGGGTGGTCACAGGGGTTCATCGACACGCCGCGGGTTTGGGGACGGATCCCCAACCAGCGCGAGCGACCGGCTTTGCCAAGCGTGATGTTTTCGTTCTCCAGATTGCCGACCTGGCCAATGGTGGCCCGGCAATCGTGGGAGACCTGGCGAACCTCGCCCGAGGGCAGGCGCAACAACGCTTTGTTGCCTTCTTTGGCCATCAACTGCGCTGACGTCCCGGCGGCGCGCACCATTTGGGCGCCACGGCCCGGATACAGCTCGACGTTGTGGATCAGCGTGCCGACCGGGATCTTGCGGACCGGCAGGCTGTTGCCGGTCTTGATGTCGGCGTCTTCCCCGGAGTGGATGAAGTCGCCGACTTTCAGGCCCTCAGGGGCCAGGATGTAGCGCTTTTCGCCGTCCTTGTAGTGGATCAGGGCGATGAATGCGGTCCGGTTCGGATCGTATTCCACGCTGAAAACCTTGCCTGGAATGCCGTCTTTGGTGCGCTTCCAGTCGATAATTCGGTAATGCCGACGCTCGCCGCCGCCCCGATGGCGGGCGGTGATGCGACCGCGCGCATTGCGTCCGGCGGTTTTCTTGAGCGGTTCGAGCAAGCTGCGCTCGGGCTCGTTCGTCGTGATTTCTTCGAACTTGCCAACGCTCATGAACCGACGCCCGGGACTGGTCGGTTTGTAGTTCCGGATGGCCATCTTAAAGTTCCTTTCGTTCGCTGGTAGCCCGGAAGGCCGGCAGCGGATTGCATAATGCTTAGTGCGACGACCAGCGCGAGGTGCCAAATGTAGCGCCTCAGGCCGGCGAGGGAGTTACACGCTGGTTACATCTCGTACATCGGACGATTGTCGATCTGGATCTGGTGACCCGCGGCCAGCGTGACGATGGCCTTTTTGCGTTCGGACGTGGTGCCGACGACCTTGCCGCGCCGCTTTACCTTGCCGGGCAAGCGATTCGTCGTCACTTTCGTGACCTTGACGTTGAAGATGCTTTGAATCGCATTGCGAATCTCGATCTTGTTCGCGCGCAGGTCGACTTCGAAAGTGTACTTGTTGTCGGCGGACAGGTTCATCGATTGCTCCGTGACGATGGGGCGCTTGATGATGTCCCGGGCCGTCATACGGCGCAAGTCCGCGACTGTGGACAGGGGCTTTGCAGGACGGCTCACGACTTAACTTCCTTTCCTTTGGCGGGCTCGGTAGCCAGGAGCTCCTCGAGCCGGGAAATCGCTTCTCGGGTGGCGAGAATGCGCTTGCTGTCGACGATGTCAATCACGTTGACCTGATCCACGGTCACCGTGGAAAGGCCGGGGATGTTCGCGGCCGACTTCAGCACGATGCTGTCGCGCTGGCCTAACAGGAGCAGCGTGTGCGAGGTGCTGACGGAGTGGTCGTCCTGGGTGAGAGCCTTCAGCATGTCGACGAGGGTTTTCGTCTTGAAGCTATCCATGCGGACTTCGTTGACCGCCAGAAAGTTCGACTCTCGCACGCGCTGGGAAAGCGCGGAGCGGAGCGCGGCGTGGCGCATCGTCTTGGGCAGCACCTGGGTGTATTTGCGGGGCGTCGGGCCGAAGCTGATGCCGCCGCCTTTCCAGATGGGGGACCGGCGGCTGCCGTGACGGGCGTTGCCGGTGCCTTTCTGGCGCCAGGGCTTCTTGCCGCCGCCGCGGACCTCGCCTTTGCCCTTGGTGTCGTGGGTGCCGTGGCGCAGGTTCGCGCGCAGGCCGACGTAGATCTGGTGAATCAAAGATTCCTTGTATTCGGCGCCAAAGACGGTGTCTTGGAGCTCGATGTCGCCGACGGACTTGCCGGCCATATCAAATAAGCTAAGTTTAGGCATTGCTCTGGTCTCCCTTAAGCCCGGTTCGATTCGCGGACCGTGACCAGACGGCCATTCGGGCCAGGCACGGAGCCTCTGACGAGGATGAGGTTGCGCTCGGTGTCGATACGCACAACGGTCAGGCCCAGCGCGGTTACTTTCGCATTGCCCATCTGGCCGGGTTTCTTGCCGCCCGGTTGGGCGCCGATCTGGGTGGTGCCGGTCGAGGCCGGGCGACGGTGAACTTTGGAACCGTGGGTGCGCGGTCCGCCATTGAAGTTGTAGCGCTTCATCGTGCCCGCGAAGCCCTTGCCCTTGGAGGTTCCGGTCACGTCGACTTTGGCGATGCCGTCAAAGATTCCGACCGTGACTTCGTCGCCGACGCTCTCGAGGTTCTCGACTTTGATTTCCTTGACGTAGCGGAACGTGGCTTTGCCGTGCTTGGCAAAATGCTGCCGGCGGGGGCGGGTGACGATTTTCTTCGCGCGGGCTTCGCCGATTTCTTCGAACCCGAGCTGGACGGCCTGGTAGCCGTCGTTTTCAGTGGTCTTGCGCTGGATGACGGGACAGGGACCCACTTGCAAAACCGTGACGGGCACGGCGTTGCCAGTAGGGTCGAAAACCTGAGTCATTCCAACCTTTTTTCCAAGGATGGCTTTCATGCGTGTTTTCCTTATGTCTAGACGCATACCTCGAGCTTGGGTGTTTCCACCCCCTTGGCGAGTAGCGGCGCCTGTATACGTTTGCCCTGGGGGTAAACGTGCTTAAGGGGCCGTCCAAACAACAGCCCCTTGTTCTATACCGGCGAGAATCGCCGGCTTAGATCGGTCAATGCCAAAGGCATATGCCGAGCGACTAATTTATGAGGATTTCGCTTTCCTGTCAACACCTGGCGCTAAATTAAGGGCCGCGCTGTTCGATAGGTCAATACGAGGCGCTAGTTTCCGCGGTCTGACTGGCTTTGAGGCTGGCCTCGAAGGTCGCTGACGGCGTGGGAGACTCCGCGGGTTTCCGGTGAAAATGCCGCCAGGCCAGTCCGCCGGCAACGAAACAGGCCAGCGCCACGAGGAGCGCCAGCCAGCGCCCGGCCCCGCCCCGGCCGCGGGCGGCCCCGCCGGCAGGTTGGACGGCCCCGGCAAACGCGTTCGCGAATTCGCTCGCGCTTTCAAAGCGCTCGGCTGGATTTTTCGCGAGCGCTTTCAACAGCGTCCGGCTGGCCGCATCGGAAAGCTCGGGGTTCAGCTTGCGCGGCGAGACGGGCTCGGCTTTCGCGTGCTGAGTGAGAATTTGCATGAGCATGCCCTCGAACGGAACCTTTCCGCAGGCCATCTGGTAGCCCAGGATCGCCAGCGAATATTGATCCGAGCGGGCTGTCACGGCGCCATTTTTCACTTGCTCGGGGGACATGTACTCGGGTGTGCCAACGGTCGCGCCCGGTAAAGTCAGGCCTTCTTGTTCCAGTAACTTCGCGACGCCAAAATCCGCGAGGTAGACGTGTCCGTCGGCCTCAATCAGCACGTTGCTGGGTTTGATGTCGCGGTGAATTACGCCCTGGGCATGGGCAAAATCCAGGGCGGCCGCAGTCTGAGACAAAATCTGGGCGACTTCCGGCAGAGTCAGCCGTGCCCGCGCCATCCGATCTTCCAGGGGGCCGGCTTCGACGAGATGCATCGCGATCCACAGGTAGTCGCTGTTGCAAGCATAATCGTGAATCGGCAGCACGTTGGGGTGCACCAGCTGACGCATCACTTCCTTTTCTCGTTGGAAGCGCGTCACCAGGTCCTGGCCGACGCCTGGAATCCGCCGGATGACCTTCAACGCCACGACCTCTCCCGTCTCCGTTTGGACGGCGCGGTACACGCAGCCCATCGCTCCCTGCCCCAGCCGGGACTGGATTGTGTATGCTCCGAGCTCTTGCCCCAGCAGGTCGTCCGTTGCCATCGGGCGGGCCATTCGAGAAGGCCCGCACAAAACCCAGGGAAGTCGCCTCGCCGAAAGAAACTTTGACAAAGTGAGCTTACAGGCGGGGCAATTGCTGCATGACCGTTACCGGATCGTGCGCATGATCAAAAGTGGCGGAATGGCGTCGGTCTTCGAAGCCGAAGACGTGAAGCTGGCCAATTCACCCTGCGCTGTGAAAGAGATTCATGACGCCGCCCTGGCCAGCCGGGATTTGCAGTACATTCAGCAGCGCTTTTACGAAGAAATGAAAGCGATGGTCGCGTTGGATCATCCCGCCATCCCCAAGGTGCGCGATTACGTGCAGCAAGAATCGACGCTTTATCTCGTAATGGAGCTGGTCAAAGGACGCAGCCTCGACGACGAGATCGCCCAGCGCAAAGAGAAAGGCGAGCCGGTCTCCGTTTCCCAGGTGGTGGCCGACATGATTTTGCTGCTGGACACCCTGGACTACCTGCACGCCCAGGACCCGCCTATCATTCACCGCGACATTAAGCCCGCCAACATCTTGCGCGACCTGCGCAACAACTCGATCAAGCTTGTCGACTTCGGGCTGGCCCGGGCCCTCGAAGGGCAGAGCACGCAAAGCGTGGTCGGCACGCATGGCTATTCGTCGCCGGAGCAATTGATGGGCCAATCCGAGCAGCGTTCGGACGTATATTCGGTAGGCGTGACGCTGGCTCAGTTGCTGACGGGCGAGCCGCCCGCGATGGAGCTTTTCGCCGCACGCCGGCCCGAGCTGGGTCCGGACGCGGCTGGCCTCGGCGACATCATTGCGCGCGCCACCGAACCGGAAATCGACGCGCGCTACGCGTCCGCGCGGGAAATGGCCAACGCCCTGAAAGCCTGGCAGGCGCGTCCCTCCGTTGCGCCTGCTCCGGTGCCCGAGGCAGCTGCCCCCGCCCTCGTCGTTGCGCCGCCGCCGGTCAAGGGTCCGAGCAACCCCCAGTTTCAGCCCTTGCCGGCCACGAGCGGTTGGAGCTTTGGCAGCGGTTTGGCCCTCGTCGCGGTCACCTTTGCGGTTTTCTTGCTATTGGGCATCGCGGCCGGCCGGGCCTCGAGCGGCGGCTCGCAAGAGCCCGCGCCGGTATCGACTCCCGCCCCGTAAAGCGTCAGCGAGCTTTCGGTTTCCCTCGGAATAGCGCATCCACTCCCAGCAAAGCATCTTTCATCTCTTTGGACGAATCGTGCTGCAGGCTCAGCGCGCGCACTTTTTTCGCTTCCGCTTCCCGACCCGCGGCGCGGCAAACATGGTAGAGGTCAACCAGGCGTAGCCGAGTGCGCTCGCTGGCGTAGTCCTGCAGCTCCCTGCGCGCCTCGGCGGATCCCAGCGTGGCAAGCAAGCGCTTGTGTTGCGCCACGAAATCGCGCGCCAAGGCAGGCGGGTCGACCAGCAGGGTTCCAGCGGGTTGCCACAGCTTTCGCTCGGTAAGCAAGGCCAGGATGTTTTGCTCAAGCGGCCTCAGCGCCTTGCGATTTTTCGTCTTCAACGCATAGCGGAAGACGGATTCCCCATCGTCCAGAAGTTTGCTCAGGGTGAACCAATCGGTGAGCGTGGGCAGGTCGCTTGCGCCGTTTTGCACCGCTTTATGCAACTCGGCGAATCGCAGCACAAAGGGCTGTCGGGCCGGAGGGTAGGCCTGCACCAGTTCTTGCAGCTCGCCCAGGAAGAACGAATGGCGCACTCCAAAATGAGCCGGGGACTTTTCCAGCATGTTGTCCCACAGCCACACGTACTGTTCGGTCGCCTCCGGCAGCTTACCGCGGCTCACCAGCGCGTCCGCCCAGCGCATGTGGGCCTCGAAATCGCCGGCTTTGGCCTTCGCTTCCAGCGCCCCCACTTCGGTTTGTCCCGAACGCGTCAGGGCGAGCCATTCGAGCAGGCCTTTCGCGTCCCGTGACCCTTGGATACGGTCGACTTCGCGCTCCCCGTCAAACAGGATCAACGTGGGCATGGCCTGGATTTTCAATTTTTCCGAAAGTTCAGGCTGCTGGTCCACGTCGACCTGGACCGTGACCAGGTTTTCCTGGCAGTAGGCGACGACGGCGGGGTCGACCCAGGTGCTCTGCTCCATCTGCTTGCATGGTTTACACCATTGCGCCATGCAATCGACGAGTAGCCAGCGCTTTTGCTCGGCGGCCCGAGCTTTTGCGTCGGGAAAAGTCAGGTTGCCGAAAACAGCGGGCGGGTCGGCTGCGACCGGCAGGCACAGCAGAAAAAACAGCAAGACGAGATGACGCATCCTGGGCATTTAGGCTCCCACAGGAACAACTCCCCCTGCGGCCAAGCGAAAGCGATGCTTCCCTTTCCTCTCAAAGTCGCCACCTGGAACGTCAACGGCTTGCGCTCCCGCTCCGCGCAGCTGCTGGAGTGGATGCAAGCCGAGCAGCCCGACATCGTGTGCTTGCAAGAGATTCGGGCCACGCAGGAGCAAATTCCCATGGACTTATGCGAGCTCCCGGGCTATCACTGCCGCTGGCACGGGGGCGGTAAAGGCTACTCCGGCGTGGCTTTGCATCTTTCCCAAAGGCTCGGCGAACCCCGGTTCGTGCATCCCGCCTTTGACATGGAAAACCGCATTGTCGGCGCGCAGATTGGGGACGTGCACCTGTACTCGGTCTACATTCCCAACGGCGGCAAGGATTTTGAGGCGAAGATGCGCTTTTTCGGAGACTTGTCCGGTCACCTGGCCACGCTGGCCGCGTCGGGAAAGACCGTGCTGCTGGCCGGGGATTTGAATGTCACGCGCTCCAGCATGGACGTGCACCCCAAGGAGCTCAAGTCCCGTCCGGTCGTCGGCCAGTTGCCGCCGGAGCGGATTTTATTTGAAGAAACCCTGTCGCAGGGGTACGTTGACGTGCAAAGGGCGCTCCACCCGGATGACGATCGCATCTTTACCTGGTGGGCGCCCTGGCGGGAGTTGCGGCAACGCAATATCGGCTGGCGTATCGATTACATCCTGGCGTCGCGCGATCTGGCGCCTCGCGCACGCTCCTGCATCAGTCAGCGAGAAGTCGGCACGAGCGACCACGCGCCCGTGGTGGCCATTTTCGAGTAGATCAGTAGGGGGTCGGGCGCAGCCTGCCGCCCAGGCCCAGGCGGCGGGACCGGGGGGGATAAACGTGGCGAACTTCGGCGTGGCCGGCCGGAAAGCAAGAGTAGGTGTCGGAATCGGCGCAGTAGTAATTCGCCTGGCGCGCGGCCCGGGCGATCTGTTCGAGTTGGCGAGCGACCCAAAGGCAGCGGCCGGCGCGCGGCACACGGTAACTCGTCGTGGGAGCGGGAGTGGGGACCAGATCCGGCGGTTCGATGGCTACGGCCCATCCCAGAGCCACCAATCCCGCCAGCATCAAGGCTAATTCGGTCGGGGAACGTCGCATACTTATCTTGTTCCCCGCTGCCAAAACTTCGGACCTTTCACGCGACTCGGAGGGTCAGGCTGTCTCGAATCGAATTGTCCATGACCTGGATGAGAGAGGTTATCGATCATGGCTGAGAAGAACCAGAAGTCCACGAAAGAAAAGAAGAAGCCGAAGGCTGATCCGAAAGCTGCGAAAAAAGAGAAAAAGTCCAAAAAGAACTACGAATAGCGGCACCTGGCGGGGGCCTGCGGCACCTGGCGGGGCACCTGGCCGGTCCGGTTGGACAAAAAAATCCGCCCGCGCGATTCGCGGGCGGATTTTTTTTTGGGGGCTTACTTCTTCTTGTCGTCCCAGAGGCGCAGTTGTTCGCCTTGCTCCGTGACGGTCAGCGTCTTTTCCGGAGGGGTAGGCGGCTTGGGGGGACCTTGCGGTCCGGGAGGGGGGCCGGAAGGGGTATCGGGTTTGTTTTGTTGAGCGTTCTGTTCGGCTTGCCAGACGTCGATGCGCCGGCCGGCGTGCGTGAGGCCGCGGAACGCGTGGGAAACGATGTCCACCGCGTAGGCGGTGCCCATCAGCTTGGCGCCCAGCGCTGCATACTGCGGACTGAACAGCATCGCCATCCCCCCGAGGAAGCCCGCCGTATCCGAAACAACGCGCACAGTGTCCATGCCCTTGTCGAAGATGCTGGACTCGGGATTTTTGTAGGTCTGCACGCAGCGCAGCGTATTCAACGCCAACAGGCCGGTGCGCATAATCGGGACAATCGACTTGTCGGTCGCGATCGCCACGTCGGGGCTGACTCCGCGCATGATGGGGGGGACCAGCTCGGTGGCCGCCAGGCGCATCGCCAGTGCCGGGTCGTTGCGCGCGTATTCGCCTGCCTCGCGAGCTACAAACAGCAGCGCTCGTCCTGTGGGGCGAAAGATCTGGTCATACACGGTGTTTTGTCGGATGGGGGTCATGTCGCTCGTTTCCTCTACCTGACTACGGGTGTGTATTCACCTCAACGTTATCCTAGCGTGTCACCCCCTCGCATGGATGAATAACCGGTGAACATGTCGTCAGAGGGGTACGCCGCTTCCGGCGGACCCGGATCGGCGTCCCTGTTCGGTTTGCCGACTCTGGGTTACCTTGAGCTTAGAAGTTTGGACGAAAATCTGGCCCCCCGGCCAGGAACGCCAGGCGACTCCAGGTAGATTTTCGCACAGTGCCCCCGCGAGACGTTCTCGGCATCGCGACACGGCAGCGGATTGCTCTACCGGAAGGCGCCCGGACCGTTGCAGCGGGGACCCGGATATGCGCCCAAGCTTCTTTTCTTTCCGGCCGGAGTGCAATGCGAGTCGCTTTTTGCAATTGACGAGCCCGTTGTGAACCAGCACACATACCCGGCAACGCCTCCTCTCATAAGATGCGCTCACCAAGAACCGAATCGCTGGAGGCACGCCATGAAAATTGTATGGGTCTCACCTTTCGGAGTGGTTTATGATGCAACACCGCACTACTATCAGGCCTTGTTTTCGGCCGCAGCGCAGTTTCTCCGCGAGCAGATGCCAGAGTCCGAAGTCGTCATCGAGGCGACCGGCTTTCACGGCGCCACCGAACGCACCGTCATCCGTCATTTTATCGGGGCGAAAGCTCCCGAATACCTGGTCATCTGGTGCCGCGTGTGGGAATCCCAGTTCGGGCTGGAGCTGGCTCGCACCATTCGCAAAGTCAGCCCGCGCACGCGCATCGTCGTCTGGGGTGACGCTTGCAACTACATCCCCCACTATTTTCAGCGGGCCGAATTCGACCTGATCGTTACGGGCGGTGACCCCGAAAAAGTGATTCTCGACGCGGTCGGGCGCCTGCAGGCCGGACACCCCCCGGAACACGGCGTTCTCTACAGGGATGGCGAAAACTGGCGCGACACGGGCCCCGGCCTCGTCCTGGCTCCCGAACTGTGGCCGTTCCCCGCGCCGGATGCGATCGACCCCATCGCTTATCGCATGTCGCGGGTGCAGCGCGGGCTCAACAGTGACGACCTCAGCTTCATGGTCTCGCGCGGCTGTCCCATCAATTGTGCGAAATGGTGTCCGACGCCTCGCAAAGAAGGCCTGAAAGACCGCCGGCGCCCGGCGCTGCAGACCGTTGAATATATGGCGGCAGGTTTGGGCGCGTTCGACAAGTTCCAGATGCACTCGCCTCTGTTCTCCTACGACCGCGACTGGACGAACGAATTCATCGCTCACAAGCGCCGGCTTTGCCCCGACCTGACGTTCAAAGTGGTCGATTTGATGAACCCCTACGCCGAGGAGCGCCTGATGGCCGAGTTGGCGGAGGTCGGCTTGAAGAACGTGGGGTTCGGGATCGAAACGCTGACGGCCGACCCGCGCCGAAACCTGATGTCAAAAGTCGACATCACCCAGCTGGAACAGGTGGCGCGCAACTTCGAAAAATACCAGGTGTCTCCCAAGGCCTACGTGCAAATCGGCCTGCCGGGTCAGACCCGGCAAGACCTGCTGCACACTCTGGACGTCCTGCGCGACCTCGGGATCAAGCCTCGTTTCACAGGGTCCACCCCGTTTTGGAAATTGGCCCGCATGACGGTGGAAGAGCTCGACGCGATCGACTTGCGCCATTGGGACCGCAAGAGCTACTACGATCCGCGCTGCGGGTTGAGTTATCGCGAGTTCTATCAACTCATTACTTCCCCGAAGACATTCGTAAGCGATGAGGAGGCTGCCACATGCGCCGCATGATTTTGATTGAAGGGCTGGACCTTGCCGGCAAGTCGACCCTGACCGCCAGCCTGGAACAGTATTACCGGGAGTTGGGCGTGCCCACGCGACTGTGCAACGGGCAATTCTGCGCGGACAACCCTACCGCCGCCGTCGCGCGCGAACTGGTGCGCTGGGACGAGGGCTTCTCCGGCGTGGAGGCAGGCTCGATTTTTCTGTCGTCCATGCTCTGGGATCAACGCCACTACGAGCCTTTTGACGGTGTGCACATCCAGGATTCGTCCTGGCTGCGCACGCTGGCTTTCGAACAGCTCTACGGTTCCCCGCTGCTGGCAAAAATGATGGAAGAGCAGGGGCGCAAGTTTCCGCGCTTTGGGGGAGCCGTGATGCTGACCGCTTCGATTCCGGAGCGCAAACGCAGGCTGGCGCAGCGGGGCCAAAACGACCTTCACGACTTGATGGCCTTTCAGAAACCCGAGAAGTTCCTGGCCATCGAAACGCGGCTGGCCGAGCTCGTGCAAAAGTGGGAAAACGGCAGCCTCATCAGCACGGACGGCCGTTCCCCCGACGAAGTCCTGGAACGGGTGCTGAGCGTGGTCGAGCGCCGTCTCGCCTCCTGACCGACAGGCTTCGACGAGCTCCTCGACGCGCGCTTGCACACTTAATCGATGAAAATCATCGAATTAGTTTCCCGGGACGAAGCGGCGGCAACGCCCGCGCGGTCCGCAACCCACGAAAAAGCCCGGGGCGCAAGCACACCCGGGCTTTTTTGACTAGAGCTTAGCCCTTGATTTCGATGTCCACGCCGGCCGGCAGATCGACTTTCATCAATTGCTCGATGGTCTTCTGCTGGGGATCGAAGTAAATGTCGATCAGGCGCTTGTGGGTGCGCACTTCGAAGTGCTCGCGCGACTTCTTGTCCACGTGCGGGGAGCGCAATACGCAGTAGCGATTGAACTCGGTCGGCAGCGGCACCGGACCGGAAATGTTCGCGCCGGTCTGGCGCGCGATCTGGACGATCTTCTCAGAGCTCTCGTCGAGCACCGCGTGATCGTAGGCTTTCAGCTTGATACGGATACGTTGTTTCGCCACGTTTTTTCTCCAATAAATAAGCCCTGTTGGGGCGAGTCGCCCCCACAGGGCCTACACGTTGCTCTCAGTTAACCACGGCACCCAAGCGAAGTTGTTGCCGAATCAAGGTTAAATTGTCAAAGACGAGAGCGAACGTCAGGCCTTGTGGGGCCGGAAAAAGAAGAGAGCCCACCACGCGGGTGGGCTCCTGAGGTTAAGCGATGACTTCGGTCACCACGCCGGCGCCGACGGTGCGGCCGCCTTCGCGGATGGCGAAACGCAGGCCGACTTCGATCGCGATCGGTTGGATCAGCTCCACCGACATCGTGATGTTGTCGCCCGGCATCACCATCTCGACGCCTTCCGGCAGGTCAGCCTGGCCGGTGACGTCGGTGGTGCGGAAGTAGAATTGGGGACGGTAGCCCGTGAAGAACGGGGTGTGACGGCCGCCCTCATCCTTGGACAGGATGTAGGACTCGCACTTGAACTTCGTGTGGGGCTTGATCGAGTTCGGCTTGGCCAAAACCATGCCGCGCATCAGGTCTTTGCGATCCACGCCGCGCAGCAGCAGGCCGACGTTGTCGCCTGCGCGACCCTCGTCGAGCAGCTTGCGGAACATTTCCACGCCGGTGACCGTGGTGCGCTTCGTTTCCTCACGCAGACCGACGATCTCGACTTCTTCGCCAACCTTGACGATACCGCGCTCGACGCGGCCGGTGCCTACGGTGCCGCGGCCCGTGATGGTGAACACGTCTTCCAGCGGCATCAGGAACGGCTTGTCGATCGGGCGCTCCGGGGTCGGGATGTAGCTGTCGACAGCGTCCATCAATTCCCAGATTTTGCCGGCCCACTCGTCTTCGCGAGTGTTGACGGCCGAGTTCAAAGCCTTCAGGGCGGAGCCCGCGACGATCGGGGTCTTGTCGCCGGGGAAGCCGTAGTTGCTGAGCAGCTCACGGATTTCCAGTTCGACCAGCTCGACCAGCTCGGGGTCGTCCATCATATCGACTTTGTTCAAGAACACGACGATGTAAGGCACGTTGACCTGCTTGGCCAGAAGGATGTGCTCGCGAGTCTGCGGCATCGGGCCGTCCGTGGCGGAAACCACCAGGATCGCTCCGTCCATCTGGGCGGCGCCCGTGATCATGTTCTTGATGTAGTCGGCGTGACCCGGGCAGTCTACGTGAGCGTAGTGCCGCTTGTCCGTCTCATACTCCAAGTGCATGATCGAAATGGTGATACCGCGAGCTTTTTCCTCGGGAGCGGCATCGATTTCGTCAACGGCCCGGGCTTGAGCCCAGCCGTGCGCCGCCAGCACCTTACTGATGGCCGCGGTCAGAGTGGTCTTGCCGTGGTCAACGTGGCCGATCGTGCCGATGTTGACGTGCGGCTTGTTGCGGACAAATTTCTCTTTGGACATTCTATGTGGCCTCCACAGTTATTTGCCTGGTCGGTCGCTCATTCTTCGCGCCCAATCAGGCTTCTACTCGATTGCCGCCTTCGCGCTGCGCGCTGCGGCGGGAAAACTGTTGCTCATTCTGAGCGCCAGTTTAGGTCGCTGGATAGCAAGCCAGCATTCTGTGGGAGCAGGAAATTCCTGCTCCCAGGGTTGCCGTTCTCCCTACCCAGCCTTGCCGGCGAGGCGAGAAACGATGGTTTCCTGAATCGCTTTGGGCACCTCTTCGTAACGGGCGAACTCCATTGAGTAGCTGCCGCGTCCTTGGGTGCGGGAACGGAGAGACGTCGAGTATCCGAACATCTCAGCCAGAGGAACGACGGCGTTGATCACCTGCGTTCCACCCGGCCCAGGATCCATTCCCTCGATTTTGCCGCGACGGCTATTCAGGTCACCGATGACGTCACCGAGGTAATCGTCGGGGACGACCACTTCGACTTTCATCATGGGTTCCTTGAGGTAGCAGTCGTTGCGTCTGAGCGCCTCCTTGAACGCCATGGAACCGGCGATCTTGAAGGCCATTTCGTTGGAGTCGACTTCGTGAAACGAGCCGTCCACCAACGTAACTTTGATGTCTACAACGGGATAGCCACCGAGGACGCCTGCCCCGGTCGCTTCTTCCACGCCTTGCTTGATGGCGGGGATATATTCCTTGGGAATAACACCGCCGACAATCTTACTCTCGAATAAAAAGCCCGCGCCGGTCCCCTGGGGTTCGACCTGCAGCCACACGTCGCCGTACTGGCCCCGGCCGCCGCTCTGGCGGACAAACTTGCCCTGCACTTTGACCGAGTTGCGAATCGCTTCTTTGTAAGCGACCTGGGGACGGCCTACCGTGGCGTCGACGCCGAATTCCCGCAGCAGCCGGTCGACGATGATTTCCAGGTGCAGCTCGCCCATGCCGGCGATCATCGTCTGCGCCGTCTCTTCGTTCGTCGAGGTGCGGAACGTGGGGTCTTCTTCGGAGAGCTTGTTCAAAGCCACGCCCAGCTTGTCTTGGTCGGCCTTCGTCTTCGGCTCGATCGCGACCGAAATCACGGGCTCCGGAACAAACAGAGTCTCCAGCAAAATCGGGTTCGCTTCGGCGGTCAGCGTGTCGCCGGTGCCCGCGAACTTCAAGCCGACGACCGCGCCGAGGTCGCCCGCGACGAGCTCGCTCACGTCTTCGCGGTGATCGGCGTGCATTTTCACCACGCGACCGATGCGCTCACGCTTGCGGTTCTTGGGATTTTCAATGGTGCTGCCGGCCTTCAAGACGCCGCTGTAGACACGCACAAAGGCGAGCTTGCCGATGAACGTGTCCGTGCTGATCTTGAAAACCAGGGCCGCCAGCGGCTCGTCCACGCTGTGCTGGCGGGTGATCTCCGCGCCGTTTTCGGGATTCGTGCCTTTGACCGGCGGAATGTCCAGCGGGCTGGGCAGGTAATCGCAGGCGGCGTCGAGCATCGGCTGCACGCCTTTGTTCTTAAACGAGCTGCCGCAGACCACCGGCACGATTTCGTTGTTGATCGTGCGCTTGCGCAGGCCGGACTTGATCTCCTCGGCGCTCAAGGGGACGCCTTCCAGAAACTTCAAGGTCAGCTCTTCGCTGGCTTCCGCGGCCGCTTCCACCATCTTTTCGCGCCATTCGGCAGCCGCTTCGGCCAGGTGGTCGGGAATCGGACGCTCTTCCATCTGCGAACCGGTGTCGTCAAGATACACGATCGCTTTTTGCGTCACCAGGTCGATGACGCCGATGTGTTCGCTTTCCTCGCCGATGGGAAGCTGCACGGGCACGGCATTCGAGCCGAGGCGTTCGCGCAGTTTGGCCACGACGTTCATGAAATCGGCGCCCGTGCGGTCCATCTTGTTGACGTAGGCGATGCGAGGCACCATGTAGCGATTGGCCTGGCGCCACACAGTTTCCGACTGCGGTTGCACGCCGGCCACCGCGCAAAATACAGCCACGACGCCGTCCAGCACGCGCAGCGAGCGTTCGACTTCCATCGTGAAGTCGACGTGGCCAGGCGTGTCGATGATGTTGATCGTGTAATCGTGCCAGCGCGCCGCGGTAACCGCGGACTGGATCGTGATGCCGCGCTCGCGTTCCTGGATCATGAAGTCCGTCGTCGCCGCCCCCGCGTGAACTTCGCCGATCTTATGGATTCGCCCGGTGTAGTAAAGGATGCGCTCGGTCGTCGTGGTCTTACCCGCGTCAATATGGGCCGCGATACCAATGTTGCGCACTTTGGCCAGGTCTACAGTCAGTTTGGTGCCAGACATAAAAGAGTCATCCTTTCTAGAAAATAGAGTTCCCCAAATGGGGAACCGGCTGCCGGGGCCCTCGCAAAAGGGCCCTACGGCAGCCGCGAAACACGCAGAACGCTTACCAGCGATAATGCGCGAAAGCTTTGTTGGCCTCGGCCATGCGGTGAGTGTCTTCCTTTTTCTTGACGGCCGAACCCACACCCTGAGCCGCGTCCGCCAGTTCGGCGGCCAGCTTGTCCATCATCGCGCGACCCGAGCGGTTGCGCGCCGCATTGATCAGCCAGCGCATCGACAAGCTCATGCGGCGCTCGTTGCGAACTTCGACCGGGACCTGGTAGGTCGCGCCGCCGACGCGGCGGGGACGAACTTCGATCAACGGCATGGTGTTGTCCAGCGCTTGCTGAAACACGCCGAGCGGGTCCTTGCCGGTGCGCTTGGAAATCACTTCCAGGCTGCCGTAAACGACTTTTTCGGCCAATCCCTTTTTGCCCTGGATCATGACCATGTTCATGAACTTGCTCAGGCTTTTGCTGTTGTATTTCGGGTCCCCGATGATTTCACGACGAGGAACTGGTCCTTTGCGAGGCATACACGACTCCTTGATAAGGTTAAGACTTGCCCACCCCGGAAGGGCGGCAAGCCTGCTGGTTCGGCAATCTTTGGCCGGGGCGCGAGCCCCAGGGGACTACTTTTTCTTGCCGGCCGCTGCGGCTTGTCCGGGCTTCGGCCGCTTGGAACCGTATTTGGAACGGCCCTGGCGGCGGTTGTTGACGCCCGCGGTGTCGAGCGTGCCGCGCACGATGTGGTAGCGGACGCCGGGCAAGTCTTTGACACGACCGCCGCGGATCAGCACGACCGAGTGCTCTTGCAGGTTGTGTCCGATTCCCATGATGTAGGCCGTGACTTCGACCTGGTTGGTGAGACGAACGCGCGCCACTTTCCGCAAAGCCGAGTTCGGCTTCTTCGGAGTAACCGTCTTCACTTGGGTGCAGACGCCGCGCTTTTGAGGCGAACCCTTGGGGGACTTGATGGTTTTCAGCTTCAGCGAATTGTAGCGGAAACCCAAGGCCGGGGCTTTGCTCTTGCTTACGGGCGGCTTGCGACCCTTGCGAATGAGCTGGTTAATAGTGGGCATAAAAAAACTCCCCTGTTAATTCGGCTTAGAGGTTCTACAGAACCAGGTAAGTCGAACCACCGGCTGGGAGTTCGAGGGGATCTATGGTTGTAGAAACCCCTTTCCTAATTCTGAAGGCCGCGGGGGCAACAAGCCGCCGCAAATGCTCGCGTATAATAGCAACGGCTTATCCCAGTGTCAACCCCTAGATGACGAGCTTTGCCGGGCCTGGCAAGGCCGTGCGCCTTCCGCTGAAGGCCGCTTTCGCCGCTTCGGCGAAATGCTCCGCACTGCCCGTATGCAGTCACCACCTGGAAGAAGGACTCACATGGTACGACCTTTGGCTCTGGTTACCCTGCTGCTGCTATCCGGCCCCGCGCCGGCGGAGAATCAGACGCTGGCGGGCAACAACGAAAAGCGCAGCTACCGGCTCGGTGCGGGCGATACTTTGAACGTGCTCGGCAACCGTTGCGACATCCGCATCGAGGGCAGCTCGGGCACCGTCAACGTGCAGGGCAACCACAATACCATCCTGGTGGATGGAACGATCCAGCAAGTGAACCTGAACGGCAATCACAACGATGCCGTGGTCATCGTCGTCACGGGCCGCCCCGGACCGGAAGTCGTCCAGGTGGGCCGCGATAATTCGGTAGTGCACCGCCCTCGCTAGATTTGAAGCGCATCGCCATCTGCACCGGGGGCGGGGATGCCCCCGGCCTGAATGCCGTGATCCGCGCGGCCACGCTGAGCGCCCTGGAGCTGGGCTGGGAGGTGCGCGGCGTGCGCGACGGCATGCGCGGCGTGTTAAACCCCACAGACTATCCCCACGGCGGCCTGATCAGCCTGGACCGCGCGGCGGTCCGCGGTATCACGCACCTGGGCGGCACGATTCTGGGTAGCACAAACCGCGACGATCCGTGCCATTATCCGGTCCGCCAGGCCGATGGCAGCGTGGTGCACCAGGACATCACGGCGGACGTCGCCGCGAAGTTCGCCGACGCGGGCGTCGACGCGCTGATTTCCGTCGGCGGGGACGGTTCGATGAAAATCGCGGCTTGCCTGAGCCAGCACGGGATGCAAGTGGTGGGGGTGCCCAAGACGATCGACAACGACCTCGATGCCACGATCGCTACTTTCGGGTTCGATACGGCGGTCCAGTTCGCCACCGAGTGCATCGACCGGCTGCACACCACGGCCGCCTCCCATCACCGCGTGATGGTCGTGGAAGTGATGGGTCGCTACGCCGGATGGATCGCGCTGGAGGCGGGCCTGGCAGGCACCGCGGATGTCATCTTGCTGCCGGAGCTACCCTACCACCTTGATTCCGTCGTGGAGAAAATCCGCCAGCGCCATGCAAACCCGCTGGCCCAATTCAGCCTCGTTGTGGTGGCCGAGGGCGCCGTGCCGGCGCTGGGGGAGCGCAGCGTGTTGGAAACGCTGAGCGACGGCAAAGAAAGGTTGGGCGGCGCGGCCGAAAAATTGGCGGGGGAGCTTCGGACTTTGACGGGCATCGACACCCGCAGCGTGGTCTTGGGACACCTTCTGCGCGGGGGCGCGCCGACCGCCCACGACCGCAACCTTTCCCTGCGTTTTGGAGCCGCCGCGGTGCGCGCACTGAATGCCGGCGTGCATGGAGTGATGGTCGCGCTCGCTCCCCCGGAAGTGCGCTACGTTCCCCTGGCGGAAATTGCGGGGAGGATGAAAACGGTCCCGCTGGACTGCGACACGATTCTGACCTGCCGCGCGCTGGGCGTATGCCTGGGGGATTAATGGCTCCTGACTCGAAATCCGGGACGATGCCCCCCGTTTCTCCGCGCCGAAAGCGCATTCAGGTCCGCATCCTCGGTGTTTTGCTCAGCCTGGCCGGACTTTTCGGCTGGCGCGCCGCGGTGGACTATCGTCACTTCCAGCGTGCGCTCGAGCTTCGCGATAGAGGTCATGCGCTTTCCGACGCCGGCCGCAATGCCGAAGCCATCCCGCTCCTAGAAAGCTGCGTCCAGGAGTATCCGCAATTCATCGATGCCTGGACGACGCTCAGCGAGATTTATCTGGAAAAAAAGCAGTTTGCCGAGGCGGATCGGTGCCTGGAAGGCGCTTTGAAGTATTGTTCGCAATCGGATCTCGATCGCGCCGTCATCATGCGCGAACGCGGCTCGCTTTATCTCCGCATCGGCGAGAAGGATAAAGCCGAAAAGGCGCTGGCGGAAGCGTTTCGCCTCGACCCGACCGACGGGCTCACCGCCCGCCTGCATAGTCGCTCGCGCGGAGCCGTCCACACCCACTAGACCGTCTATCCACCGTCGAGCTCTTCGCCATCTTCCACCAGCCAGCTGCGCATGGGAGAGACGGGCGCCATGTTCTTGCGCTCCAGGCCGTACAGCAATTGCCCCCGCAACTGCGAGTCATAGATGGGCGCCCGTCCTACATGCTCCATCCACCAGCGGATGCGGTAGGTATTTGCCCAGCCGTCCATCTTCAGCAGGTAGACCTCGGGTTCGGGTTCAGCACAGACTTCCGGAATGTCGGCGAGCAGGCGCAGCAACTCCTGGCGCACCTGTCCCGGCGGTAGCGAGCGCTGCAATTGTAGATCCAGGTATCCGGCATGTTGCGGCGTGGGACGGGAAAGGTTGGTCAGCACGCTCTTGGCGACCACGCTGTGAGGAATCCGGATGGTATCGAATTCGAGCGTGCCCACGCCCACCGAGCGCCAATCGATGTGAGTCACCAGTCCATAGGTTTTGCCGATTTGCACGAAGTCGCCCAGAGCGAAGTCGTGAGAAACCCGCAAGATCAGGCCGGACACCAGGTTCCCCAGCGTCGGCTTCAAGGCAAAGCCCAATCCCAACGAAAAGAATGCCGAGCTCAACGCCACCTGGGTAACGTCTCTTTGGGTGACCGTCGACACCAGGCTCAACGCCACGGCGCTGTAGAGGACGGCCCGCACGGCGTCGCCGAGCAGGTGAGCCAGCTCGCGTTCGCCGCGGCGGGAGCTCAGTATGCTTTCCAGCCACAAAGCCAGCAGCTCCACGGTGGCCAGTCCTACAATGAGGTACAGGACGAGTTCGTAGCGGCGCAACTGGAAGCTGGTGATGGGCACGACCGTCCAGGCCCGCAACAAGAAGTAGCCGCTCAAAAGCACCACCGCCAGATATCCGTGCGCGCGTAAGTGTCGCGCCAGCAAAGGTGGGAGGGCATTCCACAACCACTCGCGACCGCGCAAAAGCAACAGGCCCAGGCCCGCGGTCGCGAGAAACGCATAGGAGAAGTCGCGGTAGCGCGGCTCCAGCCAGGCCGCCGCGGCGGCCAGACCCGCAGCCAGGAAGAGCCGCGTAGCGGGTCGCCAATCCCGGCGTCCAGGCACTGGACTGTGCGTAAACCAGAGGACGTCAACGACCGAGGACAGCACCCAGTAGAGCATCACCTGGTTGGATACCAGCAGCAGCAAGGGATACTGGCCTTCCAACCAGAGCAGCAATGCCAGCGGGCCGAGCAGCGCCACACCCAGCATTCGCAATTTTCCCGCAGCCTGCAAATTGCGTCCCAGCCGAGAACGCATCGGGTGGCGAAAGGCAAGGGAGTGAAAAGCCAGCGCCATCCCGAGCAACAACAAGGACGTCAGGTAGGGCAGATAGGTTTCCACCCCGGGTAATGCCCGCTAGCCAAGCGAATTTCCTGGAAATGCAAACGGCCGGCTCCTTTCGGGAGAACGGCCGCCGAGCTTAGTGTCCGCTCAGAGAATAGTGCCAGGGTTCGCCGGCGATCTTTCCATACATGCCGAACTTTGAGGCATTCTTGGCCAGCCAGTCGTAGGCCGCCTGGCCACCGCCGAAGTCGATCGCTTCGCCGGACTCGTGGTTCGAGGTGCCCGGTTTGGCCGCCAGGTTCCCCGTGCCGGCCTGGTAAGCCGCGTAGAGCTTTTCTTGCTCCGCGCGCGAGCGGAAGCCGGAAGTGATGGAAAGCGTAACGCCGTCTTGCTTGGCGGCCGCCACCATGGCATCAAACTGGTTGGCGATTTTGGCGCCGATCTGCTTGCCCATGCGGGTGACGACCTGGACGCCGTTGACGTTTGTCGCGCCCGCCACGGGTCCGCCGAATTTGGAGCTATCCACGGACCCGCCACCGCCCCCGCCGCCACCGCCGCCGTGACCATGTCCGTCATCGTCGGCGGCCGAGGAAGCCGCCGAGACCTGGTCCATTTTCTTTTTGCTGTTGCCTTTTTGCTGGAGCATGCCCTTGTTTTGCATCAACGCAACCAGCAGGCCGACCAGCTGGCCCAATTGCTGGGCCTGGAAATTTTGCTGCAGGTGACTGACCAGCGCCGCATTGTTGTTGATTTCGCCGACGGCGTCATCGCAATCGCAACCGTCGATACCGCAGGCGCAGGCCATCCGCACGGCCACGTCCGCAGCCTGTTGGGCGCCTTGCGGGCCGCCAAAGCCCTGCGTGCCGAACGGTGCCGCGCTGGGAAAACTGGACCCACCCGGGTACCCGGGAGTGCCGGGAAACATGCCCGCCTGTGGATTGGCGGCGCCACCCGGGAACGTCGGCGTGCCGGGGAAACCCTGCGCCACCGGGAGCGTCGCCCCGCCGGGAAAAGACTGGTCCCCGGGAAACGGCTGAGCCGTGGGAAACCCGGGAATCGGAGGAAAATTCATGTCGGGGGAGAGCCCGAGCGCCCGATCGGCGGCGCTCGTCTGGCCGCCCAGCCCGGGGTAGTTGGGGAAGCCCTGGGAAAAACCGGGCGTGCCCGCCGGAAAATAGCCGGCTAAGGGATCGTTGACCGCGCCGATCGATGAGGGTTGAAACGCCACAGGGGTGTCCTCCAATAAGTGGTTTCCGCTCGAAAATCGCCTGGCGCCAGCGCCCAGGTCCCCTTTGGACCTTTCCCTCTGCTACGAGCTTAGCCAGTGGGAGCGGGGGTGACCAGCCAGGGGTTGTTAAGAACAGGTTGCCGATGTTGCCGGTTGGCAACAGTTTCCTGCTACGCCATCGCGCTCGCACCGTCGGCGCCGGCCGTCGCCTTGGCTCCGCCCTTGTCGTGGCCGCCGCCATGGTGGCCCTTCTTCTTCTTGTGTTTTCCGCCCGCTTTTTCCGCGCCACCGCTATTTTGCAGCAGGCCTACCAGCAGGTTGACCATGCTGTTGAGCTGTTGACTCTGGGTGTTCTGCTGGAGCTGGTCGATCAGCTGGCTGCTGGGCGAAACGCTCGGAAAAGACGAGCTGCCGAGCGGCGGCAAAGCGAGAGAAGTAGGCGGGAAGCCGATGGACCCCAGGTCCGGTTTGTTGCAGTTGCACCCGGACGGGCCACACATACACACCGTGGTGGAGATCGTTTGCTGCAGCACCCGCATCGAAGCGCCGCCTTCGGCTCCGATCCCCTGACCGCCGACCGGTGGAGCTCCCAGCGGGGGAGCGCCTGCGCCGGCGTAAGCCTGGGCCCCTTCCCCGCCCGCCATTGCCCAGGCGCCGGATCCGGAGTTGGAACTGATGGCCATTGCCGCAGAAAACATCTTGTCTGTTCCTCCTATTGTGAGCTTGATCACATCTTAAGGAACGTCACCAAACAAAACGCAAAATGCGTTGCCGGAATGATCCGGGATGTTGCTTTCTTGTAACAGTTTTCCCGATGCCTCCCCGGGCTCGCCAAGGAATCGCCAAGGGGGCCATGTTCCTATATAGGTACGTCACGACCGGAGTCGCTGCGCGGGGCCAAACCAGGCGTCGCGCCGGCTCCGGCGCAAACCGAGCACGGGTTCGATTTGTGGGTTTCCAGCGCGGTCGAGCGGACTGTTTCAGATCCGTACAACGTTGTGAAACTGGCTTGAAATAAGGGAGTTGTCGTGTTTATGCGTTAAGCGGACATGGCGTTTGCTGCCAAAATCAAAGGCTATTGTTACATCCTGTTAATGGAGTTTGAAGCGAATTTACCCCGACTTGGTTGACGAACGGTAATCTGAGGTTGTCGAGAACGCACCTCGACAAAGAAAGGTCCTGGCAATGCAGTTTCGCAAAGAAAGTCCCGAATTGTTAAGCACCCCGGTCGCAGAAGTCAATTTCTCGCTCGGCTGGCAACAGTTGTCGCGCCAGACCTCCTTCGGGGGCGGAAATCTCGACCTGGTCGATATGGAGCCCGCCGAGATTCAGGCCGAGGCCCAGACCGCCCAGGAGGCCCAGCCTGTCGAGTGCGCGGTAGCCGAAATGGCGGCGCCGACGCCGGTCTGGCAACCCGTAGCGGTTTCAAATCCCGGCCTCACGGGCAACAGCGGCCTGGATGGAACGACGCGCAAGGCGCTCGTCGGCCTGGAAAACAGTCTGCAGTGCTTGTTTGGCCGCGGCTTTACCGCAATGCCGCAGCTGGACTCCAGCCAGGCCTGCGTGGCGGAAGTCAGCAGCCTTCCCAGTTACTGCCCGAAAACCGGCGCCTGGCGCTTGTCCGCCTAGAGGTGGAGGACCCCATGTATTCTATGGTTTCTCGTTTTACCACGAACAACAGTAGCCGGGCTTTGAACCCGATGGAGAAACTCGAAGAGTCGGTCGATCTGCTGCTGCAAAATCGTATCAGCGCGACGGAATACGAGCAGGTCCTCGGGCAAATTTTCGAGTGCGTCGAAAGCGCGTATACGCTGCTTTCCAAGGTAGAGTTTCCGGCAAATTATGACGCCGGACCGGTCCTACTCGAATACGCGCACGTGGGCCTCGAAAGCTTCGCCGAAGCGGTGGGCGCTTTAAACGAGCTCGGGCTTGCGCCCGACGCGAGCGCCGCGGCCGAGCACCTGCAGCAGGCCCGCGAAGCCTACCAGGCGTTGTCCGATGTTTTAAAAGAAGTCCAGAATGAGAGGTACAACTACTGATGTCCATATCCCTCGGCTCCGACACGCACGACCAGGATAGCTGGCTTCCCATGTTTTTCCTCTGGTGGACGAACGCGCAAAAGGTCCAGGCACCCCGCCAACGGGCCTGACCAGAGCGCACAAAAAAAGGCCCCGCCGGTTATCCGGACGGGGCCTTTCGCTTGCCCAAAGAGTGTTTACAGCACGGCGCACATGATGGCGGCGATGCCTGCGCCGGCGCCGACTCCGGCCACTCCAGCCAGGACGCCGCCCAGGCCCGGGCCGAGCTTGGCGGTGTGCTCCAGCACGGGATAGGTGTAATTGCCGACCACCTTGTTGTAGAGGATCGGGCTGTAATTGTGCTGGTAGCCGCGCAGATAGTTCACGGAGTCCGTGTGGGTTCCGTTCGGGTCGCTGCTGCCGGCGTGGTTCTGGTGGCCCCATTCGCTGTTGCCGTGCGTTTCGTAGTTGATCTGCACGTCCGGGTCGATGCTGTGCTGGTAACCAGTCAGGGAGGGGTGCACGATCTCTTCGGTGGCGGTTTTTTCCACGACCTGGTCGCCCTGGGTGGCTTTCTGGCCAATGAAGTAGCCGGAGCCTCCGCCAGCCGCGCCCCCAAGCAGGCCCGACAAAGCGATGGCGGCACCGCCGCCGCCCAGAATCGCCGCCAGGCCGGCGCCCACGGCGACGCCCAGTCCACCGCCCACGCCGGCGGAAACCAGGGTGCTTTTTTTCTGATCGTAGGCGGACTCTTTTAGCGTTTTCGTCACGTCCACCATCTTCGGCTGGCCGTTTTCGTAGACCGGAACATTGCGGTAAATATCCTGGCCGCCCGCTTCCGGCGTCTGGCCATTCAGCGATACGTCGGTCGTCGTGGCAAAATCGGTTCCGAAATACGGGCCGGGCATGAAGACCGACTCATACTGGTCGTCGGGGATCGAGCCCAGCCGTTTTTGCTCGTATACGGGCTCTTTCCAGGTGCGGGTGATTTCCATCGTATTGGCTTGGACTTTCATCTCTTTTTCTCTCCTGTTGTGTGCTGTTACTTGATGATAAACGCGCCGTTTTGCAGCTCGCCGTCGTTGACGAACGTACGGCCTTCCCAGACCGTTTCGCTGCCCCACTTGTCGCCGTGCATTTCACCGTTCACGTTGTCGACAAAGTAGGCATGGCCGTTGCCGTAGACCACCGCTCCCTGGGTGTTTTTGACTTCTTCGCGGCTGATGCTGTGGACGTTTTCTTTGAGACCGAGATAGGTGGGAACGTATTTCGCAATTTCGCCGTCGTTCAGCGTCAACAGGGCCTGCCCATAAGTCTGGGCGCCCTCGTGGCCCATGGCCCACGCCCGCTTGGCCATCGCGGCATAGCTGAGCGTCGCGAGTGACTTCGTCTCGGCGTGGTCGCCCTGGAAATGGGCCGCGGTCGCCGCCGCTTCCAGTTCGCTGGGGCTGATGTCGAGCTGGAAACCGTCTCGCATCGTGATGCGGTAGCTGCCATTGGCCAGCTTTTCCACATTTTTGAAGATGTCGTCGCCGAAGCGATCCATGGCGGCTTTGATCACGGCGGTCGACACGCAGTTGCCGCGGTCCGTCTGGTAAAAATCGCGAAAGATGTCGTCGCCGAGCTCGGCGTCGCCAAGGATGCGATCGAGCGCAGCCTGGTCGGCCTCCGTGAACTGGCGGCCGGATTCCGGCAGCGGAGCATAGGCGATTTCTTGCAAGTCCTCGGCGGAAACCGTGCCGTCTCGCCGCTGGGCGGAGTCGAAGTAGTTTTCAAAAAGGGTTGGCGAGTTGTGCGCGCTGGCCACATCGAAAGCGTTCATGTAGGTGGGATTGGCCGTCAGGTCGTGGGCGAGGTCTTTGAACGGATCGGGAGCCGCGGGGGACTGGAGGGTTGTATTGAGATCGTGCCAGTTGAACTTGTCGTTGTCGCCGCTCAGCGAATCGAAGTAATCGAAGGCGTTCTGGCCTTCGTACTGGGTGTTGTAGAGGCGACTTTCCATCTCGGCAAACGTTCCGAAGTAGCCCCCGTCCTCGTACGACAGCGCCTTTTGCAGGTCGCCGTCCGAAATGACGTGGTCGACTTTGTCCCCGCGGGCGACATCCAGGGAGTTCAACAAGATCGGGTCCGCCAGCACCGCTTTCGCGCTGTCACTGACGGCGGGCGCGACGTTGTCGGCCTCGGCGACGCGCTCGAGGTCGCTGATACCGATCTTGCCGTCATCGTGGCCGGACGGGGAATCGAAAACGTTCATGTTGTCGTAAATCGTCTGCGTGGTTTGCTCGCGCTCGACGGCGGAATCTCCCGCGTAGCCCTGGTAGCGCAGCATGTCGGTCAAGGACAGGCCGCCGCCGCCGCTGCCCGGCAGCAGTTGCTTGAGGACCTCCATCTGGGCCGGGCCGACGAACGCGGAAGCGGCGGAGCCGGCCAGGATGAGCCCGAGTCCTACCTTGGCCCAGGCGGATTCCGGCGACTTTTTGGAAGCTTTGATCTCGACTTCGTCTTTGGGTGGCTCAGGCTTCTCGGGCTGCGGCGGAGACGCAGGCTGAGGCCGCTTTGCGGAAAGCGGACTGATCTGGTTGAGCTTGTTCGAATGCGAGCTGATCATCCAGGCTCAACTTTGAGTTTTAGATTATAAAACAGCGTTAAAGACCCGGCGTTCGAGGGTTAAATCCGGCAGAAATTTGTTGCAAGGATGTGATCCGGGGCCCCGGCCGCCGGCGCAAAAACCAGTGCTCACGGGCTTTCGCGAGTCCCCTGGCATGGCGCAGATGTAACACCCGCCGGCGAGGCATAAAAAAAGCCCCGCCGGGCCGAGACCCTGCGGGGCTTTTTTGCTGAAAGCGGCTAGCGCTCCGAAAGAGCGGCGCCGAGTTCGGCCGCCAGCAAATCTTCCGGCGTCGGTTCGGCCGTGACTTCTTGCACCGCGCTCTTGGGGAGCTCGGGCTCGATGCCGCGGTAGATGTGCATACCGGTTCCCGCGGGGATCAGCTTGCCGATGATCACGTTCTCCTTGAGTCCGCGCAGCGTGTCGATCTTGCCCTTGATGGCGGCGTCGGTCAGCACGCGGGTGGTTTCTTGGAACGAGGCCGCGGACAAGAACGACTCGGTGGCCAGCGAGGCTTTCGTCACGCCCAGCAGGGCGCGCTTGGCTTCGGCCGGCTCGAGGCCCGTCTCGATCGCTTTGCGATTCGCATTTTGGAACTGCTGCAGCTCGACGAGCACGCCGGGCAGCATCTCGGTTCCGCCGTTGGAATCGATTTTCACCTTGCGCAGCATCTGGCGCACGATGACCTCGACGTGGCGGTCGTTGATGTCCACGCCCTGGTCGCGGTAGACGTTTTGCACTTCGTCCACGATGTAGACCTGGGTGCGAGCGACGCCCAGCAGGCGCAGGATGTCGTGCGGGTTCATGAACCCGTGGACAATCTGCGTGCCGACCGAGACCTGCTCACCGTCGCGCACCAGGATGCGAGACGAGTAGGGCACCTCCACCGTGCGGGTTTCCCCGTTCGGCGAGTTGACCGTGATCTGGCGCATGCCCTTGTCTTCGCCGAGGGTCACGAGACCTTCGATTTCCGACATCTGGGCGTGTCCCTTGGGCTTGCGCGCCTCAAAGAGCTCTTCGACGCGCGGCAGACCTTGAATGATGTCTTCCACGGCCACACCGCCGGTGTGGAACGTGCGCAGCGTGAGCTGCGTGCCCGGTTCGCCGATGGACTGCGCGGCGATGATGCCGACCGTCTCACCGATCTCGACGAGCTGGCCGGTCGCCAGGTTGCGTCCGTAGCACATCGCGCAGACGCCGAGCGGCGCCTCGCACGACAGCGTCGACCGCACCTTGACCTTCGGCCAGGTGACCTTCGCGCCGCGGGTCGAAATGTCGACGTCGCGGTTGATCCACTTGTCGATGGCTTTCGCCTCGTCGTCGTCGATCATGACGTTGCGCTTCGCGACCTGCTTTTTGCCGTCCGCATCCTGGTATTCCAGGTCTTCGGCGAGGAAGCGGCCGGCGATGCGCTCCCACAGGGGAACCTTGACGTCGCGTCCCTGGGCGCAGGGTCCGACTTCGGAATACATCTGCGTGCCGCAGTCGTCGTGGCGGACGATGATGTCCTGGGCCACGTCGATAAGACGGCGCGTGAGGTAGCCGGAGTCGGCGGTGCGCAGCGCGGTGTCCGCCAGACCCTTACGAGCGCCGTGCGTGCTGATGAAGTATTCGAGCACGGTCAGGCCTTCACGCAGGTTCGAGCGCACCGGCAGCGGGATGATTCGGCCGGTGGGGTCGGCCATCAGGCCGCGCATACCACCGAGCTGTTTCACCTGCGCCGGGTTACCACGGGCGCCGGAGGTGGCCATCATGAACACCGGGTTCAAGCGGTCGAGATGGCGCATCATCGCCTGCTCGACCGTGTTCGTCGCTTCCGACCAGATGGTCTTCAGCATCCGGTAGCGCTCGTCATCGTTGATGAAGCCGATTTCGAGCCAGCGATCCATCGCTTGCACGCGCTGGTCGGAGTATTCCAGGATGGCCGGCTTTTCCGGCGGGATCTTGATGTCGACAACGCCGATCGTGGTGGCCGACCGTGTCGCAAACTGAAAGCCGAGGTCCTTGATCGCGTCCAACATGCGCGCGGTGCGGTTGTTGCCGTGATTGTCGTGAACTCGCTTGATCAGCTTGACCAGGTCCTTTTTGCCGAACGTGCGGTTGACGTCCGAGTAGCGCAGCCGGTAAACGGCCTTGCCCGGGAAATCCTCGTCGTCCAGCGTGCCTTCCACGCCTTCGGGTTGCTTGACGTCCATCGGAAGGGAGCGCCAGAAGATGGCCCGGCCGACGGTCGTTCCGATCAGCTCGCCCGCGAGCTGGATCTTGACCGGCGCTTGCAGTTCGACCACACCCTCGTCCCAGGCCAGAATCGCTTCTTCCGGGCTCGAGAAGTATTTGCCCTCGCCCTTCGAGTGGTGCTTCTCGATGGTGAGGTAATACATGCCCAGAACCGTGTCCTGGTTGGGAATCGTGGCCGGCGTGCCGTAGGCGGGGAGCAACAGGTTGTTGGCCGAGAGCATCAGCACTCGGGCCTCGGCCTGGGCGCCTGCCGACAGCGGCAGGTGCACCGCCATCTGGTCACCGTCGAAGTCTGCGTTGTAGGGGGTGCACACCAGCGGGTGCAACTGGATGGCTTTGCCGTCCACCAGCACTGGCTCAAACGCCTGGATACCCAGGCGGTGCAGCGTTGGGGCGCGGTTCAGCAGGACCGGGTGATCTTCGATCACTTCTTCCAGCACGTCCCAAACCTCGGGGAGCGCTCGTTCCACCATGCGCTTCGCCGACTTGATGTTGTGAACCAGGCCGCGGTCGACCAGCTTCTTCATGACGAACGGTTTGAACAGCTCGAGCGCCATTTCTTTGGGAAGGCCGCACTGGTGGAGTTTCAGGTTCGGGCCGACGACGATGACGGAACGGCCGGAGTAGTCGACGCGCTTACCGAGCAAGTTCTGCCGGAAACGACCCTGTTTGCCCTTGAGCATGTCGCTCAAGGACTTCAAAGGACGGTTGTTCGGACCCGTGACCGGACGGCCGCGGCGGCCGTTGTCGATCAAGGCGTCCACCGCTTCTTGCAGCATGCGCTTTTCGTTCTTGACAATGATCTCCGGAGCGCCGAGATCCAGCAACCGCTTCAAGCGGTTGTTGCGGTTGATCACGCGGCGATACAGGTCGTTCAAGTCGGACGTGGCAAAACGGCCACCGTCGAGCTGCACCATCGGGCGCAGTTCGGGGGGGATAACCGGAATCACGTCGAGGATCATCCACTCGGGGCTGTTCTTGGACTTTTTGAACGCTTCCAGCACCTCGAGGCGCTTGATCGCCTTCGTGCGCTTTTGTCCCTGAATGGTCTTCAGGTCGTGCTTGAGCTCTTCGTGCAACTTGTTGACGTCGATCTCGGAGAGCATCTCCTTGACCGCCTCAGCGCCCATGCCGGCGCGAAAAGCGTTGCCGTGCTTTTCACGGTGTTCGCGATACTCGAGCTCCGTCAGCAGCTGGCGGCGGCTCAGCGGCGAGTCGCCCGGATCGATCACGACGTAGGAAGCAAAGTAAATGACCTTTTCGAGCGTGCGCGGCGACATGTCGAGCAACAAGCCGAGACGCGAGGGCACGCCTTTAAAGTACCAGATGTGGGTAACCGGCGAGGCCAGCTCGATGTGGCCCATGCGCTCGCGGCGCACTTTGGAGCGGGTCACTTCGACGCCGCACTTGTCGCAGATCACGCCCTTGAAGCGAATGCGCTTGTATTTGCCGCAGTGGCACTCCCAGTCTTTGATCGGTCCGAAGATGCGCTCGCAGAAAAGGCCGTCCCGTTCCGGCTTCAGGGTGCGGTAGTTGATGGTTTCCGGCTTTTTGACTTCGCCGTAGGACCAGTCCCGGATCTGCCGAGGAGACGCTAAGCGAATCTCGAGAGCATCAAAATTGTTGACATCCATGGGGATTTACTCCTTAGAACCCTTGACGGGGGACGAGTCGCGGCGGGGTTGAGCCGCCGCGACGGATAGTGGGGATTCCGCGGGGGAACGTCCCCCGCGGACACCGGACCAGGCTACAAGCTGCTGAGCGCCTCTTGCGAGAGGTCGAGCCCGAGCTCGCGCGCCGTCGATTTCACGTCGGACTCTTCGACCGACTTGATTTCGACTTCGCGCAGCGTGCCCGTCTTGTCAAAGGACTTGACCTTGACGTCCAGACACAAGCTTTGCAGCTCTTTGATCAACACCTTGAACGACTCCGGCACACCGGGCTCCAGCACGTTCTCGCCCTTGACGATGGCCTCGTAGGTTTTGACGCGGCCGATGACGTCGTCGGATTTGACGGTGAGGAGCTCTTGCAGCGTATAAGCAGCACCATACGCTTCCAGCGCCCAGACCTCCATTTCGCCGAACCGCTGGCCGCCGAACTGCGCTTTGCCGCCCAGCGGCTGCTGGGTGATGAGCGAGTAGGGACCCGTGGAGCGAGCGTGGATTTTGTCGTCGACCAGGTGGGCCAGTTTCAGCATGTAAATCTGACCGATGGTGACGCGGCAATCGTAGGCCTCGCCGGTGCGTCCGTCGACGACAATGGACTTGCCGTCTTGGGGCACGATGCCGTAGGCCTCGATATACTCCGTCAGCTCCCGGACTTCTTCGTCGTGGACCGGCAAGGGCCGTTCCTTGAGGATATTCTCCAGGCGATGGTAGAGGTCGGGGTCGCTGGCGGCGGCCTTCAGTTCCTTTTTGTCGTACGGGCGCTTGCCCATGAACTCGGCGACCCGGTCAATCAGCTTTTCCTTCGGGCCGGCCTTGATCATGTCGGTGGCCTCTTCGGACGTGATTAACACGCCTTCGGGGCCGCTGTTGATCCAGCGAGCCAGCTTCTGGTTGAGCGGTTCCTGGGAAAGGATCTGGTCCATTTCCTGGGTGGTGAACTCGTAACCCATCAAGAACAGGTTGCGTTGCAAACTGACGAGGCGCAGCAAGCCGAAGATTTCGTCTTCGTTGGCGGCGTCGAAGACCGGGGTCTCCATGCGCATCCGGTTGCCGTATTCGTCAATCATCTGAGCGGCAGCGAGTCCGACGGTCGTTTCCAAAATCTGACCGATGTTCATACGCGAGGGAACGCCCAGCGGATTGAGCACGATCTGCACCGGAGTGCCGTCGGGCAGGTAAGGCATGTCGGCCACGGGCATGATTTTTGCGATCACACCCTTGTTGCCGTGCCGGCCGGCCATCTTGTCGCCCTGCATGATCTTGCGCTTTTGCGCCACGTAGACGCGCACCAGCTGGTTGACGCCGGGGGAGAGCTCGTCGGTGGTCTCGCGAGAAAACACCTTGACGTCAATCACCTTGCCTTTTTCGCCGTGCGGCACTTTCAAGGACGTGTCACGAACGTCGCGCGCTTTTTCGCCGAAAATCGCCCGCAACAGGCGCTCTTCCGCGGTCAGCTCGGTCTCGCCCTTGGGCGTGACTTTGCCGACGAGGATGTCTTCGGTGCGGACTTCCGCGCCGATGCGCACGATGCCGCGCTCGTCGAGGTCCTTGAGCGCTTCTTCGCCCACGTTGGGGATGTCGCGCGTGATTTCCTCGGCTCCGAGCTTCGTGTCGCGGGCTTCGCATTCGTATTCTTCGATGTGAATCGAAGTGAACACGTCCTCGCGCACCAGCTCTTCGGAGAGCAGGATCGCGTCTTCGTAGTTGTAGCCCTGGAACGGCATGAACGCGACGAGCACGTTGCGACCCAGCGCCAGCTCGCCGTTCACGGACGACTGGCCGTCGCCGATCACGTCACCGGCTCGCACCTTCGCACCCAGCTTGACGGCCGGACGCTGGTTGATGCAAGTGCCCGCGTTCGACCGCTTGAACTTCAGCATGCTGTAGGTGTGGACGACGCCCTGATCGTCTTTGATCTTGACCTCGTTGGAGTTGACCGAGATGGCTTCGCCATCGTGGGCCGACACCACCAGCGCGCCGGAGTCCTTGGCCGCGCGATACTCGACGCCGGTGCCCACGAGGGGCGCTTCGGGCCGGATCAGCGGCACGGCCTGACGTTGCATGTTCGCGCCCATCAAGGCGCGGTTCGCGTCGTCGTGCTCAAGGAACGGGATCAGCGCGGTCGCGATCGAGACGATCTGCTGGGGGGAGATGTCCATGTAATCGACATCTTCCCGCTGCACAATCTGCGTCTCGTGCTTGGCGCGCGCCACCACGCGCTCTTCGGTCATCTGGAATTTTTCGTTCAGCCGGGTGTTCGCCTGGCAGATCGTATATTCGTCTTCTTCGTCGGCGGACAGGTAATCGATCTGGTCGGTTACCTGCACCGTGACGTTGACTTCGATGCCTTCCAGAATCAAGGCGTGGCGCTTGCGGCGCGGGATCGTGTCGCCGGTGCGGAACAGGATCTTATTGCCCTGCTTCACATCGTGGTTGGCGCGGCACATGACCCGGCGGTACGGGGTTTCCATGAAACCGAAGTGGTTGACGCGGGCATACGACGCCAGCGAGCCGATCAGGCCGATGTTCGGACCTTCCGGAGTCTCAATCGGGCACACGCGGCCGTAGTGGCTGTAGTGCACGTCGCGGACTTCAAAGCCCGCGCGCTCACGCGACAGACCGCCCGGTCCGAGCGCCGACAAGCGCCGCTTGTGGGTGAGCTCGGCCAGCGAGTTCGTCTGGTCCATGAATTGAGACAACTGGGAGCTTCCGAAGAACTCCTTGATGGCGGCGACGACCGGCCGGATGTTGATCAGGGCCTGGGGCGTCACTGTCTCGAGATCCTGCACCGTCATGCGCTCGCGCACGACGCGCTCCAGGCGCAGCAAACCGACGCGGAACTGGTTCATCAGCAGCTCGCCGACCGCGCGAATACGCCGGTTGCCAAGGTGGTCGATGTCGTCCACGCGCACAGTCGTGCGATACTGCGTCTCTGCGGTCGGTTCGAGCCAGAAGATGCCGCGGTCGTTGATGACCGGCAGGCCGCCTTCGGGCACGCCGTCGGCGGGGGGACGCTCGTGCATCTCGCGCCGCTGCAAAGCCAGGAGGTAGCGCACCGTGGCCACCAGGTCCTCACGAATGAGGGTCTGGTTGTAGTTGATCGCATCGCCCGTATCCGGATCCTCGAGGACGCCGGGCTTGACGAGCACGCCGGTTTTTTGATCGGTGATCATCTGACCGAGCTTGCGGGAAAGCTTGTAGCGGCCGACCAGCGCCAGGTTGTAGCGCTTGGGCGAGAAGAACAAGTTCTGCAGCAACTGCTGGGCGCTGTCCACCGAGGGTGGGTCGCCGGGGCGCTGCTTGCGGTAGATCTCGATCAGCGCTTCTTCCGTGTTGCTGAAGGCGTCTTTTTCCAACGTCGGCTCGATGAGCGGATCGTTGTTGAACAAGGCCCGAATCTCGTCGTCCGTGCCGTAGCCCAGCGCGCGCAGCAGCACCGTGGCCGGGATTTTACGCGCTTTGTCGATCGAGACGTTGATGATGTCGTCGGAGCCGGTGACGAACTCGAGCCAGGCGCCGCGGTTCGGGATGACGGTGCATGCGAACGTGCGCTTCTGGTTGAGCTCGATGTTTTGCGTGAAGTAAATGCCAGGCGAACGGACCAGCTGGGAGACGATCACGCGTTCGGCACCATTGATGATGAACGTGCCCCGCTCGGTCATGCACGGGAAGTCGCCCATGAAGATGTCTTGCTCTTTGACTTCTTTGATGTCGCCGCCCTCTTTGGTGATCAGGCGGACCCTGACCTTGAGGGGACGAGCATACGTGGCGTCACGATCGCGGCACTCTTCGGTGGTGTACGTCGGAGGGTCGAGCTGGTAGTCCAAAAACTCCAGCACGAGGTTCCCCGTGAAGTCTTCGATCGGGGAAATATCGGCGAAGGTCTCGCGAATCCCCTCTTTCAGAAAGTTCTCATAGGAAGCGCGTTGCAGCTCAATGAGATAAGGAAGATCCAAGATTTTCGGGATCTTACCGAATGACAACCGCCCGTTGTCGGGGTTGATGTTGCGGAGAATGGACATCAGGTTTCTCCTTTAAATTTCCTGCGGGTCCCAGAGCCTGCAGAGTGGGGCTTTTCGCCTCTCCCCGCGCAGGCACCATAGTGTTCGCTTGGCCCGGACCGCCTTGGAAGTGGCAGGCCGGGATGCTTCGTTCCCAGTTGTGAGCGTAAGTAAACACAAAAGCAAGAGTAGACTTTGCAGTCTCCCTTGCTCTTCTTTATGCAGTGTGTGTTTTTGTAACTGTTCTCACGGGCCGGTCTTAAAGCTAGTGCAGTATACTAGTGAGCCTGAGGCTGCTTGTCAAGAGCCTGAACTCCTTTTTTGATAACCTTCGCCTTCGGGAAAAGTTTCAATGGCTGAAGCGGTAGAACGTCCCCTGCATTTCGCGCAGTTCCGTGCCCAGAGTCACTCGGAGCAGCGCGCCGCCGGGCGGCCGCACGAGCGTGAACGTCTTGACGCCCCCCAGCACGAGCCCCTCGCGCAGCTCGGAGCCGGTTCCCAGGCTGCGCCACAGTTCTCGCCCGCGCAAGGCATACACCAGCGGTTTTTGCCCGCTGGGGAAGGTCCAGCCGCCCGGAAGCGGCAACGGGAGGCGGGTTGGCGCAAAGTCCGTCACCTCGAGGTCAAGCCGGGCGGCGGTCGCACCCGGGGCCGGCTGGGTGCAGCCGGTGGCACCGGCGTAATCCCGCCCTACCTGTTCCAGGCTCAGGGTCAGTGCGTCCCAATCGCGGTCCAGCGGCGACCGCATCAGGCGGGTCAGTTGGTGCAGCACGCCACCCACCACCGCCAGGATGATCGCCACCAGAAACAGTACGGCCAGGGTCTCCAGCAAACTCATTCCCCGCGGCTTACCGGCGCGCATCGTCACCTGCCAGATTCAGCCAGCGTCCCTGCAGACCGAGCGTCGTGTGCCGGTCGCTCAGGTCGAACTCTCCGACCAGGGTCGTGCGTGCGGGCTCGTCCTGAGGCGAGTAGGGAGTCAGGATTCCCGTCGACGCGACCCGCAGAAATTCGCCGGGCTTTTCCCGAAACCGGGTGTCGACTTCGACCAGATAGACGCCGACCGGGCGGCCGTCCAGCCCCGGAAGCGTTTCGCTGTAGGTAAAACGACCCGGGTCTTGCTGGTCGGCCGGTGGAAAGTCGCTGTCGCGTTCCCATTTGACCCGAAAGTCTTCCAGCCCGGCGCGCGCCAGAGCTTCGGCCTGGACGGCCTGAATCTCGAACTGCGCGGCTTTGCGATACGAGATCTGGCGCGACAAGAACGCGCCTCCCAGCACAAGAAGCACGGCCATGAGCAAAAGAATCATCGGGTAAAGGAAGCCTTTCACGGCTGCATGCTCACGTCGGCCGAGCCGGACAGGGGAGCGCCGTTGACCTGGCAGCGTGCCGTCAAGCGACAATTGCCATCCACCAGCACCCGCGTGCCGTCGGGCGCATAGCAAAAATTGTAGAGCCGTCCTACGGACCCGGCGCGGGAAAAGTCCTCATCGACGTGGCCCAGCCCTGCCTTTGGCGGCAGGCGACTGGGGTCGCAATACCAACGAAAGCATACGTCGGGAATCGGCTTGCCGCTCGCGTCTCGGGCGACGGCGCTGAAATCGGCGAACGCTCCATTCGGAATGCTGGCGCTGGTCAGAGGAGTGACCTGCACGCTCGTTGCCGCCGGCGGGGGCGGGCCC
>JADMIO010845965.1_pt1 | contig 41644 bp, 25 predicted proteins | sample 8958161 | NCBI WGS metagenome assembly JADMIO01 (sample SAMN16585339, study PRJNA669376) | soil metagenome | isolation source: Crop rotation soil | place: USA: Cullars Rotation, Alabama | collected 2011 | reverse complement strand
GCCGCGACTTCAAGTCACGTGAATTCCAAGCTTCGGATCCCACTGTGCTGGAAAGTGAACAGCGACACCTATCAGCGGAGCTGGAAGACGAACGAGACCAACAAGCTGGACGAGAAAAACTTCAGCCACGCCGTCATCCGGCGGTTGCCCGCCGAGACCGTGTCCGACGCGATCACCATGGCGACGGCCTCGGCCGCCCGGGTGGCCACGTTCGCGACCGATATCTCGGATCGCGCCATCGGACCGCTGGGGAACAACGCCGAACGCACCGGCGGCGGGGGGAAGAATGTCGACGGTTATACGCTCGCGCTATTTGGCAAGCCGGCGCGCGAGGCCAATTGCGACTGCGAGCGGACGGCCGATCCCACGCTGCTCCAGACGATCTACACCCGGAACGACCCCGCCTTGCTCGCGCGGATCGACCTCACTTCGCGGAATATCTGGCTCGACGAATTGCGAAAGAGTTTCGAATTCAACCCGGAAAAGGAGCGGGCGGCGGCGCGCGACCGGCTGCGGCTCGCCGAGGAAAAACTGGCCTCGATGACCCCGCTGGAAAACCCCGGCCCCGACGCGCCTTTGGAGGCGCAAGAGTCGTATTATCGAAAGAACATCCAGTACCGGAGATCAGTGACCGAGGCCCAAAACCGCGTCGCGGAAGCGAAGATCGACATCGCCGACGCGGAAAAACCGATCGAGCCTTTCCATCAAGACAAGGCCATCCGCGAGGTGTTTCTCCGCACGGTGAGCCGTCCGCCTACGCAGGAGGAGATTGCCAAAGCCAAAGCCGATCTCGCCGCCGCCAAAACACCCCTGGCAGGCATCCGCGAATTACTTTTCGCGCTTTTGAACACGCGTGAATTCATGGTCAACCACTAGACACTTAGACGAGTCGCGACGAATGGCCGCGCCCAACCGTCCATCCATTCAACCCGGCGGCCTACTTCGACTTTCATCAAACAGCAGACTCCGAAGATCAAGACGTACTACCGCATCAACGGCGGATGGTTCGACGTCTTATGTCGGAATTCGAAACAATCTCGAAAAGAGTGAAATGCGGGAAAATCGCCCACACGCGCCCCGCGATTTGATGATTCGGATTTGTTTCGGATTTGGATATTCGACATTCGGAATTCCAGGAACGCGGCCCGCGTAGCGCCCATTTTGCACGCTCCGTACGATCATTTTCGGAACTGACCGCCCAATTGGCTCTCCACTGCAGGGCGATGGATGAGAGAAGGACACGAAGGAGGGAAAGGACAGGAATGACTAATTCGTGTGTCTTGTATTTTTGAACAGTTGCCAGGCCCTTCCCCCGGCGCGGAGATCGAGGCAAAATCCTGTCAGTTCCCTATGAAAACCGCATTCCCACTTTCAATCCCGTGCGCGCTCCACGCCGTGTGCTGGTTTGTTTCCTGCCTGGCGATCTTCGCATCTTCATCCGCAGCGCAAGTTGCGAGCGCGCCGCGCGCGAATGGCCGCCCGCCGTTTCTCACGGTGCACGAGTTCGGTGATGCCAAGGACCAGGCCGTGCGCGACCGCGCGGCGAGGGAGGCTTTCACGCGCCGTGTGCCGCTGTGGCTGGACGAGGGGATGGCCTTTCTCGAAATCAATCCCACCGCCGAGGCGGGAGAGGACACGCCGGAGGCGAGGCACCGCTACTTTGCGGAAGTGTGCGCGTGGCAGGGCAGATGCCGCACGGGCAATGACGCGCGCATTGTGATCCGGCTGGCCAAAGGTCTGCACACCGTCAACGCCTGGACTGCGCTGGGCACGATCATCCCCAACATCCGCCGAAAGGACCCGCAGGCGCCGGTGCTGGACATCCGAGGCGCTGTCATCACGGAGATCATCATCACCTCTTTGCAACTGGGATCGCGCGGCGCTTCCGATTTTTCGCAGTCGCCTCCGATCATGCGCTATCGCAACGATTATCCGCTGACGATCGTGCTGGAGTCGCCGCTGCCAGACTATGTCGTTCCCGGCTACGCGCTGGGGATGAAGAACATCACCGGCGATGGCGATGCGGAGGCGCTGAGCGGCGCGATCAAAGTGGAGACGATCCGCGCGGACCGGCGCGCGCTGACGACGACGGTGACCTCGTCGCGCCCGGCCGATTTGGTATCGCCCACGAAGCTCGACACGCAGACCTTGTATCAAGGGCTGACGCCGTCGCGCCTGGTGATCCCGTCCGCTTGCCTGGGGATCGACACGAGTTACAAGGTGGAGGAGGCCAAAAGCATCGTGGCGGTGACACGAGGCGAGCAGACAAGCGTCAAGCTCGCGCAGCCGCATGACTTTACCGAAGGGCAGATGGTGCGCTTTTCCGAAGTTGCGGGCATGAGGGAGCTGAACGGGCAGCAGTTGACTGTCACCGCGCCGATCACGGCCACGGAGTTTCATTTGAAGACGCTGCAGAACGCGGTGCTGGACAGCCGGGCGTATGGCGAGTGGGCAGGGGAGGGCAAAGTGCGTCGCATGACGCAGCTCTGGACCGGCGGCGACTACGAGGGCTATTTCGATTTTTACAACGGCGCGCGCGGTGAGTCGTGGCGGCTCGGCCTTTCCTACATCGGGCATACCGGCGCGGCCTTCATGCAGGAGTTGGTGATGGTGGCGGACAGCGGCTCGCGCTTTCAGGCCAACGCGGGCACAGTGCTGACCGGTGCGGGCAGCCGCATCCTGCGCGGCGCATTTCTCGGCACGATTGATCTGAACATGGCCTACTGCGGCGGGGGCGGCTGCCAATATGCCATCGGCATCCAGGCCGGCTGCCACGCCAGTGTCGTCCGCTCGATGGTCGGCGGAGCGCGCGGCTACGTCATCTCGGTGGCGGATGACTCGCATCTGAACGTGGCCGCGTCCGTGGTGGGCGGCGGCAGCGCGGGGGTCGTGGCGCAGAACCGCAGCCATGCCAGCTTCCTCGCCGCGAAAGCCGCGGGCAACCTGACCGGGCTCATGGCGACAGGAGGCAGCAGCTTCCAACTCGACGACAGCACGCTCATTCATCGCAACACCACCGGCCTCGCGCGCTGGTCCGGCGCGCCGGGCGCCGGCGCTTTTTATGGCAGGCCGGCCTTCGGCGCCGGCGATTTGGCGAACGCGAAGGACGCGAACTTTGTGGACGGACACCAGAATATCACCACGGACGCAGGCTTCACCTTGAGTCATCGCGAATCCGCCCCGCACATCCGCCACACCGGCACGCTCACCGCGGATCGCAGCGTGACGCTCTCGACGCGGGGAGCCACGCCCGGCGCCACCTTCGTCATCACCCGCACGGGCGGCGGGGCTTTCCAGCTGAAGGTCGGAGAAGGCCCGCTCAAAGCCCTGGCGCCGAACACGTGGTGCGAAGTGACTTTTGATGGAGAAGCGTGGTATCTGTCGAGGTACGGGGAGCTGTAGAATGTGAAAGGCAGGACATCCCCTTCGGCAGGCTCAGGGCCTGCGGCAACATCCAACACCCAACATCCAATGCCGCCATGGTGCCGCAGCTGGACGCCTCCGGCGTCGAGGCCGGTCGGCGTTTGGAAATGCGTATCTGTTTAACCGTGGCCCAACTTGCGAGATCGATTCTTCGACCCCTGCCGGGGTCGGGACGCTTTTTTGTTTGGTTCCGGGGGTATCGCTCGTTCCTCGCTCAACCCCCGGCTAATAGCTTTGAACCCTCCGGGTTCAACCCTGCGGGTGCTCAGGCGGCTAAACAGATACGAAAACGCCACTCCTTCACCCCGTCACCCCGTCGCTCCCCATGAAATTCCCGAACATCGTCCTACTTCTCTCCTTCCTGCCCGTCCTTGGACCCGCGGCGGAGCCGGCGTCGCCTTGGCAGGAGGTGCAGGAAGGTTTTCTGCAGGCCAGTCGCAGCGAGCACGATGCCAACATCAAAGCGTGGACGGAAGTTGCCGGGTGGAATTTCAATGAGGGAACGCTCCCGGCGGAGTTCAGAGTTTTCGAGGGTGAGTGGAAGGTCGAGAAGGGGAGCCTTTGGGCGTACGGGGGGAAGCGTGAGAGCAACCGGACGATCAAGATCGCCGATTGCCGGTGGCCGGCGTTCCGGGTCGAATTCGATGCCACACTTCACCCGACTGCGGGTGAAGATCCGGCCCGCATCTGCGACATCGCGATCCGTTTCAATGCCGATCCGGCGACGGGCCGCTTTGACAAGGGCTACAGCTTGATCACGGCGCAGTATGGAAACCAGTCGACCGTGCTCTATCGGCTCAACGCCCCGTACGCCCGAACCGAATGGTCCCCGATTCTTCCCGGGACGCGCCATCACATCGTGTTGGAAGTTGTCTCTCCGCACATACGATTCTGGGTCGACGGGCGGGTGGTGCTCGAAGCTTGGGAGCGACGAGGTTCGAATCTTCGCGACCTGGACGATTTCATGCCGATGGACCCGGCGAAAGTTATCGCGCTTGGAACGTACGATACGATGATGGAAATCGATAACCTCTGCATTCTGGTTCCAGCGGAGAAGACCGGGCAGCCGGCGTCGAAGGCTCCGGTCAGCCCAGCAGCCGTTCCTCAAAAGTAGCTGCAATAGCTCGTAAGATGGGCATCGATTCTTTGGATTGTGTGACGTGCGAAGAGTTGACCCCGTCAATGGACTTCCACTCCGCCATCAGCGGCCCCGCATCCATGCGAGACCGCTGACACATCGCTGACCCGAAGCGGTTTAGTTAGTGAGGTGAGGGCGAACAATACGGCGTGGGGGAGACTGAAGGCGTCGTGGGTTTGCCTCCCGACTTCCCGGCATCGCGGCCCTGGCCCCTCGCAACGCCGCCGGCACCGGAGCGCACCGTCATGCGTGAGTTATCCCGCATGCCGTCCCGGACGAGGTCCCTCATCCGCTCCGTGAGCTCATTTTCCGACTTGGAGATCTTTCAGACCCGGCGCAGCTTGAAGACGTGCTCGGCTGGCCAGCGCCGCGCCCACTGCGCGGGAACGTAGGAGCGATCCTCGGCGCCTTCCGGTGGCTGCAACTCGAGATAGTCGAGCAGCTCGAAGCCGGTCTCGCGAAACAGCCGCAGCCAGGCCGACATCGGCAGGTTGAACTCGATGCCGCCGGGATCGACTTCGACCCCGGTCCAGTCCAGGCGATGCAGTGCGAAGTAATCGCGGTGGAGGCGCGGCTCGCACGCGGCGCCGCTGTCGGGCATGCAGACCATCGAGAGCGGCGTGTTGCCGAGGAAGACAAGCTGGCCGCCGGGCCGCAAGAGACGCCACGCTTCTGGGATCCACACCCGTGGGTCGCACCAAATCGCCGCGCCGTACTCGCTGATGGCGAAATCGAACGAGCCATCGGGATAGGGCACGGCCTCGGCGTCGCCGTGGAGCAGGGTCAGCCCGACGCCGTGCTGGCCAGCCAGCCGGCGCGCGGTCGCGAGCTGCCGCTCCGAGTTGTCGATGCCGACCACCGTGGCGCCGCGCCGTGCCATCCACCCCGAGACGTAGGCCGTGCCACAGCCGAGCTCGATCGCGGTCATGCCGGACATATCGTCGGGCAGCAGGCGCAGGCCGGACTCCGGGAGATGCCAATTGCCCCACGACGGTTCGCTCTGTTTCCAGGCGCGCTCACCCGCAGCGATCCATTGGCCGGCGCGTGCGTCCCAGTAGGCGCGGTTGGCGTGCGCGTGTTCGTCATTCGCGGTCATGGCGCGGTGAACGTAGCGCAAGACACGGCGCGCGGAAGGAGAAAGGACTTCGATGCAGATCTCTCGGAATCGCTTCGCTCCGAGGACGGGGAAGAGGACGAGGAGGACGAGGAGGGGCCTCTGGCGAGGTCAGAATGATCCGCCAACAACAACAGAAACGCGGTTAGCGCCGGCCGGGCGAGAGAAGGCAGAGGACGAAATTCAACTCGGCCGAACGCTTCTCGCACCCCTCCGGGGCGCATCCAGTTGTGGTTGTTTGTTCCGGTGGTTCCGCTCGTTCCTCGCTGCACCACCGGCTCCTGGCTCCCGTCCCTTCGGGACGCCCTCCTCCTTCTCCAGTCATTCATTTTGCGCCATTTGTGCGTTTTTGTGGCGATTTCCATCTTCCTACTTAGGATTAGCGGAACCGTTTTGGATGCCCTGTGCCGCGCTGGCTCGATGCACCCCCCGCGTTTTCGGGGGAAGCGAATCGCTAAACAACTCTCCAGAACGGTGTTTCACTGTTACCCGACCATGACTTCCCACTTTCGCTTTCGATCAGTATTCACCGCCGCGTTCACGGCCAGCTTCGCCCTGGCCGGCGGCGCCCGGGCGGTGGAACCGTATGAAGCTTTCCTGGAGACGCATTGCATCCGTTGCCACGGGCCGGAGAAGGTGAAGGGGGATTTGCGGATCGACCAGCTCTCGCGGGATTTCAAATTGGGTGTGGACGCCCATCATTGGGCGGAGGTCATAGAGCAGGTCAATTCGGGGGAGATGCCGCCGAAGAAGGAGAAGAAGCCGGCGGAGGCGGAGATCGCGGCGTTTGTGACGAGTCTAGATGCGCGCCTCAAGGAGGGCCGGGCGGCGCGCATGGCGGCGCGGCCGGCGGTGACGCATTACCGGCTGAGCCGGAAGGAGTATCAAAACACGGTCTACGAGCTGCTCGGTGTGCGCTACGATCCGGCCAAGCCGGGGGAACTGAACGAGGACACGCTGTGGCACGGCTTTGAGCGCATCGGGTCGGAGCTGTCGCTTTCGCCGTCGCATGTGGATCGCTATTACCGCGCCGCGGGCACGGTGCTCGACCGGGCGTTCCCCGTGGCTTCCGGCGAGGCGCGAAAAGTCCTCAAGACCGCGGCGGAGCTGCGGTACGGCGGCGGGAAGGAACAACAGGCGGCGCTGGACCGGTTCGGCATCAAGCGTCCGCTGCGGTACCTGCTCTTCCCCGGCACCGTGCAGAACGCGCTTTCACCCAACTGGTTCGGAAGGACGGGGCCGGAGCACAGCGGACTCTACAAAGTCCGCATCCAAGCCAGCGGTGTCCGTCCGCCCGGCGGCCAGACCGCGCACTTGAGCATCGGCAAGCGCACGGGCGAGGAGACGGTGGATGGCCTTATCGAGTTCGATCTCACGGCGCCGGAGGACAAACCGCAGGTTTATGAGTTCGAGGTGTTTCTCGAGATGCCCGTGTCGCTGGATTTTTGCGTGGTGGCCACTGATGTGGTGGACCGCAGGGCCGGCGCGGCCTTCCGCAATTCGCTCGGCAGCCGGGGCGGGTACATTTTCACGCACAGCAGCGAGACGTTGCTCCTGAACCCGAACGCTCCCCAGATGTTCGATGACAAGGGGAACGGCCTCTTCTCGACGGTGCTCCTCGACTGGATCGAGTGGGAGGGGCCGCTGGTCTCGGAGGCGGAAAAATCCCGGCGCGCAGGCGTGCTGCCGCCGGATGACGCATCCCCCGAGGCGGTCGCGGAACAGTTGCAACGCTTCGCCGAGCGCGCCTGGCGCCGGCCGGTGAAGAAAGAGGAGCTGGAGGACTATCTGAAATCGTTTCGCGCCGATCGCGACGCGGGGGACAAGATGGCCGAGGCCTTTCGGGGGGCGATGCAGAGCGTGCTGACCTCCCGGAATTTCCTCTACCTCGTGGAGGGCGACCCGGTGGCGCGCGAACGTCTCACGGACTGGGAAATGGCCTCGCGGCTCTCGTATTTCCTGTGGAGTTCGATGCCCGATGACGGCCTCTTCGCCGCGGCCCGAGGCGGCGCCTTGAAGGGCGAGGGTTTGAAGAAAGAGGTGGACCGGATTTTGGCGGACGGCCGGATCAATCGCTTCATCGACGACTTCTCGCGCCAGTGGCTGCAACTGCACCGGGTGGGCATGTTCCCTCCGGACAAGAAGCTCTACCCGACCTACGACGACTGGCTCGAGACGAGCATGCGCTCCGAGCCGATCGAGTATTTCCGGGAGTTGCTCGGCAAAAACCTGCCCATCGACAGCTTCATCGATTCCGACTGGACCATGGCCAATGCGCGGCTCTGCGATTTCTACAAGCTGCCGGAGCCGAAGAACGGTGGTTTCCAGCGTGTCGCGCTCAAGCCCGAGGATCATCGTGGCGGTCTGCTCGCCATGGGCGCGGTGCTTGGGTTGACCTCCGATGGCACGCGCCACCGCCCGGTGCACCGCGGCGTGTGGCTCAGCGAAGCGATCCTCGGCAAGACGCCCCCGCCGCCCCCGGCGAACGTTCCCGCCATCGAACCGCCCACTGCGCAAAGCCCCAAGGCCACGCTCCGCCAAAAAATCGAGGCGCACCGCGAAAACGCGAATTGCGCCGCCTGCCACGCGAAGATCGATCCGCTGGGCCTCGCCTGGGACAACTACGATGCCATCGGCCAGTGGCGCACCCGCGAGAAAGTCCCCGCGGGTCTCGGACAGGACCCCGTGATCAACCCCGCCGGGGCGATGCCCGATGGCCGCCCGTTCAAGGACGCCACCGAATTCAAACGACTGCTGCTCGAAGACCGCGATAAGGTCGCCGGGGCCTTCATCGAACACCTCTGCACCTACGCGTTGCGCCGTGCGCTCGCCTTTGACGACCAGGACGACATCAAAGCCATCCTCGCCGAAGCGAAGAAAAGCCAATACCGTGTCAAAGACATCGTGCGTGCCGTCGCTCTATCAGATCTGATGAGGAAGCGGTAATGGAGTAATGGAGCATTGGAGTATTGAAATACATCTTTCCAACTCTCCATCGCCCCACCACTTCGACACTGCATTACTCCACAACTCCATCACTCCAGCACTCCACCGCCCGCCCAGCACACACCAGGAGCGAATATCGAATAACGATAACGAAGAACAAAGAACCAAGAACGCCCATGAACTACCTCTCCCAATCCTGGCTGATCGACCGCCGTCATGCCCTCCGTGCCTTGGGCACTATGATTGCGCTGCCTTACCTCGAGTGCATGGTTCCGGCGCGGGCGGCGGAAAAAGCCGCCGCCATCACGCCCCGGCGCAGCGCCTTCATCTACCTCGCGAACGGTGTGCATTCGTTGAACTACCAGCTCACTACGGCCGGCCGGGATTACCAGTTCTCGCGGTCGCTGAAGCCCCTGGAGGCGCACCGCAACGTTATCACCCCCATCAGTGGGCTGCATCATCCGGGAAGCCTCAGCCATCACCACAACTGCATCAATATCTGGCTGACCGGCGGAAAGCTCGGCCCCTCGGACCGCAACACCATCTCCGTGGACCAGAAGATGGCGGAAATCACCGCCGAGCACACCCGCTACCCGTCCCTGGAAGTCGCCATCACGCAGGATTCCCTCGCCTGGACGGCGGATGGCGTGCGGCTGCCCGCGATGCGTCGTTGCAGTGAGATCTTCGCGTCCATGTTCGAGGCCCCGAAGGGCGGCATCGCCGCCCAGCGAAAGGCCTTGCGCCGCAAAGCCAGCGTGCTCGATGACAACCTCGCGGAAGTGCGCCGGCTGGAGAAAAAAATGGGCGCGGAGGACAAAGGCCGCCTCGACCAATATCTGACCTCCGTGCGCGAGGCGGAAATCCGCACGCGGCGAGCCGATGCGTGGCTCGACACGCCGCTGCCCGTGATCTCCGACGCCGACCGCCAACGCACCAACCGCGACATCCCCGACACCAAGGCAGGCGATTATTTCCGCACAGTCTATGACCTCATGGTGCTCGCGTTCCAAACGGATGTGACGCGCGTGGCGACGTTCAGCCTCGGCGGCGAAGGCCAGGCCATCGCCATTCCCGAGATCGGCATCACGGAGTCCCGCCATCAGCTCAGCCACCATGGCGGTGATGCCGGCTACATGGAAAAGCTCACCAATTACGACACCTTCGCCATCGAGCAGTTCAGCTATTTCCTCACCCGGCTCGCGGAGACGAAGGACCTCGGAGGCAAGCCGCTCCTGGGCTCGACGATGGCCCTGTTCGGCAGCGGCATGTCCTACGGCCACAGCCACGGCAACGCCAATCTCCCGCTGGTGCTCGCCGGCGGCTCCGACCTCGGCTTGAAGCACGGCAGCCACCTCGACTTCAACAAGTCGGCCGCCGGATTCCAGGGCTACGCGCTCGGCCCGGACGGAGGGCTCACCACCGCGCATTACCAGCTCTGCAGCCGCCCCGCGAACACCGACGCCCACATGAGCAACCTGCTGCTCCTCATGGCCCAGCGCATGGGGGTAGAGATCGAGAAGTTCGGGGACAGCAACAAGGTGGTCGAACTTTGAAGGAGTGCCTGGTTTTTGGTTCCTGGTTCTTCGTTCTTGGTTTGTGCGTCGCAATCGGTGACGAACCCTTCCGGCCCGAGGCGGGGAAGTTTCCGCCTGTGGAAAAGGCGCACTCCTATCGCGGCGAACTCGTGTTCGTGGATCACGTCAACCGCCGCGGCAGCCTCCGCGTGCAATCGACGGGCATATTCCGCTTCACCGCTCCGCACCCCTTCGCCATGCTCCCCTACGGCGTCGTGCGTTATCACGGCGCACCGGCGGACCTGCGAGACATCCCGCTTGGCACCATGCTGCACGTCCGGGCATTTCTCCCACCGGACCCGAAAACCTCGGCCGTGCCCGTGTTGCCGGCCGACAACCGGCAGAAGACGGCGAGAGGCGTGACCGGCACGGCGCCCGCCGAGAATCATGTCCTGCTTCTCGAAGACGAGCCAAGCCACTGCCAGGGCGAGGGCTTGGTCTGGAAGCTCCAGGAAGTGGACCTCAAAAACAACGAGGGGATGATCGTCGCCCGCCGCGAACCGAAGGGCGGAGGAGAGGGCCGGACCGGCGAGGAAACGCTGACCTTCGATGCCGCCACCCGCGTCTGGCGCGGCCGCGAATGCCTCGGCATTGAACACCTGATCGCGGAGGGCTCGTGGCCCGCCAGCGGGAAGAAATCCCTCGGCGGCCAGTCCGTCCTGTTGGGCATCACCTGGAAGCCCACGCCCGGCGGTGTGTTCGCCCGGTTTCACATTTCGGACCTCTGGCTGGACGACGCGGCGATGGGCAACGCGACGCACCGTCAGACCGAGGTGCACAAGGCCTTCATGCGCAGCCGGTGGATGACCGCCTGGGTCGATGCCGTCGAGTATGGCAAGTTCGGCCGCGCGACCGTGACCGCGACCTTGTTCGGCGGCATGGATGCCTCGCTCTACGCGGATTTCAAGAAGGGTGCTCCGGCCTTTATGAATGCGGCCGAGAATACGTTGAAACATACCGAAGGGGGCACGGCTGGCCCCACGCAAATGGCGGCACGCGGCACCATCCGCGACGTCACGACGACGCCCGGAGACGCCCCTCTGGGCAGCAGCGGAATCCAGATTCGTTTTGAGACGGACCTTATCACCGAAGGCCTCCGCCCCACGCGGGTCGTCCGGGTCCGTCCCGCGGATTGGCCCGATGTCCACACGCCGCGCGAGGAGTACCTCAGCGACGGGTCGTCCAGCATCGACGAGCGTTTTCCCACCCCGGCCATCTTCCCGAAATACTGATCCACCTCCCTCCCGCTCCCACGATGACACGTTTCTTTCCTGTTCCTGGTTCCTGGTTCCTGGTTCTTCGTTGCTCGTCCTTATTGCTCGTTTGTTCGTTGGCCGTTTCAGCGAACGCCGCCAATCAAGAACCAAGAACCAAGAACCAGGAAAAAAAACCCGACGTCTTCCGGCCGGAGGCCGGAAAATTTCCGCCTCTCGAAAAGGCGTACGCCTACCGCGGCGAACTCGTCTTCGTGGATCATGTCAACCGCCGCGGCAGCCTTCGCGTGCAAGGGGCGGGGGGCACTTATTTTCGAAACGCCCCGCATCCCTTCGCGATGCTCCCCTACGGCATCGTTCGCTATCACGGCGCACCGGCGGATCTCCGGGACATCCCGCTCGGTACCGTGCTGCACGTGCGCGCCTTTCTTCCGCCGGACCCGACGATCTCCGCCGTGCCGGTGTTGCCGGTCGATAACAAGGACAAAATCGCGGGCTACAGTGGCACCGGTGTGGCACCCGCGGAGAACCACGTCCTGCTGCTCGAAGACGAGCCCAGCCACTGCCAGCGCGAGGGATTGGTCTGGAAGCTTGCGGAAGTGGACCTTCAGAACAACGCGGGGATGATCGTCGCCCGCTGTGAATCGAAGGCGGGCGGAGACGGCAAGACCAGCGAGGAAAAGCTCACTTTCGACGCGGCCACCCGGATCTGGCGCGGCCGTGAAAGCCTCGGGATCGAGGACTTGATCGCCGAAGGCACCTGGCCCGCCAGCGGAAAAAAATCTCTGGGCGGCCAGGCCGTCCTGCTCGGTATCTGCTGGAAGCCTACCCCGGAGGGTATTTTCACCCGCTTTCACATTTCCGACATCTGGCTGGATGAACCTGCGATGGGCCGCGCCGCCCACACCCAGACCGAAACGCACAAGGCCTTTATCCGCGGCCGCTGGATGCCCGCGTGGGTCGACGCCGTCGAGTACGGCAAATTCGGCCGCGCCACCGTGACCGCGACGCTGTTCGGCGGCATGGACCCCTCCCTGTACGCCGACTTTCAGAAGGACGGGCAGACGGTGATGAACGCCGCTGAGAACACATTGAAGCACGTCGGCGGCGCGTACGGTCCCGCGCATATGGCCTCGAGAGGGCCCATCCTCGAAGTCACGAAAGCCACCGGAGAAGTCCCCCTGGGCAGCAGCGGCATCCAGATCCGTTTCGAGACCGACCTCATCATCGAAGGCATCCGCCCCGGCCGGGTCGTCCGCGTCCGAGCTGCGAGTTGGCCGCTGGTGAATCTCCCGCGGGAGGAATACCTCGGCGACGGCAGCTTCAGCCACGAAGACCGCTTTCCGACCCCGGCGATCTTCCCGAAATACTGATTGCCCGTTCGTCCGGGCTCCGACGACGAGAACGAGAACGAAGGACGAGGACGATGCGACACCGCCTCCGTCGCTCCCATTCCTGTTTTCACTGTGGCCGGCATTCCGTTAGGCTCGTGCGCCATGAAGGATTCCTCTCCTCCCACGGAAGCGTTCCTGCCGGACTCGCGCAGAAGGCCGCAAACGCGGCGGGATTTTTTTGTCCAGTCCGCATTGCTGGCGGGCGCGGCGACGACGGTGGGGCGGCTTTTCGCCGCGGAATCAGCGGGATCCGTGGAGAAGCCGAAGCCTTTCCGGATCGCGATGATCAACTCCGAGTACCGCTTTAAATCGCATGCCTATCACTTCGGGCGGCGATTCATGGAAGGCTACGAGCGGGAGGGGTTTCATCATCAGCCGGTGCAGACCGTGGCCCGAATGTTCAATGACAAGCATCCGCCGAACGACCTGACCGGCGCCGACGCCGCGCGGTTTCACTTTGAAAGATGTGAAACGGTCGAGGAGGCGCTTGGCGGTCGCGGCAAGGTCGATGTGGACGCCGTCTTGCTGGTGATCGAACACGGCGATTACCCGCTGAACGAATACGGGCAGATCCTCTATCCGCGCCACGAATTCTTCATGCAAATCGTGGCCGCCTTTGAAGCCGCGGGGCGGGTCGTGCCGGTCTTCGTGGACAAGGCGTTGTCCTATGACCATCGCAAGGCCAGGGCGATGTACGATATCGCGCGGAAGATGAAGTTTGGACTGATGGCGGGCTCGTCCCTGCCCGTGACATGGCGCCGGCCGGAGCTGGAACTGCCGCTGGAAACTCCCCTCAAGGAGGGGCTCGTCGCCTTCGGCTACGATCGTTCCGTGTCGGAAGTCTATTTCTTCCACGCCTTGGAAGCGCTCCAATGCATGATGGAACGGCGGAAAGGCGGCGAGACTGGAGTCCGCCGCGTGACCATGCTCACGGGCGACGACGTCTGGCGGGCGGGTGACGAAGGCCGATGGTCGTGGTCGCTGCTCGAGGCGGCTTTTTCGCGTAATCCGAGCACCAACACGGGCACGGCGCGCCAGAACGTCGTCTCGCCGGAAGCGATCCTGGTCGAATATGCTGATGGCACCAAAGGAGCGGCGCTGAATCTCATTGAGCACGTGGTCGATTTCACGTTTGCGGGCCGGCTCGCGAATCGCGAGGCGCCGGTGACCACGCTCTTCGAGCTGCCGGGCATCGGAAGATTTTTCGACACGCTGGTTTGGAACCTCGAGAAGTTCCTGGCGACGGGCCAGTCGCCGTATCCGGTCGAACGCACCCTGTTGACGAGCAGCCTTCTCGATCTCGCTGTTCATTCCCGGAAAGGAAAAGGCGCGCCGCAGGAGACGGAGTTTCTCGACATCCGCTATCAGGCTCCCGTGGACAGCGGCTACGTGCGGGGCCGCATCACGCGGGATCCGTAGGAAAGGTCTGAATGCGTCGATCGCACCGGGCGCATTCATGGCGCGCTTTGGCCTCAGTCCGTCCGCGGGAGGCGCGCGGCGTGCATGATGATGAGACAGAAGCCGCCGATGAGCAGTGTCGTTGCTATGAGCGTTGGCCAATCCGCCACGCCCGGCATCGCCCAGGGGCCCACGCGCATATTGATGTGCAGATCGCTGCTCGCGCGAAAAAGCCAGCCGGCACACGTGCCGAGCACGCTGTGAACCACCCGAATTCGCCCGCCGTATTCGCCAGAGCGCGCGCTGGCGGGCGGCTGACGAATGACGAATTCGCTGCGGCTGGCCAGGTTTTGAACGAATTGCTGAGGTGTTGCCCTGCCCGTTGCGCGCCATAGACTTGCGCTTCCCCTATGAACCGCTCCTCCTTCCGATGCCTGCGTCCGCTCATCGCGCTCGCCGCAGTTTTTGCCACCTGTCTGGCGGCGAACGCCGCCGTGATTTGGATGGAGGGTGAGGCGCCCAGCAAGGCCAGCGTCAAACGCATGCCGTTCTGGTACGACAAGGTTCACAAGAACGAGCTTTCGGGCGGCGATTTCATTACCAACTGGGGCGCTCAGCCGGGTGAGATCGAGTATTCCATCGCCGCGCCTGCGGCGGGAGAATATGAATTTTGGGTGCGAGCCAATCCGCTGGGCGCCAAACTCTCCTTTCGACTGAACGACGCCCCGGAGACGGGGATCGACCTGGCCCACGATCCGCGCGAGAACGTCAACATTGCCGCCGATGGCAAACCCGATCTGCGTTTCCTCGCCTGGGTCCACGCCGGGCGCGTCACGTTGCGGCAGGGGGGCAACGCGATCGCCTTCCGCATGCACAGCGCCAATAACAACCATGGCATGCTGGATTGTTTCGTGCTGGCCAGCGAGCCTTTCGAACCACACGGGATCACCAAACCGGGCGAAGCTGCCAGGCCGGCGCCGGCGGCCGGAGGATGGTTTGCCTTTGCGCCGCCGGCGGATCCTTTCAGCGCCGATGCGGGTCTTGATTTGCGTTCGCTCAATGAATCCGTGGCGGGTGAAGGGGGCTTCATCGCGGCGCGCGATGGGCATTTCATTCATTCCAGGACCGGAAAGACCGTGCGCTTCTGGGGCGTGAACTCGGGTCCGCAGAAAGGTGATGATCGCCAGTCGATGGCCGCTTCGGCGCGCATGCTGGCCAAGCACGGCGTCAACTGCGTGCGCGTGCTCACGTCGGTCTACGACAAATATGGAGAAATCGAGCCGGCCCGCGTGCAGCAATTGATCGACTTCGTCGAGACGCACAAGGCCGAGGGCATCTACACGATCCTTTCCATCTACTGGTTCCACATGCTCACCCCCAAACCGGATGATCCGATCCTGTCCGGATACGATGGCAAACAGAACCCGATCGAAGTGCTGTTTTTCAATCCGGAATTTCAGAAAAAGTACCAGACCTGGTGGACGGCGCTGCTGACGACGCCCGGCCAGGTGAGCGGCCAGCGACTCATCGACGATCCGGCGGTCGCCGGCCTCGAAGTGCAGAACGAGGACGGGATGTTCTTTTGGTCCTTTGGCCTCGGCCCCGTTCCCGATCCGCAGATGCAAAAGGTGGAAAAGCTCTACGGCGACTGGCTGGTCAGGAAGTATGGGTCGCTCGACGCCGCCGCGAATCATTGGAAAGGCAAACCCCTTCCGCGCGATAACCCGGCGGAGGGCCGGATGGGATTCCGCAACTACTGGAACGTCTTTCACGAACGATTGGCCCGTGACCAGGATGGCGTGACGTTCCTGGCGGAACTCCAGCGACAATTCTATCGGCAAATGATTGGCTTCTTCCGCACGACCGGCTTCCAGGGCGCGATCTGCACGTCCGGCTGGACCACCGCCGACCCGCAATACCTGGGCCCGATCGACAAGTACACCAATGTCGTCGCCGACTATATCGACCGTCATGGTTACTTCGATTGCGCGCGCAAGGGCCAGAACCAGGGGTGGGCCGTGATGAACAGTCAGACCTTCTACGATCGCAGCGTCCTTCGTTTCGACGCCGAGGCGCCGGGGAAGCCCAAGCTCTTTTCCAACCCAGTGATGGATCCGCACTACGACAACAAGCCGTCCTTCATCTCCGAGACCTCCATCGAGCGGCCCAATCGCTATCGCTCAGAGGCGCCGCTCTACTATGCCTGTTATGGCGCGTTGCAGGATAGCGGCGGCTTTGCGCATTTCGCGCTGGATACCCACCGTTGGTCGGCCAAGCCGGGGTTTTTCATGCAACCCTGGACGCTGATGGCCCCGGGTTCGATGGGACAGTTCCCCGCCGCCGCGCTGATTTTTCGCCAGGGACTGGTGGCCACCGGCGAGGTGCTGGTGGACCTGAACCTGAAGATTGCGGACATCGAGAGCCTCAAAGGCACGCCACTGCCGCAGAACGCGGCGCTCGATGCCCTGGGCCTCGCGGCCATTCCCCAGGGCACCACGCTCCAGCCCGGCAGCGTGATCGATCCCCTGGTGCACTACGCCGGCCGCGCGGACGTGCGTTTCACCGAAACCGGCGGCCCCGCGAAGCTCGTGGATCTGGCGCCGTTAATCGATCGATCCGCGCAAACCGTCACCAGCAGCACCAGGCAGCTCAAGCTCGACTACGGCAAGGGCATCGTCACCATCAATGCCCCCGCGGCCCAGGGAATCAGCGGCGATCTGCAGGCGGCCGGCCCGACCGAGACGGCGGATCTTTCCATCTCCAGCAATCTCGATCTCGGCCATATCATCGCGGTCAGCCTCGATGGAAAACCCCTGGCGGCCTCGGGTAAGATCCTGCTGCAGGTCATGTCGGAGGATAAGCCCAGCCAATTCCGCGCCGAGCCGGCGGGAAGCGGCCTCCAGAAGATCGTCGAGATCGGCCGCGACCCGTGGCTGGTGAAAAATCTGTCGGGAGTCGTGAAATTCAAGCGCGCCGATGCGGCCTCACTGAAAGTCACCGCGCTCGATTTCAACGGCTATCGCAAAGGCGAAGCGGGGACCGCAGCGGAGATCAAGCTGAAGGCCGATACGGTCTACTATCTTGTGGAGCGGCGGTAGTCAGTCGCAGCGACGGCTCGCGGATGAATCCGCTGCGGTGCATTTTCTCCACCTGACTGCCGAATTGGCTCCGCGCCGCAGGGCCGTGGAATGGACGCCTCCGGCGTGGTGATGCTGACCCGCGGACACCCCTGCCTGCGAAGCAGAGCGAGGAGCGAACATGGTATACAGAATATGGCATCAAGCTCCACGGACCAGGCATCGTGTCTGGCAGCGTACATCATATTTCCAGTGAGGAGACCTGTTTTGGGGGCGCTTCCTGAAAACTACGTTCCCCCTTCCCTGTTTCACCCACATTCGTACCCTCTTGGTGGCACCCAATGAGGATCAACATCGTCACCAGCAAAAGGCTTCGCTTCGTGGAGGCGGGAAGGACGCTCATCTCGACGGTTAAAGTAACAGGGTTGGCGCACCGGGAGAAGGGTTTCCCGATGCGAGTCAGGCATCGACGGGCTACTGCCAAAGTGGTGGGAAGGGCACCGGGGTCAGGTTCGAGGAGAAGCGCTGATCAGCGTTTTTGGGCCAGGGCGGCGAAGCGTTGGGCGAGCAGGGTGGTAAACTCACGGGCCCCTTCCTCGTTGAAGTAGACGGGGTCGTAGCGCAGCGCGGGGAGGTAGAAACGGGGAAATGCGGAGGGTTGATGGAAGGCCCAGGTGGTCACGCCGGTCGGCAGTCCGTCGACGAGCTTTTCCTCGGGGCGGGTCGTGGGCGCGAGAACGAAGATGGGCTCGGCGCGGGCGCGGCGGACTTCGGTGGCGAGGTCCGCGAGGGCGGAGGCGAGACCGGGACGGACGCGCAGCGGTGGAGACTGCTCGAACTCCTGGAGAGACTGAGCGAACTCGGAATGAGTCGCTTCGTTCCAGGCGACCGTGGGTTTGGGATCGAATCCGGCGCGTGGCATGATCCCGGAATCGGATTCCTTCTTCTGCTTCGGGGGAAAGTAGCGTGCTTGCAGCCAGTCGGCGCCCCTGCCCGGATCGACGGAGCGCACGAGGAAACAGTGGGCGTGGCGGGCGAGCCAGAGGCTCTTTAAGTTGGCCGGCCACGGTGACTCGAGGATGCGCCGGCAGACGATCCCGGTGTGCTTCCAGTCGTGCCACACCATGGTGCGCCGCGAAACCCCGACGTTCTCGACCTGGCCGAATCGATAGTCCATCACTTCGATGACCACCCAGCGCAGATGTTTCGGGCGTGCCGCCAGAAACTGGCGGAGATAGTAATAGCTCTCCGGCGGCCACATTCCCGGGAAAGCCAGATTCAAGGAATGGGTCGGGGCGCCGAGCCGGGCGGTTTCGGCGTCAAATAGTTTTGGATCGACCTGATACTTGATGCGGCTCGAGCCAATGAAAATCGTATCGTATTCGTCTTTCCGCTCGCGGAAAAAGCGGCACTGCCCGGCGATGTTGGGGTCCACAGGCGGTTGAAAACGGCCGAGCAAATTGCAGGTCGCCACGAGCGCGATCAAAAACAGGAGGACATTCGACGCCTGGCACCAAATGGATGGATGCCTAGACATGCGGGATCAGCGCCGGACGCGGGCGGAAGGCGTGTGGAGGCATGGCTGGTACGGAAGACGGTCGGCGCCACGGAACCAGAATTCGTGCTCGAAGTCGACTTCCGGCATCGCAGCAGAAGATGGCGTCTTCGGCGGAGTGGGTTTTCGATTGGAGCTAAAGGTCCGATGCCGGACGGGCCTTTCCTGGCGCCTTAGGCAGAGTAGCGTGCTTTCGATTTGAGCTTCCAGCATCAGTATGCAGCGTCACAATTCACAAACCATGAACTGGGCGATTGTTGCTTTCGTTGTTCTGTCCGCGAGTTCTTACGCACAGGAGGCGGAGGCGGTGATGGTAGTGTCCGCGAATGATGCCGCCAAGGTCGCGCGGCAGGGGGCGTGGGTGTGGAACAGCCACCGCTATGCGAAGGAAGGGGCGCTGGCGACGAACGAAGACGGAGCGGAGCTTCGGTTCGATTTCCAGGGGCAGTGCCTGGTCCTCTGCCTCGATACGCTGACCCCGCCCAATGAGTACGGTCCCCCGGAGCTTGGACTCCTGGAAGTTTTCATCGATGGAAAGAGGCACGTCATCGTCCGGCCGCGAGTGGAGGACCGCGACGTGGTGCTTCTGAGAAGCGCCGCGACCGAATCGCACGCCGTCCGCATCGTGCATCGAGCCGACGGCCGCCAGACCGGCTGCCGGATCAATGGTTTTCGCATGATGTCCCGGCCGGCCGGTGACCTGGCCCTCACCCTGAGCGGAGAGCAGAATGGCGCATTGATCGACGTGCGAGCGACCGTCTCGCGAGGCGGGCAGGTCGTCCGGGACGTGCTTTGCCGAAATTGGCTGACGGGCCAGGTCCGCCTGGCCGGACTCCCTGCCGCGAGCGATTACATCGTGGAACTGCGGGCCAGCGGCTGGGTGACGCGGAGAATCGAGAACGTGACGGTGGTCGTGGGTAAGGAACAGACGCTGGCGCCGGTCTTTCTGAGAAGAGAATGGGATGTGCCGGAGGATTCTTTCCGGTTCCCAGCCTTCGGACGGGCGGTGGTGCGCCTGCCCACGGAGTCCTTTCGCGTGCGATTCAGAGACCGGGCCTCCCGGATCGAGCGGGTGCGAATGACCCGGCGCCAGGGGCCCGCGACGATTTCCCGTGTCTGCCCGTTCGTGGAAGATAAGGCCGCAGCCTACTACTTCCATCGCGAAGGAACCGTGACGCTGCCGAAGGATGTGCCCGAAGGGGCGTACGATCTCGAGATCACTTTGGCCGGACCGGGCACGGTCGAAACCATCCTGATTTCCCGTCGATGCGTGACGGTGGTCCATCGCCTGCCCGAGGATCCGCTGATGTTCTCGTTCGGACACCTCGACACCTGGGGCCAGCACCAGGCGGAGTACCTTTCGCGGATGGTGGAACTGGCGAACATCGTGGCTCCGGATGTCGTCCTGATCTCCAATGAGGCGAATCCGGCTTACGTAGCGGGCGCTTTGTACGGGCTCGAGGCGCCGTTCGTCGTGAACTTTGGCGGGCACCGGGGCCCGGAACCGAGGGCCTGGTTTGGAGAATCGGTGGGAGTCCTTGATTTTGGATCGAGGCTGACGATTCTCAACTTCGGCCGCACCTGGGACACGGGGACACTCGACGCCGATGCACTCCTGTCTGAGCGCGCAGCGGTGCCGTGCAAAGTCATCAATGCTTTCGAGCCCAACGCGCCGATCGAATTCCTGGACCGGCATCGGATCGCGCTCATCCACGACGCGCATGGTCCGGGGCCTGATGTCATGACCTTGGGAGCGGGACCGACCCTTCGCGTGGGCAAGGCGAACAGCGCCAGCTTCCGCGTGCTGCGCTTCAAGGGCGACCGCCCGGTCTCGTACACCTACAAGAATCAAAAAACGGCGCCGATCCCGTTTGGCCGTGAGGCCCCGCTCCCTCTTCGCCTGAGCTACGATTTTCCCAATGACGGCTCCGCCCCCGGTGGGAACGTTCACTTCATCAATGAACTCGACGAACAGTTTACGAGGGCCAGGGCATTCCTGGTCCTCCGCAAGGGAGCCTATCTCGCGGAGGGCGGAACCATCGACGCCGCGATTGATTCCGACGACGGACGATTCACCGTGCTCACGGTACGCTTCGATGTGGCCCCGCGAAGTGAAGGGGTTGTGAGGGTTCGGCCGGAGGCTTCGAAGAAGAAAGATGAAGGATGAAGAAGATGGCGCCTTCGGCGACCGTGTGCTTTCGATGTGAGTTGATGGTCCGATGGCGCGATGCCGCACGGGCGAAGACGGGCGGGTCCGCTGCGACCAGCAGAAGTTTGAACAGGAGGGCACGGAGAAGCTCGGAATCTCTGTTCCCTCCCTTCCCTCCCTTCCCTCCCTTCCCTCCCTTCCCTCCCTTTCTCCTGTTGAAAACCGGAGCTGGATCGGTCCCGCAGTGGCGGCGGATTCGGTCGCAGAGATGGTTCCGGCGGGCGATTTTACTTGGCCGCGGAGTGAGGTAGATTGAACCATCCATCAGCCATGGAAGTGACCCTCGCACAATGGTTCGCGGAGCTTGACCAATATCACGACCGCATCCCGCTCAACGTCCTGACCACCGGTCTCAAGCGACTCAAGCTCGACCATAGAGACATCGGGCAGTTCGCGCAATTTTCCTTGGAACGATATCGCCGCAACTTGATGCACGCCGGTCCGGCCTATCACGCGCTCATCCTCTGCTGGCGTCATGGCCAGCGCAGCCCCATCCACGATCATCGCGGCTCATCCTGCGGCGTGCGTGTCATCCAGGGCGAGGCGACCGAAACCGTTTTCGAGATGACCGAGGAAGGCCACGTCTATCCCGTACGCACGCGCAAATTGCAGGAAGGCCTCATGTGCGCGACGCAGGATCTGGACCTCCATCAACTCTCCAACCTCCAACCGGCGGGCAAGGATTTGATCACGCTGCACATCTATTCACCGCCGCTGCTGGTCATGGGCCAATACTCGCTGACCGATACCGCCGTGCGCGATTTCAAGGACGAGGTGCACGCGTTCACCGAAGGCGCGGGGATTTAGGCCTCAGAGTTTGCCGATTTGTTGCACGGTGAGGCCGCCGTCAATGGTGATGATCTCGCCGGTGATGTAGCTGGCAGCGGGGGAGCAGAGGAAGGTGACGGCGCCGGCGCAATCCTCCGGCTGGCCGATGCGACCGAGGAGGATCTTTTTCTCGTAGTGCGCCGGCAGCCCGCTCGCGCGCGCTTCCATCCAGGCGGCGTTGAGCGGCGTCTTGATCATGCCCGGCGCGATGCCGTTCACCCGGATGCCGTGATCGGCGAGAGACACGGCGAGCGAGCGCACGAGCATGACGAGCGCGCCTTTCGAGGCGTCGTAGGCGGTCGAGTCGGCCTCGGCCTGGAAGCCGTTGGTCGAAGCCGTGATGACGATGCCGCCGCCGCGCCTGGCCGCGACGAGCCGCTTCGCAAACTCCTGCGCCACAAAATAGGTCGCGGTCACGTTGAGTCGCAACGTCCTGTCCCAAAGCTCCCGCGTCATCTCGAGAAACGGCACATCGAAAAAACTGCCGGCGTTGCAGACGAGCGTATCGAGCCGCGGCTCGGCCTCGAAAGCGGAGCCGACGAGGCGGCCGGCGGCGTCCGGCTGCAGCAAATCGGCGGCGACGTAGCCCGCGCCGGCGGGGATGTTATCCTGCCGGGCGGGCAGGCCGTGGAAGACGACCCGCGCTCCGGCGGCGCGCAGAGCGACGCCGATGGCGTACCCGATCCCCTGCGAGGAGCCGGTAACAAGTGCCGCGCGATCAGCCAGCGAGAATGCGTTCATCTTTCAACTCCAACCAGGCGCGGGCGATTTTGTTGGGGCCACCCTTGTTCAAGGTGCCTTGAGGCGCAGCACTCGATGGTTGCGTGAGTCGGCGATGTAAATGTCGCCCGTGCGCGGGTGAGTGACCACCCCATGCGGCCCGGCAAGCTGCGCCTGGAGGGCCGGGCCGGGAACGCCCGCCGAACCTTTCTCGCCGGTTCCCGCGAGGGTGATGAGCTTCCTCTCGCCGACGATGAACTTGCGGATGAGGTTGTTGCCCTCGTCGGCGATGAGGATGTTGTCGTCCCGATCCGCCCAGAGGTGCTTGGCCGCATTCAAGGGCGGCGCCGCGGGGTCTTCCAGGAGGGTTACGGTGCCATCGGTGCCGAGTCGCCGCACGCCGCGACTGGCGAACATGAACAGGTTGCCCTTCGAGTCCACCGCCGCCTTGCGGAGGCCGCCAAGGCTGCGGTCGAGGCCCGGGACGGTATTGATCGTGCCGCTCTTCATGTCCACGATGCGGATGTCTTTGCCGGTGCCGGCGATGTAGAGCTTTGTGAAATCGCGGTTGAAACAGAGGTACGAGGTCCAGTCGAGACCCGCCTCCGTGGCGGGGCCACCGTCGCCACTGGTTCCCTTCATGCCCGTCCCCGCGAAGGTTGTCACGATGCCGGTGCGCGCGTCCAGGCGGCGCACGCGGTAGTGGAGGGTGTCGGCGATGTAAAGATTTCCCTGCCCGTCGGCGACCAGATTATGCGGGGCGGCAAAACTCGCGTTTGCCGCAGGTCCACCATCGCCAAACGGCGCGGCCAGGCTGCTCGCCGGCGTGACGACGGTGAGGATTCCCGTCTTCCCATCGACGCGCAGCAAACGATGCGTTTCCTCGCAGATGAACATGTTGTCCTGCGGGTCGAATGCGATCCCGAAGGGCTGGCTGATTTGGCATTCGGTGGCAGGCTTGCCCTCCACGGCGGTGCCCCCGCCGGCGACGAGTTCAATGTTCGCCGGGATTGCGGCGGCGAAAGATGAGAACGCACCCCCAGCCAGAGCGAGGGCAGACCAGAGAAGTCGTGAACAGCGAACGAGCCGGTGGGGGATTCTGGCTTTGGTTTTCATGGTAGTGTCTTCGTGCCCAGCGCGGCAGAACCGCAACCAAAATCCGAATCTCGAAATCCGAAATTGCTGGGCGCCGCCGCGCCCCCCTTCGGGCTGCCTTCGGCAGGCTATCTCATTCCTTCGATTCGAAACAAATCCGAAAAGTTATTAGTCAGGAAATTGGAAAGGAAAGTGTATCAACATTGAATGGGGCGATGCGCTCACCGGCGAGGTGGCGGTGAGGTGATGCTTGAGGCTGGGCTTTTAAACGTCGCCGAAGCCGGCGCCTCGCGGAAGGCGCCTCAACGTAGGGGGGACTTCCAAATCGCGCGCGGGCGCAGGCGACACGCATCCCAATCTTAAACTTTGAACTTTGAACCTCGCCGAAGGCGGCCCTCAGGAACCGGGACTAAGCCGCCGGAGACGAAACTCGCCACCGGCGCGCGGAATGTAGACCGCTTCTTTCCTGCTCGGATCAAGAAGGATCGTTTCGGTGATCGTCTTGTCCTTCCACACGACGACCTGCAATTTGCCGTCGCGCTCGAGTTTCCAGGTTCCTTTGTCATCGGGTTTTCTCCAGCCGACCCGGATGTCTCCATTGGGCTCAAACTGGAGCCACGCGTCGGATTCGCGCGCGCCGGCATAGCTCCCGGGAAACGACCAGCGCGTCCCGGCGACACCATCGGACGTTGCGTCGTTCGCGGCGCGCTCGATCAGTTTCTTTTTTTCCGCCTCGATCTGAGCCGTGAGCTTGGCATTGGATGCGGCCTTTGTCTGGAGACCGGTGAGGACGCGGAGGTACTCGGAATCGACCCGCTTTTGCCGGGCGGAGTAGTCGGCATTAATCTGGGCCGTGGACTGAAGGTACTTTCGGCGTGCCGGTTGCAGGTTTCGGGGAAACTCCGGGGAAGCGCTCGATGACAAGGGACCCTTCGCGGTTTCCTTGCGCTCCGCCGCGATGGCGGCGAGCACCGGCACTTGTGCGGCCGTGGTCGCGACCTTTTCCGCGGCGTCGAGCGTCGCCAGGTAGGTTTGCAACGCGCGCTCCGTGGTGGCTATTTTCTCGTCCGCAAGCGCCTTGGTCTGCTCGGCGTGCCGGGCTGACGGATGCACGAGCTCGGGGAGAAGTTCCTGCGCGTGGAGACCCAGCGCGGTGAAGGTGGCAATGAGGGTTACGCGTATTTTCATGGGGAGACCGCCGGAATGCGCCCATTATTTTCGGGGATGCAATCGGCCGTTCATCTCCTGATTCCTCCCTTCCACCCGGAATCTTTCAGACTTTCGTGAACGTCGTGGAGCGGATGGGGGAAGGAGGAAATGGAAGGGGACGAGGAATGGCTCGCGCCCAGGCGGGCCGCGAGTCATAAACGGGACGTGGACTACGCGCTCACGATCCCGTTCACCGGCCTCCTCCAGGCGATAGGGGTGGCGTTTCGAATGTTCGGCGCGTGGTTCGCCGGCAGGGCCCTGCGATGGCGTCTTCTCCCGCTCGGACTGGCTCTGATTTTGATCGCCGGACCGGCTTCCCAAGCCCAGCCGCCGGAACCGCCGCGGAAGGCTGGTGACGTGGTCATCGAATCGGCGTCGGTCAAATCGGCGAACTCCGATCCGGTAGAGTTCGAACTGGGCACGCTCTACGTTCCGGAGAACCGGGCCGAGCCGAAGAGCCGGCTGATCGGGGTGGGATTCGCCCGCTTCAAAAGTGAACCCAAGTCCGAAGTGCCGCCGATCTTTCTCCTCCCGGGCGGCCCGGGAAACTCCTATCTGAACGGTCTTCAGCCCGGCAACCCTTCGTCCAGCCTCGTCCAGGAGATCCTGCGATATCGGGCGATTGCGGACGTCATCCTGGTCGACCAACGGGGCTTCAGTGCCCGGGGCGATGTGCTCAAGCATCGCTACCGCAGGCCGGACGAACCGCTGGATCAGCCGGCCAGTATCGAGCGGTCCACCCGTGCCTTCACGGACATGGCGCGTGCCGCCGTGGAGACGTTTGAGAAGAAGGGGATGGACCTGCGCGGCTACACGGTCATCGCCTGCGCCGATGACGTCAACGACCTGCGGGCCGCCCTGGGCTACGACCGGATCACGCTGGCCGGCATCAGCTTTGGATCCCAGTGGAGTTTCGCCGTGATGCGGCGGCACCCGGCGCGGGTGGCGCGGGCGCTCCTGGCGGGCGTGGAACCTCTCGACTGCGGTTACGACATGCCCTCGCACATCATGGCGGCGGTCCATCGGATGTGGCGGGAAGCGGAGAAGGATGAGCGGTTGCAGCCGTACCTGCCGCCGGGCGGGCTCGCCGCGGCGGCGCGAGATGTGTTGCGGAGGCTGGAGCGTGCGCCAGTCCGCGTGCCGCTCACGAGCGTCACCGGCGGCGGGACGGGAGCCGCCCAGACCATCACGCTGGGTCATGAGGATTTCCAAAGAGACGCGGCGCTCCGGACGGCCGCGGGGCCGCAATTCGTCCTCTCCCTCTACTACGAACACTACGAGCCATGGGCGCAAACGATCTCCCAGGCGCGCCGCACCCGGAGCGCCGAGCTCACGATGATCGGGCCTCTCATCGACTCCAGCCTCGGGGTCACCCCGGCGCGGCTCTATCTGCTGAGGAACGACCCGGCCACGGCCTTTCTCGGGCAATGGAACTTCGACAGCTATCTGGCGACGGCTGACATCTGGCCGTCACCCGACGTCGGGGACGATTTCCGCACCGAAGTGCCGTGCCCGATTCCGGTCGTCTTCGTACAGGGTGACTGGGACGTGCAGACTCCGGTCGAGAACGTCCTGCAAGTGGCTCCTTACTTCCGCGCGGGGCACGTCGTCCTGGTCGAGCATGCCGGACACGGGGTCATGAGCCAGGTGACCCAATACCTGCCCGGGACGAAGAAGGCGCTGCTCGAGTTTTTGAAGAACGGCGACACGGCCCGCCTGCCCACGCGCGTCGCGGTGCCCGCGCCGAAGTTCGGCGTGCCCGACTTTCCGCCGCCGAAGCGGTGAATGGACCCGCGGAGTACCCCACTCCGTTGAAACGCAGAGACGCAGAGACCCGAAAGCTGCAGAGAAAAGAATGAAGAACGACTCATCCCCCCAACCCCATGAACAAGATATTTTTCCTCTCGCTCCTCGCTGTCGCAAATCTCTCGCACGCGGCGGAATCATCGAAGCCCAACGTCCTGTTCCTGCTCGCGGATGATCTCGGCTGGGGCGATTTGTCCTCGCACGGCAGCGCCTTCATCAAGACGCCGAATATCGATGCGCTCGCGAAGCAGGGGACGGACTTTCACCAATTCAATGTCGCGAGTCCGGTGTGCTCGTCGAGCCGGACGGGGTTCATCACCGGGAAATTTCCGGCGCGCTTCGGCGTGCGCGGCGCGATCGGCGGTGTCGCAAAAAATGTCGAATGGAACCAGGTGGACTGGCTCGATGCCAAGGCGGTAACGCTGCCGCGTTTGCTCAAGGACAAAGGGTACGTGACCGGCCATGTGGGTAAGTGGCACCTCCAGAGCGGCCAGGCCGATGACGCGCCGTTGCCCGCGGCTTATGGCGTGGATGAGTACGCCTTCTTTCCCGGAACCGCGCATCCGAATGCGGTGAAGACGATCACCGATCGCGAGATCTGGGATGCCGCCGTGGACTTCCTGCGGCGCCACAAGGCCGGGCCGTTCTATCTCAACGTGTGGATGCATGAGACGCACCTCGCGCATCATCCGAGCGCGGAGTCCTTGAAGGAGAACGCGCACCTCGACGAGCGCCAGCGCATCTACGCCGCGGTGGCGACGGACGCGGATCGCGGAGTGGGCAAGGTGCTTGCCGCGTTGAAGGAACTCGGGCTCGAGGAAAACACCCTGGTCATTTTCTCCAGCGACAACGGTCCGGAGAACACGCATCCCACGATGAAGGAAATGGGCGACGGCTATGGTGGGTATTACAGCATCGGCGAGACCGGCGGAAAGAAAGGCCGCAAACGCAGCCTGCACGAAGGTGGAATCAGCACGCCTTTCATCGTGCGCTGGCCCGGTCATGCGCCGGCGGGGCGCGTCGACAAGACGACGCGGATTGCCGCCGTCGATTTTCTTCCCACAGTTTGTGCGGCTACGGGGGTGGGCCTCCCGGCGGACTACGCCGGCGACGGCGAGAACATGCTCGCGGCATGGTCCGGCAAGGAAGTGGCGCGCACCAAGCCGCTCTTTTGGGATTGGACAGGCACGGAACGTCCACCCACGAACTGGCCGCGCTGGAGCATCCACGATGGCGATTGGAAACTGCTGACCGACGATCAGAATCGCGTCGAACTCTATCGCCTCGCGGACGACCGCGCCGAGGCCACCAATCTCGCGAAAACCAACCCCGAGGTCGTCCAGCAGTTGACGGCGAAGCTCGACGCCTGGAAAGCAACTCTTCCCGAAAAATTGCCCGCCGATTGCCTCAGCAAAAAGCGGTTGCGTGGGCCGGCGTCAAAGGCGGTGCCGAAGACCGGAGCCAAGACTGACGACTGAGCATCGAGCCTGCGAAGTGAGCCCGCGCGGAGACGAGGGTGTTTTCGGTGGAAAACATTCAACCGATACCAAGAACCACGAACTAAGAACGCTGACCTGATTTGACTGTAGATAATACCCCCCTTCCATGAAAACCTTCCTCGTTCCGGCGCGTTTGTTTGCGCGTACGATCGCCTGCACGCTCGCGCTTTTTCTCTTCGCGGTGAATCTCCACGCTCAAACCAACACGGCCAGCAAAGCCCCCGCATGGGATGCGCGCGGCATCGGACCATTGCCGTGGCAGGGCGTCTCGGCGCTGCAAGTCTCCGCGGATGGCCGTCGCATCGTGGTGGGAACGATGGCGCCGACGGACGATCCAAACGTGATCGTGCTGGATGGAGCGGGAAAAGTGACCGCGCAGCATGCCGTGGGACAGCGCTGGATCGAGTCGGTGGCGGCGTTGCCGGACGGGGCGTCGGTCATGGCGCTTTGCACGAGCGCCGATGGCACGGCCAATGACTTTCCGACCGTGTTCATTCGAGGCAAAGAGTCGCTCAATCTGCCCACGCCCGGACGGCAGGAGGGATTCGTGAATGCGTCCTTTCACTACGGCGATCACTCGAATCACCTCGGCATCCGGGCGCTGAACTGTGCGGACGGCGCCTGGCTGAGCATCGGCAACTCCGCCTCGTGGTATTTGCCTGGGCAGGCGAAGGCGGGCTTCTCGTTGGATCTTCGGTTGGGGGAAGACGCGGTGAGCACGACCTCCACGGCGTTGCCGGGCGGTGTCGTCGTGCTGGGCCACGCCGTGCCGCTGCCCGAGGGCAAAGCGCCGCAATCCAACGTGCATGTCCTGCGGCCCGGAGAACGCCAGCCGCTCTGGACGCGCGCCGCCCTGACCGATTTGCCTCCGGTGCCTCCCGCGGAGAGGGGCGCCTATGGCGCGCCGACCTTGCGCAACGGGCAGAAGAAGGAACTCGAGCAATGGGACGTGGCGGTGTCGGGGCCGCTCTCGATCGCGCTGCATGCCGCGGCGGACGGCACGCTTGCGCGCGTGGCCACGGCCGATTACCGCGGATGGCAGCGCTGGGTCCGTTCGTCTGCGACAATGATCGAGCAGAACAACGGCACCCGGCTCATGCGTTCCAAGCCGGTGGTCTCGGTCTTCGACGGCCAGGGCGCGCTGGTGCGGCGTTTCGAGGCCGAACGATTTGCGGAGGCCGCCTGGCTGGATTTGCGTTTTTTACCGGATGGGAAACGGATCGTTGCCTGGCCGCACCGATGGACCAGTCGAGGATTGGGCGGTGTGGGTTTCCTGCCGGCCGATCCGGAGGCGCGGCGCATGTACCTGCTGGATGTGGAGTCCGGGGAGGTGCGCTCGGTGACCATGCCTGATGCGGTGGCAGATCTCGCGCTCACTTCGCGCGGGGACATCATAGTGTCATGCTGGGATGGTGGATGCTACCGGCTCGCCGAGGCAAATTTTGCCGCGAGGGTGGCGGCACTGTACAAGCCGCCCGTTCTCATCGGCGGCGTCGCGCTCCTCGGGATCACGCGTGACGATCAGCACATCGTGGCCGCGCGTGCTGATGGCGTGGTGATCGGGATGAATGCGGATTTGCGCGAGCAATGGCGCAGCGACCTCAATCAAGCGGTGCCGCACACCGAGAAAGCGTGGGTCACCAAGGCCAACGCAGAGCCGATCGTGCAGGGACTCTGGGGGCTGCCGGGGGGCCGGGTACAGAGCGATCTCGGGGGGCAGCGGGTGATCGAGGCGCCGGATGGATTGATTCTGATCGAAGCGCATGCGGGCCTCTCGTTCGACCGCGAGTGGGCGGCGATGCAAAAGGCGGGGCTCGATCCCATGCGCATACGTTACGTGCTGGCTACGCACGAGCACGGCGACCATTCGCCGGGTGCGTACCTCTGGCGGGTGACGACGGGCGCGAAATTCGTGTGCAGCGAGGAGATGGCCTACACGCTTCAGCATCATATTCCGCTCAACACCGGCTACGGATTTCATCCGCCGGTGCCGTCCGATCAGCGGATCAAGGAGGACACGGAACTGGATCTTGCGGGGCTGAACGTGCGCGCCATCAAGGTGCCCGGCCACACCGGGGGTTCGATGGCGTGGAGCTTCGAGAAGGATGGAAAGCGGTTCCTGTCCACCGGCGACCTGATCATGCCGTACGGGCCGCTCGGCTATTCGGGCAGCATCAATTTCAGCGCGCGCGACGTGATCGCCAGCTTGAAAAAGCTCCAGGGCGTCAATGCCGATCTCATCTTGCCGGGGCATGGCGCGATCATGCCGCCGCCGTCGTACCTCGGTGACGGCATCGAGATCGGCGAGCGCGTGGGTTGGGGCAAGATCCCGCCTTCCCGGCCGGACCCGCGATATCGTCTCACCCAGGCCAACGTCATCGTCGCGGCGTGGAATCTCGGCGCACAGTCGGCGGCGTTTGGCGATTTCAACACGGATGGAAAACCCGATGTGGCGGTCGTGTCGCTCAACGAAGCGCGTGATGCGGCGACGGTGCGGCTCTTCTACAATCGCGGCGGCCGCTTTGGGGAGACGCCCGACCGGGAAATCACCCTGCCCGGGGTCACGGGCGACAATCTGAAGATCGCGACCGCCGAACTCAACGGCGACCAGGCGCCGGACATCCTCGTCTCGGGTTCGTCCACCGCGCTGCTCCTGTCCAAGGGGGCCGAATACGAAAAGCATTCCATCTCGAATGGTGAACTGGTGCACGCCGTCATGGGCGCGGAGCCGGCGAAAGCGCCGCAGGGGATCCTGCTCGCGAGGCGCCACGGGACCGTGCAGGAAATCGTCGTGGGCAAGGATGGCCAGATTCGTTTGCAAACAACGCAACCGGAGATGACCGGCGCGTACGTCGACCTTCGCCGTCTGGATTTGAACGGCGACGGCCAGCTCGACACGGTCACTTCGTACGGCCGGGTTACGCTGGGAAAGGAGACACCCTTCGAACTGCTCGCGCCCGATACGAAATGGCGGTTCTTTGCGGTGGGCGATTTCAACGGTGACAAACGGCCGGATTTGTATCTCGCGTCGTACGAGGCGTCCGCGATGCCGGCGGTCGAGTATCTGAACACCGGCGACAAGGCGCGGCCATTTTCGACGAGCCGGAATTTTGCGTGGCTCGAGGACACCAAAAGCAAGGGCCGGCAGACGCCTTCGCTGATACGCGAGACGATCGCGGTTGGGGATTGGAATGGCGATGGCCGGGATGATTTGGTTCTCGCGATTGGCCAGACCAAGGAAGTGCACATTTTGCCTGGGAGCCCTGGGGGGTTGGATGCAAGCAAGCGCCAGACGATCGCCCTCGAGTATCATCTGCACTACGAGACCGGTCTGTACGTCGGGGACTTCAATGGCGATGGAAAGGCGGATATCGCGGCGTTGGGGTATACCGAGACGGGAGTTGGAACCAGTGGGCCGCTGTCGGTGTATATTTGGTGCCAGCCGTGAGGCGCGCCCGCAAACCGGTTGCCGGAAAGTGGCTTGAGCTAAAGGTCCGATGCCGGACGGGTGCTCGCCCGAAAGGCACCAGCCTCCGCCAGCACCTTATCCGCCATCTCGGCGGTAAGCCACTTTCCAGGTGAGCGCAAATTCGTGGATTATCCCCGGAGCCGCGCGCTAAATCGGTCCTGTCCTGTGGTTTCTCAGAAAAGAACCACTGAAGCGTTGCTAACAAACGAACACGTTCTGTGATCTACTGAAACGACACCCCCTACTCAGGTCATGCTTTCCTTCCGCGACTCGTTCTCCGCAGGTGCGCGCACCTGCCGGCGGGAATTTCTGCGGGTGGGTGGCCTGGCTCTTGGAGGGCTGACTCTCAGCGACTTGTTTGCGGCGCGCGCGGCGGCGAAAGCGGCAAAGCTGCCGGTGACGGACAAGTCCGTCATTTTTCTGTTCATGCATGGAGGGCCTTCGCAGTTCGAGACCTTCGACCCGAAGATGGAAGCGCCGGACGGGAACCGGAGCGCGACGGGCGAGGTGAAGACCTCAATCCCCGGGATCACTTTCGGCGGCACGTTTCCGAAGCTGGCGCGTCTGGCGGACAAGTTCAGCGTGGTGCGCTCGTTCGTGCCTGGCGATGCGAATCACGATCTCAAGACGATCGTGGGCAAGACCACGCTTGGGGCCAACATGGGCTCGCTCTATGCGCGCGTAGCCGGGCCGCTCCGGCCGGAAACGACGATGCCCACCAACGTGGCGCTCTTTCCGCGCGCCGTCCGGGAAGAAGCCGGGCCGATGGTCAAGCAGTTTGGCAATTTTGTTTCCGCGGGCGAGCTTGGGCCGGCCTATGCGCCCTTCGTCCCCGGCGTGGGCGGCGGGATGCAGGACGACCTTGCCATGCGGCTTCCGCAAGAGCGGGTCAACGATCGCCGCGGGCTGCTCTCCGCGCTCGACCAGTGGCGGCGGAAAGTCGACGCGAACGGCGTGCTGGAGAGCTACAGCGACATCCAGCAGCAGGCCTTCAACACTTTGCTCGGCGGTGTTTCCGACGCCTTTGATCTCTCGCGCGAGGACGCCCGCCTCATTGAACGTTACGACACGTCGCGGCTCGTCCCTGTGGAGAGCATCAGCAAGCAGTGGAACAATCACAAGAACTACGCCGACCACGGGGCGACGCTCGGCAAGCTCCTGCTCATGGCGCGGCGGCTGTGCGAGCGCGGGGCCGGATTTGTGACCGTGACCACGAGCTTCGTGTGGGACATGCACGCGGACAACAACAACGCCACGCTCACGGAGGGGATGGGTTATGTGGGCACGCCATTTGATCACGCCGTTTCCACGTTCATCGAGGACGTCGAATCGCGCGGTTTGAGCGAGAAGATTTTGCTCGTGTGCTGCGGTGAGATGGGCCGTTCGCCCAACATCAACAAGAAAGGCGGGCGCGACCACTGGGGCAATCTCGGGCCGCTCATGCTCTACGGTGGCGGATTGAAAATGGGGCGCGTCATTGGCCAATCCACGCGTAACGGCGGTGAGCCGGCGTCCGATCCGATCACAATCCCGGACCTGATGGCCACCATCATGCACACCCTGCTCGACACCGGCGAAGTGCGGCTGATGGAGGGCTTGCCCAGGAACCTCGTCGAAGCTGTGACCGGCGGACAGCCGATCAAAGAACTGATTTGAAAAGACTCGCCCTCCTGCTCTGCCTGGTGACGGCTTTCGCGCGCGCCGCGCAGATGGACGCGGGGGTGGCCGCGCGCGCGATCGATGTCCTGCTCCAGGCAAAGTGGCAGGCGAACCAGATCCAGCCGAATCCACCGGCGTCAGACGAGGTTTTCGTTCGCCGCATCTATCTGGATGTCGCCGGGCGCATCCCGACCGCGCGGGAAGCCGCGGCATTTCTCGCGGATGCAGACGCGAACAAACGCGCGACGCTGATCGATCGCCTGCTGGCGAGCGAGGGGGCTTCGCAGCACCTCTTCAACTACTGGGCCGACCTGCTGCGCGTGCTCAGCAAGGGCACCTACAATGGACTCGCCGGCCAGAACACCGGCACGGCCTACGCGGACTACGTGATGCGCAGCATCCGGGCGAACAAGCCCCTGGACCAATTTGTCCGCGAGCTCGTCACCGCCCAGGGCAACGCCTGGGAAAACGGCGCGGTCGGCTACTATCAGCGCGATCGCGGCATGCCGTTGGAAAACATGGCGCTGACCTCACGCGTCTTTCTCGGCACGAGAATCGAATGCGCGCAGTGTCACAACCACCCGTTCGATCGCTGGAAGCAAAAGCAATTCTACGAGCTGGCCGCGTACACCTACGGCGTGCAGACCGCCTTCGGCACGTACAGCCCGTCGTTCAATGCCATGCTGACCCTCAATCGCCAGCGGCGGGAACGCGCGGGTGGAAAAGTGGAGGACGAGACTTTCCTTCGCCAGGCCTTCGGTGAAATGAATATCCCGCTGCGACATACCTCCGTTATTTTTCGCAAGGAGACGCTGCGGCTGCCGCATGACTACCAGTACGGCGACGCCAGGCCCAAGGATGCCATCCAACCCGCGGTGTTGTTTGGCGCGCCGCCCGCCGTTTCACCGGGAACGAGCTCGCTCGAGGCCTTCGGCACATGGCTGACGTCGCCGGACAACCCGCGCTTTACCAAAGTCATCGCCAACCGATTGTGGAAGAAAGTGTTCGGTCTCGGGCTCGTCGAGCCGGTGGATGATTGGAAGGATAGCACCGCACCCGCGAATCCCGAACTGCTCGCGCACCTGGAAAAGCTCCTGGTAAGTCTGCAGTACGACACGCGGGCCTTCCTGCGCGTGCTCTATAACACGGGCGCCTATCAGCGCGAGGCGACACGCGCGGAGATCGCGGCCGGCGCAGCGTATCACTTCACCGGCCCACTGTTGCGTCGCATGAGCGCGGAGCAATTGTGGGACTCTCTGGTGACGCTCATCAACCCCACACCCGACCTGCCGAACATCGAAGCGCGTGAAGCGACCGCCCGGCTGCTCGCCAACGCGCGCAAGCTCGGCGACGCGCTCGAGAATATGCCTCCCGGGGAACTGCTCGCGCGGGCCGACGCGACCAGCGCCATCTTCCGCGAGCACGCCGGGACGATGAAAGAATTGCAAAGGCAAATGGCGGAGGCGCGCGCCCGCGATGACAAAGAGAAGGTGAAGGCGCTCGGTCGCGAACTGGGCGGGCTGCGCAAGAGCGAAACGCAGGCCGCCAACGACCAGGTCTTCATTCCGGCGGTGAGCACGCTCGCCGCGAAGGTCTCGGCTCAGCCGGTCGCCACCCCCACCGGCATCACGAGCTACGAGCAGATTCCGGTGCCCGGTTACGAACCCCGGCCGCTCACCGCCGCGCGCGCGTCGCAGGAAAATGCTTTCGTGGAGGAGATGAATCGATACGGCATCCCGGAGGCGCAGCGCGAAAGCTACCTGCGGCATCGCCGCGCGGCCCAGACAACGTGGACACGCGCCGCCGAATTGCCCAGCCCCGCCCCGCCCGGCCACGCGTTGCGCGAATTCGGCCAGAGCGACCGCGAGACCGTCGAAAACGCCAACACCGACGCGAGCGTGCCGCAAGTGCTCGTGCTCATGAACAGCCGTATCCTCCCGCAAATCCTCGCTCCCTTCTCGCAGCTCAAGCTCACCATGGGCCGGGAGAAGACACTCGATGGCAAGATCGAAGCGGCGTACCTTACCGTGTTCTCGCGCCCTCCGACCGCCGGCGAAAAGATCGCGTGGCAGAAGGCCCAGGCGCAGGGCATGACGAACATCGACAGCCTTCTCTTCGCCCTGCTGAACACCCAGCAATTCCTTTTCATTCAATAGCCTCCATATTCTGATGAGCCCATCCCTCTCTTCCCTGCTTCGGCGGGCAGGCGAACTGACGCGCCGCGATTTCGCTACCCGGACGGCGCGCGCTTTGTTGGGCGTGGGGCTGCTGCCCGGTGTCTTCGCGCGGCCGGCTCGGGCGGTAGAGTCCAGCGCCAGGCCCGCGACGGCGAAGCGCGTTATTTATCTCTACATGAAGGGTGGCATGAGCCACCTCGATACGCTCGACCCAAAGGAAGGAGTCGCCGCCGCCGGCCCGGTGAAGCCCATCAAAACGAGTGCCGACGGGATTCGCGTGTCCGAGTATTTGCCGCTCACCGCGCAGCAGATGCACCATGCCGCCGTCGTCCGCTCGCTGACCTCCACGCAAGGCGCCCACGAAGAGGGAATTTATTACATGCACACGAGTTACGCGCTCCGTGGCACCATCCGCCATCCCGGGCTCGGCGCGTGGTTGCAGGTCTTGCAGGGTGGCGGGCATCCGTCGCTGCCCAACTATGTCTATATTGGCAACGACAGCCGGCATCCCGGTGCGGGTTTTCTGCCGCCGGCCAACGCTCCGCTCTTCATCAACAATCCCGAGAATGGCTTGAAGAACTTGCAGGCGCAGCCCGAGCTCGCCGGTGACGGCCTCGCGGCGCGGATCGCCCTGGCGGGAGAATTGGACCGGGACTTTCGGGCGGCGTTTCCCCAGCGCAACGTGAAGGCTTATGCCGACATGTATGACCGCGCGATGACAATGATGAAGAGCGAAGATTTGCAGGCCTTCGATCTCACCATGGAGAGCGACGCGACGCGGAAGAGCTATGGCGCGGAACCATTCGGCCAGGGCTGCCTGCTCGCCCGCCGGCTCGCCGAGCGCGGCGTTCGCTTTATCGAGGTCAGCCTCACCGGCTGGGACACACACACGGGCAATTTTGTGCGCACGCCCGAAACCTGCCAGACGCTCGACCGGGCGCTCGCCACCCTGCTGGCCGACTTGCACGAGCGCGGGTTGCTGCGCGACACCCTCGTGGTCCTGGCGACCGAGTTTGGGCGCACGCCCGACATTAACACCAATACCGGACGCGATCATCACCCCCAGGCCTTTTCGGCGCTGCTCGCCGGCGGCGGGATCAAGGGTGGATTCGTCTACGGGGCGACAGACAAGGAGGGACGTGAAGTTCGCGAAAACGAGATCAAAATCCCGGACCTGAATGCGACCCTGGCGACCGCGCTGGGTTTGCCGCTCGACCGGGTGACTATGTCCCCAAGCAATCGCCCATTCACCGTCGCGGACAAAGGCAAGGAGATCGCCGCTCTCTTCGCGTAGGCGCCGCTAGAGCTTTGTGAATTTTTGGTGATGAAACGCCGAAATGGGGGCGTCCCAAAGGGACGAGAGATAGTAGCCGGTGGTGGAGCGAAGCGGAACCACCGGACTGCCAACAAAAACGCGATTCGCCCCGGCAGGGGCGAGAGAAGTCATAGGACGAAAAGCATCTTGGCCGAACGCTTCTCCCGCCCCTCCGGGGCGAATCCTTTTTTGGTTGTTTGTTCCGGTGGTTGCGCTCGTTCCTCTCTTCACCACCGGCTACTTTCCGTCGTCCCTCCGGGACGGAAACGCTGCACCGAAACAAAGTGCCGTACGTCTCTAAGGTGCTTGTTTGACGCTAAACAGCACCGCCATCTCTACCGACTTATCCTTACCCGGCAGTTCGTCCTTCGGCCAGTTGTCCAGAGGTTTGCCGGGATCTTCAAATGTCTTGAAGACGAGCGGTTTCACCACCCATTTCACAGAGTAATCGCCGGGCGGGAGTTTGCCGAGATTCAGGGCGATGACCTCGTAGCCGGTAAAAGACTTGAAGTAACGCCCCTGCCAGATCGCCTCGTGGTAAACGACGGTGAACTCGTTGCCGCGCCGCTCGAGGGTTTCCACCCAGACGCGGTCGTTGTCGTCGAGCTGGCGGCTCCGGAAGATGATCCAGTTGTCGTCCTGCGCGGTCGGCGAGGATTTCTGATCTGCCAACTGTTCCGCCCAGTCGTCGAGCGACAGACCCTGCGGCTTTTTTTGGATCGGCGGCACGTGCTGGAGCGTGGCCTTGTCGTTCCACTTGCCGCTATCGCCGCGGACCAACTGCCGGGCATCGTTCAGCGTGCCGCGTGCGGCCCGTTCCTTGATGGCCCGGATGGCCTCACCGGGTTTCGATTCCTGGGCGGGGAGTGTGGCGGCGAAGATTGCCAGGCCCAACGCGATTGCGGTCGGTGGAGTTTTCATGGCCGATGCATTTACTTTTTGCCCGGGGCGGCCGCTTTGTCCTGCAGCCGGTACAGGGAGGCGAAAGTGCGGATGAACAGGCTGCCGCGGGCGATGGCCGGCGTGGCCCAGGCGACATCGCCGAGCGAATTTTTGCGCAGGAGTTTGTATTCCGAGCCGTCTTCAATCACCCAGGTGTCGCCGTTTTCGTTCAGCATGAACACCTGGCCCTTGTAGGCCCACGGCGAGGCGTAGAACCGGCCGCCCCCGGTATTCAGCCGCGTCCGGGGAATGATTTCCTCGCCGGTCTTCGCGTGGAAACAAGCGAGCAGTCCGGAATCGTAGCACACGAAGAGGCGGTCGCCGCTGATGAGGTAGCACGGATGAATGCTCGAGCCGCGCTTCTGGCACCAGGCGATCCATTGGTTGCTCGTCTCGCTCAAGTCGAGCGTGATGTCGCCCGAGGCGCCGGGGCGGATCGCGTAGAGCGGACCGTAATGGTAGCCCGCCCCCGCATACAGCAGGCCGTGCCTGGATACGGGCGTGATGCTGACCAGCCCGGACGTGCCGCGCAGTTCCCACAGCAGCTTGCCATCCTCCGGCGCGTTGGATCGAATCTTGTTTGAACCGATGGTCACCAGCTCGGTGCGCGCGCCGCTTTCCCAGACGTACGGTGTGGACCAGGTGCTCTTTTCCTCGCGAGGGATGCGCCAGAGCGTTTTTCCAGTTTGAGTGTCGAGTGTCTCGAGAAAGGATTCCTGGTCGTTGTCGTTCTGGATGAAGATCCGGCCGCCGTGAATGGCCGGCGAGGAGGCGGTGTTCCAGCCGTCGCGCATCGGGTAGCTGGGCCAGCGGCGTTCCCAGATTTTTTTGCCGTACAGGTCACAACAGAACAGGCCGATGTTCGCGAAGTAGGCATACACCCGTTCGCCATCGGTGACCGGCGTCTCGGAGGCGAAGGAATTGCGCGGGTGACGCATCTGCGGGGGGATGCCCTTGTGCGCCTCGAACTCCCAGAGGATTTTCCCCGTTTCGAAGTCGAGGCAATAGAGCATCCACCGATGCACGTCCTCCGCCCCGACGTGGCCGCCGGGGTAACCGCCCACGCGGGGCGTCGTGAGCTCCTTCTCCCCCACCGCCGCCGTCACGAAAATCTTGTGGTCCCAGACAATCGGCGACGACCAACCCCAACCGGGAACGGACGCTTTCCAAACGACATTCTCCGTCGGGCTCCACGTGTCCGGCAACGTCACGCCCTCGCCGAGGCCGTCGGCCTTTGCGCCGCGATACTGCGGCCAGTTTTCCGTGTCGGCAACGGCCACGGAGGTGGCGAGGACGGTGAGCAGAAGCAGGGGGGACAGCTTCATAGTCGTGAGGCGAGCGGCGGTTGATTCCCGGGCGTGGGATCATAGTGATCAACCTTGCCGTGGGATGTATATGAGGAAATGTCCTTCCGGTGTCTTCGCGTCGCTGTGGCGTTGCGCCCCGGCGCGGGCAGGGCGAGGCTATTTCGTCGCGTTCACCAGCTCATCCACCTTCTGCGTGATCTGTTCCTCGACGGTCGCGGTGTAGGGCGCGCGATGGCCGTATTCATACATGCCGGTCGCCCCCTCGTAGCCGCCTTCCTTGAGCACGCGCGCGCTCGGCACATAGCTGAGGAGATCGTTGTTGTAGCCGCACACCCAGGTGCCATCCCAGCCGTAGGCCTCTTTGAACTTGAGCGAATAATCCACCACCGTCTCGCCGGTCAGGGCGATCAGCGTGAGCGCGGTCCCGAAGCGCCACACCTGGATCGGATAGCTCACGCGATCCGGCAGCGCACCGAGCGTCTGATACTGGCGGATGAAGTGTTCGAACTCGCGCTTGGGCATACCGGTGAGTTTCGGCGCGCGTTCCTGCAACTCCTCCAGGGGCAGTCCGGGCTTGAGAAACAAACTCGTTTCCCCCATCGCCGCGCGAATCGGCCCCGTGAGTGGAGTCATCGTCGTGGTGATCGCCTGCCGCACGGCTTCCGCGAGGATGCGGCCATACATGCTCGCGAGCGCGGTGGCCTCGGCGTCCCGTCCGCGGATGCGGGGCAGTGGATTGGCGTCGCCCCCGCAGTTCTGGACAAACATCGCCACCGCACCGGGAAATGATTTCTCCAGTTCGAGCTGCGCGAAGCCGGCGTAGTCGCCATTGATGCTGAGCCCCCCGAGGGCCGTTGTATGGCAGGAATAACCGAACACGATCGTCTTCAACGAACCGCCTGACCTGACCGCGAGTACCGGAACATCCTGGTCGACCTGCCCGCCGAGTTGTCGAGTACCCGGCCCGCGCGCACGCCGGCGATTCACCCCCACGCCGGCCAGCCCCTGGTCGAACGCCAGTTCCGCGGGCGCGAGGTTGGCGATCGCCTTGGCGATGACTTCGTCATACTGCTCGTAAAGCCGCGCCGTGTAGCGGTCCTTCGTCGCCGCTTCCTCCGGCGTGAATTCATAGTAGAGCCACAAGACATCCTCGGTGACCGGGCAGCTATGATTGTGCGAGGTGTTCAAGATCAACCGCTCACGCTTGAGGCCGTGTTTCTCCATCGCGCGTTTCGCGATCCGATCCACCATCTTCGTGCTCAGCCCGACGAGATCGGCCGTTACCAGCACCGAGGTCGCGCCCGAGTCATCGCGCAAGGCGAGCGCCTTGACCCAGATGGGATGTTCCACCCGGTCCGACATCCGGGTCTTCCCACCATAGCCTGCCAGAGGCACCGGTTCCGCGGGGGTGATATCCACCTTCGCGGCGCCCGCCTGCCAGCCGGCAAAGGCGGATGACGTGAGGCAAAGCAGGAGGCAGGTGAGGATCAGGGGGATGGATTTCATGGTAGTGAAAATCGACTCAGTCAACGAGCCGTCCGCTATATCGGTAGGAATTCGCGCCGGGAACGAATAATTCCTGACGCAAACGGGTGCCCAAGCCCGTCCCCGCCGGGAGGCGGGCTTTGCCTTGTTCGATGACGGGCTTGGTATCGACCAGCTTTTCGTAGAAGGAACGGATGTGCGCGCGGACGGTTTCCTGGAAAACGACGTTGGTCGATGAGGCCGCGAGGTGCATGCCGGAGAAAAGCGTGAGCGGGCCGGTGCAATCGTGCATTGTGGCTGGAACGTTGTACGCCTGCGCGAGGTCGATGACGCGGCGCGTCTCGCTGATGCCGCCATTCCACGTGGGATCGACCATGACGTAATCCGCAGCCTGCGCCTCGAGTACAGCCAGGTATTCTTTGCGGCCGAGAAGCATCTCGCTGGCCGCGATGGGCATGCCGGATTGGCGCCGGAAATCCGCCAACGTTGCGGCGTTGTCCACGCGCAGCACGTCTTCGAGCCAGAGCGGCTTGATCTCGCGCAAGGCTTCGGCGATGCGCAGCGCGGCCGGGAGCTGAAAGAACGCGTGGCCCTCGATCATGATTTCCAGCTTCATGCCCACGCGTTCGCGAATCTCGCGCAGCGGCTTCATCCCTTCCTCGACATCGGCCCACGAAATGCGCAGGCCGCCGTTCTGGTGCGCGGCCTTGTCGAAGGGCCACATTTTCAAGGCGGGGATGCCTTCGGCAACGAGTTCTTCCGCGAGATCGCCGGCGGCGAAGTTGGAAGCCCAGTTGTCCTGCCATCGGCCGGCCTTGCCCACATCGCCGTAGCCGGGCCAGCCGGGATGCCGGGGACTTTCGCCCGCGTCGAGCACGGCGCCGTAGCTCGGGCCGCCGCAAGTGTTGTAGATCGGGATTGCGTCGCGCACCGGCCCCCCGAGGAGGCGATAGACGGGCTGTCCGCTCGCCTGGCCGAGGATATCCCAGAGCGCGAGGTCGATGGCCGAAAGGGCCCGCATTTCCGCTCCCGGATGCCCTTTCCAGCACATTGGGATCCTAAGCTTAGAATTCCACGTGGACAAGTTGTCG
>JADMIO011121672.1_pt1 | contig 41647 bp, 42 predicted proteins | sample 8958161 | NCBI WGS metagenome assembly JADMIO01 (sample SAMN16585339, study PRJNA669376) | soil metagenome | isolation source: Crop rotation soil | place: USA: Cullars Rotation, Alabama | collected 2011 | reverse complement strand
GGTAAAACAGCTGAAGTTTTAAATACTGATGCTGAGGGAAGATTAGTTTTGATTGATGCCTTAGCATACGCCCAAAAAGATTTTAAAGCCAATAAATTGATTGACGTTGCTACATTAACAGGAGCAATTATTATCGCCTTAGGTGACCATATCACCGGCACTTTCTCCAATAATGAAGAATTTTCAGATCAGTTAACTGAAGCCGGAAAACGGGTCGGGGAGCGGTATTGGCCCTTCCCGATGGATGATGATTTCAACGAGATGATCAAAGGCGAATTTGCCGACATCTCCAACTTGGGACACGGCGGTTCAATGCCAGGATCAGCTGGTTCAATCACCGGAGCCAAATTCATCGAAGCCGGAGTCCAAAACGACAACCCCTGGATTCATTTGGATATCGCAGGAACAGCCTGGGACATGAAACCCCGCCCCTACCGAGGTGTCGGTGCTACAGGAGTCTCCGTTAAAACTCTAATCGAACTCATCAATAGCTAACAAATTATAACCCCAGGCACATAAATGAGTAAACTCTTGCTTCGCAATAAATCTTCATTAAAGCGAAGTCTGGACGCAGCCCGTTAAGAAATTTTTGCGTAGAGCAAGAGGGGGAGCCCGCCATTTTTCCTGGAACAACGTTAGCTAAAAATGGGCGGAGGGGGTGCCATCCCCCCTTAAGCGAAGAAAATTTTTTAGCGACCGTCCACACCGAGCGAGTTTTTGACTTTTCGAGGCAATCGAGAAAAGGAAGGTTCTGTCAAAGACAGGTTCTTATACTTTTTTCGATAAAAAAGTACACAAGGAAAACAAGGTTACCAAGAATAACTTAGTTTGATTCTGGTCAAATTATTCTTAGGGAAAAAGCGCTGGAATTAATGTTGCCAGAATGACAACTTTGCATATATCTCGACTTTTGCTAGTGTTTGCTTTAGAATACTCACACTATGGCACTAAATGTTACCGATCTCCGCAACGGCACTGTTTTCTCCGCTGACGGAGCGTTGTGGTCTGTGATTACATATGAGCACAACAAAATGGGGCGGGGGAGTGGTACGGTCAAAGTTAAAGCCCGCAATTTAAGAACTGGTGCTATCACTGAAAAATCCTTTATCACCGGAGCCAGAGTAGAGGAGGGGAACGTTGAAAAGAAAAAAGCCCAGTTTCTCTATTCAGACGGCGACACTTACAACTTTATGGATCCAGAAAGTTATGAACAATTTTCAGTTTCAAAATCCATTTTGGGGGACAACGCTAAATACCTTTTTGAATCGCTGGAAGTTAGTTTAATAACCGCAGGGGAGGAAGCCTTAGCTGTTGAACTCCCAAACACCTTAATCTACGAAATCCAGGAAACCGGCCCCGAAGAAAAAGGCAACACCGTTTCCAACGTCTACAAAGAAGCAACTATGACCAATGGTCTAATGGTTAAAGTCCCAATGTTCGGTAAAGTTGGAGATAAAATCAAAGTCGACACCAGAACCGGGGAATATGTTGAAAGGGTGAAGTAAATGGGATTTAGTAAGGAAACTAAAGTTTTAATAGCGGGGACCGGTTTTTTTCTTCTTAGTACTGCCGGTATGTTCACCGGAATAGGATATTCATCTTTTTGGGATGCTACACAGAAAATTCAATCTCGAAAAGATGATCTGGCAACATCCATTGGACGTCCATTAAATCGAGATTTATCTAAAGCTCGAGTAGATGCATTGCCTGTTGAATACCTATCGGATGAAAGTTATTTTGGTAATACTAATGATTGCTCATCAACCAGAAGATCACTGATTCCACAAGTAAATTCGGCATGTGAAATACTGGTAATTGGACAGCAGAAAGAACCAGTCTGGCAGGAATTAATTAAAGAGGATCCAGAGTTAAATCAATTTAATAATGAAAATCAAAATAAAAATCGGGGATATTGGATTTCAGTAGTTTCAGGATTTTCCGGAATGTTTGGAGGCATCGCAGTTATAGCAAGATCCAAAAATATCGCCGCCCGATGGAAACTTATCCAAGGCTCATCTGACCAAGCATTAGCTTAACTATCTTGATAATATCCATCTTCTACCTTCAACCTTCAAAATACTATCTTCTATCATTCATCATCTATCGTCTAAAATAACAGTAAAGCTATGAAGTTGACACCTCAGCATATTTGGAATAAACTTAACAGCAAGCCTGCCAAACTCCATATGGGAAAAAAGATCAAGAAAGCTTTAATACCTGCCGCAGGATTTGGAACCCGATTTCTCCCTCAAACTAAGGCAATGCCGAAAGAGATGTTGCCGATTGTTGATAAACCAGTTATTCAGTATGTAGTTGAAGAAGCTGTTGCTTCAGGGATAGAAGATATTATCGTTGTAACAGGTGCCAACAAACGAGCTATTGAAGATCATTTTGATATTCCCAATCAGGATTTAGTTCAAAATTTAGTTGCTGGTGGCAAAGAAAAACTGCTTGAGCAAGTTAAAAAGATTGCTGATATGGCAAACTTTATTTATGTCCGTCAAAAGGGCCCCTATGGAAATGGTACCCCGGTATTAGCAGGGGAGCCAATCATTGACGGTGACCCATTTGCAGTTTTGTGGGGAGATGAATTTATTTATGCCGAGCCTCCTAGACTTCAGCAAATGACTAAAGTATTTGAAAAATACGGTGGAATGGTTATTTCAGGCGTTAAGATTGAACGAAAAGAAGATTTGAAGCGTTATGGAATAGCTGATTTACAGCATGTCGATGGTAATGTCTATAAAATCAAAAAAATCGTTGAAAAACCAGAACCTGATGAGGCACCCTCAGATGTAGCAACTCACGGTGCTTATATTTTACCCCCAGAAATATTTGGTGCCTTAAAACGTTTAGAACCAGGTAAAAGCGGCGAAATTTGGTTAACTGACGCCATTAATTTACTTAATAAAGAAGGAGTGCCTCTTTATGCAGTTGTCGTTGAAAACGCCAAATATTATGACACCGGAAACAAATTAGAATATATGAAAACAGTCTTGGACTGGGCGTTGAAACATGAAGAAATCGGTGAAGAATTTAAAGCATATTTGCACCAAGTACTCGAAACTTCCAAAAATTAGATCAATTCTTTAACTACTTTTTTAAGAAAAGGTATATCTTCCTGAATCGTTTTCCATACTACAGTTAGGTCCACATCATCATATCCGTGAATCAGGAAATTACGCATTCGAATAGCTTCTTTATAAGGGAAGCTTGGATTATTAGTTTTGAACTTTGATGATAAGTGGTGAGCCGCTTCTCCGATAATCTCTAGATGTCTAATTACTGCGTCATGCCGCATTTCTTCTTTTGAAACAATATCAAATCAGTTTTTCTAATATATCGTTGAATTTTTAAAATTGACTTATAAATATCACGAAGGTAAATGGTATCATCTTTGACCATAGAGAGTAACTAAATCTTGAAAAACAAACGGTTTGACTGCTGGTTTCAAAGCCGATTTGAGAACTAAATCCACTTTTTTATCAAATAATTGTTCGAATTTTTCCTGTATCCTAGCTAGTTCAAAAAAAGATTTAGTTTCTGAAAAATCTACTAATAAATCCACATCACTGTGGGCATGAAAATCACCTCGGGATTGTGAACCAAATAACCCTAAGAATTTAATATGCTCATCAGAACAAATAGAATCAATTAATTGTTGATTGACCTTAATCATAAGCCGATTATACCACGGGAGGGAACCTAAAAAGGAAATCTCTGGAGAAAGAGTACAACTAAAACAACTGTTACAACTTGTGTCACAATTCCCCAAGGGAGTGCAGCTTTGCCTTGGATGTGGTGTTGGAGTTTATAAAACATATTAAAAGGGAAGAATTTCCAGTTGAGGATTAGATAGGGAGCTTCTAAAACATCCCAGGAAACTGCAGCTCCGATGCATGCTAGCAAATACCAAGAATGAACACTACCACCGAACATAAAATACGTTAACAACACGCCTGCTGATAAATCAATGGTACATTCTGCAAACAAGCGAATTTTCTCCTTATCCCGCCAGCCCCAGCCTTCATCCCAATGAGGAATCATATCAAGCAAAGGATGAGATAAAAGAGAAAGGGATATACCAAGAGCCGGATCTTTAAATGCTGCTGCCAGAGCGCCACCTATTAATGCATGTGCGGTTGCCGTCATAACTTCTTCCCTAATTATCCCCAAATGCTTACAGGAAGTCAAATTCTGGAAGTCAGATGTTAGAGGTTAGAAGCTAGATAATGAAGTTAGAAATTAGAAGTGGGATTACACAATTTCAAATTCAAACTTCCATCTTCCTAATCCAGCTTCCAATTTCCAACATCTAACTTCTTTCCTGGAATTGCACCGGCTAAGTTAATCTGCTACTCTGATCCTATGTTTCCGGTTATCGCCAGTATCGCTGGATTCACTATCTCTTCTTTTGGTCTTTTTCTATTGCTAGCTTTCATAGCGGCTTTTTTTGTGGTCTGGCGGATCATCCGGCTTTATGACATTGATCCGGAGCGGATGATTGATTTAACCTTATTTACTTTTGTTTGCTCTCTAATTGGAGCCCGGCTGTACTTTATCGTCTCGCATCTCTCGCAAATTAATAATATTAACCGGGCCATTGATATCTATCGTTTTCCCGGTTTTTCCTTTTGGGGGGGGCTCACTGCCGGTATAATCAGTTTGTTTTTCTTAAGCCGACGATTAAAACTCAGGTTATGGCAGGTGGCCGATATTGCAATTGTCGGACTTTTTATTGCCTTAAGCATCGGCAGTATCGGCTGTCTACTTGGCAGCTGCGAATACGGAGTTAATTCATCCTTACCAATTGCAGTCACCCAGGTTGGGGTGATCGGTAAGAGACTGCCAGTTCAACTGTTTGAGTCTATACTGATGATAGGGCTTTTTTGGTATTTCTGGAGAAGTATTCTGAAATTTCATTTTGACGGCCAGATCACAGGCTGGGGACTGATAGTTTTAGGAGTAACAAAAGCCGTTATCGAACCATTCAGACCAGCTCAGCTTTATATTCTAACCATCAATATTTCTTATCTCTTTTGCGGACTGCTACTGCTTTTAGGTGTTTGGATTTTATACAGCCGGCCCAAAAAATCGCTTAAACAGGATTTGGCTTATTCAGTAACCCTTATCAGGCATCAGCCAAAGCGAAAACAGGCGCTATCCAGTATCAGGAAATGGTGGTATAATCTATATGTTACTGCTGGCTTAAATATAGCCAGATTAAAAAGAAATTTATTTAAATTACTTCATGTCAAAGCCAACCCGGACAAATTTTGAAAAAACCAAAAACAGCCTTTTAAAGCAGCAAAAAGAGGTTGAAGAAGAGATTAAATCACTCGAACAGGACGATCCGGTTAACTCCTTAAACATGGCTGAAAGCAGTGAACCAGGCACCGATTCCTGGGTTGCAGATACTCATGGCCGGGTGATGGCAGTTAAACAAAGTCTGAAAAGTTTATTAGAAAAAATCAAACTATCCCTGGCAGCTTTGAAAAGCGGCCAATACGGCAAATGTACTAACTGCGGTAACCCAATTGAATCCCGCCGGCTGGAAATCATGCCAACCGCCAGTCTCTGTATAGCTTGCTCAAAAAAAGCCAATAATTAACCTCTTGCTTTTACATTTTTCTTGCAATTAAACTATGTAGTATGAAAATTTCAGTCGTCGCCTCAGTTGGTGAGGGCACAACGTTACTGTCCTCATTTGATGCGGCTTTAAACAACGCGGGTGTCAGCAACTACAATCTGATTCCTTTATCCTCAGTTATTCCTCCGCAATCTCAAATCGCACCAACTGAAAAATTCCAAACTCCTGATTCAGAGTGGGGGCATAAATTGTATGTAGTAAAAGCTGAAATGAGAAGTCAAAAATCAAAAAAATATATTGCCGCTGGAATAGGCTGGTATCAGCTGGAAGATGGCAGAGGACTCTTTGTAGAACATGAATGTCTGGAAAACACTCAAGAGTCAGTGGAAGCTGAACTTAATTTTCTAATCGATAACTCTCTAAAAAATCTCTGTGAGCACCGAAATATCCCTTTTGATTCCCAAAAAATTAACAAAAAAATCTCAGTCATCCGAGTCACAGACAAACCCGCCTGCGCGCTAGTTCTAGCTGTCTACCAATCCGAAGGATGGCACTAAAATGAACTGGCTCTTCTTCGCTCTCCTCGCTCCTGCAATATATACAGTCACCAATTTTATCGATAAGTACTTATTAGAAAGCAAAGTAAAAGATTACCGTGGTATGCCTATATATAGTGGTATAGCTGGATTGATTTTTAGTTTATGTATTTGGATTTTTCATGGATTAACTCCATTATCATTTTCGGATGGATTGCTAATTATTTTAACCGGAGTTTTTAATATACTAGCTTTAGCTATATACTTCGAGGTTCTTTCAAAGGAAGAAACCAGTACTGTAATAATTTTATTCCAACTCACTCCGGTACTTAATCTTTTATTAGCTTTTCTTTTTTTAGGAGAAATAATTACAGTGACACAGATATTAGGATTTGGGCTTGTACTTTTGGCAACCGTCGGAGCTTCAATAAAGTTTGAGAAAAAGAAGTTAAAATTTTCGAAATCTCTTATTTTCCTCCTTGGAGCAGAAGTACTATGGGCACTTTCTAATATCCTTTTTAAGTTTGTTTCTAAAAATCAAATTTTTTCTTCATTACTTACATATGAAGGATTTGGCTTCACATTGGGAGGGATTTTACTTGTGTTAACATATTCTGCAGCTAGAAAAGCCTTTGTAAAAAATTTCAGAGAAGCTGGAAGGAAAGTTCTTTCCGTAATTTTAATAAACGAAGCTTTCTATATTCTAGCTAGAATATTCACCTATCTCGCCCTTACTCTAGCGCCCGTAGCTATGGTCAGTATTATTGGATCAACTCAGGTATTCTTTGGCATTATGTATGCAATAGTATTGACGGTTTTATTTCCGAGAATATTTAAAGAAGATATTTCTAAAGCAACACTACAGCGCAAATTAATTTTAGCACTAATTGCATTTATTGGAATCTTTTTTGTTAGTAGTTAATTTTGGTTTAATAATAAATTTTTTCAACTGATGGATTGGCCGGGCCGACTGCTTTGACTTCCGTAATCCATCAATTCCAAGATCCTGTTCGATGTTTATAAATTGATAATTACTGTTTTCTAAATGTTTTGCTAAAAGATGATGGAGAAGATGATTCATTCCATTATATTTAGGATTATATTTCAAAAAATGACTTTCAATATACTCACTATGATTGGTATCTGCAATAATAAAACCGATTAATTCTTCTTTATTATAAATACCCAGACTGACTAAATTTAAAGAAGCTGCATGATGGAGAGTTCTTTTTAATGCAGTCAGCTCATGAACTGTCTCATCTTCTCGCTTCCCACGCAGCTGCTGCCATATAGAGAATAAGTTAACTATTTTTTGGAGTATGTCATTGTTTTTTAGGTCCAATTTTTTAACCTGAAAGCCTGGATTATCCCGATAAAGTTTACCTATTAATTTACGGTGTTTATAAAACTTACCTGTTTCAAGATGAACATGTTCAGAAAGAGAAAGCACATAATCATGATTATCCGGATCTTCCGTAAGTGTAAATTTACTTGTTAAATCCAATGCATCCAAAATACTAATTTCAGGAACCAGTTTTAACTGGTATAAAAGTCCTCTCTCTTTAGCATGAGCAAGAAGTGTTTTAACAGTTTCATCAATCTTTGAATTGCCAATAAAAGAATAGAACCTTTCACTAGAAATATAATCACAAAATTTAACAACCAGGTTACCATTTAGATCTGAGATTTCAAGGTCATTTTCGGTATTGTAACTCCATAAAGAGACAAAATTAAAATCTGAATAGGCCGGAAACCGAGATGTCAGGACTTCAATAGCCGTTTTATCTGCTATCTCAAGCTTTTTGAAATCAGGAAATGATGGAAGCATGCAAGAGTTACATAGTATCAGATTTACTGCTAAGTTAATATTGACAAACGAATAATAATTACATACGCTGAATAGAGATGTGGTTAACTATTAAATCCGGTTGGGGTGCAAAAATAATCGTTAGTCTATTTGGGTTGTTGTCTCTTTTTTGGATTTATCTTCAGATTATTATTCCAACAGAAACTGAAGTGCATACTTTTTTTGGAGCAATTTACGGTCTTGTAGCACTTTTAGGAGCTCTATGGGGAATTAAGGTGTCTTTGAGATGGGGATTCTTATCCAGCATTATGGGGCGAGCAATCGCCATGTTAGCTTTGGGTTTACTCGCTCAAGAATTTGGACAATTAACATTATCTTTTTATCATTATGTATATAATTTAGAGGGGTTATATCCTTCCCTTGGGGATGTCGGCTTTTTTGGTAGCATACCTTGTTATATCTATGGAACGGTTCTGCTGGCTCAGGCTTCAGGGGTAAGACTAAAATATCTCTCTGCCGTTAAACTATTGCAGGCTATAATTATTCCTCTTTTGATGTTGGGGGTTGGATATTACCTTTTTTTACAAGGTTATGAATTTGAGTGGTCTCAACCTATTAAAGTATTCCTTGATTTTGGATACCCTTTTGGCCAGGCGATCTATGTTTCAATGGCAATTATTACCTATTTACTCTCGCGTGGAGTTTTAGGTGGGATAATGAAAGGAAAAATACTGCTTATATTGTTTGGCTTAATCGTGCAATTTTTATCAGATTATACATTTCTTTATCAGACAAGTAGAGGAACATGGCATGTGGGAGAATTAAATGATTTTATGTATTTAGCATCTTATTTCATTATGGCAATGGCGCTTATTCAGTTAGAAACAGTTTATAAAAATTTAATGCACGAGTAAATGGAACCTGTTGCCCAAGCTGTTCAGCGAATTATAAAAGAACAACAAACGATTATCGGACCGTTAGCTTTAGAGCAGGCAAAAAAAGTTTCAGGGATTACTATTGCTTCTTTAGACGATATTAAAATTACCGGTGATCATAAAACCGTTTTAAACAATCTAGTTAATCAATTCTCCAAAATTTTTGGTCAGGCTTCGGTGCAGGTCTGCAAAGATGCATTTGAAGCATATGAAGATAAAATCCCCACTGGAGAGGTTCCGGAAGTGTTAAAATCATAGTCTATGATTACTCCCTCCGCTTTAGATATCTACTTCAAATTAAGCGAGCGGGCTGCATCAATTGAAGATCCCTCTTTTCAGATTCACTCTCTGGTAGCTGATTTATTAAATGCAATTAACAAACTTTCCTATAGTTATCAAAACATTAATATCTTAATCATTGATGAACAAAACAAAATCACCAGTAACTTTTTTTATGATATTGAGGTCAATCCAGCTGAAGTAATTAATTATGAAATAGTTCCACCGACCATTCTTTATTCACCCACTTCCGAAATTGAAAAAGAGATGATCTGGGGGAAGATCACCATCGCTTCCAATATTAACGAACTGGTAAACTCGACCTATCCTCAGAAAAATCAACTTCGCTGTTTGACTTTTTTACCCTTAATAGCCAGCGGTCATTTAAGGGGCACCGTTATTCTGGGCTCAAAAAGAGGGGCCGATCAGGTTAGTGTGGATGAACAGGATTTTTTAAAATTAATCAGTCAGTTAATTCATTTAAGTTATAAATTATTTGAAACGCAAACATCCTTAGTTCATGTTTCACAGGAGGTATATAAAGCCAATTCGGAGCTCCATAAGGTTAATAAACTAAAAGATGACTTTGTTTCAATTGCTTCCCATGAACTTCGTACCCCAATGACTGCCATCCGTTCATATGCCTGGATGGCCTTACATCGCTCGGATATTCCTTTATCAGATAAACTAACCCGCTATTTGCAGCGGACGCTGGTTTCAACCGAGCGGCTGATTAATCTGGTTAATGATATGTTAAACGTCTCCCGGATCGAATCCGGCCGGATTGAAATTGCTCCAACTTCATTTGATCTGGAAAATCTGATTGGTGAAGTGCTGATTGAAATTGACGCCAAAGTCAAAGAAAAAGGTTTAAATATTGAACATCCGACTGCCAAAATCCCCAGCGTCTTTGCTGACTCAAATAAAGTCCATCAGGTATTGTTAAATCTACTGGGAAATGCACTCAAATTTACTCCGGCGGGAGGAAAGATTTCGGTTAGTTGTTTCTCAGACGGGACTTCGGTTTCGGTGGCTATTAAAGATACCGGCGTTGGCATAAGTCAGGAAGATTTGGGGAGGTTATTTAAGAAATTCAGCCGTCTGGATGACTCTTATGTAGCGGCCTCCAGCACCGGAGGAACCGGTCTTGGGCTCTATATCTGTAAAAATTTAATTGACCTGATGAAAGGGAGTATCAAAGTCGATTCAGAGGGTATTAACAAAGGCTCAACATTTACTTTTACTTTGCCGGTTGCAACCCCTGAACTTGTTAAAGAAGCCGAGAAATATCATTACGCACCCCCGCAAGCCCGCTTACTCGAACCGGTTGCGATTCAGGCCTATCCGGATGAACCAGCATGAGAGAAAGTATCAAAAGTAGGAAAAGTACCAAAGGTATCAGAAGCTTGTATTGAATATTAATATCTTCATTTTAAGCTTTTGATACTTTTGGTACTTCTGATACTTTTCCTACTTTTTACTGACGCTTGACTCTGGTTGGCTGATATTTAATACTTAAACGGATGGATAATAACTCAAAGCGAATTTTAATAGTTGAGGATGATCAGTTTTTGCGGGAATTTTATGATGAGTTGTTAACCGGAGAGAATTTTATAACTGATACCGCGCCAGATGGAGAAACTGCCTCCAATAAAATTCATGAGGGTGGTTACGATCTGATTTTGCTTGATATTATGCTGCCAAAACGGGACGGGCTACAGATTTTACAATTTAACAAGCAAAATCCACCCCAAAAACACAACGGCCCTATCGTGGTGTTAACCAATATCGGCCAGGACGCCATTATCAGACAATGCTTCGATCTGGGCGCCTCAGGCTATATGATTAAATCAGCCCTCAATCCAGATCAAGTGCTTCAAGAGATTAAAAATTATCTGCAGATATCAACACTCATAAAATAAATACCAATAATTACCAATATCAAATAATACCAATGTCAAATATGGTAAAAAGGTAATAGGTATGGAAGCTAGTATGGTGAGGAGTTAATAGGTATAGGTGTTAACACCCTTTAACCCTCACCTTTAAACTTTACCAGCTTCTACACCTTTTAACCCTACACAAAACCACTGATTCCTCATTTGACATTGGATATTGGTAATTATTGGTAGTATTGGTATTTATTTAATTTATGTCTCTCTCAATTATTTACCAGGACAACGACATGATGGTGATTGATAAGCCAGCCGGGCTGGTAACTACGCCGGCTGAAACGATCTCAGAGCCAACTGTTTCTGATATTCTGCAAAAAGAGTTTGGAAATAAGCTGGATAGGGGAGGAGTAGTTCATCGCCTGGACAAAGATACTTCAGGTATTTTACTGGCAGCTAAAAATCAGGCTGCTTTTGACGTCTTACAAAATCAGTTCCGGGATCGAACTATTCATAAAACGTACATGGCGCTGGTCCACCAATATACTCCAGCCAGGGGAACTATTAGCGGGAATATTGGTCGCAATCCCCAAAATCGGGAAAAATTTACTGTAATGGAGGAAGGGAGGGAAGCTGAAACAGATTATAAGTTAATAGATCATTACTTTATGCCATCTGAACAGGTTGGGAAGTTGTTTGCGGAGTTTAATTCCATTCAAAAACGAAAAATGGAGCGAACCAACTATCAGCAATTTAGTTTATTGTACGCATTTCCTAAAACCGGCCGGACTCACCAGATCCGGGTTCATTTAAAACATCTTAACTTTCCGATCGTCGGCGATCAAAAATACGGCGGCAGAAAAATTGTCAGGCTTGATCACCGTTGGTGTAAACGCCAGTTTCTGCATGCCGCTAAAATTTCCCTGCTTCATCCAAAAACAGGGGAGCAACTAGAATTTGAAAGCCCTTTACCACAAGATTTAGCGCAGTCAATTGCTTGTCTTGTGGTAGTCAAGTAATCTATTATTAATTTGAGGACGGAAGACGGAGGACAGAATACAGATATAAGATAAATCAGATGACAGAACACAGAATCTGTTATCAGTGTTTCTGTATTATCTACTATCAGTCTTCAGTTTTCTGTCTTCTGTCATCTGAACATCCATGGAAAACATTTTTCTTCAATTTGCCGTAGTTTTATCACTTGCTTCATTATTTGGCTACTTAGTCTTAAGACTGAAGTTACCTCTGGTTGTAGCTTATTTATTGGCCGGCGTTAGCCTCTCCGTCGTTTCAATTTTTGATATTCATCAGGTCGGTATTTTTTCATTTCTGCCCGAAATAGGTATCGCTTTCGTGCTTTTTTTAATCGGCATGGAGCTTGATCTGCGGGAGATTAAAGCACTTGGTAAACCAATTATTTTAGCCTCTTTAGGGCAAATTGTGCTATCTGCATTAGCTGGATTTGCTATCGCCGGATTCCTTGGTTTTACAGCTTCTGAGAGCTTATTTTTGGGTCTTGGTTTGTCGTTTTCATCAACGGTTGTAGTCATTAAATTATTATTAGAAAAACGGGATTTAGCGTCACTATACGGCAAGTTAGCGATTGGAATCTTATTGCTTGAGGATTTAGTTGCCATTTTAGTTTTAATGGGTATTTCAGTCGGCAGTTCAATGTTTCATACCGGGCTCCAGAGCTCAATGCCATTTGTGATGTTTGTTCTCAAAGCTGCCGGACTTTTTTTCTTAACTTTTTTGCTGTCAAAGTTTGTGTTAGAAAAAGTATTTGATGCCGTTGCCAAATCCGTCGAGCTGCTTTTTTTAACCGCTTTAACCTGGTGTTTTATTTTTACCAGTTTAGCCGTTATCAGCGGTTTTTCAGTCGTAATCGGAGCTTTTCTGGCCGGAGTAGCTCTGGCTTCTTCGCCATATCATCTGCAAATTCAGGGCAAAGTTAAACCTCTGAGAGATTTTTTTGTCACCTTGTTTTTCGTTTATCTGGGAACTGAAGCTAAAGTTGGGGACTTAATCGCTCATCCGGTGGCGATAATTGCTTTCACACTTTATGCCCTAACTATTAAACCGATTATTTATTTAGCCTTGCTTGGAATGTTCGGTTTTCGCAAACATACCATGTTTCAAACCGCCCTTAACTTATCCCAAATCTCAGAATTCTCGTTAGTAATGCTGCTGGTCGGTTTTCAGGCCGGCCTGGTATCTCAATCAACCTTATCGGTAATGGCAGCAGTTGGCGTTTTATCAATTGTCTGTTCCTCAATCCTGATCTCGCAGGGAAAACGCCTCTATACTGTACTTTCTCCAATAGTTAAATTCTTCGAACGATCAGGTGAGGCTCATACACTGGAACAGCGGGTCGAAGAAGACCTGGATGAACATATTGTTGTAATAGGAGCTCACAGAGTAGGGGAGCCGGTGATTAAATTTTTACAAAAACAGCGGATTCCTTTTATTGTAGTTGATTTCAATCCCCACACAGTGGAAACATTAAGAGACCAGGATATCCATGTGGTATTTGGCGATATCTCTGATCCGGAGATCGTTGACAGCCTAAAGCTTGAAAAAGCTAAACTAATTATCTCAACCATTATTACGATGCCTGACAACGAGATGCTGCTTGAGGAATGCCACCGCCGCAAAATCAGAGCCAAAATCGTCGTCCGCGCCACTGATGCAGCTCACGCTAAAGCACTCAAAGATTTAGGAGCCGATTACGTGATTTTGCCCGAAACCGTCTCCAGCCATTTCTTAGTTACCCAGCTAAAAACCCATTGGCCAAACGTCCATTTTAGCGGCTTAGAGTAAGTATGGTTAAGGGGTGTAGGGTATAAGCGGAGCTTGATGATCGTACCTCGCATTGGAAGCCAGTTTGGTATAAAGGTAAAGGGTTAAGTCTGTTAACACCTATACCCACTAACTCCTCACCATACTAGCCTCTATACCTTTTAACCTTACCCTACTCATAATCATTGACTCTCCAAGGCTAAGTTACTATTATTATCAAAGGAGGTGGAAAAGAATTATAAATTACAAATGATGAATTATAAATTCTTTGACAGCCGAGTTTTATAATTTATAATTGTTAATTTATAATTTCAAAACTTATGGGTTTCGGAGATTTTTATTCAGGAGATAAAAAGAAAAAGAAGAAAAAAGACGTTAAACAGACGTTCAGCGCTTCACCTGTTTTTGTCCCGCCGTCAGTGGCTGCAAAAGGCAAAGCGAAGAACACTTGAGCGAAGAAGTGAGATGTTAGAGGTCAGAAGCTAGATAGTTGAGGTGAGAAATGTGATAAAATCCCACTTCACCCATCTTTAATCCAGCCTCACATTTCCAACCTCCCACTTCCAGCAAAGCGCAGAGAAAAGGATTCAAAAATTTGCCGCAAAAAGAGCCAGTTCAACCTTCTACTTCAGTTAAACCCGCATTTTTAGCCCTTGGTGGACTAGTCTTACTTCTGATTGTTGGCAAAATACTGGCTTTTTTATTTTCCCTGGGAAGTCCTTATACACCTGGTTTAGCTGAATCAAAAGCTTATCCCTGGAATACTGAATCTTCCTACAATATTTTATACGCCACCCAAAATGAGGACAAAAAACTGTCTTCAATTTCATTCATCAATTTACAGCCGCGCCAGAAAGAAATTACCGTGCTTCACATTAGTGACACGATCTATATCGATGTCCCAAAAGGGTACGGACAATGGACGATCGGAAGTATTTATCCCTTAGGCCAGGAAGACGGTAATAAAGGGATCTCTTTACTGCGGCTATCAGTTTCCCGCCTGGTTGGGCTTCCAGTTGATGGCATTGTGATTAATCAGGGAAGCAGCCAAACCGCTGAAGAGCTGATTAACTCTTTAAGAAAAAACCAGCTGGCATTTTTAACCACTGGTTCGCATCTGAAAAGCAACGTCTCAACCTGGGAGCTAATCACTTTGGGTCGTTTTGCCTCATCGGTCAGATCAGATAAAATCATCCCCCTGGATTTAGCTAAAAGCACGATTACCGAGAGTAAATTATTACCAGATTCCAGCCGGGTGCTAGGCATCGACAACATTCAGTTAGACAGCTTTATTCGTGATAACTTAGCCGACACTGCCATTGTCGATGAAAATACCACGATTTCAATTTTAAACGCCACTAATCATCCAGGCTTAGCCCAGGCAGCTTCCAGAATGATCACCAATCTGGGCGGCACCGTAGTTTTTACCGGTAACACCGAATCTCTTCAGGAGCGTTCAGCCGTTATTTCCAGCCAAAGTGGAAACACTCCGCCAGTCATTACGACTCAACGCCTCCAGGAAATGTTCGCCCCCTGGTGCGCCAAAGAAAATTGCACTTCAACTGACGCCAAAGTCACCACCTCACGCGCGCAGCTGGTAGTTGTCCTAGGTGAAGACTTTTATAACTATTGGAATAAGCGGTGAAATTGGTAAAGGGGTGTAAGGTATAGAAGCTAGTATGGTTTTAAGATAAGGGTTAAGTGTGTTAACACCTTTACCCGATAACACCTCACCATACTGGCATCCATACCCTTTACCCTAACATCTTACCTCTCCTAGAATTACCGATGTCTAACAAGCTATACTTTAGCTATGATCTGGTATCTCGGCCTATTTCTAAGTGCTGTCTTATCCTTCTTTCTAGCTCTGCGTTCAATGCGGGATTTTCAGGAAAATCCTGATCAGAAGAAAAACCCATATGGTCTCTTTCTGATCCGAAATAAAGAACATCTCAGTTCTGAACTTTTTACTTCACTTATTAATGCTCTGGAAGGGGTTATTGCCTCCCTGGAACTGATCCAAAAGGGGAGTAGTATTGCATTAGTCGGCTACTTTCCGCGCCCTGTTCAGGGAAAATTTCCTAACTTAGGGCTAGTTGAAATTGAAGATTATATCGCTGAAGAAGATATCAGTAAAACTGAAGAATACCTCCTCTCAAAACAGATCCAGCTAAACGACAGCTTCGCCTGGCTGCTTCAGCCAAAAAATAAAAAAAAGCCGGAATTGCAAAAAAACAACTTTGAATTAGAGTTAGAACCTGACCAATATTTCTGCCAGCAAATTGTTTTCCAATCAGCTGAAGAAAAACTTCAGATTACTCCCAGGGTTATGATAAAAGAATCAAACTCCCAACAAAAAATCGACCTCATCAAAAAAATCAAACAGGAAATTACCGAAAAAACCACTCTGACAAATAACCCTTCGTTAATCCACACCAAAACCTTCGAAGACTACAAAAAAAGAGCCATCATTCCAAAACAAGCAGATTCTTTTTTAGCTAGTCAGAAAGATCTGTTAGATTTTTTAATCAATTGACCAAAATGATATTAAGGTGAAATACTGATTTTATGGACATTAATACTGAAAATAAAATAAATCATAATTCTAAAACTAAGCCACTACGAATTGTTATATTGCAATGGATTTTTCTTATTGCATCAACAATAGTAATGGCAGTTTACATAAAAAACCCACCTGTATTATGGCCAGGAAGCGATTTTTTTGTTCTGTTTAGTAATGCAATTTTATACATCCCATTAATTTCAATGGTTGTAATAACTGCCTGCTTATTTATTTATTCCAAAATAAGTATGAGGTTTGTGGTGCCAACCGCTCTAGTTTTGGCTTTGACAATGATTTTAGGAGTTCAGATGGTAATTTTTATAATTGTTTTAAAGATGTGGGAAGTTGATATTAAAGATTTTTACAGTATTGTAAGTCCTGATGTAAAACTAGTTATTGGGGGTAATACACCAGTAATTCCAATTGGAATAGGACTTATAAATATGCTGATTGTGGCAATATTTTATGGAATTCCTTTACTAGCAGTTTATATTATTCACAAACTCACCAGAATTGAGTCGTAAGAAAGGATTTAAAAGAGAACAGCGAAGCTTATTTATACAATAGGCTCTTCTGGTCCTGAATCATCACTGGAATCGCCATCTTCGCTCATCAGAGGAATATTATCTGAAGAATAAGCCATTAGCTTAGCATCCTGTAAAAATGAGGCCTGGTTACGGAATTTTTTGGAGCGGAAAATTTCCCGGACCAGGACAACGACACCGTTTGATTTAACTGATTTGATAATCACCTGATATTTATTGCCGCCATCTAAAAGTCTCATCAGATGATAAGCTGAATCATCCGGAAAAGCTCCTAAATAGCCTCCGGAAGCGTCTGTGACGCTGATACCTTTTTTCTTTAAATTTAAATTAACAAAGGAGCCAGGGGAGAGAGCTACCAGTTTTTGAGGTTCGGCAACTTTGACTAATGTTACCAGGGTGGTGATACCGGGTTCTTCGTAAAAAAGAGCAGCAGATAAAGCAGTCGCATTGGAGCCTGTTTTGTGTTGGCCATCTTTTTTAATAGCAGCTAATTTTTTGAGGTTTTTCTGAGCAATCATATTGTATGGATCAATCTCTAAAACCTGATTATAGATTTTTTTGCACTCCGCATACTGACCAAGCTCAAATTTAGCTTTAGCCAGGCGATTTAAATATTGGGTGTTCTGAGGATCAGTCTCCAAAAGCTGCAAATTAATTGCTTCAGCCGCTTCCCATTTGCAGGACAAAGCCAGATCAATTGCTTCCTGATTTAAATTTTCAATTTCATCACTTTCAGCCATGATTGGAAAGTATATCTATCCCACAATAAAAAAGTCAACATACTAGGAGGAAATAACAAAATTCAAGCATCAAATATGAGCGAGCTCTTGCTTCGCAATCAAACAAATTCTAAATAACAATAATAATATCCAAATAACTGCAGTTTAGAATTTTTAATTTGATTTTTGGTATTTGTTTGATATTTGTAATTTGAGATTTGTTATTTTTGAGGTATACTACCAGCTATGTCAGGACATTCAAAGTGGTCGACAATCAAGCGCCAAAAAGGTGTTGCGGATCAGAAAAGGGGTATGACTTTCACCAAGCTTGGCAACATAATTGCTTTAGCAGCTAAAGAGGGTGGGGGGGAAGATCCCTCATCCAATCCACGTCTTCGTCTGGTTCTGGATCAGGCCCGAACTGTTAATATGCCCAAAGAAAACATCCAGCGGGCGATTGACCGGGGATTAGGCCGTTTGCCGGGGCAAACCTTTGAAGAGGTCCATTTTGAGGGTTTTGGACCTGGTAAAGCGGCTTTTATTATTGAGGGAGTGACGGATAATAAAAACCGGACCTTAGCCGAAATCCGCAACTTATTTGACCGCAGCGGGGGAGCATTAGGCTCAACTGGCAGTGTGGGTTATATGTTTGAGAAAAAGGGACTGATTCAGGCTAAATCTAAAGGTGGCGCTTCAGAAGATGAAGAGCTTGAGCTGATTGATGCAGGGGCAGAAGATCTGGAGGAAGTTGACACCGATGAGGGAAAAATGTACACAATTTATGTTGAGCCTACTGGCACAGCACAGGTGAGTAAAAATATTACTCAATCAGGTTTTGAGGTTAAATCAATGGAAATCACCTATAAACCAACTACAACAACTCAAATAACAGATAAAGAAACAGCCGGGAAGCTCCTGAATTTCAGCGAAAAACTGGAGGATCATGATGACATCCAGAATGTCTCCAGCAACTTTGATATACCCGACGAAATCGCTTCGGAATTAGGTTGAAAGGTAAAAGGTATGGAAGCTAGTATGGTGAAGGGTTAGCAGGTAAAGGTGTTAACACACTTAACCCTTACCTCGAAACGATACTAGCATCTACACCCACTAACTCTAAACCATTTTATATCTGCTATACTAGGAAAACCCATGATTATCCTAGGTATCGACCCCGGAACAGCCACCACAGGCTATGGTTTGATCAGAGTTCCTGATGACATCATCGGCCGCGAATTTGACTACCGGATTGAACTGATTGACTACGGTTATATTTCAACCCCCAAAGAAGATATTATGGAAAACCGGCTGGTGATGTTGCATCATGAGCTGGAGGGAATTATTGAAAAACACGCCCCTGACATGATCGCCATTGAAATGCTTTTTTTCGGAGCTAATACCAAGACTGCTATAACTGTCGGGCAGGCGAGGGGAGTGATCCTGCTTTCAGCTGGCATGCACCGGATTCCGGTTGAAAACTATTCCGGTTTATCAGTTAAATTAATGGTCGCAGGCAGCGGCAAAGCTGATAAAAAAATGGTCCATGAAGGAGTCAGAAATTTTCTTGGCAAAGAAGGTGAGAAGTCCAGGGAACTTTTTTCGCCGAAAGTGGGGACCGCCCGGAAAAAATCATTTAACGACGACGCCACTGATGCAGTTGCTATAGCTATCACACATGTGCTAAAAATGGCAGCTAAGTAGGGGTACCACAAGTATCACAGGTACCACGGGTACCACGCGCTGTTGGGCTATAGAAATCAACAGCCTTTCAGAAAACCCCCGTGATACTCGTGATACTCGTGATACCCGTGGTACTTTCGTATGAAAAACATCTGGCTTATCCTTGATTCCTTGCTCAGCAAGCGGCAGAAAATTATTTTTACTACCATTATCGTTTCAATTGGTTTTCTGTTTGCCACCCAGCAAAATGTGGTGCTTTTTAGGAAATATCACTACATTGCAACATTAGGAATTATTACCTATCTACTATGTTTTTGGTCGATGCTGAGGGGAATGAATAAAACCAAAGCGATCATGATTTTAGCTTTGCCTTTATATTATGTCCTTTCAATGGTTGGCTTTTATTTCCTGTTTCAACAAGTCAGATGGTTAACCAGAATTCCGGTAATGATCTTTTTTGGATTATCTTTTTATTGTCTTCTACTGGCCCAAAACGTCTTCCATGTCGCTTCAGACCGGGCTATTCCGCTATACCGGGCTGCTACAACAGCTAATTTTGTCTACTCAATATTTACCCTGATTTTATTGCACAGCATTATTTTTTCTTTTAATCTGCCGTTTTACTGGAATGGGGTAGTGATCTTTGCAGTATCCTTGCCTCTGGTGATGCAAAGTCTGTGGTCAGTTAAAATTGAGTCGCTCAGTTCACATATAGTAGTCTATTCAGCCGTAATAGCCTTAATTATGGCTGAAGCAGGCATGACGTTATCTTTCTGGTCAGCCTCGCCTCTGGTGTTGTCGCTTTTTCTGAATTCGATCTCATACGCACTCCTGGGGATAGTGCTGGAATTACTAAAAGAGCGGGTTAATAGACGCACAGTTTTGGAATATTCGAGCGTAGGAGGGATTCTTTTTTCAATTATTTTATTTATTACATCACTTTTCAGTTAAAGTAGGGAAGAGGAGAGGGAAAAATAAATACCAATAATACCAATTTCAAATATCCAATTTCCAATCCTTGGATACCCTTATTTGACATTTGATATTGGTATTTATTTTTATTGTTGGATGGGGAAGAGGGGAGAAATGTAAGAATGTGTAAAATTGTGAAAAATACCAAAAACTATAAGATATTTTAAATCCTTGTTTGAAGCTAAATTTATTTAAAATATCTTGCGATAGTTACGTACTATTAAAATCGTTGTTTTAATAGCACTTCACTATCTAAGGACTTCAGATGGATATGTTTCATACGTGAAAAGAAATTGTACTCAGACAGAAACCAAGAATATTTATGCGTAACCTAAAGTGAGTATATATAGAGATATCCAGGCAAAAAAGGAGCGTATGTCTTCCAACTCCAGCCTCAACACCTCTGATTTCATCCGATCTATCTGATCTCATCTGATATTATCTGTCCCATGTCGCACAATGATACTTATGCGACGTTGCGGAGGCCAGTAACCGGGGGGGACCCCAAAGTCCATCTATAAAGCAAAATAGATGGTCCAGGAACGTCCAAATTTAAGCTTCTAATTTACGGCCTTTTTTGACAATTTTTGGCCAATTTTTTTTATTACTCCAACTACTCTTTTATAAAAAATCAATTGTAAGGATTTGATTTCCAGGACAGCCCAAACGCATCAATGATTAACTGGTGCTCCTCCCCTTCCAAAAGCCGTTTTAGGGGCATTTTTGGGCGTTCGGATCAGATCGGATAGATCGGAGAAGATCAGATGAGATCAGAAGAAGTAATTCCTTTAAATTGCCATATGGAGCGGGTCCGGTTTATTCTTTTTGCTAAAGTTTTATATTCATTCATTAGTAACTTAGATTCTTCAGCTAGTTCCGGAGCTATTATAGCTATTGTTCGCAAGTGCGAAATTAGCTCATCACATGATGCTAAAGCTATCAATAGATAACGCTTAAATTCCAGTTCAAAAATTCGTTTAGCAAATCCTTCAGCTATATTGGAAGGTATTGAAGTGCCTGAGCGTTTACCTTGGTTCACTAAAAATCCTTCAGATTTAGGTAGTTTTTTGAGTAAAATATACAATTTGGGCAATAATTCTAGGGCTATTTTGTAAATTTCCAAATCAGTAACATCCTTAATCATTTTCGCATATTACCAAAAAACCACCGAAAATCAACATTTATCTGATTTATTCTGATCTATCCGATCTCATCTGATCTTATCTGCTCGTTGTCGCACAATATTATCCCCCGATTGACTATTCACCCCCAATACGCAAAGATATAGCTAATGGATAACTTCCGGGAATTTTTGCGCAGCAGGCGCAACTTAATGACCCTTATTGGCCTGGTCTTCTGCGCCCTCTCCCTCCCTATTGTCTTATTCCTGGTCAAACAAACCCAGGTTTTTAGATCCAATGCCTCAGGTGAACTGATTCAGATTGGTGATGGCCCCTGTATTCAAATGGTAAATGGTAAAAAAGCGGCAATTTGCGAAACAATTCCGCTCAAATTAACTCATCCATTTGGTGCTCTACCTTCAATTGCACCCTCTTCAACTCCCTCAGCCTCCCCCACCAGCTCTGCTTCACTCACCCCTTCCCCATCAGCCTCAGCTAGTGCTGTAGCAAGTTCAGCCAGTTGCCCTACTTCAGCGGCAAACGGCACTGAATTGCTTGCGGCGATTGGCTGCTTAAAAAATGCTCCTGGGACGAATAGAAAACTGACTCTACCAGCCGGTACGATTGAAGTTGATAAGAAAATATCTGTCCCAGCTAATTTAACCCTGTCGGGAGCCGGAATCAATGCAACTATTATAAAAATGTCAGCTACTTTCAGGAAAAAAATTACCTCCGATGGTGAGGGTGACGATGCCCTAATGGCCAATGATAGCTCTGCTGGCCAGCAGAATATCGTTTTAAGAGATTTTTCCTTACAGGGAGACGGTCAGAGAAGTGGTAACAGCTGCTGCTACGGATTAAAGCTGCAAAATATCTCTGATTCTTTCGTTATTAATGTGGACAGCAGTAATTGGGGCATTGATGGCATCTACATGGGGCAAAGACCAAATAAACCAGGTGCTAATCGGGTCAGGCTAACCGGTTGTTCAGTTAACAACAACGGGCGTAATGGAATTGCCCTAGGTGATGGAAGTAATAATGTGATTGATCACTGTCAGCTATCCGGAAATAGCACTAATGAACTGGTTTCTGCTATTGATTTGGAACCAGATAATGGAAACACAGTCAGTGCCAATCATATATTTGGCAATTCTATTTCCGGAAATCATAACAATGGTATTCAGATATTACAAAATCCAAACGATCCGGGCGGCATTGTCTCCGGCAACTTTGTTTGCGATAACTCTTTTGGTGGGAATGCCGGAACTGATTTTGATGATCGCGGTTCCGGGACCTCAACCGGAGGATGTACAGCAGGCAATCTTAACCCCCCTATAGCTATGAAACCATCAGGATCATTGCTTGACTGGCTGAGCTGGCTGCCACATTTCATCGTCAGTGCAACTGGATCTGCCAGTCCTTCTGCAAGTGTCACATCATCCTTACCGTCAGCCCCTTCTGGTCTGCCTGATGACGATGATGATTCAAATCCACCACCACCGGGTTTTGCTTATCGTTTAGCTGAAACACAGGCTCAACTGACAACTGCCCAGTGGGTTTCTTACACTGGTTCTCCGATTATTACCAATTTCACTATCAGCAAAGAACCGGGTCCAAAACAGATTTGGGTTGAATTTAGAAACTCCGCCGGTCAAAGTATTACTGACCATCTGTCAGCCTTTGATTTACTGGCTCCGGCGCCGACTGTTTCAGGTATCACCTGTTCACTTGATTTAACCAGCAAGAACTTAAAAATAACCATTAACGGATCCAATCTAGGCAGTCAGAATGGGACCTTAACCGCTAACGCCTCTTCTCTTGATATCGTTTCCTGGAGCGATACTTCGGTTGTTGGCATATCAAAAACAGCCGCTGATTCGGCCCAGAAATATTCAGTAACCATCAAACGCCCGGATACTTTACAAAGTCTGCCTCAGACTTGTCAGGTTAATACTTCAGCTGTATCTCTGGGTGCGCGGGTTTTCTGTCGTGCTGAAGGCCAGTTTGATGTTTCAAACGTTAAAATCAGTTTCGCACCACTTGATGCTCCAACTCAAAAAATCGAAGAAACTGCAGTGATCGATAAAGACGGTATCGCTCAGGGTTTAAAAACTAAACTTCAATCCGGACAACAATATCTGGTTTCGATTGATGCTCCCTACTCACTCAGACGAAACGCCGTTATCACAGTGCAGGATGGTACAACCGTCATCAACGCTCCTGATGGGAAACCGTTTATTCTGCCAATTGGAGACATCGCTCCTGCAACACCGGATGGCGAGATTAATGGCTTAGACAGGGCTGAACTGGTCAAACAATGGCGGATATTAGATAGTTCTGCCAGCGGGACTTTGACAGCTGATTTTAATCGCGACAAAAAAGTTAACTCCGTCGACTGGGCCTGTATGAAGTATGATTTTAATACCAAAGACGATGATCCAGCCTCAACCGGATCAACCTACAATCGTGGAGTTAATTTCAACACCGGCCAGAATTCAGTGATATTTACCAGCCAGTAGGAGAAGAATTATGAATTACAAATTAACAATTATAAATTATTAAGAGGATTGGCATCTAAGTATTTATAATTCTCAATTTGTAATTTATCATTTTAATATGGAGCCTATACCAGAAATCATCAAATCTACTGCAGCTATGGTGCCTCCGCCAGAGAGTATCTGGAAAAAGCGGCTGCCTTTTTTCCTGTTTGGGGGGTTAGTGTTGATCATTTTAGTTGAGCTTGTGTGGGGTTTCCAAACCTATTTGCTGGAAAAGAAAATCACTTCGACCAGGCAGGCACAGCAGGTAGCTGATCTCTCTACTCCCCAACTGGTGGCCCAGACTTCCAAACAATCCTACAAAATTGGCGAAACAGTGCCAGTTTCAATCAAAGTAGTAACAGGCGGCAATCCAACCGATAGCACCGATGTCGTTTTAAAATATGACCCGGCATTTTTCGAAGCTGGAGGGAGTAACTTTTTTCAATTAGGTGCCATTTATAAAGATTATCCGGTTGCTGTTTTTGATAATACCCGGGGAATAGTTGAAATTTCAGGAGCCAGCTTATCTGATCAGGAGGGCTTCTCAGGTGTTGGTACTTTAGCAACACTCAATTTCAAAGCCAGGAAAGCTGGTTCCTCAGCGATTTCTTTTGACTTTACTGAAGGTTCGACTGCTGACTCTAATATTGTCCTGTCAGGCAACACCAAAGACCTGCTTTCCAAAGTTACCAATGCTGATATAATGATTGTAAGCACAGCCGTAACAGAAGGGCAAAACAGTTCATCTGATGTCTGTGACGGCTATTTCCAGCTCTGTGTTTCAGGCCAAAAATCAGGTAAACAATTTTGCCAGAAAGGCAAACAATCAGCCAACCAATGCGTTTTTGATCCGAAATTAACTGTAAGTTGTGGAGAATGCCAGATAGAATAAATTTCCAATTTCAAATTTATAATTTCTAATTTCCAAAAAGGACAACTCATTGGAAATTGGATATTTGAAATTGGTAGTATTGGAAATTTTATTTTAATGTATGTTATTGTAAAGATATGCCACTCAAAAAACTGTCTGTCTTCATATTCACTCTGCTGCTATTTGGATTAACCCCTGTCTATGCTTATGCTGCGACCCTTTCAATCAGTCCGGCAACCGGACAGTTAAATAAAGGCTGTGATGCTACCGTAACAGTTGAGCTTGACACCCAGGGAGCCCAGACTGATGGAACTGATGTGATTTTGACCTACGATCCTTCCAGGTTATCAATTACTCAGACTGATATTACCCACGGCAAAGTTTATGCTGATTATCCGGGTGACTCCGTTGATTCAGCTGCCGGTAAAATCAGTGTCTCGGGGATTGCCTCTGTTTCTGAAGCTTATTCAGGTAAAGGCACCTTTGCCAGTTTAAAGTTCAAAGTAGCAGCAGCTGCAGCAGCCGGTTCAACAACCCTGAAATTTGACTTTGATCCTAACAACAAGTCTAAAACTACTGATAGTAACGTTGTTGAAAGAGGCACTGTAGCAGATGTCTTAAATTCAGTCACAGATGGTAATTTCACAATCGGTTCTGGACCTTGCACCCAGGGCATTGGCGCCCCAGCCTCCTCCTCCTTGCCGATCTCCAATCCGGTTGCCAGCTCAGCCTCAGTCCCAACCAAGTTACCTGAAGCCGGCCTACTAGATAACACCATCATGGTTGCTTCAATCGGCACTTTCTTAGTAATCCTGGGTATAGCTGGCATCGCACTACTTTGACGATAGATGGTAGAAAGTAGAAGATAGTATTTTGAAGATAGATGTTAGAGGATAGATCCTGGTTATTCTACTTTCCATCTTCAATCTTCTACCACTATCCTCCACCCCTCTATCTTCCATCGTCTGTCTTTAACCATGGTACTATCATCGCTCATTACTGACTTCCTGGAATACCTGGAGCTCGACAAAAACGCTTCAGATAAGACCATCCGTAACTATCACCGGTACCTAATGCGGTTTGTCGATTTTGCCGGTGATATTGAGCCTGAGAAAATCAACTTCGAACTGGTACGAAAGTTTCGATTATTTCTTTCCCGCTATGTTGATCCTACTACTGGGCTCAATCTAAAGCGTAAAACTCAGAACTATTTTATTATTGCCCTGCGTTCTTTCTTAAGATATTTGATTAAACGGGACATTGAAACATTAGCGCCGGAAAAGTTAGAGCTTGGTGAGCAGGAGGCTTCCCCTATTAAATTTTTAGAGACTGAAAAACTTGAACAGCTACTTGCTTCACCTGATACAACTGAAAGAGACGGTTTACGCGACAAAGCTATTTTAGAGATGTTATTTTCTACTGGCCTCCGGGTTTCAGAGCTTACTTCCCTCAATAAAGAGCATATTAATTTAAACAAAAATGAATTTTCCGTTGTCGGAAAAGGCAGAAAAGAGCGAATTGTCTTTATTTCTGCTGAGGCTCATGAATGGCTCAGAAAGTATCTTAATGACCGTAATGATGAATTCAAACCGCTTTTTATCCGCTATCAGGGCCGGATTGATCCCAGTGATGATGGCGAAAATATGCGTCTAACGACCAGAAGTATTGAACGAATTGTCGAAAAATATGTCAAAGCCGTCGGATTGTCAATCAAAGCCACACCGCATACCTTACGACACAGTTTTGCCACGGATTTGCTGCAAAATGGCGCTGATATCCGCTCTGTTCAGGAGATGCTAGGCCACTCCAACATCTCCACCACCCAAATCTACACCCACGTCACCAACCGCCAGTTAAAAGAAGTCCACAAAGCTTTCCATAGTAAGAACAAGGAAGAAGAGATAAGGGTGAAGGGTGAAGGGTGAAGGAAAAACAGTTTACTGTGTATACTGCCTCTAACTTTACCCTTAACGCTTCACGCTTTACGCTCTCCTTTAGCCAACATTGAAAGCACCGTTGAAACTACTGACAACACAATCGCTCCCAAAATAGCCGGCAGCCAGCCATTGATGGTCAGCCCAGCCACGAAATAGGATGTGATAAATAACACAATTGCATTTACCACAAAGACAAATAATCCAAGGGTAACAATTGTTAATGGGAATGTTAAGAACACCAGAATTGGTTTAATAAAGGTGTTAATGACTCCCAAAACAATCGCCGCTAAAAGTGCTGATTGAAAATCCGCCACCTGAAATCCTGGAACAATATAAGCTGTAATAATAAGCGCCAAAGTATTGAGTAATAATGAAATTAATAATCGCATAATTCACCTCCTTAAAGTTACTGTAACATAGTAGGACTTGCTCTAAAAGTGTTGGTTAAAAGATAAATTTTCATTTCTTGACTTTGATAGCCAGCTCAACTATATTCTATCAATGTTAACCGCCGAAAAAAGTCTGGGTGCTTTCAAGAACAAACTTTCGAGAAGAAAATTTGTTGAGAAGATTAGTTTGCTGGGTGGCGGCTTAGCCATTATTGCTTCTAAGGTGGATTCTATTGGTAGTTCTAGTTATGTATCAGATCAAGTTGACGAAGAAATGCCTTATTTATTAACAGATCGCGCCAGAAGAGGTCTTCCAAACACTTTGAATAGATTCGCCAAAATTGGAGCAAAAACATCTGAGCAACAACAAGTTTTAAATCAAGTTCAATCAGTAGTGGAATATGACACCGTTAACGAAGCTAACCGAAAAGCTAGAGCAGATCAACTGCAGCAAGAATCAGATCAAACACCAATTTTTGGAGTTGAAAGAAATCATCTACGCTGGGGAGCCCTAGTAGCTGGGATTGGCGCGGTAGCTGCAGGATTTGGAAGTAAAATAGCTAGAGCGTACGGCAAATAATATTAAATCTAATCCCATGCCTTAGTGATTTTTTGGTAAACTAAGTTCATGAATGGACTTTCTTCTTCTGAAGCGCGGCAAAAACTCCTGCGGAATGGGCATAATGAGATTCCTTCCAAACAAGAAAATACTGCACTAATTTTACTTCTAAGACAATTTAAATCTCCTCTCACCTATTTGTTACTGGCTGCTACTCTTTTCTCTTGGGTAATTGGCGACAAAATTGATGGGGTTTTGATCTTCTTTATTTTGGTTTTAAACACTGTTTTGGGCTTTTATCAGGAATATAAAGCTTCTAAAGAACTGCAGGCTTTGAAAAAGATTGAAGTGGCTCAAAGCAGGTGCTTGAGAGATGGAAAACAGGTCGAAATCCCCTCTCATGAATTGGTCGAGGGTGATGTGGTGATTCTGGAGCCTGGAGATAAAATCCCGGCTGATTGTAAAATCATTGAAAGCTACAACCTGACTGTTAACGAATCCTCTCTGACTGGCGAATCGTTGCCTGTTATTAAATCATTTGAAAAAGATAAAGAATCTGCTGAGGGTAAACTCTTTATGGGAACTACGGTAGTAACCGGCAGAGCTAAAGCTTTAGTTACCTATACTGGTCTAAATACCCGATTTGGCCGCTTAGCCCTCAATTTATCCAAAGTTGAATCTGATTCGACTCCTCTGGAGAAAAACCTAACCAAACTTTCACAAACCATTGCTCTGGCAGGTTTTATAATTTCGGTAATTCTATTTGCTTTAAGGATCTTTCATGAAGTTAATCCCCGTCTGGCTCTTCTTGAAAGTGTAGCTGTTCTCGTCGCCGCAGTGCCTGAAGGTCTGCCAACTGCAATTACTTTTATTTTAGTGGTTGGTGTGCGGCGGATGTATCACAAAAAAACTCTGGTTAGAAAACTGGCTGCTATTGAGTCGCTGGGTTCTACAACCGTTATTTGTACTGATAAAACGGGTACCCTGACCGAAAACAAGCTATCTGTCCAAACGGTTGAGTCTATCGATGAAAAAGCCATTTTAAAAGCTGCAGTTTTATGTAATAGTGCTCAGCTGATCATCAAAGACAGTCAAACTGAAGCTGTTCTGGGTGATGAGACAGAAGGGGCGCTTCTCCTATGGGCAAAAAAACAGGGAATAAACATCGACGAACTTCGCTCTGAGCATAAACTGATTGAGGAAGCTCCTTTTGATTCAAAACTAAGATATATGGCGGTTGAGGTATCCGAAGGTTCAAAAAAACACATCTATATCAAAGGTGCTCCTGAAACAGTTTTCGAGATGTGTTCCCTTTCAGAAAAAGAAAAAACTAAAGCACTACAAACATTCGAAGATCTATCACAGAAAGGCTTACGAGTCCTGGCTTTCGCAGAAAGATCCACTTCCCCAACTTCCCTAACCGCCCTAACCTCCCTAACTTTCCTGGGCCTCATTGGCATCTCCGATACCATCCGTGAAGAAGCCGTTCTAGCAGTCAGAAAAGCGCAGAAAGCCGGAATCAAAGTCGTCATGATTACAGGAGACAATGAACTAACCGCCAAGCACATCGGCGAAAAAGTCGGTATTTTAAAGGAAAATGACGAGGTTTTACTTGGGGACCAGCTTGATGAATTAACTGATGAAGAGCTCGATCAAAAGATCAATCAAGTCGCTGTTTTTGCCAGATGTGTACCGGAACATAAGTTAAGAATAGTCCAATCTTTTCAGCGGCGGGGTGAGGTTGTAGCAGTGACTGGTGATGGCGTGAACGATGCCTTAGCACTTAAACAGGCAGAAATTGGTGTGGCAATGGGTTCAATTGGTACTGATGTGGCAAAAGAAGCTTCAGATATGGTGATTTTGGATGACAATCTTTCAACAATTGTGGAAGCTGTTGAACAGGGACGGCTAATTTACAGTAATATTTTAAAAACAGTCAAATTCTTAATGGCGGGCAACTTATCAGAGGTGGCAGTTATTTTTATAACCGGCTTATTAGGCTTTCCCGCTCCCCTACAGCCCGTGCAGATTTTATGGATCAACTTTGTAACAGATGGTTTGCCGGCAATGAGTTTGGCACTGGATTCTTCTTCCGGTTCCCTGATGAGAAACAAACCCCGTTCATCTTCTGAAACATTGCTTGGACGAAAAAATGCTGTTTCTATACTCGTTGCAGGATTCATTATGTCTGGTATAACCAGCACTATTTATATTGTTTTAACTCTGCAGCAATCCCCTTTTGCTCAGGCAGCGACTTTTACTGCAGTTGTACTGGTGCAGATGGTATACATTTTTCTTCTTCGAAAGAATCATTCGCTAACGTCAAACAAATATCTCCTCTACTCAGTAGCTTCAGTGATTGTGATGCAGGGAATAATTTTGGCAATCCCTGAGCTGCGCCATCTTTTCAAAGTGGAAGGCTTTTAAAAATAAACCAATAACCCAATATACAAAGAGCGAAGCTCCTGCTATCGCAGTAAACAAATGTCCAATTATGTTAGTCCATTGGGAATTGGTTTATTGGGTTATTTTCTTAACTCTTTTAGAATATCAACGTTTTCCTTATCAGGTCCATTATCATCAAAACCAGGCACCTCTAACAAGAATGGTTTGCCCTTTAACAAAGGGTGGTTCAAAAGCTGTTCAAAGGCTTCTGTGCCCAAAAAACCTTCCCCAATATTGGCATGACGATCTTTATATGACTCAAAATCGACCTTTGAGTCATTTGCATGAAAAGCGGCTAACTTATCCAACCCCACTTCCCTATCAAACTCCTCCAAAATAGCATCTATTCTATTTCGCCAGTCATACCCCGCCGCAAACGTATGAGCTACATCAATGCAAACTTTAACCCTAACATCCCCAACCGCCCTAACTATTTCCCCAAGCTCCGCAAAATCCCTCCCAATACTCCCTCCCCCGCCAGCGGAAGTTTCTAGGATTAAGTAAGGCTTGTGAGAAGTATCAAAGGTACCAGAGGTACCAAAAGCCGTTTCATTTTTTACATCTGATACTTTTGATACTTCTGATACATCTGGTACTTTCTCCAGAACTTGTTTTATTGCTCCAACTACTTGCGGCAACACTTCCTCAAAGCCTTTGCCTTTATGCGATCCGGTATGAAAAATCACTCCTTCTATCCCCAGCTTCTCCGCCATCCCCATCCCATACTTCAGCCACTGAATAGATTTTTGAAGATGCTCCGGCTTCTCAGTTCCTAAATTAACCAAATAAGTCCCGTGAATAAAATTCGGCCCAATTCCGCTTTTTAAAGCTTCAGCTTTAAATCGCTCAATCTCTGCACTATCATGGTGAGTAAACGCCCACTGCTGAGGCGGCGAAACAAAAAACTGCAGACACTCAGCCCCAATTTGCTGAGCCTTAGTGAAAGCAAGTTCAAGTGAAACCGCGGCTGAAACATGCGCACCAATTTTAGGCATATTAATACTGTAATGTAACGTAATGAGGTAAACTAAACAAGAAGTTAATCTTTAGAAGCTTGATCTGCAACTTTAGTTAGTCTGTCGTCTAAAATCCGTCCTAATGAATCACGAGCAAAACTTAATAAAGAAAGAAAATTGAACCCGGCTCTGGATGATCTACTTCGGACATAGATTAAATGGGCTTTCCGGCCAGCCCGTAGTACATGAAATCACGGACGAAACCGATGATCTGATAAGGCCAGGTAGCAAAAACCGCGAAAAATCCAGGACTGAAATAGCCATACCAGGGCCAACGGTAGTAAAGAGCGAAAATGACAGCAAATATTAAGCCGCCGATTGAATAATAAATGGCAAACAAGGAAAGCTTTGATTCTAAATTAGTAACTCTGAATCTTTTAGTGAATTTCTCCATGGGTAAAGGGTATCACGAGTATCACGAGTATCACAAGTACCACGCGCTGTAATTCCGCCCTAACAGCCATCATCTCCCTAAATTTACCTAAGCATTGTAAGATACCAAAGTGAACGTCATCCTCGCGAATGCGGGGATCCATAACCGTAAATCTTCCATATAGAAGGTTATTGCGAAGCAAGAGCTTGCTCATTTTGGCCAAGTTGATCCCTAGCTATAGATTCCCGCCTTCGCGGGAATGACGAGGGGGTGAGCGGAACGACTACTGAGAATTACCTAAAGAGGAGTTAAGTCGACTTTGTCTTGTTGAAGCTTTAGCGTAGGAGGAAGCATTTCTTACTTATCTGCTTTAGGGTCATTATTTGCATCTGGAGCGTCCTGGCCTTTTTCCTGGGAGGAGACTATAGTGGCTGCTGCGACCTGTTCCCCCTCACGCATCCGCATTAGAATAACGCCTTGAGTCTGTCGCTGCAATGTCGGGACATCTTTTAGGTTCAGTTTAATTAATTGCCCTCTATTACTGGTCAATACAAGCATATCATGGTCAGGTGAAACGAGTTGAGCAGTCACGATCTTACCGGTTTTTGGCGTCACCTGAGCGGCTTTAATACCACTGCCGCCTCTTCCCTGCCGCTTCCAGGCATTAACTGGAGTCTTTTTACCCAATCCGTTTTGCATAATCACCAAAACAGTCCCTTTTGGATCATTGATTAAATTCATCGATACTACCTCATCGTTTTTACCTAACATAATCCCCCGCACTCCGGAGGTATCCCGATGAGTTGGACGAACTTGAGATTCACCAAATCTGATCGATTGGCCTTCATAAGACACAATAATCACATCATCATCGCCGTTGGTCGGTACTACCCACTTTAAGGTGTCTCCGGCATCGAGCTTAATCGAAATCAAGCCATTTTTACGAATGTTTGCGTATTCTTCAATTGGTGTTTTTTTGACATTGCCTTTAACCGTACACATGAAGAGGTATTTAATTGCGTCTTTAGCCCGTGAAGTTAAAATAGCGGTAATTTTTTCGCCCTGATCAATATTGATCAGGTTAACAATTGCCTGACCTTTAGCTACCCGTGAGGCTTCTGGAATCTCCCAAACTTTCAGCTGAAAAACCCGGCCTTTATCTGTAAAGTACAAAATATTATCCAGTGTTCTAGTATAGAAAAGGTGACTAACTGCATCTTCTTCTTTGGTTGTAATTCCGGAAACGCCTTTACCTCCCCGAGCTTGGGTTCTAAAAGTCGCTGGGGCTTGTCTCTTCACATAGCCGCCTTGAGTAACTGTTACAATAGTTGATTCATCAGCTACTAAATCCTCTTCTGAAAATTCACCAACTTTTTGTTTGTATACTCTGGTTCGACGATCATCAGCATATTTTTCCCGAATTTTCTGCTGTTCTTCTTTGACAACTTTTAAGATTTTTTCGGGGTGAGCTAACAAATCTTCCAGATATGCAATCAACTCCCGAACTAACTTCAGCTCTTCTTCAATTTTAAGTCTTTCCAAAGCGGCTAATCTTCGCAGCTGCATATCCAAAATCGCCGTTGCCTGAATAGTTGACAGCGTAAATTTATCCATCAGGTTGGTTCTGGCAGCATCAGAATCTTTACTTTCACGAATGATTTTAATCACCGCATCAATATTATCGACCGCAATCTTTAATCCTTCCAAAATATGTTCCCGGGCCCGGGCCTCACGCAGTTCAAATTCAGTTCGACGTCTGATAACAATCTGCCTATGAGTCACAAACTCTTCCAGAATCCGTTTCAGATTCATTAAATGCGGCACACCGTCAGCCAAAGCCACCATATTAACGTTGAAAACGTTCTGCATAGCAGTATGTTTATATAGATTATTTAAGACCGACTGAGGCTTGCCGTCACGTTTAAGCTCAATCACAATTCGCATGCCCCTTCTATCTGATTCATCCCGCAGATCAGAAATACCTTCAATTTTCTTATCTTTGACCAAATCTGCAATTTTGGCGATCAGGACCGCTTTATTTACCTGATAAGGCAGCTCAGTAATAATAATGTCAAACCGACCACCTTTAGTTTCTTCAATTTCAGCTTTAGCCCGAATAACAATTCTTCCTCTACCGGTCGCATATGCCTGCTGAATTTCGGTAGCGTCATATATAGAAGCACCGGTTGGAAAATCCGGTCCTTTAATAAACTGCATCAGATTCTCCACTGTCGCTGAAGAGCGATATCCTTCTCTGATCTGATCACTTCCCCATTGGTTTTCAATCACCTGTCCAGCCACCACATCGTCAACTTTTGTTCCTTCTTCTGCTTTTTCTGTCTTACTTTCCTCTTCCCCCTTCACGCTTTCCGCTTTCACAGGGTGATCAATCAAATAGATTAAAGCATCAGAAATCTCGCCTAAATTATGCGGCGGAATCTGAGTTGCCATACCTACAGCAATACCAGCAGCACCGTTTAGCAATAAGTTCGGTAGTAATGTTGGAAGGAGAACGGGTTCATCAGTTGAATCTGAGTAGTTAGGCGTAAAATCAACCGTGTCTTTATTAATATCCCGCAGCATTTCATCAGAAATAGCTGACAAACGAGCTTCGGTATACCGCATAGCAGCCGGCGAATCACCGTCGATCGATCCAAAGTTCCCTTGCCCATCTACAATTGGATATCGCATCGAGAAATCCTGGGCCATCCGAACCATCGCTTCATACACCGGAGCATCACCATGAGGATGGTAATTTTTCAGCACTTCACCAACAACAGCCGCAGATTTCTGATACCGGGAACTATGGTGAAGACCTTGCTGGTGCATGGCATAGATAATTCGCCGCTGGACTGGTTTCAACCCGTCACGAACATCAGGAAGAGCGCGGGAAACAATAACACTCATTGCATAATCCAAATAAGATTTCTGCATCTCCTCAACAATCGGAGCGGGCTTTATAGTACCAATGCCATCAGGAACAGGTGGTGGTGTAGTAGAATTCTCGTCCATGAGTAAAACAGAAATGAAGCTATTTAAATTGTTAAACTGTTAAATTGCTAAATTATTAGGTACCTGTGTTAACAATCTGTAGCTCTCCTAACAATTTAACAGTTTGATAATTTAACAATTTGCTTCTTGAACATTAAAGCACAATTAAGCTTGTAGTGCAAGCCAGGCTCATGTAAACGACGTGGCAGATTTATAGGCGATAAATAGGGCTCATACTGAGAAAAAATTGGGTATACTGGTTAGCTACTCTTCTGGGAGAAGCAGGAGGTAAACTGACTTCAAAATCTATGGGATGCAAAATTCTCGCACCACAGATCAGCTGAGGTTGATTTCCGTCACCAATTATTTCCATTGCAGCATAAGTGGTATTTCGACAATCTGCCGATCTCACATGAATTCGATCAAAACTACGAAGCACCAGAGCTGAATCAAGAGGTAAAGATTCAATTTTTTCTTCAGCCTCACGAAGTAATGCCTGTGATAGACCAGTTAACAATCTCAAATCCTGTAATTTAAATTCATCTGTCTCTTCATCTCTATAGACGGCCTTAACTGCTACAACCTGACCAAAAGCAGATTTAAAAGGAGCAACTGAAATAACATCACTTCCGATAAAACGGCGGGATTGGTATAACTCCTGTAAAATAGTTCCTGAAATAGAACTTTGGGTATTAATTTCTTCTATTCTTTCAGGTGAGGGAACCTGAAGTACAAATCGGGGAAATTCAACTGCTGCTAACATATTAAAATTATAAATCTATTCGCTGCCGATGTAAACTATAAGATCAAAAAATTGTAATTAAGATCTATTCCGTTTTATAATTACACACATGGATAAAGTCAGAGTGGGATTATTTTTTGGTGGACGTTCTCCTGAACATGAAGTTTCTGTTATCTCTGCTCTCCAGGCTTATGAAAATATTGATAAAGAAAAATATCACATAGTTCCAATCTATGTCTCCAAAGCTGGTGAATTTTTTACTAATCCAAAATTTCTTCATATTAAAAATTACAAAGATATCAATGCTCTTTTGTTCTCCTCAAAACAGGTATCTTTTGGGCGGAAAAATAATCAGGGAGGCTTAATAGTTTCTGGTATGTTTGGTAAATTTATTCCGCTGGATATCGCTTTCCCAATTTTTCATGGTGCGTTTGGAGAAGACGGGTCTGTTCAGGGAATTTTCGAAGTGTATCAGATCCCCTATGTTGGGTTTAACGTTTTAGGCTCTGCAATTGCTATGGATAAATTTGTAGCTAAACAACTCTTTCAGGCTTTAGGAATTCCAACCGCTCAATTTGCTTCTGTTATCCGTCACTACTGGAACGCTGACCCGGAACTTTGTTTGAAACATATCAAAAAAACTTTAAAATACCCAATGTTTGTTAAACCTGGCACAGCCGGATCAAGTATTGGTGTTGGCAAAGCCAAAAGTGACGACGAACTGCAGTTTGCCATAGAAGTGGCTTTTACCTATTCTGAGTCAGTGATTATTGAAGAGGCATTTGAGGATGTGATTGAGGTCAACTGTTCCGCCCTGGGCTATGAACATATTGAAGCTTCTGTTTGTGAACAGCCGATACCTTCTAAAGGTATTTTATCTTTTACTGATAAATATATGCGTGGCGGTGGCAAAAACAGCTCTAAAGGTGCTGGCGGTATGGAAACCTTATCCAGAATAATCCCCGCCCCTATCAGCAAAGAATTAACCAAAAAAATTCAGGACACTACCAAAATGATTTTTTCTGAATTAAATGGCTGTGGTGTAGCCCGGGTAGATTATTTTGTCGATCCCAAAAAAGATAAATACTGGGTCAATGAAGTCAACTCTCCCCCTGGGTCCCTGGCATTTTATTTATGGGAAAAAACCAATCTTCCGTATAAAGAATTATTAGATAAACTAATTGAATGCGGCTTACAAAGAGCCAAAAACCAATCTAAAACTCAATATATCTTCGAGTCCGGCCTCCTTTCCCAAATGGCCTCCGGAGAAATAAAGGGGGCCAAATCTTAAGGATATGATTCAATCAATTCCCGATCTATACGTCTAAAAGCTTCCTGTTTGAGCTGCCGCAAATATCTAACTGTTCCTCCTGAATTAATTGGCCGGGTAATTCGTAAATGATCCTGATCTACTGCAGCTAAGAACATCCATTCGTCGGTATCGATAAGAGCATTGTGCCAGCCAATTCTCTCTTTCTCATGAGTGGCTCTTAACCCACAGGGGTTTTTAATAATAGCAATTGAATGTCGACCATCTAGTCCACTGATCTGCTTTGGATCATAAACAAGACCATAAACAACCCGGGCAACTTCAGCCTGACTAAAACCAAATAAACTGCCTCGACGGGTAAAAATACCTTTTGTCAATAAAAGCCGATAATTCCCCTCTGCTTCATTACAAGTAGGATGCTCCGAATTTTTTTTAAAATCGAAACCTGCTAATCTGGAAGGAAGCTCAAATCCGTTACTCATGAGAATATTATACAGGAAAAGAGCTTTGAATAAAACTATGAGTTATTGTTTGCCAGCCAGAGGATTTTTAGCCCGGATCTCTTTATGAGTTATTTTGCCATCTTTATCAACCTCATACACATAAGCCTCCCCAATTCCAAATTCCAGTGCCATTAACTCTTCAATAGATAAGTCTTCCAAATACTTAACCAGGGCTCGCAAAGAGTTACCATGAGCTGCCAAAATAACGTTCTTCCTTTCTTTAAGCCGCGGCAAAATTTCTTTCTCATAAAAAGGCACAACCCTTTCATATACTTTCTTCATCGTTTCCCCCTCCGGAATCGGATGCTCCCACCCTCTTCTAATATTTTGAAATTCTTCCTCCCCTACTTCTTCTTTAACTTCCCATTTATTTTTTCCTGTATAAATTCCATAATCCCGCTCATTCAGAGCTTCAGTTTGGATAGTTGGAACATCAGGCTGGCCAATTTCTTTTAAAATAATCTCCAGCGTTTGCTGAGCTCGTTTAAGCTTCGAGGTAAAAGCCTGATCAAAAGTAATACCTTGGAGGGATTCAGCCGTCCTGACCGCATCAGTCCGACCTTCTTCATTTAAATCCACATCAGTCCACCCGGTCCATTTCCCCAGCGCATTCCATTCAGATTTAGAGTGTCTTACTAAAACCAGTTTTGCCATTTTTATACTCCTATAATTTACTGTGACCACATCCCGTTGAAAAACGGGATCCATAATCTAAAGCTCTGCCGAGGCAAATAACTTTCAAAACTTGTTAAGTCAGAGGTATTTGTATGGATCCCGACTTTCGTCGGGAAGTGTCAGATTATTTAAAAATCTCTTTTCCCGGATACCTGGCTTTAGACCCAAGTTCTTCTTCAATTCTTAAAAGCTCATTATATTTGGCAACCCGGTCGGAACGTGATAGGGATCCTGTTTTAATCTGACCGGTTCCCAGTCCCACTGCCAGATGAGCAATAGTTGTATCTTCAGTTTCTCCTGAACGATGTGACATTATTGAATTCCACCCGGCCTCTCTGGCCATTTCAACAGCTCTTATAGTCTCGGTTAGGGTCCCGATCTGATTAACCTTAATTAAAATCGCATTAGCCGCTTTTTTCTCGATCGCTTCACTAAGCCTTTGAGTATTAGTAACCAAGAAATCATCACCAACAATTTGAGTTTTATCCCCCATCGCTTTTGTCAGCTCAATCCAGCCTCGCCAATCATCCTCAAACAACCCATCTTCAATTGAGGCAATCGGATATTTTTCAGCCATTTCCTGATAAAACTTAATAAATTCTGAGGTATTTAAACTGCGATTTTCAGTCTTTAACTGATATTTTTCCATTAAATAAAATTCAGATGCAGCTGAATCAAGACCAAAAACAAAATCACCACCAAGTTTATACCCGGCTTTTTCAATTGCTTCGGAAATCAAAACAAACGGCTCTTCATTTCCCTGTTTGACACTGGGTGCGTATCCTCCTTCGTCGCCAACATTAGTTAAATAACCTTTTTCATCCAAAACTTTGCTTAAGGCATGAAAGACTTCTGTGCCCATTCTTAAACCTTCGGAAAAGCTTGGAGCTCCTACGGGAATTATGATGTATTCCTGTAAGTCAGTAGAACCTTTAGCGTGTTTGCCACCATTAATTACATTCATCATTGGCACTGGCATGAGGATCTTAGAAGGATTAGCTTGAAGAGAATTAATATACTCATAAAGAGGAATTTTCTTTGATAAAGCAACTGCTTTAGCTACAGCCAATGAGACAGCCAGAATAGCATTGGCACCGAGTTTGCCTTTATTTGAAGTTCCATCCAGCTCAATCATTAGCTCGTCAATTTTATCCTGTCGCTCCGGATCTTCGCCTTTCAAAGCTTCAGCAATAACCGTATTAACGTTCTCAACTGCTTTCAAAACCCCTTTGCCACCATATTTAGACTTGTCACCATCACGGAGTTCAACCGCCTCATGGGACCCGGTTGAGGCACCCGAAGGAACAGCAGCCCGTCCCATTGTTCCATCTGAAAGGATCACATCAGCTTCCACAGTTGGATTACCCCGCGAGTCAAGAATTTGTCTAGCATGAATAGAGGAAATTTTCATCATCTCTATTGTAATTACTTAATCTTAAGAATCAACCCCGAATTATTAAATAACTCTAAGCACCAAAAAACCGCCCTTGCGGACGGTTTTATTTTGATCCAGTAGGTATTAAGACCAACTGCTATCTCTCAAATAGTAAATATATCTTACTACAAAACAAATAATTTGTCAAAAACACCTCCAGTGGACCGGACGGGATTCGAACCCGTATAACCTATTTGAGAGATAGTTAGTCTACCATTGACCTACCGGCCCGCTCCCTGGAGGCTGGCTGATGATAATAGAAATACCGAAGAAAGTAAATAAAAAACCCGATACCAGACGGTGTAAATCTATTTAAAATCTGCGGTAATCATCATGGAAATTTCTTTGATCAAAAATACTGATCAGGTAGATCATTTTCCAGCAATACTACTGCATCTTTTTTGCCGATTTTAAAAACCAGGTTCAATGCATTGCTGGTGGATGAGACAAAATGGATGTTTTCTGAAGGAAATTTAACCTTTTCCAGGCCGGTTTTAAGATATTCTTTAGCATACTCTCCTACAACTATAACCACATCAGCTACTTTAGCAATTTCTTCTCCTAATAAAACATTCTCCTCCTCACTTTTACTTCCCAGTTCAACCAGTCCAGGAGTCACGACAATTTTTTCTGACCCTGATGTTTCTTTCAATAATTTGAGTGAAGCACGTGCCGCAGTCGGATTAGTGTTATAGGTATTATCAATAATCGTCACATGACCGGTTTTCTTAACTTCCAGACGGTGTTCAGTTGGCAAAATTAATTCTGCCCGTTTCTTAATTTGTTCCAAAGACAAACCAAACTGATAAGCAATCGCCGCCGCAGCAGCAAAATTTAAAGCGTGGTGTTCTCCGGCCAGTGGCAGCTCAATTTTTACCTCCTGGTTCTTTAAGCGCAGATCAAACGTTGTTTTGTTTGCATAGACTTTAATATCAGTTGCCTGAGCATCTTTGCCTTCTTTAACCCCAAAATAAACCTGCCTAATCCCGTCATAATCCGGATACAATTTATTAGTCCACTCATCATCAGCATTCAAAAACAATATTCTCTCTGCTCTCTTTTCTCCATCTCCTGTGCCATTCGCTCCTCCTCCTTTGCTCACCCCAACCCTCTCTCCCGTGCTATTCATTCCCCCTCCTTTGCTCAACATCTCCCTCTCCCCTGGTGGGAGAGGGTTGGGGTGAGGGGTCTTGGCTAAACTAACCGCCAGCTCAAACTGCGTCTTAGCCAGCTTCTCCATTGACCCAAACCGTTCCAAATGCTGAGCCCCTATCGCTGTAATAACTCCGTAATCAGGCTTAATAATTGAACATAATTGCTTAATCTCCCCTGGGTGATAGGCGTCCATCTCAACTAGAAATACCTGCGTAGCTTCCTTCACATCCCGCAAAAAAGATCTGGCAATTGAAACGGCGGTATTATAGCTTTTTGGTGTTTTAACCGTATAAAAATCTTTCCACAACAATGTATACAACATATTTTTAGTCGAGGTTTTTGCAAAAGATCCGACAATTGCCACCACTTTTAAATCTTTTAGTTTTCGTTGTTTCCTCTGGGCAGCCTTTATCAGTTTATTTTTGGAATAAGCTTCAAATGGATAAAAAAGTAAATTAGCTGCGATCAGGAAGAAGGGCGAGAATATTGAATATAGAATGAAGAATATAGGAGAAAGAATAAAGGTATAAAATTGGGTTACTGAAGAAGCAATTGACAGGAAAATAATCAGGAAACAGGAAACAAGAAACAAAACCAGAGCTTTGGGGGTCCAGACCAGGGTATGTTTTCTTTGTAAATTTCTTTTAAAAGGGTAGGTAAAAAACCACTTCAAAAAGTCAGCATTGTCATACTCCAGAAGTTGGAAAATATACAGATGATCCGGCAATGGAAATAGTAAATTCAAAAGTTTATTCATGGTTAGTTATGAGTAATGGGTTATGAGCAAAGCTCCTGCTATCGCAGTGAGTTATGTGAAGGGTATCAATGTGAACCAGTCACATTACCCATTACTCATAACTCATTACTAACTGGCAAAATCCCTGACCCAATAGACAAACATTTTTGGATTATCAATATGAGGATGATGCCCGGCTTCCTCAAATGTTTCTATCCTGGCTCGCGGTATCAAACGATACATTTTCCTACCCAGCGCTAAAGTTGATTCAGCATTAGTATCCTTTTCTCCCCACAAAAGCAAAGTATCAGTTTTAACTTTAGGCAAATCAGAAGTAATATCCTCTTTTAAGGTGTTAATTAAACTTTGTTTTAATGCTCCAGCATTTAGATAATCTCCCTGAAGGCGACGGTAGTATTTGTATCTAATTAAGTCTTTAATATTAAAAATATTTGGCATTAGATAATGAAAGGTTTTGGCCAGCATAAATGAAATATAGGCACCAACATCTTTGCTTTCCAGCACATTGGGATCCTAAGCTTAGAATTCCACGTGGACAAGTTGTCGCG
>JADMIO011095989.1_pt1 | contig 41661 bp, 34 predicted proteins | sample 8958161 | NCBI WGS metagenome assembly JADMIO01 (sample SAMN16585339, study PRJNA669376) | soil metagenome | isolation source: Crop rotation soil | place: USA: Cullars Rotation, Alabama | collected 2011 | reverse complement strand
GCGGTGCTGACATCCGGACCCGCCGTGTCGCGGCCGTGCGGTGGTCAGCCCTTTTCGCTCTTGTCGAGCACCGGCTGGAACTCGGCCGTCGCTTTTTTCAGCTCGGCCGCAGGATCCGCGCCGTTGATCATGTTGGTGAGCGCGATCCCGAACACGTCACGGAACTCGGTGACCGGAACGATGATCGGCAGACCGGGCTGCGCGATGCTCGCCGACGTGAGCATGCAATCGATCCATTCCTTCGGCGCCTTGATGTCGGACGCCGTCTTCGCGGCCTGATACGCGGAATTGCGCACCGGCGCGCCGGAGGCGGTCTGCAGCATCCGGAACTGGTTCTGCTTGTTCGACGCCCACTGCAGGTAGTACCACGACGGCCCCTGCTTTTTCGAGAACGACGAAATTCCTTCGCCGTCGCCGAACATCGCCGAGACCTGCGCCTTGGGCCCGGGCGGCATCACGCCGTAGCCGACCTTGCCGACGACGCGCGACTTCGTCGGATCCTCGAGCGGCTGCGCGAAGCCGATGCCATCGAGCCACATCGCGGCCTTGCCCTGCAGGAACAGGCTTTGCGCCTCGTTCCAGTTGAAACCGGCCACACCCTGCGGCCCGTACTTCGCGAGCAGAACCTGGTACATCTTCGCCGCCTCGATCGCCGCCTGGCTATCGGTGGCGAGCTTGCCGTTCGCGTCGACGAACGCGCCGCCATAGCCGAGCAGGAAGCTCGTCCAGACCGGAACGTTGGCGTTCTTGAGGCCGCGGCCGACGAACCCGCATACTCCCTTGCCGGGATCGTTGAGCTTCGCTGCGGCGTCGACGATTTCGGGGAAGCTTTTCGGATACGCGATCTTCTTCGCGGCGAAGAGCTCCTTGTTGTAATAAATCACCCACGGGTCGATATTGAACGGCAGGCTGTCGACGCGGCCGTCGGCCTGTGTCGCCCATGCCAGTCCGCCCTTCGAGAAATCGGCGAAGTCGAGGCTCGGGTCGGTCATCGACTTGTCGGCGAGCAGCGGACGCACATCGACCATCCACTTGTTCTTGCCGAACATCCGCTTCTGCACGTGATACGAGAGCGCGATCACGTCGAAGCTCGTGTTGCCGGAGTTGAACTCGATGACCGCCTTCTGGCGCTGCTGCTGCTCGGGAATCATCTCGGAGCCGACGGTGATTCCGGTGAGGTCCTCGAATTCCTTGTGGTACTTGGTGAGCAGATCGCCGCGCGGGCTCTTCACGAGGAACACCTCGATCTTCTCTCCCTTGAACTTCTTCCAGTCGAACGCGCCTTGCGCGTGGGCCGCGAGCTGGCCCGCACCGGGGATCGTGCCCAGTGCGGATGCACCGAGGCCCGCCTGCAACAGGCGACGGCGTTGTTTGTCGAAACCGCCGTTGCGATCCTGATCAGCCATGATTTCCTCCGTTGTGATTGCACGCCAGCGAATTGCGCGTGCCTTGCTGCACCGCGGCCGACGCTTCCGCCGTCAATCCGTCAATGTCGGTCGGCGTCCGGGGGCGCCATCATACCGCACGGAGCGCTGCGGCGGTGGGACGATCGCGAGAGCGGCGCCGGACACCGTCGACCGTCAACGCTTTGTCGTCCATCGCCGCTTGTTTCATGTTCATTGTTGGTGCGCGCCGGACGTCGCCGGCATTCCGGCGGCGGCGAGCGCGGCGAGAAGCGCTCGGCGCTGTCCCTCGTCGAGCGGCAGATGCGGCGGGCACATCGCATGCCACGCGGCGTCGCCGGTCTGCGCCGCGACGATCGCCTTGAAGGCAGGCAGAAACGGCTGCCGGAACGCAATGTCGATGAACGTCGCGATCCGCTCTTCGTCGGCCTGCGTGACGCCCGGCGAGAGCAGCGCGCGCACGATCGCCGGATAGGTGTTAGCGACCCCACAGATGGTCCCGGCGCCCCCCGCGCGAACCGCCTGCGGCAGATGCGGTTCATGACCGACGAGAATCGCGAGCTGGGGCACGCGCGCAAGCAGCGCCTTCGTGTTCGCTAAATCGCCGCTGCTGTCCTTGACGCCGGCGATGATGCCGGGGAAATCCTCGGCAAGCCGCGCGATCAGGTCGACCGAAAGCGCAACGCCCGTCACCTGCGGAATGTGATAGAGCAGCACGCGCAGTCGATCGTCGGCGACCGCATCGATGATGCGGCCGTACCAGGCGTAGAGACCTTCGTCCGACGGATCCTTGAAAAAGAACGGCGGCAGCACGAGGCACGCGGCGCAGCCCGATTGGACGCCGTGGCGCGTCAGCGTGATTGTCTCGCTCAGCGCCGCGCAGCCCGTTGCCGCAACCAGCCTTGCCGGGGGAATGCCCGCTGCGAGCAGCGCAGCGAGGCCCGCGGCCCGCTCGCCCACCCCGAACGATTGACCTTCGCCCGTCGTGCCGAACGGCGCGACGCCCTCGACACCTCGGGCGAGCAGCCGCCGCGCATGATCGACCAGCCGCGGGTGATCGACGCCGCCGTTGCGATCGAGCGGGGTCAACATCGCGCACCAGAGGCCGCGAACCGGGTGCTGGGTGTCCATCGCGAAAGTCCTTGATCGAGAGTTGGAATTCGCTCGACGTCGCCGGCCGAGAATCGAGGGCCGCGCGGGCTGTCGGATCGATGCCGGTACATTAACATGTCCGCATGCAGCAGCCTCTCGGCTTCGGCGGCGCGCCGCTCGGCAACCTCTTCGCGGAGATCGCGGACACCGCCGCTGCGAGGCTCGTCCGCCACGCGTTCGATCGCGGCATCCGCTTCTTCGATACGGCGCCGCATTATGGCAACGGGCTTTCCGAGCATCGGATGGGCGCCGCGCTGCGCGAGGTTCAGCGCGACGACTACGTGTTGTCGACGAAGGTCGGCCGACTGCTCGTCCCGGAGCCGAGCGCGCCACGAGAGCAGAACGGCTATGTCGGCGTGCTGCCGTTCGTTCAACGCTGGGATTATTCGCGCGACGGAACGCTGCGTAGCATCGACGACAGCCTGCAGCGTCTGGGACTCGCACGGATCGACTACGTCTTCATTCACGACGTCGCCCGCGACGCGCACGGTGACTCGCAGCCTGCGCGATTTCGCGAAGCCATGGAAGGTGCCGTGCCGGCGCTCGCGCGGCTCAAATCCGAGCGCGTGATTGCCGGCTTCGGTCTCGGCGTCAACGATTGGCAGGTCTGCGTCGACGCGCTCGCGCACGCCGACCTCGACCTCCTGCTGCTCGCCGGGCGCTACACCCTGCTCGATCAGTCGGCGCTTGCCGAGTTGCTTCCGCTTTGCGTCGCGCGCGGAACGCGGATCGTTCTCGGCGGGCCGTTCAATTCCGGCATCCTCGCGACCGGAGCGCGACCCGCCGACGGACGCACCGTCTATTTCGATTACGCGCCGGCGAGTGCCGAAGTTCTCGACCGCGTTCGGGCGATCGAGGCGGTTTGCGCCGCCCACGGTGTTTCGCTCAAGGCCGCCGCGTTGCAGTTTCCTCGGGCGCATCGAGCGATCGCATGCGTGCTGGCCGGGGCTCGTTCGGAGGCGGAGCTCGACGAGAACATCGCGCTCGCCTCGGAGCCGATCCCGGATGCCTTCTGGCGCGATCTTCGCGCGCAGCGGCTCGTCGCCGAGGCGGCCCCGCTGCCCTGCGACAGCCGACGATGAGCGCGCCCCCGGACTCAACTTCGCGCGTCGACGCGCACCATCACGTCTGGCGTCTCGACCGCGGTGATTACGGGTGGTTGACTCCGAAGCTAACAGCGATCTATCGCGATTTCTCCCTCGACGATCTGCGTCCGCTGCTCGACCGGGTCAAGATCGTCGCGACCGTCCTCGTGCAGGCGGCGCCCACAGTGGCCGAGACCGAATTCCTGCTCGAGGTCGCACACGCGAGCGATGGCCTTGTCCGCGGCGTCGTCGGCTGGGTCGACCTCGCCGCGCCGGACGCCGCAGCCACGCTCGAGCGGCTCGCGCGCGATCCGCTGCTCAAGTCGATACGCCCGATGCTGCAGGACATCGCCGATCCGGAGTGGATCCTGCGCCGCGACGTCGATCTCCAACTCGGCGTCATCGAGAGGCTCGGCCTGCGCTTCGACGCGCTGGTGAAGCCGCCGCAGTTGCCTGCGCTCGGCGAGATGATCGAGCGCCATCCGGCGCTGCCCGTCGTGATCGATCACGGCGCGAAGCCCGCGATCGTCGATCGCGGCTGGGAGCCATGGGCGAGCGAGATCGCCCTCATTGCGGATCATCCGCAGGTTGTGTGCAAGCTTTCGGGGCTCGTGACCGAAGCCGGCTCGAGGTGGTCGCCGCACGCGCTCGGCGCCTATGTCGACCATTTGCTCGAATGCTTCGGCCCGAAGCGACTGATGTGGGGAAGCGATTGGCCCGTCGTCAACCTCGCCGGCGGATACCATCGCTGGGTGCGCGCGGCCGATCAGCTTCTCGCGCGGCTGCCGGACGGCGATCGGGACGCGATCCTCGGCGACAACGCGCGGCAATTCTACGGACTGTGAGGAAGGAAATCGGGCGGAGACGACTTTTCGCTGCGTTTCATCCGGCCGCGCAAGGGAGTCGAAAAGTCGTCTCTGATCTGCTTTCCTAGTAGATGTGCCGCCGCAGCTTTGCGCGGTACGTAATCGTCGTCGCGATCTCTTCGATCGACTTCGCCGTCGTATCGAGCATGGGGATGCTTTCGCGCTCGAACAAGTGCTCGCACTCGCGCACTTCGTAGCGGCAGTTGTCGAGCGAGGCGTACTTGCTGCGGGGGCGCCGCTCCTCGCGGATCGCATGCAGGCGATCGGGATTGATCGTCAGTCCGAACAGCCGATCCTTGTGCGGCAGCACCGTTGCCGGTAGCGCGCGCTCGGCAAAATCGTCGGGCGTGAAGGGATAGTTCGCGGCACGAATCCCGAACTGCAGCGCGAGGTAAAGCGAAGTGGGCGTCTTGCCGCAGCGCGAGACGCCCACGAGGATCACTTGCGCGCGGTCGAGCTCCTGCGTCGCGGCGCCGTCGTCGTGCGATTGCGCGAAGTTGATCGCGTCCATGCGCGCGAAATACTCGTGGCTGTTGGCGATGCCGTGCGAGCGGCCGGCCGCATGCGAGCTTTTGGCCTCGAGCTCGCTTTCGAGTGGCGAAATGAACGCCTGGAAGAGATCGAGCGTGAGCGAATTGGTATTGCGGCGCAGCCGCTCGCTCATCGCCTCGTCGACGATCGAGCTGAACACGACGGGCCGCCGCCCTTCGCGTTCCGCGGTTTCGTTCATCTGCTGGATGACGCTGTCGATCTTCTCCGGCGAGTCGACGAACGGAATCGTGAGCCGCTGGAATTCGATGCCTTCGAACTGCGAAAGCAGGCTGTTGCCGAGCACTTCCGCCGTGATGCCCGTGCGATCGGAGATGAAGAACACGGTTCGGCGATTCTGCATGGCGCTACCACCCTTTCCAGACCGGAACCACGCCGGGCGGCATCTCGGGTACCTCGCCGAAATCCATCCAGCTCTCGCCGGGTCCGTGCCAGTCCGAGCCGCACGATCCGCGCAGCGCGAACGTTTTCGCATAAGTCGCGAACTCGCTGCATTGTGCCGGCGTATGCGACGATGAGACGACTTCCAGCGCATCACCGCCGAGATCGCGGAATTCGCCGAGCAGTCGCCGCAGATCCGAACCGCTCAAGTCGTAGCGTCCGGGATGGGCGATGGCAGCCTGACCCCCGGCTGCATGAATCCATCCGACGGCTTGGCTGAGGCTTGCCCAGGCTTTCCGAACGTAACCCGGTTTGCCGCGCGAGAGGTAGCGCTTGAACACGTCCTTCGTCTCGCGCGCATACCCCGATTCGACGAGATAACGCGCGAAATGCGTGCGCGACACGAGCCGCTCACTCGTCACGTACTTCATCGCGCCCTCGTACGCCCCGTCGATGCCCGCCGCCGCCAGCGCCTCACCGATGCGCCGAGCACGGCTTGCCCGTCCCTCGCGAATCGTCTCGAGGCCGGCCGCAAGCACCGCATTGTCGGGATCGATGGCCAACGCGATCACGTGCAGCATTTGGTCGCCCCAGCTGACCGAAAGCTCGGCGCCGCAAACCAACTCGATGTCGGCCTCCGCCGCGGCCGCTCTCGCCGCGCCGAGGCCGCTCACCTCGTCATGATCGGTGAGTGCGAGGACGTCGACGCCACGCGCTGCCGCGCGCGCGACGACCGCGGCCGGCGGCAGAAGGCCGTCGGAGAACGTCGAATGACAGTGGAGATCGTAACGCGGCACCTTCGACCACGTAGGACAGGGGAAACGCGCCGGCTTCGGAAAATCAGCGAAGACGCAAAGATATCGCGACGATTCTAACAGAGCGCCCTATTTTTCTGCTTTTGCTTGCCCACCGCGACTCGTGTCCCGCGCGTTGTGCGCAACGAGTTGTGCCTGCAACTGCGCGTTCGGACAGTGGTGTTGCACCATACAGAAAGCGACAGAACCGACGCGTCGACATCCTCGATTTGCAACATTGCGAGAGACGGCCGCGGCGGACGGATGAATGGCCCTTGCTTCTTAGACGATAATCTGACAAGAATATGCCATTGGAATCCTAGTGTTAGGCGCGCGGCTTGCGCAAAGCCACTGCCGAAAGCCGCGAGACGACCTTCAACGCATGAAAATATTTGATCGCGTATTGAACCCGCGTGAGATCCGGCGGCGCCTCGGACTCAACCAGGAACAATTCTGGACGCAGATCGGCGTCACTCAAAGCGGTGGATCTCGCTACGAAAGCGGGCGCGAGATGCCCAAGCCCGTGCGCGAGCTGCTGCGACTCGTGCACGTCGAGCAGATCGATCTGTCGCAGGTGAAGCGGGTCGACTTCGAGATCATCAGTTACCTCAAGTCGTCGCATCCCGACCTCTATCGAACGCTGCGTCGCGCTGTGAAGAGCCGTCATCCGGAATCCGCTTCGAGCGAGGGCGAGCCCGAGCTCGAGACGGTCGGCCCGGCCAATCCGATCGATCTCTCGCTCCCGGCGGGTGGGCGCTCTGGGAGCGGCAACTCGACGCCCTGACAGCCACGGCGGGCGCATGGTCCGCCGATGTCGCGAATCGCGAACCCGCTCCGGCGGGTTCGTTGTTTTGTGCCGATGCGATTCGCGCAGCCGGCGCCGCGATAAAATGCGGGCCTTCGATTGAAGGCTGCGCGAATGCAAGCACGCGCGCCTCGTCCCGTTCGAGGTTCGATCCGCAATGACCAAAACCCCCCAACGAGTGATTCCCTTCGACCGCGTGCGGATGACGGATGTCGCCGAGGTGGGCGGCAAGAATGCGTCGCTCGGCGAGATGATCGGCGAGCTGCGTGATGCTGCCATCGAAGTCCCGAACGGATTCGCGACGACGGCATACGCGTTTCGTGAATTCCTCGCGAACGACGGCCTCGACGCACGCATCGCGTCGCGGCTCGGATCGCTCGATATCGACGACGTCGCCGCGCTTGCCGGCGCAGGATCGGAAATTCGCGGCTGGATCGCCAACGCGCCGCTGCCACAGCCGCTGATCTCGGAGATCTCAGCCGCCTACGGGCGACTCGCGGATGGGGCTCCTGATGCGAGCTGGGCGGTCCGCTCATCGGCGACTGCCGAGGACCTGCCGGAAGCTTCGTTCGCCGGACAGCAGGAAACATTTCTTAACATCAAAGGGTTGGACAATATTCTTCATGCCGTTCAGGCGGTGTTTGCCAGTCTGTACAACGACCGCGCGATCGCCTATCGGGTCCATCAAGGCTTTGCCCATGCCGACGTCGCGCTCTCGGCCGGAGTTCAGCGGATGGTCCGCAGCGACAAGGGCGCTTCAGGCGTCATGTTCACGCTCGACACGGAATCGGGCTTCGACCAGGTCGTGTTCATCACGTCCTCCTACGGCCTCGGCGAGACCGTCGTCCAAGGCGCCGTCAATCCCGACGAGTTCTACGTCTACAAGCCGAATCTCGCGGCGGGCCGCCCGGCAATTCTCAGAAAGACGTTGGGGGCGAAGGCCGTTCGAATGGTCTTCGCCGACGGCACCGGCGTCGGCGGTTCGACGCGAAGCGTGCCGGTCGAAGCGCAAGAGCGAAATCGGTTCTCCCTCAGCGATTCGCAGGTGCACGAGCTCGCGCGCTGCGCCGTCGCGATCGAGAAGCACTACCGGCGTCCGATGGACATCGAATGGGGCTACGACGGCGTCGACGGCAAGCTCTACATCCTCCAGGCACGCCCCGAGACGGTGAAGTCGCGCGAGAGCGCAGGCAATCTGCGCCGCTATCGCTTGAAGTCGAAGTCCGATGTGCTCGCCAGCGGCCGCGCAATCGGACAGCGGATCGGGCAGGGCAAAGTGCGCGTGGTGAAGTCGGCCGCGCAGATGGATCGCGTGCAGCCGGGCGACGTGCTGGTCGCCGACATGACGGATCCCGACTGGGAGCCGGTGATGAAGCGCGCCGCAGCGATCGTCACCAATCGCGGCGGGCGCACCTGTCACGCGGCGATCATCGCCCGGGAGCTCGGCATTCCGGCGGTAGTCGGCTGCGGCGATGCAACGCGGAGTCTCGCCGACGGCACGGACGTGACCGTGTCGTGCGCCGAGGGTGACACGGGCCACATCTATTCGGGGTTGCTCGAAGTCGAAGTCGTCGACGTCGCGCTCGACCAGATGCCGCCGGCGCCGACAAAGGTCATGATGAACGTCGGCAATCCCGAGCTCGCGTTCGAATTCCGCCAGCTGCCGAACGAGGGCGTCGGTCTCGCGCGGCTCGAGTTCATCATCAACAAGAACGTCGGAATACATCCGAAGGCGCTGATCGAGATCGACAAGCAGTCGCACGAGCTGCAGCGCGAGATCCGCGAGCGCATTGGCGGCTATCCGAGCCCGACCGAGTTCTACATCGGCAAAGTCGCCGAGGGCGTCGCGACGATCGCGGCGGCGTTCTGGCCGAAGAAGGTGATCGTCCGCCTTTCCGACTTCAAGTCGAACGAGTACTCGAACCTGATCGGCGGCCAGCGCTACGAGCCGCACGAGGAAAATCCGATGCTCGGGTTTCGCGGGGCATCTCGCTATATCGCGCCGGAATTCAACGACTGCTTCGCGCTCGAATGCGCGGCGATGAAGCGCGTGCGCGACGACATGGGTCTGACCAATGTCGAGCTGATGGTTCCGTTCGTGCGCACGTTGGAGGAGGCGCGCGACGTCCTCGCGTTGCTCGAGGCGCAGGGCCTCGCGCGCGGAGAGAATGGTCTCCGCGTGATCATGATGTGCGAGCTTCCGTCGAACGCGATCCTCGCCGATCGCTTCCTCGAGCATTTCGACGGATTTTCGATCGGCTCGAACGATATGACTCAGCTCACGCTCGGCGTCGACCGTGATGCGGGCGGAGCGATCGCTGCGGCGTTCGACGAGCGCGACGAGGCAGTGAAGGCGATGCTCTCGATGGCGATTGCCGCGTGCCGCAAGGCGGGCAAATACGCCGGAATCTGCGGCCAGGGACCATCCGATCACCCCGACCTCGCGCAGTGGCTGGTCGCGCAGGGAATCGAAAGCATCTCGCTCAATCCCGACACGGTCGTTGCGACCTGGCTCATGCTCGCAGGGAAGAAAACCGTGTAGCGAGGAGCGGGCGCGGGGTGGCAGCGCCTGCGCTTGCTTCCCGTGAGACTGCGCTTGCGCAAGCGCCGTCACGCGTGCGACGGGAGCTCATCGCGGCGCATCGTCCCTGTTGACGATTGACCGGCGCACGCGTGTCGCGTGCAATCGCCGGAATGAAGCAGGCGCAAAGAATGCGGCTCGAGCCGCGGCCGTCGCGACTCGCCGGCTCGGCAATCGTTGTCGCTTCGATGGCCACTGCGGTCCTCGTTGCCGTGGTCGAGATGCCAATCGTCCCGACCGTCGGCTGTTTGTCGATCGTCATCGCCGTGCTGCTCTCGGGCTTGTACCGGTGCGCGGGCCGGGGCGTCGCGGCGATCCTTCACGTGGGGATCGATCGCAGCATCGTCGTCACCGATCGCCGCGGGCGATCCCACGCGGGCGCAATACTCGACGATTCCTACGTGGGCTCGATGCTGACGACGATCGTGTGGCGCGCGGACGGCGATCGCTGGTGGCGCCCGGCGCGCACGATGCTCTTCGTTCCCGATTCGCTGCCGCCGGACGAATTCCGGCGCCTGCGCGTGCTGCTTCGCTACGGCCGCGCGCCCGCCGATGCACCGACCAGCGGCGTCGACGCCGTCTGACCCGCAAGCCAGGCGCGCGCATCGATGCACACGCCGCTCTCCGCTTTCGACTGTGCGCCGACGACGTGCACGTAAAGGGGAACGAGCGCTTCCGGCTTCGGCAACGCGGATCGATCCTCGCCGGGATGCGTCTGCATCCGCAACGGCGTTCGGATCGGACCGGGCACGATCGCGTTGATCCGCAGATTCGCGCGGCTCTCGCATTCGTCGGCGACGATCCGCGCCAACGCGAGAAGTCCCGCCTTCGAAGCGCCGTAGGCTCCCCAATAGGCGCGAGGATCGTTGCCCCGCGTATCGAGCGTGAACACGACACAGCCGTCAGGCGCCGCGGACAAGATCGGGAGCGTCGAGCGCGTGAGCGCCATCGCGGCGACGAGATTGACGCGCACCACGTTTTGCCATGCATCGAACGACTGGTGTTCGATCGGTCCGAGCGAGCCGAGCGACGCTGCAGCATGAACGAGGGCGTCGAGTCGTCCGAGCTCCACGTTGATCGCTGCCGCGACATTGCTGAAATCGCTCGCTTCGGCAGCTGCGAGATCGAGCGGCAGGATCGTCGGGCGAGGATGGCCGCCAGCGACGATCTCGTCGTAGAGCGCCTCGAGCTTGCGCACGACGCGTGCGTGTAGCACGACGGTGGCCCCCCGCGCCGCGCAGTTGATCGCAAGCGCACGACCCAGGCCTCCGGTGGCACCGGTGATCAGGATCACCCGCCCGGACAGGTCGACATCGATGCTCGAAGCGGGAGCGGGCAGCGGCATGCGAATGCAGCTCTCGCAGAGGGCGGCGTGAAGGAGATGCTGCGTGGAACATGATAGCCGACGAACGGCGGATAAGCCTTGGTGGAATGCCCGCAAATTTGCGAGTTCCGCTCCCGCGCTCTATAATTTCCAGTTGCCGTGGGGGTATAGCTCAGCTGGGAGAGCGCTTGCATGGCATGCAAGAGGTCAGCGGTTCGATCCCGCTTACCTCCACCACCGAACGTCCGCGAGCCCCTACATGCCAGCTTGCGGGGAGAAGCTAGGTCCCCATCGTCTAGAGGCCTAGGACATCACCCTTTCACGGTGAGTACGGGGGTTCGAATCCCCCTGGGGACGCCAAGAAAAACAAGATGTTAGATCGGTATCCCATCAGACCGACTGCCATGGCACCCCACAATCGACCCCAAAATCGCGGTGACGCTGCGATGCGTTGTATCAAATGCCATCGCCGAAATCTGTAGCTGACTGACGCGCAGATTGCGACGGCTCCAAACGAAAACCGCCCCTTACTCGCGCGGTGCTAACAGGCCCTAGCAGCGGCTTTGTCGCTGCACTCGATCGGGTAAGGCATGCGCGGCGTCCGCAAGCGCGTGGCGTTGGCGCATCGCGACTCTCCAGGCGACGAGCTCGCGTTTGATTTCATCGCGCTCCTCGCCGCAGAAGCCCGTGAGAAGCTTCGCCGCGAGAATCGCGTCGCTCGTCAACTCGGTCGACTCTACGCTCGCGGGCTTAGCCATGGGCAGCGCGATTGTTGAGCAAATCGAGCACGGCTGAATTCAACGTCGCGACATTGTCCCAAACCACCTCGACCTCATCATCGTCGTCGCCGATGCCGATCGCCGACATCGCTGCGCCATCGACCTCCGACGCGCGCACCGCGAGCGCGAGCAGCTGCCCTGAGCATCCGGGTCCGCGTTATGCGATTGCGGTGATGCCATCGAGCATGGATGCGAGCTGCCAGGTGGCGTGCTGAACTACCTTTCTCCGGGCGAGCGGTAGCGGCTTGCCTTCCGTTGGCGACGGTGCCTGTGGACTTTTGCGCTTAGCCATAGCAGCGCGAGTTTTCTCGGAAGAATTCGAGGCGAAGAGGTAGCGATAGCGGCGACGAACATTCCTTGCGGATAGCTGACGATTTGTCGAGCACGCTTACATCACAAGAATGCGAGGGCACAGCAATGAAACCGAATCAACGAGTTGGTCCGGTGGTGCAGCGTTTGCTTTCATATCCCCACCGGCGCAGTGGGGCCGGGCTGATCCGTTGTTATCCCGCCACGCGCTGCTCGGCGTCGGCCTCGCGGGTCTCGCTGCATCGCGTCGGCGCAGGTTGAAGTGATCGTTACAACTGATTCAAGGGAGGGGTATGCGCTACATCAATAGGTCGTTACGGATACTGGTCTTGGTGGTGTTCGGTGCTTGGGGGGCGTCCGCCACGGCCACCATCATTGCGTTCTCTTATACCGGCGACGGCACCAACCTCGGCTGCTCCATCTGTTTCGCTACCGGAAGCGGAAGTTTTTCGTTTGCAGACAGCCCGACATCGGTGAGCCTGGGTGACTTAACAGGGTTCACTTTTACTCAGACTTATACGGACACGAGCATCCCGGCTTCAGGCACGTATGACTACGGGCTCAGTGATCTTCTCTCGTTCACCGCGACATTGGATTCGGCGCAGAACGTGACGGACCTCGCTTTGGTGACACAATACGTTCTTGCTTCCAGCGGCCCATTTGCGGCACAGTCGTTCGTCGTTGCATCCGTCGCGGACGCGGACACGGACCAATGCGACCCCACCCAAAAGGGGGGCTTCTGCGAAAGGCAGCGACTTACTTCGGGTGCCGTCACGACGTCCGTGATTCCCGAACCCGCGACGATCTATCTGCTGATCATGGCTGCCGCCGGTATCGTCGGTCACGTCTTCCGAAGTCGAGAAGGCGGTCCCGCCTAGCCGCAAGTCCGGTGGAGCGTCCGTGACGCAGCGCGTTTCATCCCATTTAAAAAGCGCGCAATCCTTCAAGGCACGCACAACCGTCCTACCCGGATTATGTGCCGTGCCGTGCAGACATTGAACTCTGCCCGTGATGTCATAGCCTTGTCGGCGTATTTTCCAGAAGCCGAAAGCGATGCCCATGAGCTCTTCCTTGGACAATAGATTCCAGCGCGGAATCGCGACGCAGATTCTCGCCTGCGTTTACCTTGGCATACTCATAACGGCCAGCGTTCTACTCGCCACCAAGTTCATTGCTCACCTGATCTTGCCTTGACCGCCCCGTCGTGACCGCGCCGACTGCCGCGCGCATGCGCTTCCTCGGCGCATCGATTTGCATCCGGACGCGCAAACTGGTCTGCTGCGGGTCCTGACGACGCACCTCGCGGGGGCTTCCGCCAAGGAATCGAATCAGCGTGGCGGCAAGGGCTCCGTCCGCGCAACCGGGCTCGAGTAGGGCTCGGATTGCGCAACGCGCGAGCTCCTGTCGAAGGTCGGTGCAGCCGGCGAGTCAGCCGTAATCGACGATGCCGAATAGCCGGAGTGCGAGCTTGGCGTGTTCACAACCGCAGCGCCGGTCGCATCCGTCTGATAGTTGTCGCTCGCAGAAGCAGTCGAGTACGTGCCGCTCCCTGTCGAACAACCCGCGATTGCAAGACCCAATACGCCAACAACGCACAGGATTTGATGCGATTTCATAAATGATCTCCTTGATCGCACGCTCTGACCGTGCCCCGCCGATCGGGCCGCAATCCGGCTCGATTCGAATGGCACGTCGATGAAAATACGCGACTGATTGGATCGCTGCCATGAAATCGAATTCGATCTTTCCGTAGGACCCGGTCCCCGAAAAAGGTAGGATTCGGACGCGCCGCGACGAGAGGCGCGCAACCGTATGCCCAAGGGGGCCGCATGAACTTCGACACGTGGCTGATCTATTTCGCCGCGGCACTCGGCCTCGCCTTGTCGCCGGGCCCGAACAGCCTTCTCGCTCTCACCCACGGCGCGCTCCACGGCCGGCGCATGGCCCTCTACACGCTGTCGGGGGGCGCCGTCGGCTTCGTCACGATCATCGCACTGTCGATGTTCGGAATCGGCGCATTGCTGAAGGCTTCGCTGGTGTGGCTCGCCGTGCTCAAGTGGGTCGGCGGGGCGTACCTCGTGTGGCTGGGCGTGCAGCTATGGCGCTCGCAGCCGATAAGCGTCGACGCCGAACGCTCGCCCGGCGATGTAAAAGGCAGTTCGCTGTTTCGGCAGGGCTTCCTTTCGGCAGCCACGAATCCGAAAGGCATTCTCTTTTTTGCGGCGTTTCTCCCTCAGTTCATCGATCCTGCGCGCGGCCTTTTCATTCAGTTCCTCGTGATGACGGCGACGTTCGTGGTCATCGAATTCGTCACGGAGCTCGTTCTCGCGAGTCTGGCTCAGCGCATTGCCGCGTGGCTGGCACGGGTCGGGCGCACGTTCAACCGCATCTGCGGCGCCGTTTTCATTGCAATTGGCGCTCTGCTTCCGGCACGCGCCTGAGGGCGACGCACGCGACAGGCGCCGCAATCGCTGCCCTGGACCTGCCCCGGGCGTCGATGCAGACGAGCGCCACCGCGTCATGCTGCGCCACGTTCCGATGCGTGCAACGACGATCGACGTCGCAGTCTAGCGCCGCTCGGCATTCGGCGGGACCGTCGCGATGGCGTCGCTCGCCTCCCACCAGCCTCCGCCGAGCGCCTGGAACAGCGCCGCCGCGTCCGACAGACGATTCGCCATTGCCTGTAGCCGTTCGATTTCGGCACGAAGCCGCGTGCGCTCGGCGTCCAGCACGGCAACCTGGCTCACGCCGCCCGCGTCGTAACGACCCAATGTGATGCGATAGGCGTCGGCAGCGCGTGCCGCCTGCTCGGATCGTGCGGCTTCGGCCTGCGCGTCCGCTTCGAGCGCGCGCAGGACATCGGCGACGTTCTGAATGCCCTGCAATACCGCGAGCCGGTACGCTGCCTGCGCCTGATCGTATGCAGCGATCGCCGCGCGCTTGCGCGCCTGCAGTTCGCCGCCGCGAATCAGCGGTTGGACGAGGTTCGCGCCGATGTTCCATACGTTGATGCCGCTGCCGAAGAGATCGGACGCGCTCAACTGGCTCGATGACAGCGATCCCGAGATCGAGAGCTTCGGGTACAGATTCGCAGTCGCCACGCCGACGTCCGCGCTTGCCTTGTGCAGCAGCGCCTCCGCCGCACGAATGTCGGGACGCTGCCGAACGAGATCCGACGGAAGCCGATTCGGAATCGCCGCCGGAAGCCTGAGATCGGCGAGCCGAAGCTCGGGTATCGGCGCGACGGCCGGCGGCGCGCCCGCGTAGACCGCGAGAAGGTGGATCGCCTGCTCGCGTTGCGCATACAGCGGCGCGAGCGACGCTCGAGTCTCTGCGACGAGCGCCTGCTGGTTGCGCACGTCGACCTCGGCAACGCCGCCGGTGTCGAAACGGCGCTCGACGATCACGAGCTCCTTCGCTTGCGCGGCGAGAATCGCCTCGGTCGATTCGATTTGTGCGCGAAGCCCGGCGAGGCGCACTGCGGTGGTGACGACGTTCGCGGCGAGCGTGAGGCGCGCGGCTTCCAGTTCGTACGCTTCATAATCGACCTGCGCGGCGAGGCCTTCGATCTCGCGGCGCGTGCCGCCGAAGATGTCGAACGTGTACGAGACGTTGGCGCCGATGCTGTAGACGGTGAAAGGTCCCGGAATCGGCGCTTGCGGGAAACCGAGCACGCTCGGATCGACTTTCTGCCTCGTCACGCCGCCGGTGAGATCGACTGCTGGGACATCCGTCGCGCCGACGCGAGCGGCGCGGAGCTCTCGCGCTTCGACGAGCCGTGCGCGCGCCTGGTCGAGTGTGGGACTGCGCTCGAGCGCACGACGGACGAGCGTGTCGAGCTCGCTCGATCCGAAGAGCGTCCACCATTCGGCGGGTATGTCGCGCTCCGGACGCGCTCGAAGCGCGAGATCGGGAGCAGGGCCCGGCACATAGCGATCGACGGCCGGCGCGTCCGGCGTGCGGAAGTCGGGACCGACGGTGCAGCCCGCGCACAGGCAGGCGAGGAGCAGACAGAGGGAGCGCTTCAATCGAGGGTCCTCCTGTAGAACTTGAGAGCGACGCTCATCACGACGAGCATGAAGATCACGAGCGGCCACGTGCTCTGCCAGAGGTCCGGCCAATCGGCGCCCTTCAGCAGAATGCCGCGAACGAGACGGTTGAAATGCGTGAGCGGCAACACGCTGCCGATCCACTGCGCCCATTCGGGCATGCCGCGGAACGGAAACATGAATCCCGAAAGCAGGATGTTCGGCAGGAAATAGAAGAACGTGAGCTGCATCGCCTGCAGCTGGTTTCCGGCAAGCGACGACACCGTGATGCCGACGGTCAGGTTGCACGCGATGAACAGCAGCGACGCGAAAAAGAGCGTCACCAGGCTGCCGACGAACGGCACATGGAAGATGAATCGCGCGGCGAGCAGGATGATCGACGCCTGGATGAGACCGATCGCGATGTACGGGACGATCTTGCCGGTCATCACCTCGAGAGGGGAGAGCGGCATCGCGAGCAGGTTCTCCATCGTGCCGCGCTCGCGCTCGCGGGTGATCGCGAGGCCGGTCATCATCACCATCGTCATCGTCAGGATTACGCCCATCAGTCCGGGAACGATGTTGTACTGCGTCAGCGACTCGGGGTTGTAGAGGCGGTGGACGGCGACGTCGAAGGGCGGAGGCTTGACGGCGAGGTAGGCGAGGGAGCCGGTCAGGTCCTTGCGCGAGATCACGCTGGGAAGCTCGTTGATCGCCGCGATCGCGGCGCCCGTGGCCGTCGGGTCGCTCGCATCGGCTTCGATCAGCACCGTCGGCCGATCGCCGCGAACGAGCTTCGACGTGAAATCGGCCGGAATCGTGACGACGAACTGCGCGGTTCCGCGCTGAAGCGCCGCGTGCGCCGCGGCCTCGTCGGGCGTGTCGGCTACGATCCGGAAATAGTCCGACGTCTTCAACGCCGCGACCAGCGAGCGCGTGAATTCGCTGTGGTCCGACATGATGACGGCGGTCGGCATGTGCTTCGGATCGGTGTTGATCGCGTAGCCGAAGAGCGTCAACTGGATGATCGGTATCCCGATGATCATCGCGAAGGTGATGCGGTCGCGCGCGAGCTGCAGGAATTCCTTGACGAGCATCGCCATCCAGCGCTGCAGCGAAAAACGCGAGAGCGTTGCGGCGTTGTCGGTCATTGCTTTCCCTTTGGGACTCGCGGCGTCGACGGCGCAGCTGAAGCCGCCGGCGCCTTGTCGGCGTCACCGCCCCAGTTGTCGGTCGCCTGGCGCATCAGGTGGATGAACACGTCCTCGAGTCCCGTGTCGACGCGCGCGAGCGTCACGCCGCTGTCCTTCGTCGCCTCGCGCAGCGTTTTCTCGAGAAGCGCGCCGTCCTTGCCGGTCACATGGATCGTGTCGCCGAATGCAGCGGTCTGCTCGACGCCGGGCTTGCCGTGGAGCTTCTCGGAAAGGCTCGCAAGATCCGGTCCTGTCAACGCGAACGTCGTCAGGCCCTGGCTGGCGATCACTTCGTCAACGCTACCCTGCGCGAGCAGTCGCCCGTACGCGATGTAGGCGAGCTTGTGGCAGCGCGACGCTTCGTCCATGTAATGGGTGCTCACGAGGATCGATATCCCCTGCGCGGCGAGCCGATGCAGCTCTTCCCAGAATTCGCGCCGTGCATTCGGATCGACGCCCGCGGTAGGCTCGTCGAGCAGCAGCAGCCGGGGCTTGTGCAGCATGCACGCAGCGAGCGCGAGCCGCTGCTTCCAGCCGCCGGAGAGCGTCCCGGTGAGCTGTGCGGCGCGCGTGGCGAGCCCCAGATCGGCGAGCGCGCGGTCGACTGTTGCTTTGCGATCGTCCATTTCGTAGATGCGCGCGACGAAGTCGAGGTTCTCGCGAATCGTGAGGTCTTCCCAGAACGAGAAGCGTTGTGTCATGTAGCCGACGTTGCGCTTGATGGAGCCGGACTGCGTGCGGATGTCGTAGCCGAGGCAGGTGCCGCTGCCGGCGTCCGGCGTGAGGAGTCCGCACATCAGCCGAATCGACGTCGTCTTGCCGCTGCCGTTCGGGCCGAGAAAGCCGAAGATCTCTCCGCGCTCTACCTTGAGCGAAAGGTCGACGACGACGTGCTTGTCGCCGAAGCTCTTGTCGAGACCGTGGACGTCGATCACCGGCGCGTGTGCGCCGGCGTCGCCGTCGCGAGCGACTTGTTCAGTTGCCATGGTCAGGGCAAACGAACGCTCACGGGCTGGCCTGGATTGAGCTTCACGTTGCTGTCGGCCGAGGGCCGCGCCTCGATCATGAACACGAGCTTGCCGCGCGTTTCGTTGCTGTAGATGACCGGCGGCGTGAACTCGGCCTCGGTCGACACATAACTCAGCGTTCCAGGCACGTCTTCAGCACAGCCGTCGCAGTGGATCGACACGCTGCGTCCGACGCTGAGGCCGCCAAGGATCGCTTCCGGGACGAAGAACCGGACCTTGATGTATTGCGGCGGCAGCATCCGGACGACCGGACTGCCCGCGGCGATCCACTCGCCGAGGCGGTACGGCGTGTCGAAGACGCGGCCGGCGTGCGTCGCGACGACCGTCTTCTGATCGAGCTTCCAGCGCGCCTGGTCGACGGCAGCCTGCGCGGCGGCGGTCTGCGCGGCTTGTGCCTTGATCTGCTCGCCACGGCTCGGCAACGCCGCCACGGTCAACTCGCTCTGCAGCTGTTGAACCTTCGCCGCAGCGCTCGCGCGCGCTGCGCGGCTGTCGTCGAGCTGCTGGCGCGCGATGCCGCCGACCGCGAATTGCGCTTCGTCGCGCGCGAGCTGATTCGCAAGCTTCTGTTCGTCGACCTGCGCCTGCGCGAGCTGCGCGCGCGTGACGTCGCGCTCGGGCGGCCGCTTGCCGAGATTCAGGTCGGCGAGCTGCGCCTGCGCCGCCTTCAACTGCTCCTGCGCCTGGCGCAGCGCCGCGGACTCGCTGACCGCCTCGAGCGCGAAGAGCGGCGCTCCGACGGCGATCTGGTCGCCGCGCTTAACCAGCAACTGGTCGAGACGCCCGGCGATCGGCGAGGAGACGTGCACGAATTCGCCTTCGACGTAGCCCTGATATCCGGGCGGCTCCGATTTCCCGCACGCCGCCAGCGCTGCGGCGACGGCGAGGATTGCGGCAGAGGTCCGCAAGATGCCGGGTGGAGCGTTCATGCCTTTCTCCGTGCGATGGGCCGCGGAGATGCGAGTCCGGCCGCGAGGACCGTCAGCGCGTGCCGCAGCAGTTGTGCGTTCGTGAGCTCCGCCATTCCCGGAATACGTGACCAGAGGCGGCGGGTTGCGAGCGGAAGCATCGCCACGCCGGCGATCGTCAGGAAAGCGAGCCGGGGTTCGATGCCCGCAGGGACTCGGTGTTGGCGCTGCTCGTGTGCGATCGTTTCGACGAGCAGAGCGATCGCATTCGCGGGGAAATGCCGAAACATGCGCTCGCGGAGCATTCCGCCTTCGGCGACGACCTCGCGGATCCAGATCGGCGGCATCCAGGGCATGTATTCCGCGGCGTCGTAGACACGCCGGACGATGGTTTCGATCAGCGCGCCGAGGCTCGATTGCCCCGGCGCGACGCCGCCGAAGACGCGGATGACGAATCGCGCAAGACGCTCGTCGACGACGGCGTCGAGCAGCCGCTCGCGATTGCGGAAATGGTAGTGCACCATCGCCGGCGTCACGCCGGCGCGTGCGGCGATCTCGGCCGAGCTCGTCGCGGCGACGCCTTGCTCCGCGAACAGCGCGACGGCCGCATCGAGCAGTGCGTCGCGCGTTCCGATCTCGGCGGTGAGCACCGGTCGGCCGCGCGCGCGTCGACGGAGAGGCTTCTTCGTCATGACGCAGATATTAATTCAATGTTTAATTAATTGTCAAGCGGAGGCCTGCGCGCGGGTCTCCGTCGCCCGGTCGACATCTTTTTCAAGGCGGCCCGCCCGGCTCGACCCCCGCGCGCCGCTTGCCGCCGCGCTCCATCTAGAATCGATCGAGCAAGCGTCTCAGCAGGGGATCGACTTCCTTCAGCCGCGGGTCGTTCGGATCGGGCTTCGCCGCGCTGCCCGAGAGGGTTCCGTGCTTGTACCGGAGGTCGCCGTCGCGAAGCGCGCGATCGTAGAATTTCACGGCCGCCACCGTCTTCGGCATGATGTCGCGGTCGTTGGCGTAGTAGGGATTCGCGTCGAATTGCCCGGCGAAGGGCGGATCGAACCGGTAATTCGGCAACCGCGCGACCACCGCTTCGTCGCCGGCGAGCTGGAGGATCATCTCGTCCTGGCTCAAGTCGATCACCCGGCGTGCGTCGCCGAAGCCCGTGAACTCGGCCATTTCTTGCGCCGCCGTCATGTTCAAGGCGCCGAACGACTGGACGACGCGGCAGTTGTTCACCATCGTCCGCCAATCGAGCGGATAGAGCATCTGAAGCTGGCTCACATCCTGCCAGAAGCTCCAGGTCTGCAAGCCGTAGCCGCGCAACAGGGTAAGCGATTGCCGCAACTGCGAGAGCGTGCCCAATTGCGCGGCCTCGTCGAGAATGAACAGCGTCGCCTTCGGCGGCTTCGCTCTTCGCCGCGTGATCGCCGACATCAGCATCGAGATCCAGAGCCTCAGCATGCGCCCATGGCTTTCCATCATGTGCGGTGGAATGACGATGTACACCGACATCGGTTTGCCGCGCGTGATGTCGTCGATGTCGAACGCCGAGCGCGCAGTGGCGTGCTGGAGCAGCGGCCCGCGCATGAAGTCGACGAGGTCCTGAGCGACCGCGAGAATGCCGCCCAGCGTCGTATCGGCTTTGATGCTGAGCGCGTCGATCGTGCGGACGACCTCGGGGTGCTCGGACTCGCGCATTTCCCTGATCAGCCGCTCGGGGTCGCCGACGGCGCGATTGACGAGATCGCGCACGGCGGTGAGGTTGGCTTCGCCGACGGGCTGAGTGGCGAGGACGTGCAGGATCACGCCGATCACGAGGTGCTCGGCCCGAGCGTGCCAAAAGCGGTCGTTGCTCAGATTCGCACCGCCCGAAAGCGCACTCGCGAGAATCGCCGCGTCATCGACAGCGCTGACGGAATCGAGGTCGATCAGGTCGAGCGGATTCAGCTGCGAAGCGCTGAAGTCCGTGATGCCGAGCGGATCGAGAACGATGACCTCCTGACCCATTTCGCGCCGGTGCCGAGCGGTGATCGCGACGTTTTCACCCTTCGGATCGATGACGATCACCGGACCCTCGTGGCGGAGCAGCGCCGGAACGATGCAGCCGACGCCTTTTCCTGCGCCGGTGGGCGCGATCGTGATCAGGTGGCCTTCGCCACTCAGCAGCACCGGGTCGATGTAGCCGGTAGCCGGAACCTTGGCCGGGTCGCCATAGTTGAATCCGATCGCTCGCTTCGGAGCGTATTTTTCGAGAGACCAGCCGACCAGCAGGCCGGTCTGCCCGAGCGACTCGGGGAATCGCAGGCCGGAAGCCGGAACGTCGGGCAAAACGAGTTGAGGCATCATGGCATCACGCGTCCGGTTGTGAATGAGGCTCGTCCCACCCGGCCGCTTCGAGAAAACGCAGGGGCGCGGCCAAGATCTCGCGGCGGACGGGCAGGCGTGCGATGGGGCGGTCGTCGATCATCTGTATGAAGCCGTCGCTGATCGTGTAGGTCGCGGTGAAGAGCGCGCCCGCATAAAGGACGGATGCGGTGGCGATTGCCTCATATTTGTCGTTGTTGAGCTCGAGCTCGCGGACCTCGACGGGCCGAATGGTCGAAAGCGCCTGCGCGAACTCCTCCGGCTTTGCTCCGGCAACGAACATCAGTTGCTCCGTCGCTTCGATCACTTGGAACCGTCCTTCATCGCCCGCAAGCTGACCGCAGAAGAGGCGGACGTAGTCTTGAGTCAGCTCAGGCGTCGAGAGCGGCACGAGTTCCGATGCGCGCAGCTCGTGAATCGGTCCCGACGTGTAGTCGAGCATGGCAAAACGGTGACCCGGACCGTAGAGGAAATTGGCCAGGCCCCGCTTGCCGTCGGAGAGCATCACTTCACCTTCACCGAGCAACCAGTTCGGGCAGCTCGCGAGTCGCATCGCCCGAAGGCGTTGCAATTCCGCGAGCCACATCGCGGAGCCCATGCCACGCGCCTCCATCGCGGCGCCGATTCGAGTCGCGAGCGTCAGCGCGTCGGAGGGTTCGATGTCGATCCACTTGCCCCAGATCAATGGCGGGGCGGACCAGGTTTCGCTCATGATGTCCTCCATCGCCACTCCGATGATCGGCGTAGCGCGGGCGCCGCGAGCGCCGTTATCCGAGCCGCCAGGTTCTCCATATGCCCACCACAACGCCTATGAGGAGGATGACGAGAATCGCCTCGCCGAGGATCAACAGCTGCTTCATCGGGGCGGTCATTTTCTTGAGCTCCCGCCTCGTCAAAAGGATGCCGACAATCGTCGCGAGGAGAAAAACGCTTGCAGAGAGTGCGTCCCCGACGTCGGGATGCGTGAGGATCCTCTCGTCTTCGTCGAAAGGCTGAAACTGCCGCCAGTTGCCCGTGAGCGCGAACAGGACCTGGAAAACGCCGAATACGGCGATGGCAAGCGCGAGCTTGTTCAGCCACGTGTCCGCCTTCTGCTGTGCCAGCTCGTGCATGCCGGACATCGCCTCGCTCAACCGCGTCAATCTCTCCTCCCAGTGCGCTCTCCGGTTTGCGATGCCGCGAATCCTTTCGACCTGCTCGTAGAAATTTTGCTCCGTCTCGTACCTGAATACGTTCAGGTGCGTATAGCGCTCGACGCCGAGAAAGATGTCCTTCCGTCGCTTGTGGAATTTGTCGAGAAGCTCTCGCGTCTCTTCGTTGCCCTCCAACTCCTCCTTTTTCTCGATCATCGCGCTAAGCGTGCGTACATGGCGCTCGAACAGGCACACGAGAGCCTCGTCCTGCAGCGCCATGACGTGGACCAGGAAGAGATAGGGGCACGTGCCGATGTACTCTCGAGCCCGCTCCAGGCTGCCGGATTTGTCGACGATCTCGAACACCGATTCCTGCGTGGCGTAGAGCAGGAAGTGCGAATCCTGGTGCAGCGGCGTCGTCGCGTCGGCGAGCTCCGATTCATCCTGCTCGAAGAAGTCGATGATGTTATGGAGGAACCCTGAAAGAAATATCAAGGCCAGCGGGCCGGGGTGGCGCGACTCGAGGTCTTGCAGGTCGGCCTGCTTCGTATAGTCGTATCTGGCGACCGAATCGGCGCTCGCATCCAGAAAGGCCAGCTTGAAGCGGCCCATGACGGAGGGCACCGCAGCGAGCGATCGTTCACGCGTTCGAAGCAGCTGCTCGAAAAAGGGGTCTTCGAGCAGATAGGCCGCGCGACAGAACGCCGGGCGAGGCGCCACGCCCGGAACGGGTCTCATCGGATCGCCGCTGCGATCGTGATCGTCGTCTCCATGGCCCGTGACCAGCTGGTCCCACGCATCGCGCTTGTCGGACGTCGATCCCAGCAGCGATTTCCACGCCCCGGCTTTGTTCGATGTCGGATCGGGCCTGGAAATCAACCTGTGAATGTGCTTGGTGAATGCGGATCTGACGAACGCATGCAGCTCCGTCTCCGTTCCGTCGTGCCGGACGCGTATCGGAAACGAATCGTTCGCGAGCTCCGGGTCGTTGGTCGACATCTCGGAGGGGAAGAAGCGCTTTTGCAGCACCGACATCGCATAGTAGTGCTGCAGCCGATGCTCGTAGGGAATCTCGAGGGAAAAGTGATAGGTCAGAGCTCCGTTCGAGTGCAGAAACCAGTAGTAGCGGTAGTCGACGTCGGACCACACGAGATCGGTGGCGAAGCGCGCTTGCGACGTCGTGCCTTCGGTGCCCCACTCGAACGCCGCGGGAAACACGAGACTGATGCGCTGAGGCGTCTTGTCGAAGTCCTGCGGATCCAGAAGCGCCTCGTCGAAGAAAATCTGCCTCGATCGATCGGCAATGTCGTGGAACATCGGATCGACGGCGCGCGAGATTGCGCCCGTGTAGTGCGTTCGGTTTGCGTTGTCCCGCAGCCTCTCCAGCCATGCGGCGTACTCGGGTGGCCTGCGTTCCACCTTCGTGGCGTGGTCCAGGCGCTCTTTCTCGACGAGGATCGAAAGCGTCCAGTAGAGTTTCCCGGGCTGCAGCCAAGCCTCGTGGTTGCGCAGAGCCGTTCGCAAATCGGCGGTCCCGTCGCCGGGAAGGTCTTGCACGTGGTTCGCGCGACCATCGATCCATGACCGCGGATCAAGCAAACGAATCGTCTGGCGGTTGCCGCTCATGCCAAGCAGCAGGTTCAACTGGTCCCGGGCATCCGCGTTCGTCGCCGGATCGCCGCCCTTCAGCACCGAAATCGCAAAGAACCGCTTCAGATGCTCGTGGAGCAACTGCGGCTCGAGCATCGCGCCGTCGGCTCCAAGCACGGCGAGAACAAGGTTGCGGTCGGGATGCTGTTCGGGCGAGAGCGCCGGCTGCACGTAATCGAAGTCGAGAATCCGAGCGCCCATGCGCGCCCAGAGACCGATGCGCTGCATCTGGTCCATGCCTGTGTACTCGGTGTCGCGGGCGTAGTCGGCTGCGCTCATTTTCAGCGGGTCGTTTTGTTCGATGAACGTCATGACGGGCAGAGTCTCGGTCGGGGGCCCGCCGTTGCAGGGCCGAAACGATTGCCGCGCGAGATTTTGGCAAGCGGCATAGAGTCGCCTGAGCCACCCTTTGCCGCGATGCTCGGGCAGGACGTACAGATAATTGAGGTTGACCGCCAGCACCGGCTTGTTCCCGTTCATTTGCAGCGGATAGCAAATGAAATTGGCGCCGCCGATCTGGGCGCCGGGATCGTCGCCGCAGGGCTTGGCGACGAGCACGTACTCGCGAAACGCGCCGTACGTCGCTTCAATCCGCTCGCGCTGGGGCGAAAGATTCAGAAGCAGACAGTCGCGGAATCCCCGAAGCTCCTCCTTTTCGCTTGGCAGCACGAACGAGCGATCGTACCCCGCGAAGAACTCGCTCAAGACCGGATCGGAAGGAGAGAGCGCGGCCTTGATTTCGACCGCTCCGTCCAGTCGGTCCGTGAGGATTGCCTCATCGCGAATGACGTAATCTTCCATGGGTTCACTCGATCGGTTTGCAGCGGACCGGATCGTTCCGGTTCTCCGATGACGCCAAGCTTAGGCGCCATGGACGACGCAATGAGATAAAATTTTCGCAGGACGGCGCGATCGGCGCCATCACCACCGATATCCCATCCGTCTGCCCGCGATGACAGGATATTTCCAGGCGCGCCGCGCGGAAGTCGAACGCGCGATGCTGGAGCAGATCGACCGCTTCGTCGCGTGCTACGACCCGAAGCGCGAAACGGTGCTGGTCGTACCGGGCACCACGGGATCGCAGCTCGATCGCAGCAGCCGCCCCTTTTCCGGGCGGCTGGACCGCCTGGGAGGCTACGACCCGGTTTGGCTCGACACGGGCGCATTGTGGGGAGACATCGCGAGGCTGGAGATCGATGCGGAGCGGCGCGACGTCGGGGATTACATCATCGTCCCCAACGGTCCCATCGCGCTCTACGTCTCACCCTACGACTACACGGAGAAATACTTCGCCCGCCATGGGTTCAACTACGTTCTGTTCAGCTACGACTGGCGACGGCCGCTCGATGAAGCTGCGGCGCAACTCGATTTTTTCGTCGAGCAGTTGGCCGACCGCATCGCCGCGCGCCACCGAGGCGAATGCGATCCTCGAGCGCAACTGACCGTGGCTTGCCACAGCATGGGAGGACTCGTCGCGTTGCTCTACCTGCAACGGCTGCGGCGCAGGGCGCTGGACTTCGGAGCAGATCTCTCTCGCTGTCTGCATCGAATCGTAACCGTCGGTACCCCGTTCTACGGCACCGCGGCTCCGTTGAACTATTTTCATTTCGGCAAGCCGCTGCTCAATCTCATGTGCGGCAGCCGCGAAACGTTCGTCCGAGTGGTTCGGAGCTTCCCCGGGCTGGCCGTTCTGCATTTTCTCGATCGCGCCACCTACAAGGCGTATCGCGACGCGTATGCGAGTCGCGGCGAAGCTCCGGAGCTCGCGCGCTATCCGTGGCGTGACGCCGCTCATCCCGACGACGAGACGTTCGACATCTACGATGATCGTTCCGCCAATCATCGGCCGTCGTGGATGGATGCTCGGCACCTCGCGAGCGCGCACATTCTTCGGCGAGAGATGCACGTTCCGCTGCCCGAGGAGATCCTCTCCCGGCTGTTCCACATCCGGCTCGCGCGCCACGGCACGTGCGGCGAAGTCCGTTGGCGCTGCGAAAAGAAGGACTTGGGCGAAACCGATACGCCGTACGAGCAGGTGAACGGCGTGGGCGACGATACCGTCCCCTACTGGTCCGCTCGCTATTGTCGAACGCCACGCGAGCGTCTGTGGGACGCGAACTCGGACGTGAGCCACGCGTTTCTCATGGAGGACGAAGGCGTGCTCGGGGCGATCGCAAGTCTTGCGCGCACGGGCGCCTTTCCCTCCGCGATTGCGCCGCCTGTGCAGCCGTTGCCCCCCGAGGCCGATGGCCGAACGCCGAGCGGGTTTCGCGCCGATGCCGGCGCCGGCGCGCCCAAGCCTGAATATGCTTGGGGAGCGAATCCAGGACAGAGCCCCCAGCTCTTCGGGGAAATCGGTTTCGATTGAGGCGGAAATCCCCGATGCGGAGGCTCCTTGCGGCGATCCTGGTCGCGCTGCTGAACGGCTGTGCGGTGCAGCCGCCCGCGGCGGAGCCGCACGCGCCGGCGCCGCAGGCGGCAGCAGAAGGCCCGCCGGGATTTCCCGAGGCGTATTACCGGCAGGCGGCCGCGCAGGGCAACCCGGTGCTGCGCGTCGATGCGAAGGGCTCGCTCGTAGTCATCGAGGTCTATCGCGGCGGATCGTTCGCGCGGCTCGGGCACGATCACGTCGTTGCCGCCCACGATGTGCGCGGGTTCGTCGCGCCGCGCGCCAATCGAGCGGATCTCTACCTGCGACTGGACCAGCTCGTCGTCGACGAGGCCGATCTGCGCCGGGAGGCGCGCTTCGATACCCAGCCGACGGACGAGGACATCGCGGGGACCCGGCGCAACATGCTCGTGTCGCTCGAGGCGGAGAAGTTTCCGTTCGCATCGATTCACGTCGCTGCCGAGGGCGCGGCAACGCAGCCCACCGGCCAGATTGTCAACAAAGTTGACAAAATGCTCGACGTCACGTTGACGGTCCACGGCGTCGAGCGAACGCTGCGGACGCCCGTTTCGATCGAAACGACCTCGACATCGCTCGTCGCGAGCGGTCGCATCGCGCTCAAGCAGACCGATTTCGGCGTGACGCCGCTCAGCGTGCTCGGGGGCGCCATCCAGGTGAAGGACGACGTCGCCGTGCGCTTCACGATCCGCGCGACGGCGCTCGAGTAGCGACCCCAGGCAACGCCGGGGCGCACGTCCTTCGTGCGGCAACGACAGGCGATGCGGAGAGGAATCCCGGCGCGCAGCAGCTGCGGAGCGCTATCCCTCGCTCGGAAAGCGCCCGATTCCCGGGAATTTGATCGCCGGATGCCGAAGGTCGAAACCCGCGACCAGTCCGAGCACGTTCAACTCGAATCCTTCGTCGACTCCCGCCGCCACGCCGAGCAGACCATTCAGCGACATCTGGTAGCCGGTGCCGCTCGGCGTGCGCGCGAACATCCGGCCATCGGTGAGGTAGTCCTTGCCGATCGCGAGCGACGGAAGCGTCAAGCGCAGCTCCGGAATCTCGCGGCCGAGGTGGGCCGTGAACGTATTGCTGTTCGGGCCCGGCCATGCGCTGTAAACGCTCGGGTAAGGGTACGAGGCGACGGCGGCCGGCAGCTTCGCGATCACCGCCTCGGCCTCCGGCCCGCGCAAGTCGCGAATGACCTGCGGCGGTTGGCCGTACCACTCGGCGTCGGGTGCACGGTAATCGGACACCGAGACTGCCGTGCTGCCGCGGTAGAGATTCCAGCCGATGACCTCGTAGCGGGTGTAGCGATCGGCGCCCGGCGGCTTCGCCGCCAGCCAGGTATGCACCGCGAAGGCGCCGCGCCAGCCGAACGTGCGGCTCGCGTACACCTGGACGATCGCCTCCTCGTGCGTCGCGGGGTCGGGCGCATGGCCCGTCGGCCGGTGGCTCGCGGCGCTCCAGTCGCCCCTGAACGACACCGGCCCGAACGCGAGCGTGAGGACGGGCCCGGTCAGGAGCAGCGCGATGATCAACAAGGCGCAGCCGAGGATGCGTGCAACGATCATGATGTAATCGTACCGCTATGCGGGCCACGCCCGGTCGATAATCGCGCCAAAGTCGGCATTCGCGGCGAGACCGCCGAACGCTCCGCCGCCGAACGACGACGGCGTCAGCCTCGACGAACAGAACGCATCGGCGACGTATTCCGGCGCGAACCGAAAGAGCAGGGCGGCCTGCATCGAGACTGCGATCGCCTGCGCCAGCCGACGCGCCTGGCCTTCGAGTTCGTCCGCGCGGCGAAGTTCATCGACGAGCCGCCCCGCATAGGCATCGAGCTTCGCGTCGCGGCCGCGCGCGGGGGCGAGCTCGGCAACGAGCGCGTCGACACACTCCGGCTGTTTGGCGATCGCTCGCAGCACGTCGAGGCACATGACGTTGCCCGACCCTTCCCAGATCGAGTTGAGCGGCATCTGCCGGTAGAGGCGCGGCATCGCAGATTCCTCCACGTAGCCGTTGCCGCCCAGCGCTTCCATCGCCTCGGCGGCAAGCGCGGGGCCGCGCCGGCATATCCAGTACTTCGCGGCCGGCGTCAGGATCCGGCGCAGCAGCGTCGAATGCGGATCGGTCTGCCGGTCGAAGGCCCCCGCGAGGCGCAGCGCGAGCGCGGTGGCAGCCTCCGATTCCAGCGCGAGATCGGCGAGCACGTTTCGCATCAGCGGCTGGTCGGCGAGCTTGCGGCCGAACGCGTGGCGATGTCTCGCGTGATGGATCGCGTGCGACACGCATTGACGCATGAGCCCGGCGGTTCCCAGCACGCAGTCGAGCCGGCAATACGTCCCCATTTCGAGAATGATGGGCACACCGCGGCCTTCGTCTCCGACGAGCCACGCGCGTGCGCTGTCGAACTCGACCTCCGCGCTCGCATTCGACCGGTCACCGAGCTTGTCCTTCAGGCGCTGGATGCGAATTGCGTTCAGCGCCCCGTCCGGTGTGAAGCGCGGCAGGAAAAAACAGGACAGCCCTCCGGGCGCCTGCGCGAGGATCAGAAACGCATCCGACATCGGCGCCGAGAAGAACCACTTGTGGCCGACGATCGAATATTCGCGTCCGCCCGCGAGTGTCGCCGCGGTCGTGTTGGAGCGCAGATCGGAGCCGCCCTGCTTTTCGGTCATGCCCATCCCGAGCGTGACGCCGCGCTTGCGCTCGGCGGGGATGAAGCGTGGGTCGTATTCGGTCGAATAGATCCGCGGCAGCCAGCTGCGCGCGATGCGCTCGTCGCGAACGATCGACGGCACCACCGCGTACGTCATCGTCGTCGGGCACAGCGTGCCATCCTCGATTTCGGCATACATCGTGAACAGCGCCGCGCGTCTGACGTGCGCGCCGGGCGCGGGTTCGGCCCATGGACCGGCGGAGACGCCGTGGCGCTTCAGATACGCCATCAGCTCGTGATAGGCGGGATGAAACTCGACTTCGTCGCAGCGCCGGCCGCTGCGGTCGAAGAGTCTGGGCGTCGGGGGGTTGCGGTTCGCAGCAACGCCGAGCGCGATCATCTCCGAGCTGCCCAGCTCGGCGCCGCGTTCGCGGAGCCAGCCGATCGCATCGGCCGCGCCTTCGCGCGCGACCGCCTCGCTCAACGGCCGGTTGCGGTCGAAAAGATTGTAGTTCTCGAGCGGCGGCGCCTGGTTCGACACTTCATGCGTCGAAGGCATTGTCCGGCCCGCTCAACCCCGGGTGATCACGTCAGGCGGTTGTACCAAAGCAGCGACAGCAGCGCCCCGAGGAGCAGCAGCATTGCTGCGACCGCGGCAAAGATGAACGCGATCTCGGTTTCCTTGCGCTCGAGCACGAGCTTGGCGTTGAGGGTGTCGTAGACCTTCTTCAGGTCCTCGGCCGTGCCGGCATGGAAGTACTGGCCGCGCGTGACGTCGGCGATCGCCTTCAGCGTCTCCTCGTCGAGTCGGACATAGACAGACCAGCCCTCGAATCCGATCGTGCCGCCTTCGACGGTGCCGAAGCCGACGGTGAAGACGCGAACGCCATGGTCGGCGGCCCATTTAGCGGCGTCGAGCGGATCCGGACCCGTCGTTCGCCGACCGTCGCTCAAAAGAATGATCACGCCGGATGTATACGAGCCGGGCGCGACCACCTTCACCTCTTTTGCGTCCTTCGCCTTCGGATCTTCCCTGAGCGAGGGGCTCCCCCGCAGTATCGGCTGGGGGCCGCTCGAGAGCCCGCCTTTGAAGACCAGCGACTCGAGATCGATGCCGGCGTCGGGAAAGAGCGTCGCGAGCGCGAGGTAGAGCGCGCTGCCGGTCGCGGTTCCGCGCTGCAGCTGGAAGCGATCGATCGCGGCAAGGAGGTCTTCCTGGTTCTGCGTCGGCGTCTGCACGAGCGACGCCGTGGCGCCGAAGGCGACGATCGCGATCCGTGCATTGGGCGGATGCTGCTCGATGAAGCTCTTCGCCGCGAGCTGCGCCGCGGTGAGGCGATTCGGATCGACGTCCTTCGCGCCCATGCTGAGCGAGACGTCCATCGCGAGGACGATCGTCTGCACCTCCGAGGGCAGCGTGATCACCGCGCTCGGGCGCGCAATGGCGATGATCGCGGCGATCAGCGCGAGCAGGAAGAGAAGCGGAGGGATGTGACGGCGGAATTGCTGGCCGGGCCCGAGCGCCTCCCGCATCAGGGTGATGCTCGCGTAGCGGATCGCCGCCTGTTTGCGCCGCCGCAGCAGAACGAGATACGCCGAGACGAGCACTGGCACGGCCAGCAGCCACAGCAACATCTCGGGCCAAAGGAAGCTCACGAACTCTGCCTCACCGATCAACCGGCGCCATGGGACCTAGCCTGGCGCCGGTGCGCCGCGAGCGACTCGCCTTGCGAACGACCGCACCCCGCCGCTGCGATGCCACAATGGTGCCCCAAGTGCACTGCGGCGTCCATCGCCGCCTATCCGACATCGACCGCCGGCGAAAGGCAACAGGTGAAGCTCTCGGTCCTCGACCAGTCGACCGCCGCGAAAGGTCGCAGCCAGGATGCGGCGATTCGCGAGACGCTCGCGCTCGCGCGGCATTGCGAGGCGCTTGGTTATCATCGATATTGGGTTTCTGAACACCACAACAGCGACAGCATCGTCGGCACCGCGCCTGAAGTGCTGATGGCGGCCATCGCGGCGACGACGACGCGCATCCGCGTCGGAAGCGCCGGGGTGATGCTGCCGCACTATTCGTCACTCAAGGTCGCTGAACAGTTCCGCGTGCTCGAGGCGATCGCTCCCGGGCGGATCGATCTTGGCGTCGGACGCGCGCCCGGATCCGATCGGTTGACGGCGTTCGCGCTCAATCCGCACGCCGACGCCGCCGATACCTTTCCGCGGCAGGTGCAGGAGCTCGAGGCGTGGATCTCCGGCGAGCGGTTGCCGCAAAATCATCCGTTCCACGCGATCAACGCCAATCCGCGCGGGCCGACGCGGCCGGAGCTCTGGATCCTGGGCAGCTCCGACTACGGCGCACAGCTCGCAGCGCATTTCGGCCTTCCGTATTCGTTCGCGTACTTCTTTACCGACGGACGCGGCTGCGACGAGGCGCTCGCGCTATACCGACAAAATTACCGGCCGAGCACGCGTCATCCGACGCCCCAGGCGACAATCTGCGTCTGGGCGCTCGCCGCCGACACCGACGCGGAAGCGCGGCGGCTCCTCGCCACGCGCGAGCTCTGGCGCGTCGGCGTCGAACGTGGAGTCCGGAACGCGCTCGTCGATCCCGACGAAGCGGCGGGGTATCCGTATACGGCCGCAGAGCGCTCGGTCGTCGAAGCGCTGCGCCGCCGCGCGCTGGTCGGAACGGCGGATGACGTCGCGGCGCGGATGAACGAGCTCGCGCGGCGCTACGAGCTCGACGAGCTCGTCGTCGTGACATGGACGTTCGACGCAGCGCCGCGGCAGCGCTCCTACGAGCTGCTCGCGCAGGCGTTTGCCCTCGCCGGTCGGTAGGGTCGGAGACGAGCTTCTGCCAGGCGCTGTCCGGGCAGCAGGCGGGAGTCGTCGCCGACCCTAGTTTCCGGGAATGATCCAGCCGTCGGCAACGTCGAGCCGAATGTTCTCGCCCGGCCGCAGCGTCGAGGGTTCCGCAACCGTGAGATGGAGATGCAGATCGGGCGCCGCGAGCGGATGCGCCTCGAGCCGAAAGTGTCCGCCCTGGTAGATCGCGTGATCGATGCACGCACTGACGCCGGCCGACGCCGGGGCGACGATCGTCAGATCGCGCGCGCGCACGCATGCGCGCGCCGCTCCCGGCTTTTGCGGCGACGGACAGCGCATGCGAACGGAGTGACCGAACAGATCGACGCGGCACGCGCCGTCGCCTTGCACTGCGCGTACGTCTACGGGCAGCACCATGCCCTCGCCGATGAACGCCGCCACCACATCGTCCGCGGGCTCGCGATAGAGCTGCGACGGCGTCGCGACCTGGCGCAGCCTTCCATGGTCCATCACGGCAATCCGGTCGGCGAGCGCCATCGCTTCGGCCTGATCGTGAGTCACGTAGATCATGGTCGTGCCGGTTCGCGCATGGAAGCGAGCGAACTCGTCCTCCATCGACGACCGCAGGTTGACATCGAGGTTCGCGAGCGGCTCATCGAGCAGCACGAGCGAGGGCTCGGTGACGAGGCAGCGCGCGAGCGCGACGCGCTGGCGCTGGCCTCCGGAAAGCATCGCCGGGCGCCGCTCGGCGAAGCCGGCGAGCTCGACGAGCGCGAGCGCCGCTTCGACGCGCCGCGCACGTTCGGGATCCTTGACGCCGGCAACGGTCAAGCCGTACGCGACATTCTCGGCGACGCTCATATGCGGCCACAGTGCGTACGACTGGAACACGATGCCGATCCGGCGCTGCTCCGGCGGCACGTGACGGCCGAGCGCCGACACCACCGAGTCGCCGATCGAGATGCGTCCCGCATCGAGCTTGTCGAAGCCGGCGATCTGGCGCAACAGCGTCGTCTTGCCGCATCCCGACGCGCCGAGGATCGCCATGAATTCGCCGTCCGCGACCTCGAGTGAAACATCGTCGAGCGCGCGGAACGCGCCGAACGATTTCGTCACCTGGTCGATCGTCAGTCGCGCCATGGCAGAACGCCCGCCGGCAGCCGTCCCGCCATCAGCACCGTGGAGAGCATCAGCGCCGTGGTGACGACGACGGTGAGCGCGCCGAGCGCCGCGGCGTACGTCGAATCGCCGCCTTGCTGGAACGAGAAGAAGATGACGCCGAGGGTCTCGGCGCCCGAAGACCACAGTAATGCCGAAACGGTGAGCTCGTTGAAGGCAGTGAGGAAGATCAGCAGCGCGCCCGCCGTCGCCGCAGGCGCGATCAGCGGAACGATGATCGTGACAAGGCGCCGGCCAAGCCGTGCGCCGGCGATCTGCGAAGCCTCCTCGAGCGTGCGGTCGATCTGGTAGTAGCCGCCGATCACCGGCCGCAATCCGAGAACGAGAAAGCGCACGAGATAGCAGAAGAGGATGATCCAGACGGTGTTGTAGAGCGAGAGACCGACAACGGGCAGCGGCTTCAGGAAGAGCAGGATCGCGGCGATCGCGAGCACGACGCCGGGTAGCGCGTAGGGCACTTCGATCGCGAAGTTCACGAATTTGAGGAGCCGCGTGCGCTGCCAGACGACGAAGTACGCGAGCGGCACCGCCACGGTGACGATCGCAATAGCCGCCGTTGCCGACATGCTGAAGCTGTTGAACAGCGCGCGGCGTGCCGCGTCGTGGCCGAACATCACGAACCTGTAATTGGCGAGCGTCGCGGTCTTTGCCCCGAGGGGAACGCCGACCGCCGGAACGAGCGAACCGAGCACCAGCGCGAAGAGCGGAAGGAACAGCACGAGCGTCGTCCACGTCCAGAGCGCGACCTCGACCGGCTGCCGCCAGCGCTCGAGCTCGAACGGACGTGCCGCCGACGACGTCGTGCTCACGCGAAAGTCGCGGCGGGAGAGCATCAGATCCTGGAGCAGGATGCCGACGATCGCGATGGCGCCGATCAGCATCGAGAGCACCGATACGTCGGCGAGCGCGCTGGGCCCGAGTCCCGCCATCCGCTGGTAGATGAGCGTCGGCAGCACGAGGTAGTTCGCGGGAATGCCGAGGAGCGCCGGGATTCCGAAGTTGCCGAGGCAGGAGACGAAGGTGAGCGCGACGCCGGCGACGAGCGGCGGCGTCATCAGGGGCAGGACGATCGTCCGCAGCACCGTCAACGGACTCGCGCCCGCCGCGAGTCCGGCCTCGATCATCGCGCTCGGCAACGTGCGCAGGCCCGCGCGCAGCGTGAGAAACACGAGCGGCGCGTATTGGACGCCGAGGACGAGCACGATGCCTTGCGGCGAATAGAGCGGGTTGCGGCTGCCGATCGTCTGCGCGACACCCAGGGCTTTCAGCAGCGGGCTCGCCGGTCCGAAGAGCTGCAGCCACGCGAGGGCGATGACCTGCGGCGCGATCATCATCGGCAGCACGAAGCAGAACACGAACGCGTTGCGCGCGCGGATGTCGGTGAGCGAGACGACGAGCGCGACGACGCCGCCGACGGCGAGGGCGACAATCGTTCCGCCGAACGCGGTGGCGAGGCTGTGGCGAGTCGCGGTCCAGGTTGCAGCGCTCGACAGCACGCGCGTCAGCGCATCGAGGGAGAAGGTTCCGTGCGGAGCGATGCCCTCGGCGAGCAAGCGTGCCAGCGGCGCGATCGAAAGAACGGCGACGACGAACAGCAGTCCCCAGAGGAGACCGTAGGTTTCGAGGCGCTCGCGCCAGCCGGCGGCCTCGGGCATCGGGCGCTCCTCGTTTTCCCCGCGGCCGCTAGTTCCCGAAAATGTCGGCGAAGCGTTTCAGATTGGCGCTGTTCGTCGCGGCGACCTTGGCGATGTCGGTGGGCATGATGTGGATTCGCGTTTCGGCGGGAAGCCACGCCGGCGTTCCGGCGCTCGCCTTCGCGGGGATATAGCCCATCGACACGGCGAGCTTCTGTCCCTCGTCCGAGAGGATGAAGTCGACGAATGCGCGGGCGGCAGCAGGATTTTGCGTCGTCTTGAGAATCGCCACGGGCTCGGTGACGGCGGGACTTCCTTCGGCGGGGAAGACGAAATCGATCGGCGAGCCTTTCGCCTTCGCGTTGAACGCCATGAAATCGACGAGGATGCCATAGGCTTTCTCTCCGTTGGCGACGGCGGTCAGCACCGCGCCATTGCCGCGAACCGCGATGGTGTCGGCGGCCTTCAGCTTTTCGAAGTAGGTCCAGCCGAGATCGGGACGGCTCGTCATGGTGCCAAGCATGATCGCCGCGGCGCCCGAATAGAGCGGACTCGGCATCGTCAGCTGGCCTTTGTACTCGGGCTTTGCGAGATCGGCGAACGACGTGGGTCGGTTTTTCGCCGCGGTGTTCACCGCGATGCCTGTCGTGATCAGCTTCGATCCGAAATACGTCTTGTCGCGATCGTAGGACGCGGGGTCGAATCCGCTCAGCCTGGCCTCCGGATAGGCGAGGAGCCGACCATCCTTTTTCAGCTGCTCCATCGTTGCGGCGTCGGCGAGCAGCAGCACGTCGGCTTTGGACGTCCCGCCGGCGAATTCGGCGGCGAGCTTGCCCATCACTTCGGTCGTGCCGGATCGAAACACCTCGACGTCGACGCCGGGGTAGGCTTTCTTGAATGCGCCGACGGTCTGCGCGGCGTCGCGCTCGGGCTGCGACGTGTAGAGAACGAGCTTGCCGCCCGACGTCTGGCCGCTCGCCGGAGCGGCAACCGCGGATGCGCCGAGCGCCACGATGATCAAGAGACGGCGATACCAGGCGGCTTGCATGCTCTTCTCCCCCGAAGCGTGAGTCCGCCGCGATCTGACGGCGGTTGGCGATGATAGCGCACGGCAGCGCGTCGTCCGCGAGCGCGCCGGCGTTCTGGTAAGCTAGCGCCGCGTTTCTGTCTTGTGGAACTTCCGCCGGTATCGTCCCCAGATGCTGCTCCGATCGGCGCCTTGAGCCGTGACGCGGACCTCCCGTTGTCACGCGTTGATCGTCGCCGCCGGAACAGGCTCGCGGTTCGCGTCGGCGATTCCGAAGCAGTACGCGCCGCTCGAGGGCAAACCGGTGTTGCTGCACGCGATCGAACGTCTGGCGGCTGGAATTCCATCGGTTGCGATCACGGTGGCGCTCGCACGCGACGATCGATGGTACGAGAGGGCGATCGGCGAACGGATCGGAGTCAGGGCCATTCGCTGCGGCGGGGCGACGCGCGCTGCGACGGTTCGCAACGCCCTCGACGCGCTGGCGGGCGCGGCGGACGACGACTGGATCGCCGTCCACGACGCAGCGCGGCCTTGCGTCGATCGAGCGTCGCTCGCGCGGCTGCAGCGCGAGCTCGAAGGCGACGACGTCGGCGGACTGCTTGCGACTCCCGTCGTCTCGGCTCTGAAGCGCGCCGACGATTCGGGGCGCGTCGCGGGCACGGAAGCGCGCGAGAATCTGTGGCACGCGCAGACGCCGCAGATGTTTCGTTGCGCTGTGCTGCGCAAGGCGCTCGCGCAGCCGGGCGCCGATCTCGCCGTCGATTGCGCACAGGCCGTCGAGAGCATCGGCCTGCGGCCGCGGTTGATCGCCGGCAGCACGAACAATCTGAAGATCAGTTATCCCGAGGACCTGAAGCTCGCCGCGGCGATTCTCGCGGCGGAGCGCGGAGCGAAAACGTGACGCAGCTTGCCGACACCATTGCACGCAACTGGGACGATTCCATCGTCCCGCAGCTCGTTGAATATATCCGGATTCCCGCCAAATCGCCGCATTTCGATCCGCAGTGGGAGGCGCACGGCCACATCGAGCGCGTGATCCGCCTCGCCGAAGCCTGGGTTCGCAACCAGCCGGTTCGCGGGCTCGCGCTCGAGCTCGTGCGCCTGCCCGGTCGTACGCCGGTGCTTTTCTTCGACGTTCCGGGAGTCGGCGACAACACGGTGCTTCTCTATGGACATCTCGACAAGCAGCCGGAGATGAGCGGATGGCACAAGGACTCGGGGCCGTGGGAGCCGCGGCTCGCGGAGGGAAAGCTCTACGGCCGCGGTGGCGCCGACGACGGCTACGCGGTATTCGCATCGCTTGCGGCGATCGGCGCACTCGAGGCCGGCGGGGTGGCCCATGCGCGCTGCGTGGGCGTGATCGAGACCTGCGAGGAGAGTGGCAGCTACGATCTGCCCGCGTATCTCGAGTTGCTCGCGCCGCGGATGGGACGCGTCGATTTCGTGATCGGTCTCGATTCGGGGTGCGGCGACTACGAGCGGCTGTGGGCGACGACGTCGCTGCGCGGGCTCACCGGTGGCGTGTTGAGCGTCGACGTGCTGACGGAGGGGGTTCACTCGGGCGACGCGAGCGGCATCGTCCCGTCGTCCTTTCGTATCGCGCGCAAGCTTCTCGATCGGCTCGAGGACTCGGCGACGGGTCGCATCCTGCCCCAGGTGTTCCATGCGGCGATTCCCGAGGAGCGCGTGCTGCAGGCGCGGCACGCGGCGCAGATCATGGGCGCCTCCACGATCGGCAAATATCCGTTTGCCGATTGCACGCAACCGATGGTGTCGGATCACGCCGAGGCGCTGCTCAATCGCACGTGGCGACCTGCGCTGTCGGTCACTGGCGCCGACGGCTTCCCCGCGATTGCGGACGCGGGCAACGTGCTGCGCCCGCGCACCGCGCTCAAGCTCTCGCTGCGCTTGCCGCCGACCGTCGATGGCGCTTCGGCGATGGAAGAGCTCAAGCGGCTGCTGGAAATGGATGCGCCGCACGGCGCGACCGTGCATTTCGCTGCAGAGGAAGGTGCGACAGGCTGGAGTGCGCCGCCGACCGCGTCGTGGCTCGCCAGCGCGATCGACGAAGCATCGCGCAGGCACTACGACAAGCCGGCGGCGGCGATGGGCGAGGGCGGCACGATTCCGTTCATGGCGATGCTCGGCAAGCATTTCCCGCATGCACAGTTCCTGATCACCGGGGTGCTCGGCCCGCATTCGAACGCGCACGGGCCGAACGAGTTCTTGCACGTCCCGTATGCGAAGAAGCTGACCGCATGCGTGGCGAACGTCATCGCCGCGCACGCGGCACGCTAGCGCTGCACTCCCGTTGCCATCGCTCGCGTTCACCGGCACGCGGCGGCCGAGTCCGAGCCGACGACTGCTGTCGCGGCCACCGGCCGCACCTCGTGTCTGCCGCGCGCGAGCGTGCGAACGAGGAGTTTCGCGATATCGGCGTCGAACGTCGCTCGCGGCGGCGCTGCGATCAACCGCCGGAGCTCGCCGTCGTCGCGCGCGGTCCCGAGCCAGCACCAATCGCGCAGCACGTGCACGTCGCAACGATTCCCGAACGGCGATTTCTCGCGAACGGTGGCGAGGCCCGGGTAAGGCCAGCGGGGAATTGCGTAGGGGGCGAGCGCCAAGGCGAGTCGCCGATGATGCGCCTCCGGCGTCTCGACGCCGACGCACGCGCCGGCACAACGCCGGACCTGGCGCGCGAAGCAGGGTCCGACTCGTCTTTCGAAACCGAGCGCGGTCCAGCAGAGCGCATGCTCCGCAGCGAGCTTGCGCAGCACCTCGCGTGCCTGCCTCTTCGACGAGAACGGTCCGTAGCGCCCCGCGAGCTCGTGCGCCTCGACGCTCGCGGCGCGGACGTAGCGCGGAGGGCCGGGGACATCCGGCAAATCGAGCACGCCGGATTCCGCTTTGCGCCGCAGCGCGTGGTTGTGTGACGGCAGCATCGACTTGACGAGCGCCGCCTCGCGCAGCAGCGCACCGATTTCGCCGGCGGTCTCTTCGAACTCGATCCGCTGGATCTCGGCGGATAGCCGCAGATCGGTCGCCGAGCGGTAATCCGATGAAAAGTGCGCGCCGACTCGTTCGCGCAGATTCGTGCTCTTGCCGATGTAGAGCGGCAGCGCGTTGAGCCCGTAGAAGAGATAGACGCCGGGCGCTTCCGGCAGAGCGTCGATCGCATCCGGCGCGAGCTGCGGCGGCAGGCTCGGCGTGCGCAGCACGCGGCGCGCCGCCTGCTCGATCGCCTCCGGCGCGAGGTCGCAGTACAGCGCGCGCACGAACGCCCACAGCACGCGGGCGTCGCCGAGCGCGCGATGCCGACCGTCGATCGGAAGCCGGTGGCGAGCGATCACGCTGTCGAGGCTGTGCGCAGGCTCTTCGGGAAACAGCCGGCGCGAAAGTCGCACCGTGCACAGCACGCGGGCGCTGAAGCTGCGCTCGATGCGGGCAAACGCATGCTTGAGGAATGCATAGTCGAAGCGCGCGTTGTGCGCGACCAACACCGCACCCGCTGTCCGCGCCGCAACCTCGTCGGCGATGCGGCCGAAGCTCGGCGCATCGCGAACCATTGCGTCGGTGATACCCGTCAGCGCCCGGATCTCCGCCGGAATCGGAACGCCGGGGTCGACGAGCGTGCTCCATTCGCTCACCTTGGGCTCGCATGCGCCCGCAGGATCGGCTTCCACACGCACGATCCCGACCTCGGTGATGGCGTCTGCGGCCGCAAGGGTGCCGGTGGTCTCGAGGTCGACGAAAGCCAGCGCAGGAGCGAAGAGGCGCATAGGAGCCGCGGAACGCGTTTCGCGAACGCGCCCCGCCATGGGCTTGACAAAAAGAACGTTCGTTCGCTATTGTAGGGGCATGTCGAACGATCGTTCTTACCTGACGGCGCTGCAGGATTATTACGCGCGGCACCGCGCTTTGCCCTCGTACGCCTCGATCGGTCAGCTGCTGGGCCTCAAATCGAAGTCGTCCGTCGCAGCAATGGTCGCGCGGTTGAAGCTCGCGGGGTTCATCGACTCGACACCCGACAAACGCCTCGCCCCTACCGCGCGGTTCTTCGCGCGGCCGATTGCCGAGTCGCCGGTGCAAGCGGGCATGCCCAACGCCGTCGACGACGCACACGGCGACGCGCTCACGATCGACGACTACCTGATCGAGCGGCCGTCACAGACCGTTCTGATCCGCGTCAAGGGCGATTCGATGATCGACGCCGGAATTCTCGAGGGCGACCTCGTCGTCGTGGAAAAAACACCGACCGCCAAGCGCGGCGACATCGTCGTCGCCATCGTCGACGGGCAGTTCACGCTGAAGCGGCTCGACACCGAGCGCGGGCAATTCGTGCTGAAGCCCGAGAACCAGGCGTATCCGGTGATCCGGGCCGACGGCGCGCTCGAGATCTTCGGCGTGATGGTCGGCCTGGTGCGGAAGATCTAGCGGCCTTCGCGCGGCTCCGCGGCGGTTCGCCGTTCAGCGTCTCCGCGCGGCGCCGGGCGGCGCGCCGCAAGCTTCTCGACCTCGACCAGGCAATCGTAGAACGTCGCAGCGCGCCCGAGATCGGTCAGCGCCTGGCTCGTCACGTTGTTCGCGTTGGTTCCGTCGGGCGTCAACTTCTTCCACCAGATCGACGGCGCGACGACGACTCCCGGCCGCGTGCGGTCGGTCACCCGTGCGGTCGCGGTGAAGCTTCCGCGGTCGTTGAAGATGCGCACGCGATCGCCGGTCGCGATGCCGCGCGACTTCGCGTCGTCGGCGTGAACGTCGAGATGCGGCGTCTTCTCCTCGGCGACGAAGGTCGGCAGGTTGGCGAATGACGAGTTGAGAAAGTTGCGCGCAGGCGGAGAAAGGAACGCGAGCGGATAGCGCTGCGCGAGCCCCGGATTGCTCGCGACGGATTCGCGCGGTGGAACGAACGCGGGCAGCGGATCGTGTCCTTCGCGCTCGAGCGTCGCCGAATAGAACTCGCACTTGCCCGAAGGGGTGGGAAAGTGACCTTCGGCAAACGGCGCATAGGCTTGCGGCACGGCGAGCCGCTTGAAGCCGGCGCTCTTCAGGCTTTCCCAGTCGATTCCGGCGGCGCGCGGATGCTTCGCATTGAACGCCTGGCGCGCGAGCTCGTCGTCGCTTTCGCTGAAGCAGGGCTCCGCGAAGCCCATCCGCGCTGCCAGCAGCCGAAACACTTCGGTGTTGGGCTTCGCCTCGCCGAGCGGCGCGATCGCCGGATTGTTCGCGAGCGCGTAGAGATGACCGTACGAGCTGTGGACGTCGGTCTGCTCGAGCTGCGTCGTCGCCGGCAGCAGGATGTCCGCGTAATCGGCGGTGTCGGTCTGAAAAATCTCGTGCACGACGCAGAAGAGATCCTCGCGCGCGAATCCCGCCTGCACCTTCGCCGACTCGGGCGCCACGGCGACCGGGTTCGAGTTGTACACATAGATCGCACGGATCGGCGGATCGCTCTGGCCGGTCAGCGCGTCGCCGATCGCGCTCATGTTGATCGTGCGCGGATTGCCGCGGATCAGGTCGGGACGCTCGAGCGCGCGGTTATCGACCGGATACGTTCCGGACGTCGACAGCAACGCGCCGCCGGCGGGGTCGCGCCACGAGCC